>LDZS01002365.1_pt1 | contig 29347 bp, 27 predicted proteins | sample 615471 | NCBI WGS metagenome assembly LDZS01 (sample SAMN03408295, study PRJNA278302) | terrestrial metagenome | isolation source: oil reservoir sample K3 | place: USA: Alaska, North Slope, Kuparuk formation | collected 2013
GGTTGGAAGAGAGAAGACTTCGAGGCTTTGCAGAATTACTGATGGGGAGCTACCATGCGACTCAGACACAATAAACGAGGCACTATGCCGCAACGTGGCCCGAGTGCTCAACCCCGGCGGGCTCTTCGTCTTTGACATGAACACCCGCTATGGCCTGGCGGTGAATTGGCAGCGCCATCCCTGCATTGTTGAAGCGGACAAAGATGACCTTTTTATCGTCCACCGGCCCAGCTACGACCATGAGCGGAACATTGCCACCTTGAGGATCACCGGCTTCTATCGAGAGGGAGATGTCTGGCGGAGAATCGATGAAGAGCATAAGGAGCGTGGCTACACCCTAGAAGAGATCCAGCAGGCGCTTAAGCAAGCCAAGTTAAAGGAGCTGGCCTGCTGGGGGAACCTGTGGGAGATGACCGCGCCCAAGCCGGACTCCGGTCGGGTCTGGTTCGTCGCCAGGAGGGGTTAATGAGAAAGGTCAATAGCTCCTCATGAGGGATCACAGCCCGGGTAGGTCAGCTGGCCATCGATCACCTCGGCGAACTCGGGAGCTTGTGCTCCGTAGCTTCGGCCTAATCGATGATGTGGATCACCCTGTGCCCCTTCGCTATCAGGTAATCGGGGATAAGCCTCCTGTGGCAGCGCCACCAGAACCGCTCCGCGCACATGTAGGCCGTCCGCTTCTTTCGAGCTAACTCGAGGAGCCGCTCGATCCCCCTCTCGAACTCGGGAGTCAGCATATGATCAGCGTAGTTGCGGAAGCCCTCGCTCGCCCAGCCCCGGTTCGGCGAGCGCTCCCCCAATCCGACGCGGCGATAGCCGCCCAGCTCCTCACCGAGCCAGTGATACTCGATCCCCTCCTTCGGCAAGCGGCGCTCTAGCTCCTCTTTAGCGAATTGGGGATACCTGGCGGAGGAAGGGAAGGCCCGGACGTCCGCCAGGGCCTTGATCCCATATCTCCTGAGGAGGGCGAGGAACTCCGCAAAGCTCCTCGTGGAGTGGCCGATGGTATACATGCAAAGGCTCAATCTGCGCTCCCCTTGGGCTAGACCAGCTCGGGGGTGAGGGCCCACCTCACCGCCCAGCTCCCCTCTGCGTCCCGCTCGAGGCAGACCACCCCGCCCATCTGGAATTCCACCACCTTCCGCTCCTCATCACCGCAGATCAGCGGGAACATTACGGCCTTAAAGGTCTTAAAGGGCCTCGGTTTCCGGGTGAGCCACGAGTGGGAGATCTTGATAAAGTCATTAGGACAAGGGGGTAAGCGATGAGTGAGAAGGAGGCCCTGGAGCGATGAGATGAGCTTTATAAGTATGTCGAAAGTGCCTGGGCCGAGCGGAGGACCAAACGATAACGGGATTCCACCTTGCCCCCAGCTTCCGCTTTGCATTATAATGCAATGCAACGTAACCCTATTGGAGTTTGGGAGGGGGTCGATGGGTGAACAGCTTACCGTGAGGATGCCGGAAGAGTTGGCCGCCAGACTGGAGGAGGCGGCCAGGGTCCTGCGCCGGAGCCGCTCCGATGTGGTGCGCCTCGCCCTGGAGCGTTTCCTCCAAGATGTTTTAGGGGAAGATGAACAAGCCCTGGTTCCGCGACCGATCGAACTGGTTCGCGACCTTCTAGGCCGGGTCGAGAGCGGGGTTCCGGATCTGGGCCAGCGCCACCGGGAGCACCTGCTCGAGTGCCTCCGCCGCTCCCGAGCCCCGCATTGAGGATGCCCTGGGATCTGCTCCTCGATACCGGCGCCTGGGTGGCCCTGATCGACCGCAGCGAGGCCGCACATAAGGCGTGCGTTGAATTCCTGGAGGGCTGGAGGGGGCGCATCCTCACCACCGAGGCCGTCCTGACCGAGACCCTCCACCTTGTGGGCCCTGGCTGGGAGGCCCAGCGGATATGCCTTGAGTTTGTCCTGAGGGGTGCGGTCCTACTCGTCCCTTCGTCACAGGAGAGCCTCAAAAGGGCTGCAGCGCTGATGGAGAAATACCAGGATGTGCCGATGGACTTCGCCGATGCCACTCTTGTGGTCCTGGGGGAGGAGGTGGGGACCAATTGGGTCTTCACCCTCGATCGCCGTGGGTTTTCCACCTACCAACTGCGGGGCCGCAGGCCCTTCCGAATCTTGCCCTAGGCGAGAGAGATGGACGAGCGGACGGAAAGAGTCCGGGATTACTTCGATCGGCTGGCCTAGGACTTGCGATACGAGCTTGCCCTGGGACGGGTTTACCGAGCGCATCTACGATGAGCTCACTTGGCGCTACATCGAGCCCTATCTCCCTTCCGCTGGAGTGGTATTGGACGCCGGGGGCGGGACTGGCAAATGAGCCCTCCCCATCGCCGAGCGGGGGCTGAAGGTGGTGCTCTTGGAGTTCTCCAAGGGGATGCTCGAGGTGGCCCGGAGGAAGGTCAAGGAGAGAGAACTTGAAGGTCGGGTCTCGCTCGTCCAGGGAGACATCCAGGCGCTGGAGTTCCCCGATGAGCACTTCGACTTAGTCTTGGCTGAGGGCGTGCTCGAATATTGCGCCGATCTTGAGCAAGCATTCCGGGAGCTAGTGAGGGTCCTCAAGCCCGGTGGCCATCTGGTGGCCAGCGTGGACAGCCTCTACTACGTCACTTGGGCGATGGCCAACTCCGAGGAGTTGGATGAGATCCCAGAGCTGTTGCGGGAGAAGAGATATCTCGAAGAGGAGGGCGTCTACTGCAATGCCCTCACGCTGGAAGACTTCAGGGTCTTGGCCGAAAGGCGTGGCCTTGAGGTGGTGGCTCTCATCGGCAAGCCACTTCCCTACCGAAGGCACACCTCCCTGGAACTTTCGGAAGCCGTCCTCGCCCTCTATGCCGCGGGAGTAAGCACTTACACCATCTCCCGGTTCTTAAAAAAACGGCTCCACGCCGTGCGCGACGCTTGAACAACGCAAGGAAAAAAGGACCGGGAAGCCCTGGCGGAAGATTTGAAAGCCGTGTACCGGGCGGAAAAGAAGAGACGAAGGAGGCGTTGAGGAGACTCCGGGAGCACTAGGGAAGCATCTACCCCAGGATCGTGGCCCGCTGGGAGGAGAAAGCCTATGCCCTCCTTGCCTTCTTACGCCATCCTAGGCCGATCCGCCGCTACCTTTACACCAATAAACGAGGCACTATGTCAGACGGCTTACCCTATTTGCCCACCAATAACACCTTCTGTTAATCCTCAGCGGATCACCTCCTTTCTCTGGCGTCCGGATTATCGGCCACACTTGATTTCATCGCTTCCTCCTCGCCTTTGAGCCAAAACGTATCGAAAACTTCTCCTGGGTGGCCTTCACCCAGGCCACATGTAAATCATTTCTATGTTCCACCTTAAGGACCTCGGCCCCGTCATCTGGTTTGACCTCTAGCTGGTTTATCCAGGAACAAACGGCGAGCGGATACACTCCACCTCTAGGAAGGGAGAGTGTTGCACGAATCTCATGTTTGTTTATCTGAAAGTCCGTAAGCGCTGTGGTAGGCATGGCGACGAATTTATCCTTTAAGCCTAGAAAACTTATCCCACTTATCTCGGGGACAAGGATGTAATACCTGGCCCTGGCTGGTGGCAGGATTCCCGCCACCTCCTTCACCAGTTGCCCGCCGAAGTAGTCAAAGATGAAGTGCTTATTTCCGTAGATCCGATGGGTGTCCACCCGATAAGCCTCCTCCTTATCGCCCACGTTGAACGCCACGAGGTAGATCCAGCGCAGGTCGTCGGTAAACCGGGTCTCGGTCCAGGCGACGAGGACATCTTCGTCCAGCGATTCTTGCAGGGGGAAAAGTGGCCGGTCGGGCTGGGCAAGGCCCCCATCGGGGAAGGCGAGGCGACGAACGATCTCCTTGTCCACTTCCCCAGGCTTGTCACCAATCCCTACTGGCCCGGCAGAGAGAGCACGCAAAATTGCCTCCTGTTCAGCAAGCTCATCGCCAAACCCTTCGGGATGGTAAGTATTGGTAATGAAGAGGTCGTGGAAAGGCGCTAGTCCAAGGGCATAAGACACCATGCCAACGAGGACGTTGTTATGGATAAAAACCTGGCGAGGTCTTGCCTCCTTGAGCAAATCCTCCAATCCCTGTGCAGCCAGGTTTTCCAGCTGTCCCTTTTGTCCGAATAGGTAATCGGTGTAGGTTCGGGCTGCGATTACGTTCTTGTGGGAAGTTGAGGCGAGGGCCATGCCCATGGTCTGCATGCAGAGGAGCACCGGAAGCCCCGCTTCAGAAAACGCCTCGGCCATTCCGGAAAACCACCGCTCCGCCGCCTCCGGGTCGGCCCGGAGCCGGGGCGTAAGGTGCTGCTGGGTCCTGAGCCAGTCATGCCAGGCCGCGATCCCGCGCTGCACTTTGAGCTCCCGGGCGATCTCCTTGTACACCCCCCCGTCCCCCCCATCCGCCCCGTACTCGTTCCCCTCCGCCAGGGCCGAGAGGTGCAAAACATAAGGGAGCCCCGTGCGCTCGGCGATCCCCGCCAGCCCCTCCGGATATTTCTTGCGGTCAGGTACATACCGGATGGCCCGGCCGATCTCCTGGTACGGGTACCAGAGGTCCAACCCGAAATAGCGGACCGGGATCCCCTCCCGGCGGAAGTACCCGGCAAGCCCCTCCAGCGCCCGGGCGTCCATGGGCCGAAAGAGCTCGGTGTAGTAGCCGCCATAGGCGTTCCAATAGCCGAGGGTCGAAAGGAGCGGATGGTCATCTGGCTGGGGACGGACCTTGCCCCCTTGGGCCAAAAGCACGTCCCCAAGGCGCATCAATGCCCCGGGGAGGTCCTCCCCGAAGGCGAAGACGGTGTCAAGAAGCGCCCCGGCCGGGAGGTGGTCCACCGCACCGGAGAGCCCCCGGGCCGCCCCGCCCGGGACCCGCACCATGGGGCTGGTGAGGAAATAGCTCGCCGGGGAGATGGCCAGGGCCCCCTCGCAAGAGAAAAGAACAAGCGGCGCGAAGGCCTCTTTGGGGAGTTCCCCCGGCCCTTTTCCCACCTGGGCCGTGGGCCAATACCCCCCTGGGTAGCCGTCACCCGAGCCCCCAAGCCCGAAGGTGGTAAGGAAAAACCCCAGCTCCTCGGAAAAACGGAAGGTGGGGACCAGGAAGGTGGCCTGCTCGAAGGAGTCCGCCCGCGAAAGGCCGGAAAGGTCGCGCAAAACCTCCGCCCGCAGCCATACGAGATCGCCATAAACCCGCAGGGTGAGGGAGAGGAGCGGCTCATCCCCCAGGGAATAGGTCCGGCACAAGCTGCGATAAGCCCCCAAGGGGTCCTCCCCGCCCCCTTCCTCCCAGGCGCCGCCTGCAAGCCCCCCTTCCCCATCGTGGTGCCAATCCCCTTTGATGGGAAAAGAGGGGCCGATCCCCCACACCCAAGGCCTCCCCTCAAGCGAAAGCTGGGGCCGGCCGTCCTCTGAAATCCGCACCGAAAGCTTCATACCCTTGCCCTTTCCGTGGGGAGCCGGAAGAACTCCCGGATCACCAGGGCCGCCGCCCCCACCAGGAAGCCATCCTCGCCCAGCTGTGCCCGCTCGATGGCCAGGATCTCCGCCTCCTTGGGGAAGGAGTGTCGCCTGACCTCCTCCTCGAAGGCGGGGAGGAAGAGGTCTTGGTGCTCCATCCTCTCCCCGCCCAGCACCACCGCCTCCGGGTTGAGCAGGTTCACCAGGTTCTTCACCCCGATCCCCAGGGCCCGGCCCATGTCCTGGAAGGCGGCCTGAGCCGCCGGGTCCCCATCCCGGGCCGCCGCGGCCAGCGCCCCGATGTCCGGGTAGCCGAGCTCCCCAGCCCGCCTAAGGAGGAACCGGTCCGAGGCGAACACCTCAAGACACCCCCTCTCCCCACACCGGCAGCGGGGGCCGTCTGGGTCTATGGTCATATGGCCCACCTCCCCGGCCCCGCCGAACGCCCCCCGATAAAGCTCCCCCCCGATCACCACCCCGGCCCCGATCCCCTCCCCCACCGTCACGCAGACGAAGTTGCGGAAGGCCCGGCCGGCGCCGTACCAGCGCTCGGCCAGGGTCAGGGCGTTGACGTCGTTCTCCAGGTAGACGGGGAGCCCGGTCACCCGGGCCAGGGGCTCTGAGATCGGCACCTCCCGCCAATCCAGGATGGGGGAGTAGAGGTCGACGCCCCTTACGGCGTCCACGAACCCGGAGACGCCGATCCCCACCCCCAGCGTCTTGCCCCGGAGGAGCTCTGCGGCGAGCTGCCCCGCCAGCTCCAGGAACCTCTGGGGGCGGGGATGCTCCGGCAGGTCCACGGCCGCCCGGGCACGAATCCTTCCCCCCAGATCCACCCGCGCCCCCAACAGACGGGCCCGCTCCACCTTCAGGCCTATGACATGGGCGTAGTCCGGGTTGAGCTCAAGCAGGGTAGGACGGCGGCCGCCGTTTGACTCGGCCTTCCCTGATTCCACCACCACGCCCTCGGCGACGAGGTCCCTGATGAGCCGGGTGAGGACCGATGGGGCGAGCCCGGTCCTCTGGGAGAGCTCGGTGCGGGACAGGGGACCACGCTCCCGGAGCAGGTTGAGGACAAGGCCCCGGTTGTGCCGCCGCAAAAGCCGCTGATCCCCCTTCGGCACCCTCATGGGCATACTTTTTTCTAAAAAGCAAGTTTTATTTTAAAGGAGGGGTGGGGTGGGGTCAAGGTGGTGGCAGGGGGGCAGGGGGCGGGCTATCCTAGGGGGCCATGCGAGTGGGGATCCTAACCTCGGGCGGGGATGCCCCGGGGATGAATGCGGCCGTGCGGGCCTTCGTCCGCCGGGGGTGGGAGCTGGGCCTTGAGCCCATCGGCATCCGGAGGGGGTATGCCGGGCTCATCGAGGGGGACATGGCCCCCTTGACCCCCCGGGACGTGGGCGGGGTGATCGAGTACGGGGGCACCTTCCTCCGCACCGCCCGCTGTCCGGCCTTTCTCACAGAACAAGGGCGGAGTCAAGCTCTGGATATGATCGAAAGAGAAAAACTTGCGGCCCTGGTGGTGATAGGGGGAGAAGGTTCCCTTAAAGGGGCGCGGTGGCTCTCCGAGCAGGGGATTAAGGTGATCGGGCTTCCGGCATCCATCGACAACGACATCGAAGGCACGGATATGGCCATCGGGGTCGACACCGCCCTCAACACCGTGGTCTGGGCCCTGAACCGCATCCGCGACACAGCCTTGGCGCACGAGCGGGTGTTCCTGGTGGAGGTTATGGGGCGCAAGTCCGGCTACATCGCCCTCATGGGGGGGATAGCCGGGGGGGCGGAGATCGTCCTCGTCCCCGAGGTCGAGGTGGGGCTCGAACAGGTGGCCGAGGAGGTCTCGGTCGGCTATAGAAAAGGCAAGCACCACTCCATCGTGGTGGTGGCCGAGGGGGTCACAGAGAGGCTAGGCCCAACCGGGGAGATTGCCCAGTTCATCCGGGAGAGGACCGGCCTGGAGGTCAGGGTGACGGTGCTGGGGCACCTGCAGCGGGGGGGATCCCCCACCGCCTACGACCGCATCCTGGGCTCGCGCCTGGGGGCGAAGGCGGCCGAGGACGTGGCCGCCGGCCGCTTCGGCCACATGATGGCGGTGCGGGGAGGAGGGCTTTCGCCGGTGCCCCTTTCCGAGGTGGGCCGCAAGGAGCTGGCCATCGACCTCGAGCTTTACCGGCTCGCCCACTCCCTGGGGAAGTGATCCGGAAGGGCCGCGGCCCCGTATAGCCCCACGTCATCCCCGAGTTTGGTGAGGACGACCCGGGGCTCCCCGCGGGCCATCTTTCTCAGGGCTTCCACCACCATGGGACCGAGGAAGTCCCAGGAACGCGTGAGCCCTCCCCCCAGGACGATGAGCTCAGGCTCAAGAAGCTCCCAGACGATGGACAGCCCCTGGCCAAACGCCCGGCAGGCCTCCTCTGCGATCCTCCTTGCCCCGAGGTCGCCGGCCCGGGCCCTCGCCACCACCTCCTCGGCCGAGAGCCCTTCCCCGAGCCGCTCCTCCGCCGCCCGGGCGATCCCGGTCCCCGAGGCGACGGCCTCCAGACACCCCCGCTTCCCGCAGCGGCAGGGGGGGCCGTCCGGCGAAAGCACCATGTGTCCGATCTCCCCGGCCCGGCCGCTGGCCCCCCAGACCACCCGCCCCCCGGACACGATCCCCCCGCCGATCCCGGTGGACCAGGTGATGTAGACGAAATCCCCTGCCCGGTGGCCGAACTCAAGCTCCCCGATGGCGGCGCAGGTGGCGTCGTTGGCCAAAAAGACCGGGCAGCGGAACTCCGCCCGCAGCCGGTCGGTCACCCGCACCCCGCTCCAGTGGGGGAGGTTGGGGCAGCCCAGGATCACCCCGGCCCGCATGTCCATGGGGGCAGGAGCCCCCACCCCGATGGCCTCCGGGGCCTGCCAGCCCAACTCCCCAAGGAGCCCATGGATGGTCTCGATCACCTCCTCCAGGCCCCGGGTGGGGAACGCCCGCCGAGCCAGGAGCCGTCCCTGAAAGAAGGCCCCCACCCTGGTACGAGTCCCCCCGATGTCTACCCCGATCAGGCTCAACATGACGGCCCTAAGGATGCTGGAAGCACCGGCCCACCGCAACTTGACCTCCCCACCCCACCCTCCTATAATACTTTTGAAAAACCCGTTACAAAACATGTGGAGCGCCTCGGAGATTCGTGTATTGCAGGCCCTGCTTGATGAGGGCCCGGCCACCCGGGGAGAGCTTGCCTTAAGGACCGGGCTCTCCCGGCCTACGGTGGAGCGTGCCCTCAGGGCCTTGATCCGTAAGGACCTAGTGCAGGCGATCGGCCCTCGGCCGTCCGGGGGAGGGCGTCCCCCGGTGGCCTATGCCCCCCGCTCCCAGGCGCGCCTGTTTGCAGGGGTGGACCTGGAGCTCCCCAGGGTGGACATGATCTTGACCGACCTCACTGGTGAGCCGTTGGTCCGGGCCAGCTTCACCCTCGACGGCACAGGGCTCGATCCCGCCGCCACCCTGCGTCGGGTCAGCCTGCGGCTTCAGGAGTGGGTGGAGGAGGCGGGCTACCCCTGGGGCCTGGTGCTGGGTCTGGGGGTTGCCTTCCCCGGGCCGGTGGCGGGGGGCCTGGGGAGCCTCCTTGGGGTCACCCTCCCCACCTGGATCCGGGTGCCCATCCAGGCCATGCTGGAGCGGGAGCTGCGGGTTCCGGTGCGGGCCTTCCACGACCTGCACCTTTTGGCGCTGGCCGAGGCCCGGCTGGGGGGGTGGAAGGATGAGATCATGCTCCTTTTGTCCCTGCGCCCGGGCCTTCAGGGGGAGGTGCGGTTCGGGGCCAGCGTCCTTTTGGGCGGCCAGCCCTATTGGGGGGCCCATGGAAACGGTGGGGCCCTGCTCCAGGCCTACGTGCCCGCCCGGGAGCTCTCCGGGCCGGCCCGCCTGGAGCGCCTGGCCGAGGCCCTGGCCGGGCGGGCGGTGCACGCCGTCGCCCTCCTGGACCCGGACCGGGTGGTGGTGGACGCCGGCCTGCTGGGGGAGGAGGCCCCGAGGTTCCTCCGCCGCTTCCGGGAAAGGCTGGAGGGTCTGTTGCACGGGGAGTATCCGGGTCCGCTGCGAATCAACCTCGCCAAGGGAGGGGAGTTCGGTGGGGCCCTGGGGGCGGCCCTGGCCGTCCAAGGGGAACTCGTCCGCTCCCCTGAGATCTTCTTACGAAAAGGGGGTGATGGTCAGGCATATTCCGGGCTTTAATTGTGGGAAATTTAAAGATTTCAAGGAGGGCAACATGCGTAAGGCTGCGGTCGTTTTAGGTGCGTTGGCTGTCCTGGGCGGGCTTGTCTGGGCCCAGGATGTAACCATCATGGTGGTCTGGAGCGGGGCAGAGCTGGAGGCCTTTCAGAAGACGGTGGAGGCCTTCGAGGAAAAGACCGGAATCGACGTTAAGGTGGAGTCCGTGGGCCGGGACCTCCCAACGGTGCTTGTGACCCGGTTCGAGGCCGGAAATCCTCCGGATCTTGCGGCCATGCCCAACCCGGGGCAGATGGCCGAGTTCGTGGCCCGGGGAGGGCTGGTGCCGGTGGAGGGGTTTGTGGACCTGTCCCAGCACCCCAAGGCGTTCGTGGACCTGGCCACGGTGGGGGATCACGTTTACGGGATCTTCATCTCCGCGGACCTGAAGTCGCTGGTGTGGTACAACCCGGATGCCCTGTACGCTGAGGGGTTGGCCCCGGCGGACTCCTGGGACGAGCTCATGTACATCACTGAGGTCCTGGCTTCCCGGGGGAAGACCCCGTGGGCGGTGGGCCTGGAGTCCGGGGCGGCCTCCGGCTGGCCGGGAACCGACTGGATCGAGGATATCATGCTCCGCACCGCCGGGCCCGAGCTTTACGACAAGTGGGTGGCCCACGAGATCCCCTGGACCCACCCGGCGGTGAGGCGGGCCTTCCAGCTCTTCGGGGCGATCGTGAAGAACGAGGCCTACGTGTACGGCGGCACCACCGGGGCCCTGTCCATCAACTTCGGGGACTCGCCGGCCGTGTTGTGGGACGAGCCGCCGGGGGCGTATCTCCACCGCCAGGCCACGTTCATCAAGTCCTTCATCGAGGGCGCTCACCCCGAGCTGGATCTCGAGCGGGATGTTTCCTTCTTCGTGTTCCCGCCCATCGATCCTAAGTGGGGCACCCCGCTTCTGGGTGCCGGGGACCTGATCTCCGCCTTCCGCGACACCCCGGAGGTGGAGGCGTTCCTCCAGTACCTGGCCTCGGCCGAGGCCCAAGCCATCTGGTGTGGGGCCCTGGGGAAGCTGGCCATCAACGTGAACGTGCCGGCCGAGATCTACCCCGATAAGCTCACCGCCGACGCCGCCGAGATCCTCAAAGGCGCGGAGATCTTCCGGTTCGACGGCTCTGACCTCATGCCAGCGGCGGTGGGCTCAGGCGCCTTCTGGACAGGCGTTTTGGATTACGTCTCAGGCGTCGACCTGGACACCGTGCTCCAGAACATCGAGCAGGCAGCCCAGGAGGCCTACGGAGGCTAGCCAGCTTGTGGCGTGGAAGGCCCGGGGCGGGGCACCCGCCCCGGGCCCCGGCTATATCTTGCCCCGGCCTTGGTCTTTTTGGGCCTGTTCCTCGTCTACCCCAGCATCCGCACCATCGTCCTGAGCTTCTACGGGCCCCGCTCCCAGAACTTCGTGGGGTTTCACAACTACCTCACGGCCTTCACCAGCTCGAGCATGCTCACCGCCTTCCGCAACAACCTCTTGTGGCTTTTGGTGTTCACCTTCTTCAGCGTGGGGATGGGGCTGGTCTTGGCGGTGCTCCTGGATCGGGTCCGTTACGAGGCCCTGGTGAAGTCCATTGTCTTCCTCCCCATGGCCATCTCCTATGTGGCCGCCGGAGTGATCTGGAAGTTCATGTACGCCTACAGGCCCGCCTCCGCCGCCCAGATAGGGCTCCTCAACGCCATAGTGGTTGCCTTGGGGGGAAAGCCCATCGGCTGGCTAATCGAACGCCCCTGGATCAACAACCTCGCGTTGATCGCGGTGGGGGTGTGGGTGTGGACGGGGTTCTGCACCGTGGTCATCTCGGCCGCCTATAAGGGAATCCCGAAAGAGATGTTGGAGGCGGCCAGGATCGATGGAGCGAGCGAATGGCAGGTCTTCTTGCGGATCACCATCCCGTTCTTGAAGTCCACCCTGGCCATGGTCACCACCACCATGATCGTGTTCGTGCTCAAGGTGTTTGACATCGTATACGTCATGACGAACGGCGCCTACGACACCGAGGTGATCGCCAACCGCATGTACAAGGAGATGTTCCTGTATCAGAATTATGGGCTTGCCAGTGCCATCGCGGTGATCCTGTTTTTGCTCATCGTGCCGTTCATCCTGATCAACATCCGCAGGTTCCGGGCCCAGGAGGCGGTCCGATGAGGTGGAGGAGGCGGCTTTCCCGGCTCCCCTTACACCTTTTCCTTTTGGCCGTTGTGCTTATCTGGCTTGCCCCTTCCCTGGGCCTTTTCGTGAGCTCCTTCCGGCCCAAAGAGGACCTATACTCCTCCGGTTGGTGGACGCTCATCAGTGACCCCTCTCGGGCCCGGTTCACCCTGGAGAACTACCGGCAGGTGCTGCTGCGGGAGGGGATGGGAAGGGCGTTCTTGAATAGCTTCATCATCGCAGTGCCCACCACCCTACTCACCATAGGCGTGGCGGCCCTAGCCGCCTATGCCCTGGCCTGGATGGACTTTCGGGGAAGACAAATCCTCCTCGTGTCCGTGGTGGGGCTCATCGTGGTGCCCCTACAGCTTTCCTTGATCCCCATCCTCAGGATCTACAGGACCCTCCACCTGAACGGCACCTTCCCCGGGGTGTGGCTGGCCCACACGGGATTCGGGCTCCCGTTCATGATCTACCTCCTTAGGAACTTCTTCGCCGCTCTGCCCAGCGAGCTTTTCGAGTCGGCGTTCATCGACGGGGCCTCGCACTTCACCGCCTTCACCAGGCTGCTTCTCCCCCTTTCCGTGCCCGTTTTGGCCTCGGCGGCCATCTTCCAGTTCCTTTGGGTGTGGAACGACCTCCTTGTGGCGCTGGTGTTCCTGGGGGGCTATGAGCAGGTGGCCCCCCTTCCCTTGAAGTTGGCCTTGCTTGTGGGCTCGCGGGGGCAGGACTGGCACCTCCTCACCGCGGCGGCCTTCATCTCCATGATCGTGCCCCTCATGGTTTTCCTCTCCCTACAGAGGTACTTCGTGCGGGGGATCCTGGCCGGGGCGCTCAAGGGGTGAACGTGCGACATTTGCTCCTGACATTGTCCGAGGAGGCCCGGATGGCAAGGGGGCGGCTCCATACCACCGTGAAGGTGGATGGGGAGGTATTTTTCCTCTACAACGCGGGGATCGCAAGGGACAAGGTGAAATTCGCCATCTTCCCCCGGGACCTCCTGGTGGCCGGGCTCATGCTGGAGGAGACAGGGCTCCTGCGCGAGGCAATCAGGTTCTCCCTGGCGACCATCGGCAGACAGCGGAACCCCACCACCGGGGAGGAGCCGGGCCGGGTGCTCCATGAGCTTCCGGATGTGCGGCGGGATGGGCTTTCTTCCCGCTACAGCGCTGCCGAAACAAGCCAGCTTCTCCTCCTTGCGGCAAAAAGGTACCTTGAGCTTTCCGGGGAGGTCGTGCTTTTCGCGGGCCGAGAAGGGTTGCGGGCGGCCGGGGAGTACGTCCTGCGACACCTCCGGGACGGGCTCTTCTGGGAGGCCCCCGCTTTTTGCGGGGGGAAGGCTTACTTCGCCCAGGCCACCTACTGGAAGGACTCTCACCTCCCCGGTAGGGGGGAGCCAAGGTATCCCGTGGCCTATACCCTTGTCCAGGCCCAGACCGCAGCCGCCCTCAGGGCCTTGGCTCGGCTGAGCTGCCCCCTGGGGCTTGGCTTCAGCGCCCGGGCGCTGGAGGGGAAGGCGGAGGGGCTCGTCCGTTCCATCTGGACGGCGCTGTGGGACGAGGAGCTCGGTTTTCCGATGATTGCCCTGGACGAGGGCGGGCCCATCCGGGGGATCTCCTCGGACGGCCTGCACCTTCTGGCCTACCTCCGCCCCGGAGAAGCCCCTCCGAAAAAGCTAGAAGCGATCAGGGCTGGGGCGAAAAGGCTGTTTACGCCCTATGGGGTGCGGACTTACGCCCCGGGGCAGCCAGATTTTTCCCCCTTTGCCTACCATCTGGGGGCCGTCTGGCCGTACGAACAGTATTTCATCGCCCTGGGGGCGCAGATGCACGGGCTCGCGCAGGTGATGGAGAACGCCCTGAGGGTCGCCATGGCGCTGGAAAAGCTGGGGTTCGTGGAGCTATTTTACTGGACGGAGGAAGGGCTGCGGGGGCCCGGAGCGGTTCCCGGGGAGGGCTGTGAGCTGCAGCTCTGGTCCACCGCGGTGCCAGAGGCCTTCCTCCGGCTGGCAGGCTGCCGCGCCAAAAGGAGGGGCCGATGAAGGCTGAAGCCACGTTCCCCCTGGTAGGCGCGGGGAATCGGGGAGCTGAGGTGTATGCAGCCTACATCCTCAAGCATCCCCGGACCAAGCTGGTGGTGGGGCTGATCTTCAGGCATTCATCGAGAGCCATCTCATGGCGTTGGCCGCGGAGATGTCCAGGGCAAGCGGCCGCGTTGTCCCCGGGACGAGGTCCTTTCTTCACTTGGGTGATCCCCCTTGTCCGGTGGGGGGCGTTGGGATAGCCTACCCCCCGGCCGGGAAGGAACATGGAGGTGACCATGGAAGCAATAGGCATCGAAAAATATGTGAAGTGCGCCGGTGAAAAGGCCGTAGCCCAGATCCAGCAGGCCGCACGGCCGCTCCTCGGCTTGCATGTGCTGCACGTGAACTCCACGTTCCACGGCGGCGGGGTGGCGGGGATGCTCCACTCCCTGGTCCCCCTGATGAACGACGTGGGGATAAACGCTGACTGGAACCTCCTTTACGGCGATCCCGCCTTGTTTGAGGTGACCAAGAAGCTCCACAACGCCCTGCAGGGGGAAGAGGTGGAGATCTGCCCCCGGGAGTGGGAGACGTACCTGGCGGTGAACGAGACCTTCTCCCGCTACTCCCCCATCTTCCACGATGTGGTGGTGGTGCACGATCCCCAGCCCCTGCCCATGATCCGCTACCGGCAGAAGGAAGGCCCTTGGGTGTGGCGGTGTCACATCGACATCTCCTCCCCGTTTGAGCCGGTTTGGGACGTACTCAAGCTGTTCATCCTCCGCTACGACACCACGGTGGTGTCCACCGAGGGCTTCCGGCGGGCGGACCTGCCGGTGCATGCCCATGTGATCGCCCCCGCTATTGATCCATTCTCCGAGATAAACCGGGAGCTTTCCCAAAAGGAGCTGGAGGGGAAGCTGGCCGAGCACGGGATTTCCTCCAAAAAGCCCCTCATCGTCCAGGTTTCCCGGTTCGACAAGTGGAAGGACCCCTTGGGGGTGCTGGAGGTGTTCCGCAAGGTGAAGGAGGAGGTGGATTGTCAGCTGGTGCTCATGGGCAACATGGCCGCGGACGATCCGGAGGGGGCGAGGATGTTCGAGCAGGTGTTTTCCAAGGCGCAGGAGCTGACCGATGTGAAGCTCATCGCCCAAACCGATGCCCTTTTGGTCAACGCGCTGCAGCGGGTGGCCAGCGTGGTGTTGCAGCTTTCCCTGAGGGAGGGGTTTGCCCTCACCGTCTCGGAGGCCTTGTGGAAGGGGACCCCGGTGGTGGCCACCGATGTGGGGGGGATACCACTGCAGGTCTTGGAGGGGAAGACCGGTTTCCTGGTGGCCCCCAGGGACTACGATGGGGCGGCTGAGCGGGTGGTGCAGATCCTGAAGGACCCGGACCTGGGTAGGGAGCTGGGGGAGGCGGGAAGAAAACACGTGCGGGAGCACTTCCTGATCACCCGGCTCCTTTTGGATTGGCTGAGGCTGCTGGCTGAGGTGGTGTAGGCGCGTGCCTTTCTGTAAGTGGAGCGATGTGTGGATTGCCTGCTCTGTGCCCTTGCCTGCTCCCGAGCGGGAGGGTCCGCAGGATAGCGGAAAGGGACGAGGAGTTTTACGACCACCTGGCTCAGGGGATGGAGCGGCCGCCAGCTACGGCGGGGAGGGGTTCGCCCTGGCCTTCGGGCGGGGCTTTATGACCTGGAGCCGATCTCCCGCTGCCTTGGGGCACTGGGGCAGGACTGGGACCCATAGTCCCTGGGGGGATTGGTAAGGAGATCCTGCTGCGCAAGCACGCGTTCAAGGCCCGGGAGGGGTTATAACTTGAGCGGCTTAGGATCCCCCAGCACATCACCGAAACCCCCACCCCATTGGGCCCCCTTTCCGAAGGGGAACTGCACACCGCTCTGCAAATGCGACGGCTCCTGTCCTGATAGGTGTCACTCCACGGTGACCGTCTTGGCCAGGTTCCTGGGCTGGTCCACGTCGGTGCCGCGCAGCCGGGCGATGTGGTAGGCGAGGAGCTGAAGCGGGGGGGCGAACACCAACGGCACAAGCGGCCTGGGGGCAGGGGGGAGCAGTACCACATGGTCCGCCAGCCGCCTGAGCTCCGGGTGATCCTGGTCTGCGAAGACGATCAAGATCCCCCGCCGGGCCCGCACCTCCTCCATGTTGGCTAGGGATTTGTCCCAAAGCTCCTCCCTGCTTGCCAGGAACACCACCGGCATCTCCTCGTCGATCAAGGCGATGGGGCCGTGTTTCATCTCCCCGGCGGGGTAGCCCTCAGCGTGGATGTAGGAGATCTCCTTGAGCTTCAACGCCCCTTCTAGGGCCATCGGGTACAGGATCCCCCTGGCCAGGTAAAGGAAATCGGACTTCTGATAAAAGCGCTCGGCGAGCTCCTCTACAGGCTTTTCCAGCTCCAGGGCTTTCACCAGCAGGGCCGGGCCCCGGGAGAGCGTCTCCAGCTCGGCCTCCAGCCGCGCTTGGGAGATCACCCCGCGGGCGCGGGCGAGCTTCAGGCCAAGCAGGGCCAGGGCGGCGAGTTGCGCGGTGAACGTCTTGGAGGCGGCCACCCCGATCTCGAGCCCAGCCCGGGTGTAAACCACGCCGTCGGACTCCCTGGCCAGGGCGGAGCCCACGATGTTGGTAACGGTCAGGGCCTTGGCCCCCCGGGCCCGCGCCTCCCGCACCGCCATCAGGGTATCCACCGTCTCCCCGGACTGAGATACGGCCACCACCAGCGCCCGCGGCCCCACCGCTGGGGCCTTGTAGCGGAACTCCGAGGCGATCTCGGCCGCCACCGGGATCCCCAAAAGCGGCTCCCACAGGTACTCGGCCACCAGGGCCGCGTGGTAGGAGGTGCCACAGGCGATGAGGTAGATGTGATCTACCTCTTTTAGGTAATCCTCCGAAAGCCCTCCTTCCCAGGGGGACCAGAGCTGCCCCCGCAGGGTATCGGCCACCGCCTGGGATTGCTCATGGATCTCCTTTTCCATGAAGTGCCGGTATCCTTGCTTCTCGGCGGTAAGCGGGTCCCAGGGCACGTGGCGGAACTCAGGTTTTTTGGGAGTCCCTTCTGGGTCCCACAGTTCCACCTTGCCCGGCCTGACCCGGGCCACCTCTCCATCCGAAAGGAAGCAGAAGTCGCGGGTGTAGGGGAGCAGGGCCGGGGCATCGGAGGCCACCAGGCCCTCCCCAGGCAAAATGCCGATCACAAGGGGACTTCCTTTGCGGGCCACCACTATCTCATCGGGATGGTCGGCGTGGATCACCGCGATGGCGAACGCCCCTTGTGTTTCGGCCAAAGCCCGGCGTACGGCGGCGACAAGGTCCCCTTGGTACCTTTCCTCCACCAGGTGCACCAGGGCCTCGGTGTCGGTCTGGGACTTGAAGGTGTGGCCCGAGGAGGCGAGGCGCTCCCGTAGGGTGCGGTGGTTCTCGATGATGCCGTTGTGTACCAGGGCGATCTTGCCGGAGCAATCGGCATGGGGATGGGCGTTCTCCTCGCTGGGGAGGCCATGGGTGGCCCAACGGGTGTGGCCGATCCCCACGTGTCCGGGGAGGGGGGCTGCCCGGACGGCCTCCCGAAGCCTGTCTATCTTGCCCACCCGACGGACGAGCTTAAGGCCCCCAGCCCCAAGGACGGCCAGGCCCGCCGAGTCGTAGCCCCGGTACTCGAGCCGGGCAAGCCCATCCAAAAGCACATCCTGGGCCTGTCGGGGCCCTACGTACCCCACTATCCCACACATGAGCTTTCCCGGGCATTATAGCCCAAATGTAACAGGGGCCATTGTCTTCCCCCAACCTCCGGGGCTATAATGTCAGGCCCGGTTCGGCGGACAAAGGGGAGGGAAGAATATGAAGGAAGCGGAAGTGAAAGCCCTGCTTGTGGACCCGTTGAATAACTCGCCTGTTATTCTGCTTAAAGATCGCAATTCCTCGAAGGCCATGCCGATCTGGATTGGTGAGGCCGAGGCCATGTCCATTGCCCTGGAGCTTCAGGGGCAGACCTTCCCCCGGCCCCTTTCCCATGACCTGATGAGGCGGCTGCTTGAGGCCCTGGGTGGGACCCTGGAGCGGGTGGTCATCTCGGGCCTCAAGGAAGGTACCTTCTATGCCACCCTGCATGTACGCACCTCTACCGGGGAGGTGAAGGAGATCGACGCCCGGCCCTCGGATTCGGTGGCCCTGGCTTTGAGGACCAGGTCCCCCATCTACATCGACGACGAGGTCTTCGAACAGTCCGCCATCGAGTCCCCGTTCGCCGAAGAGGAAAGGTTCCACGAATTCGTGGATCGGGAGCTGAGGCTGTCGGAGTTCCGCCGGCGAAGCCAGTGAGCTGGGCTATTCCCAGATGGTCCTGCTGGCCGGGGGGAGCGCCAGGACTTCCCTGAGGGTAAGCCCTGTATCGGTTTTAAAGTCAACCAACCTCAGGTTCAGCGCTAGCTCCCCTTGCCCCCCCCTTGCCAGCTGGAGCTCGACCCGATGGGGAAGCTCTTCCCCCTCGTCCAGCCAGAACACGGCCCGGCGGAAGGCGGGGAGGCTGGAGAAGCGGCCGGTGACCTCCAGGCGGATGGGCCCCTGCAGGGCAGGGGGAAGGGGCTGGGGCTTGCCGATCCCAGGCAAGGTGAGCACGGCCTCCGTTGGGGGGATGAAAAGGGAAAGCCGCGGGGCATTCCCCTGGCCAGTAAAGGTTGCGAAAAGGGTGTAGCCCCCTCTCGCGGCCCGGAAGGCCTCCCAGCCGTCGCCCAGCCGCACCCGTTGGGAGGATATCCGCACGGTGCCAAGACGGATCCCGGTGACGATCTCCCTGAGGTCGAAGTCCGTAAGGGAAAAGGAGCCCCCCTCTTGGGGCAAGCTGAGCCTGACGATCACCCCCTCGTCCCCTTGGGGTCGCCAGTGGGCCAGGAGCCCCTCGCGAAACGTATAGACCTGCCCCTTCAGCTCCTCGGGGGCCAGGAAGCTGACCTTGACCGCGCCCCCGTTCCCCCCCTTGAGCCACCAGAGCTGGAACTCCACGGCTGCCCCCTCCTCCCCGGTGAGGACGACGTGGGCCTCGAGATCCCGGGCTGCCTCCAGGGCCTGCAAGACCCGCACCAGCATACCCTCCGGCCGGCTCGGGTCCAAGGTCGCCAACCACGGGACGCTGGACATCACCAGGCCGGCCAACAGCCCCACCAAGATCAACGGCCAAAGCTGCCCCGGCATGCCGCTATGATAACCCCTCCAGCTTGTGGAGGTGGGGAAAGGCTTTAGAATGCCCCCCGGTGATGGATATGAAGCTGAGGACTGTGACGGAAGCGGGGGTTTGTGGAAAGAAGGTGCTCCTTAGGGCCGACTTCAACGTGCCGCTTTCGGATGGGGAGGTGGCCGACGACTTCCGGATTCGGGCTGCCCTACCCACCATCCGCTGGCTTTTGGAGCAGGGGGCCCGGGTGGGGGTCTGTTCCCACCTGGGGCGGCCCAAGGGCAAGGTGGTCCCGGGGCTCTCCCTGGCCCCGGTAGCCGGAAGGCTGTCCCAGCTCCTCGGACGCGAGGTGCCCATGCTCCCAGAGTGCATAGGGGATGAGGTGAGGCGGGCCGTGGACGACCTCCCTGAGGGGGGGTTGGTCCTGCTTGAGAACGTGAGGTTTCACCCTGGGGAGGAGCAAAACGACCCGAACTTCTCCCGTCAGCTCGCGGCCCCCTTCGAGCTTTACGTGAACGACGCCTTCGGCACCGCCCACCGGGCCCACGCCTCCACCGAGGGGGTAACCCGGCTTCTCCCCGCCTACGCCGGGCTTCTCTTGGCAAGGGAGGTGGAGGTCTTGTCCGAAATCACAGAAAACCCCCGCCGCCCCTATTACGTCCTGGTGGGGGGTAAGAAGGCCAAGGACAAGCTGGGGGTGCTCACCGACCTCCTCCCCAAGGTAGACGCGTTCCTGATCGGGGGAGGGGTGGCGTTCACCTTCCTTGTTGCCCAGGGGAAGGAGGTGGGGAGTTCCATCGTGGACGAGGAGCTTTTGCCCACCATCCGGGAGCTCATCCAACGGGCCGAGCGGCAGGGCAAGGCCCTACACCTGCCGCTGGACGTGGTGGCCGCCCGGGAGCTCTCCCAGGCCGCCGAGACCAGGGTATACCCGGCGGACGCCATCCCGGAGGGCTGGATGGGGTTGGATATCGGGCCGGAGACGGTGCAGGCCTTCACGCGGGTGCTGAAGGAAGCGGGCACCGTGGTGTGGGCGGGGCCCATGGGGGCCTTCGAGTACGCCCCGTTTTCAAAGGGCACTGAGGATGTTGCCAAAGCCCTGAGCGAGTCTAAGGCTTTCACCGTGGTGGGGGGCGGGGAGACCGGGGAAGCGGTGGTGAAGCTAGGCCTAGAGAAGGGGTTCTCGCATCTGTCCACCGGTGGCGGGGCCACCCTGGCCTTCCTGCGCGGAAAACCCATGCCGGCCCTGGAGCCCCTGCGGGCGGGGTAGCTTCCCGGGGTGGATGCCGGTATAATACCGGGGAGCGAGCGGGCATAGCTCAGTTGGTAGAGCGTCAGCTTCCCAAGCTGAAGGTCGCGGGTTCGATTCCCGTTGCCCGCTCCAAATTTTTTGGGCGTAAGGGCCGTCAGTCGGCGGCTAGCTCCAGGAGGGTGGTGACCAAGGCCGCGGCCTGCTTTAGGTCGTCGACCAGGATGTGTTCATCGGTGGAGTGGGCTGCCCGGGCCCCCATCCCCAAAACCACGGTCTTGATGCCCCGCATGTTCAAGATGGAGGCGTCCGTCCCGCCACAGATGAGCCGCAGCTTGGGCGAAAGGCCCAGGGCCTCCACCGCCCTTTTGGCCAAGCCCACCACAGGCTCGTCCTCGGAGAGCCTCACCGCCCGGTAGGCGAGCTCCACCCGCACCTCGGCCCTGGCCCCCACGGCCTGGGCCTCCTCCTCGAAGGTGCGCCTGTAGGTTTCGGCAAGCTCTACGGCCCGGTCGTGGGAGAGGCTACGGCACTCCGCCTGTATCACGGCCCGGGCCGGCACCCCATTGCGGATCTCGCCCCCATGGATCACCCCCACGTTGGCGGTGGTGTCCTGATCTATCCTGCCCTCGGGGAGCTTTGCCACCGCTCGGGCCGCCGCCTTGACTGCCGAGATCCCCTGCTCTGGGGCCACGCCGGCGTGGGCCGCCCGGCCGTGTATCGTGACGTCGATGAGGAAGTGGGAGGGGCCTCCGATCACCACCTCGTCCAAGGCCTCCCCGTCAAGCACAAAACCCCACTTGGCCGAAAGCTTTTCCACCTCGAGGTTCTTGGCCCCGAGAAGCCCTACCTCCTCCTCCCGGGTGATCACGATCTCCAGAGGGGGATGGCGCCTGGCGGCCTTGATCCCAAACCAGATGGCGGAAATCCCCGCCTTGTCGTCCGCCCCTAGGATCGTCTCCCCCTGGGGGCGGATGACCCCGTCTTCTACCACCGGCTCGATCCCGCGGCCGGGCTTAACCGTGTCGGCATGGGCGCACAGAAGCAACGGCTCGGCCTGGCAGCCCTTCCCGGGGAGGCGAGCGATTAGGTTCCCGTAAACGTCGCGCCCGCAATCTGCCCCCAGATCTTGGGTCCACCTGCCTGCGAGCCAGCTCAGGAACTCCTCCTCTTCACCCGATTCCGACCCTATCCGCACCATCTGACAAAACTTTTCAACCATCCCATTCATCTTCTTCCCCCTTCGGCTCCACGTGAACCACCACCGAAGCGAAGCCGCCCAACGACCGGGACACCGCCTGCTCGACCTGGGTGGCGATCTGGTGCGCCCGCGTCACCGAAAGATTGGGATCCACTTGGATATGGACGTCCACCAGGGCTTGGCGGCCCAAGCGCCGGGTACGCAGCCGGTGCCAGCTTTGCACCCCGTCCACGCTTTCTATCGCTTGGGAGATCGCAAGCTTCTCCTCCTCCGAAAGCGCTCCCTCCAGGAGCTCATGGAACGCACGTCTCAGGATGGAGGCGGCGGCTGCGAGCACCATCCCCCCCACGACGATGGCAGCTACCTTGTCGCCAACTGGGTAGCCAAGGGCCATCGTCGCTCCTCCCAGGAGGACTGCCACGGAGGAGAGGGCGTCGCTGCGGTGGTGCCAGGCATTGGCCTGAAGTGCCTTGCTGTGGACCCGGCGGGCGACCCGGCTGGTGGCGCGGTAAAGGGCCTCTTTGGCCAGGATGGATACCCCGGCCACCGCCATCATGACGAGCCCGCCCCCCTGGGGGGGAAAGGGCCGGGCCAACCTCAAGGCCGCCTCCCAGATGAGCCATGCCCCGGCCCCAATCAGGGCCAGGGCCACCAGAACGCCGGCCATGGTCTCGTATTTGCCGTGTCCGAAGGCATGGCTACGGTCGGCCGGGCGGCTGCCAAGCCGGATCCCCCCCAGCACCACCAGGTCGGTGGCCAGGTCCGAAAGGGAGTGCACCCCGTCCGCCACCAGGGCCATGGAGCCTTCCAAGGAGCCCAACCCCAGCTTCAGGGCCACCAGGCCCAGATTGAGGGCGCCTCCCAGCAAGGTGATCCTGATATCCTGGCCGGTCATGTGCCTTTAATGTAACAAAGGGGCTGGGACTGGGCCAGCGGTTTCAAGGGCTTCTTAGCTCTCCCCGGGACAGGGCCTCCAGGTCCCGGGCCACCCAGGTGGGGCGAATCCCCAGCCGGCCGATGTCCTCCTCCTGTGACACCCCGGACAGGACCAGGGCGGTATCCATCCCCACCCGCTGGGCCCCCAGGACGTCGGTCTCCAGCCGGTCTCCCACCATCAGGGCCTGACGGGGGGAGGCGCCGGCCGCCTCCAAGGCGACGTGGAAGGCCACGGCGGAAGGCTTGCCCACCACCTTTTCCGGGGGGAAGCCCATGCCCTCAAGTGCCCCCACCACCGCCCCCGCACCGGGCATCAGCCCATCTGGGGTGGGGAAGGTGGCGTCCCGGTTGGTGGCCAGAAAGCGGGCCCCATTAAGCAGGCCCCGGAGGGCCTGGGCCAGTTTTCGGTAGGTTAAATCCCTGTCCATCCCGGCCACGATCCACTCGGCCTCCTCCGGGTTCACCAGCCGATGACCGGCTTGGATGAGCTCCTCGGCCAGGCCCGCTTCCCCGAGCACCCACACCCGGCACGGGCCGTACCTCTCCAGGAGATACCGGGCAGCAACGTGCGAACTCGTCATGACCTCCTCCGGGGAGATCGGAAGTCCCAGGGAGCGAAGGTGGTCCGCTGTCATGGACCGGGAACGGGTGGAGTTGTTGGTGAGAAGCATGATGCGGCCCCGCCGACGCAGCGCCTCCAGCGCCTCCCCGGCCCCAGGGATTACGAGGTTATCCCGCACCAAAACCCCATCCACATCTAGAAGAAAAGCAGTGTACTTTTCTAGCATTTCTCCTTTGGTCGTCATGACAGGGGATGGTACCCACATGGGACGTTCCTTGACAGGGGGGATGAAGTGGCCCTAGAATCGAGTCCGTAAGGAGGGATGCTCGAGGGGTCGAAGAGGGCGGCTTGCTAAGCCGTAGCCGGGCTGTTGAGGCTCGGCCGTGGGTTCGAATCCCACTCCCTCCGCCACAAAGGAGTTGCAAGTCACAAGTCGAAAGTTGAGAGGTAATTGAGACTTGTGGTTGTGCGCCCGTAGCTCAGGGGACAGAGCGCTGGCCTCCGGAGCCAGAGGTCGCAGGTTCAAATCCTGCCGGGCGTACCAGGCCTTCTAGCCACAGGTAATGCCCACCGCGGCTAGCGGATTCGGTTAGCGTTGTGCTGGCCCCATTTTTGTCGGATATGAGGCTTTCAACATGACGGACGGCGCAGCGGTCTTCCTTGTGCTTGGGGCAGCGCTTTCCTGGGGCATTGCCCAAACGGTGACGAAGCTGGGGCTTTCCCGGATGGACACCGTTTGTTTTGCCACCCTGCGGGCCATATTGGGGCTTCTTTTGGTGGTCCCCTATGGTTTTCTTACGGGCGCGTTTCGGTTTGGAACCACTTGGCTCATCGGGGTGGCCGCCTTCGCCGGCCTGATAGATTCCTTTTTGGGGACGCTACTTTACATGTATGCCCTAAAGCGGGGGGAGGCACATCGGGCCGCGGCCCTGGCCAACACCGCCCCTTTCTGGGGGGTGGCCACCGCGGTGCTGTTTTTGGGGGAGCCTGCCCGTCCCACCATATTCCTGGCCGCAGTGCTGGTGGTGGCGGGCACGTATTTCCTGGTTTCCCCCAAGGATGAAGGGCAAGGGCCCAGGTCGCCCCTGGCGGGGATGGCCGCCCTGGGGACCGCCATCCTCTGGGGGATAGCTGAGACCGGCCCGGCCAAGTACTGCCTGGACCGGGGGATGGCCCCCGTGGAGTTCCAGGTTGTGTTGGCGGGGACAGCGGCGGCGGCCTGGGGGCTGGTGGCCATCTTCCGCAGGAGGCTGGACATCCACCCCTCAGGGATCCGAATCGCCGCTTTCACGGCCTTCACCGGTTTTTTTCTGGGCTGGATGCTCTGGCTTTCCGGGCTCAAACTGGCACAGGCAAGCCTTCTTACCCCGATCCGCGGGGGGGCGATGACCATCTCCGCGTTTCTTATAAGCGTCCTCTTCCTTGGGGAACGGCCTTCCCAGCGGGCATGGCTAGGGGCCCTCCTGGCCTGCGGCGGGGTGGTACTCGCCACCATCAGCGCCTGACCAAGGTGGCTCAAGCACCTAAACTGGTGGAGGCGAGCGGGCTCGAACCGCCGACCTCCGGCTTGCAAAGCCGGCGCTCTCCCAGGCTGAGCTACGCCCCCATGTTTAGCACAAGAACCACCTACCCAACGGGATAATAGCGGACAACCCGCTCGGGAACAAGGCCGCCGAACAACCTAGAGAGAATCGATGGTTCAGGCCCTTGCTTTATGACCTTCAGGGTGGCACAGCGACCCCCTCCAAAAGGCCCTGCGGGAATTCAGCCTCGATCACACGGTCCGCGAGGCCGACTGGAGTGCAGGGCTAAAAGTTCCGTACACACCAAAGGGGAAGAGGCTGTTGTAGAAACTACTATGTCTGAACAGACGCCCCAAAAGCCGGGGCGAAGGGAAAGTGCCCACGGTCCCGCGCACCTTGCGGGCCTTGAGGATCCCTTGAACCCCCGCACATGGTCAAACTAGGTTCCCTTAACACGTTCAGAACCGGCGGGAGGGGCCCCTGCCAGAGCCAGTCGACCCGCAGTAGGAAGCCGGGGAGGCCTTGACTGTGACAGAGCCTGTTTTCATCTGGCTTTTTGCGCTCATAGCGGCCGTCGGGGCCAGCAGGTGGAAATCGGCCCTGTTTTCATCGGGGTCGATGCTCCGGTCTCATGCACGCCCCCCGTCTCGGACTCGGCGAATTTCTCACCGCGGTCACGCAAGCGGGACTCCGGGAAACGATCTCCACCACAAGATCCGCTGGGCCGTCCAGGTGAGTCTCTTTGAGTCGTCCCAGGTTCTCCTTAGCAACGAAGAGGATATCCGGCCCTCTACCTGGTGGTTCAGGTCCGGTTTCATCTGAAAAGGAGCCCTGATTACCTTGCCAAGGCCTTGGGGTTCGCTAAAGGCGGGAATGTCTTCGTGTCTTCTTGAAGCAGGTGAAAGCACGATCACCTCCCCATTCACCCACTCCGCCCAGGTGTCCTCATCACACCAGGCGAGGAACTCCTCGTAGGTCATCTTCTTGGTCGGCACCTCAAACTTCGCCATCTTTTACCCCTCGGCCAAAAGGACTTCAGCAATTGAAACAGGGGCCGATCAAGCCCTGTTACCGCACCTTGCTCGCCCAAGTATATAGCGGACTTCCTTGAGGTCTTCCCTCCACCACCCAACTTCGTTTTACGAGGTGGGGGGCCCGTGCCGGTGGGTTCAGATGGCAAAAAGGGCACCCCTCGAGGGGATGCCCTTTTTTCGATTCCCAAAGAGCGCGTGTTATCGTGTGGTCAAGGCTGTGCGGTGGGCGGAGGCGATCTCCTCGGCGAGGGCGTGGGGCAGCGCCTCATACCGTTCGAAGTGCATGGTGAACTCCCCTCGGCCGCTGGTGGCGTTCCTGAGCTCCGAGGAGTACCCGAACATCTCTGAGAGGGGCACCCGGGCCCGCAAAAGCTGAGAGCCCCCCCGGGCCTCCATGGCCAGGATCCTCCCTCTTTTCGCTGCCAGGGCCCCGGCTACCGCCCCCACATGTTCCTCAGGTACGGTCACTTCTACAGACATGATGGGCTCAAGGAGCTCCAGGCCTGCCCGCCTCGCCGCCTCCCTGAGGCCGTGGGCCGCACAGGTCCTGAAGGCCTGCTCGGATGAGTCCACCTCGTGGTAAGAGCCATCGAGAAGGGTGACCTTGAGGTCCACCATGGGGAAGCCGGCAAGCGGCCCCTCGGCCAGGGCGTCCACGAAGCCCTTCTTAACCGCTGGGATGTACTCCTTGGGGATGCGGCCGCCCACCACCTTGCTTTCGAACTCGAAGCCCTTTCCCGGTCCTGCCGGCTCGAGGCGAAAGACGATGTGGGCATATTGGCCCCTGCCCCCGGTCTGTTTCACCAACTTCTGTTCGTGCTCCACGGCCCCGATGACCGTCTCCCGATAGGCGACCTGGGGTCGGCCCACCTCTACCTCCACCCCGAACTCCCGCCGGAGGCGGTCCACGATGATCTCCAGGTGCAACTCCCCCATCCCGGAGATCACCACCTCCCCGGTCTCCCCATCGGCCTTGACCAGGAAGGTGGGATCCTCGGCGGAAAGTGCACCAAGGGCCCGGGAGAGCTTGTCCTGATCGGTGCGGGAAACCGGGGCGATGGCAAGATCGATAACCGGGGCGGGGAACTCGATGGGCTCCAGGGTGATCGGGGCCTCCTCCCGGCACAGGGTGTCGCCGGTGTAGGTATCCGAAAGGCCCACGGCCGCGCCCACGTCGCCGGCGTGGAGCTCCTCCACGGGCTTGCGTTTGTCGGCGTGTACCTCAAAGAGGCGCCCGATCCTCTGGCGCACCCCGCGGGTTGCGTTGTACACGTACTCCCCGCTCCTCAGCACCCCCGAGTAGACGCGCACGTAGGTGAGCTTCCCCATGTGGCGGTCGGCCTGCACCTTGAACGCCAACGCGGAAAGCGGCTCCCCATCGTCGGGATAGCGCACCAGTTCCTCCCCCTGCCATTCCCCCTTCACCGGGGGAAGGTCAGCCGGGGAAGGCAGAAAATCCACCACCGCATCGAGCAGCCTTCGAACCCCCTTGTTTCGGAACGCGGCCCCGCACAGGACCGGGACCATTTTCCCGGCGATGGTGGCGGCCCGGATGGCGGAAAGGAGCTCTTCCCGGGTGGGCTCCTGGCCGGCCAGGAATTTTTCTAGCAGCACATCGTCCATCTCCGCTGCCCGTTCGATGAGTTCTTCCCTAGCTCTGGTGGCCTCGGCGAAAAGTTCGGCTGGGATCTCCTCCACCCGAACCTCCACTCCTTCCGGCCCTTCCTGATAGCAAAGGGCCTTCATGTCGATGAGATCCACCAGCCCCCGGAAGGCCTCCTCCGCCCCGATGGGGATCACGATCGGCACCGGGTTGGCCGAAAGCTCCTTCCTGATCTCCTCCACCACGCCCCAGAAGTCCGCCCCCACCCGGTCCATCTTGTTGATGAACGCGATCCTGGGGACGCAGTAGCGCTCTGCCTGGCGCCACACGGTCTCCGATTGGGGTTGCACCCCGCCCACCGCACAGAACAGGGCCACAGTGCCGTCCACCACCCTGAGCGACCGTTCGACTTCCGCGGTGAAGTCCACATGTCCCGGGGTGTCGATGATGTTGATCCGGTGCCCCCTCCAGTAGGTGGTAGTGGCTGCGGAGGTGATGGTGATCCCCCGCTCCCGCTCCTGAGGCATCCAGTCCATGGTGGCCTTCCCCTCGTGCACTTCGCCGATCCTGTGGGTCTTCCCAGTGAAGAAGAGCATGCGCTCGGTGATCGTGGTCTTGCCGGCGTCTATGTGCGCGGCGAGCCCGATATTTCTGACCTTTCCAATTTCCAACCTCTCCATATCTCCTCCCGTCTTGACAAAGCAAAAAGCCCAGGCCGCACGCGGCCAAGGCTTATCTCGCACAAGGCCCTTCCTAGTTTTGCCCGTTTAAGGTAACAAAGCTTAGCCTAAACCGGCCAGGGGAGCAAGGCCCAAAGCTAGAGGTCAGCTCTTTTGATCTCGTGCCTGCCGCTCCAGAGCCCGCGGGAGGCGAGAAAACGTCAAAAGGCAAGACCTAAACCCGAGTCGTGAAGTCCTCCGGAAAAGCTCGGTAGAGAAGGACCAGCCCCCAGCCAACACCCAGCAAGTAAATGTCTAAGGGGGATTTTGTCGCAAGAGTTTATATACTCTCCCTAGAGGCAACTAAAACGATAAAAACGACCCGGTCCGTTTTTATCGGGATATAAAGAATCCGATACTCACCGCCGGAAGTGGGTACCCGCTTGCTCCGGACTCCGTGATGTCCGCGGAGTGGTTTGCCTGAATAAGGCCTGTCTCTGAGCTGTCTGGCTGCCTCTTCAATTCTCCTGATGATTGCGGTATCGCGGATCTTCTCCAGCTGTTTCCTAACTCTGGGGTCATATCGAAGTTTCCAGCTTTCTAGAGGCACGTTTATAGCTCAGATTAACCCTTCGAAGGTTTCCTCGTGAGAAAGGGTCTTCCCCTCCCGATAGTTCTGCTCCGACTCCCGAAGGAGATCCTCAAGGGTTATTTTGCGGAGGATCAGTCTATCCCCGTCCATAGCCATGACGATGGTATCCCCGGCCTTTAGGTCCAGAGCCTCGCGGATCCGCTTGGGGATAACAATCTGTCCTTTCGTGGACATCTTCGTTGCAGAAAGCATCTGCCCTCCTCGTCTTACTAGTAAGACGATATTAGACCGAAAGGCCCCGCCGGTCAAAAGGTGCTCGCCCTTGAGGTTGCGCAAGCAAGGGCTGTTTCTAATTCGTGCTTAGAAGTGGGTGTGGACACTAGTTTGTCCGCGACTAGCTTAGATATTCGGGTGGGGTCTTGTCCTTTGACATTTCGTCGCCTTCCTGCGGTCCCTGAAGCAGCAGGTGTGAGATCAAAAAGTAAAGACCTAACCCCCGATTTCTAACTTTACACTTTTTCCAAAAGGTTGCCTAACCCAAGGTAACGCCAATCGTCTTCACCTATTGCATTTTCTGGTTCAACGAGGGAGCGGTGACGCTTAGATTTATCATCATCTACACCGTTCCACTTGTTTGCGACATGCGCTGGGCTACTTGGGTCAGAAACTCTAACGCCTTGTTCCAGCCGGAATCAAAGTCCACATCAACAGTCAGAGATAGCAAATGGACCAAGTTTCTCTGCCAGTCCGTCCTGAACTCTTCTCGTCGGGATTCCAAACGTTGTATGTTTAGGGAGTCTGGGGGAAGACCTTTGGCCGCTAATTTGACCGGCAGCACCTTGACCAAACTATCAATATCCACTGTCCAACGTTCGATGAGTTGAGCGACATCGTAGAGATCACGGGCGATCGCATACCGGCGCTGGCCGGCCAGCGCCCGGA
>LDZS01003191.1_pt1 | contig 29145 bp, 26 predicted proteins | sample 615471 | NCBI WGS metagenome assembly LDZS01 (sample SAMN03408295, study PRJNA278302) | terrestrial metagenome | isolation source: oil reservoir sample K3 | place: USA: Alaska, North Slope, Kuparuk formation | collected 2013
GATAGCACGAGGTGGCGCTTAATAGACGGTGGTTCTATAATCGTCCATATATTCAGCCGTGAAGGAAGAAATTTTTACGCACTGGAGCGCATTTGGGGAGATGCGCCCATGTGGCAAATCGACGAAACGATTGACAGTGCGCATCCCTAACCGACCCAATAACGTAGGGGGCAGGCCTTGTGCCTGCCCAGGATCGAATTCCCAGAACGAATTGTAGGGGCAGGCATAAAGCCTGCCCAAGACTTTATGCTATATCGCCATAGGCGCTCGGTGCTAGCCAAGATCAAGGGCTACGTATTATGGGCCAATTTTTATTATGTCTTATAATGTATCTTATGTTACATAAGTGCTCCTACAGGACCGACAAAGCTTCCTTGATAATTCCGATGTAGCTCTCGACGGAAAGCGACGCTCCTCCTATAAGAGCGCCATCGATGTCTGGTTGCCTCAAAAGACCTGCAGCATTTTTGGGACTTACGCTACCTCCGTAAAGGACGCGTATACCTGATGCGATATTTTGCCCGCAGCGCTCGACAAATAGACCCCTTACAAAATTACAAGCCTCTTGGGCATCGGCGTCGCTCGCTGTGCGGCCCGTGCCGATAGCCCATACGGGCTCATATGCCACGACAATTTGTGCTGCCTTCGTCGAATCGACGCCCTCCAGCGCAGAAAGCAGTTGTCTCCTTATTACCGAAAGGGCTTTTCCGCCGTTTCTTTCGTCCAGCGTTTCTCCTACGCACAATACAGGAGAAAGCCCATGGTCGAGCGCTGCGGTTAGCTTTTTACTTACCATCTCGTCGGTTTCGCCGAAGATGTGGCGCCGCTCGCTGTGGCCAAGTATGACATAACTGCAGCCGAGCTCGAGGAGCATGGGAATGGAGACTTCGCCCGTGAAGGCTCCTTTTTCCTCCCAATGCGCATTCTGCCCTCCCCACTTTATCATTTTGTGATTAAAATCACAAAATGTAGGAATGCTTATAAAGGGCGGGAAAAGGGCCAATTCGATCTTTTTGGAGACGATCGCCTCGGTTATTGTCTTTTCCAGCTCTAAGGCTTTATCAAGATCCCCTAGGAAAGAAAGCGCCTCTTTTGGGCCTTTGTGCATCTTCCAATTTCCGGCCAACAAAATGCGTTGCTCCATTGAGATTACACACCTTTCTATTTCTCTAATAAAGGTTCTATGCCTGGAAGGAGCTTGCCCTCCATGAATTCCAAGGTAGCCCCTCCTCCGGTGGAAACATGAGATACAGCCCTTTCATAACCTGCAGCTTTTACTGCCGCAGCTGTGTCCCCCCCACCCACTACAGTAAGCGCCCCCTCGGCCGTCAGTTCGGATAGCTTCTTAGCGATGGCCTCGGTACCGTCTTTAAAGGAAGGAAGCTCGAATACGCCCATCGGCCCGTTCCACAGCACGGTTTTTATCCCCGTCAAGGCCTGGCAGAACAATTTTATGCTCTCTGGGCCTATGTCGAGCCCCATCTGATCGTCGGGGATTCGGTCAATTGGAACTATCTGACGCTTGGCGCTTTCGCTCGCTTCATTGGCCACTGCTACATCTACGGGCAAGAATAGCTTTACCCCTTTATCTTTAGCGCTCTTCAGCATCTCCTTGGCAAAGCCGATCTTGTCGGGTTCGCATAAGGATCTGCCGATGTTGAGGTCTTGCGCCGCCAGAAAAGTGAAGGCCATGCCCCCGCCGATTATGAGCACGTCCACCTTGCTCAACATGTTCTCTATCACGCCTATCTTATCCGATACCTTGGCGCCTCCCAATATCAAGGCGAAAGGGTGCCTTGGATCGTCTCGCACGGCACCCAAGATCTCTACCTCGCGACAGATGAGAGGGCCCGCAAAAGACGGCAAATATCCGGCGACGCCGCGCGTTGAAGCATGAGCCCTGTGAGCTGCGCTGAATGCGTCCATTACGAACATCTCATGAGGAAGGGCCAGGGCCTTGGCAAATCGCGGGTCATTCTTCTCTTCTTCAGGATAAAAGCGCACGTTCTCCAGAAGGAGGATGTCTCCGTCTTTCAGGGAAGAGATAGCGGCGTTTACTTCATCGCCTATGCAATCATGAACGAAGGCCACTGGTTTTTTGACCAACTCCTCCAATCTCGCTGCTGCTGGTTTGAGAGAGAGCTCCGGCGTTTTACCCTTAGGGCGACCGAGGTGAGATACAAGCGTCAGGCGGCCTCCGGCACCAGAGAGCGCTTCTATCATCTCCAAGTGGGAAACGATGCGACCATCATCGCCGATGCGGCCGTTTTTTATAGGCACATTGAAGTCGACCCGCGCTAAGACCCTCTTCCCCTTCGTCTGATCAGTGTTAACTTTTTTGAGCTTCATTTCTTCCTCCGCATATGTCCTACATCTTGCTTGCCACGTAGTTAGCAAGATCGACTATACGGCAGCTATAGCCCCACTCGTTATCGTACCATGCGAATACCTTGACCATGTTTTCTATGACCATCGTCTCGTTGGGGGTGAAAATGGCCGAATGGCTATCCCCCACAAAGTCCATAGACACGAGGGGACCTGGCTCATAGGAAAGTATGCCCTTCAAGGATCCCTCTGCATACCGCTTCATCGCCGCGTTCACTTCTTCTGCCGTGGCTGTGCGCTTTAGCTCGGCTACGAAGTCAACTATGGACACATCCGGAGTTGGCACGCGGAGTGCCACGCCGTTGAGTTTTCCGTTGAGCTCCGGTATTACCTTGCCTATCGCCTTGGCCGCTCCTGTAGTTGTCGGAATGATGGAGAGCGCGGCTGCTCGCCCCCTCGCCAAATCCTTATGGGGGAAATCCAACGTCACTTGATCGTTTGTGTAAGAATGAGCAGTCGTCATAAGTCCTTTTATAACACCGAATTCATCATGAAGGACCTTCACGATTGGAGCCAAGCAGTTTGTCGTGCACGACGCGTTGGATATGATGTTGTGCTCATTCGGTTTGTACGCGCCTTCGTTGACACCCATGACTATAGTGACATCTTCGTTCTTGGCAGGGGCGGATATTATGACCTTTTTGGCACCGGCCTCGATATGGGCCTTCGCTTTTTCGGCGTCGGTGAAACGGCCTGTCGACTCAACGACGATGTCCACCGCAAGATCCTTCCAAGGCAACTTGGAGGGATCCGCTTGGGCGAAGACCTTTATCTCCTTCCCGTTTACTATCAACTTGTCTTCGCCAGCCTCAACTGTGCCGGGAAAGCGCCTGTGAACGGAGTCGTGCTTCAACAGGTATGCTAGCGTGGCGGGCGAAGTGAGGTCGTTGATGGCCACCACATCTGCGATATCTTTGTCGTCGTATTGACAGAAGGCTCTGAACGAAAGCCTCCCAATCCTGCCGAAGCCGTTAATAGCTATTCTCTTCTTGGTCAAATTCATCTACCCCCTCAAAAATGTTTTGCAAAAGGATCGCACCTTACATGTAATTATATCAACTTCATCATATACGCAAATTCGTGGCCTTTTTGCAGCAGCTCACTCTGTCCTTCGTAGCTGGGAGCTATCACCTTGCTAACTATTAAACCTCGTGCTGTTTGTTGTTGAAAGAGCTCGCCTGAGGATGTAAGGGTTTGAAGAAAGTCATTCAGTTCATCTTTAGATTTGAATTCATGCTGATCGACGAGTTTTTGTATTGCTGATAACTCTCTCCATGGAGAGACGGACTTTGTGCACATCTACACCCTTGAGAGCACCTTTTCCGATTTTTTCTTTTTGCTTTCGCTTGTTCTTTTTCTCCGGCATGACGGTGGAACCCCCTTTTAACAAACTCGGTTTGTCGAGTTTACCACATATTCATTCTATGCGGAGCTCCTCAAGTCTTAGAGGCGGTTGTAATTTCAGCGAGAAGCTTCAGCTTTTTCCATCTATACTCCACGGTGCTCTTGGTCACCGGCTTAGAGAGCGCTCTCCCCAACTCCTCAAGCGTAGCGCTCGGATTTTGCAGGCGCGCCATTACCAATTCTTGGAGCGGTCTGGAGAGCGTATGGAATGCCTTTGACTCCACAAGCTGTTGAGCTATGATCGATTGCTCTTCAGCCGCCCTGAGGCTCTTTTGAATATTAAAAGCGTCACAATTTACCACCTTGTTTGCCCTGTCTCGGAAGGCTCTCATACGTGCTCTCTCTTGAAGTAGCAACGAAGAGCGTGTAAGCTTCATCTGCTTAAGCAGCGCTGTAATAGCTACTTGGCTCCGGATAGAAATCTCTACCCAACCCCTTATCTTTCGCTCGGCAGGTTTTGCCCTTATTTGAGAAAGCAGCTCTTCAACCCTAGAAGCGATACCGCTATACTGGTAAAGGCGAAAAGTACAGTAATAACCGCTGCTGGGCAGATATAAGGAGCCGCAACTGCCCCACAAGCCCCTGAGCCAACTCCACGAAGTCCGTCTGCCGAAGCGCTCAGTCATGAGGCCTAAAAGGTCCTGAGGCAACGATAGGGATATCCTCCCCTTTTTGTCGGGCGGAATGATCAAAAGCGAAGCGAAATCCCACACCCCAGCCCAGGAAGCGAGCGGCCAAACGCGGCGCAGTCTCTCGAAGACCCACAATCTGCCGGTTGTCAATAGGCCTTCCTGATGCAGTTTTTTCATCCCCTGAATCAACCCTAAGATCTCAGCTTCCGCTTCCCCTTTGTCGTCTACGCTCAAGAGCAGCCACTCATCCCTGACAAGGGAAACGAGTTTCTCCATCTACTGGTCCCTATCCTCCTTTGCCAGGCGCACCAGGATCTCAGCCAACCTGTGGCTATCATGGCGCAGCATGCCGTTATCTAATTTTTTAACGAGAGGAGCCTCTATTATTTCGCACCCAGCTTCATTCAACGCCCTTCTCTGATCGTCATCTAACATTAGCGGATACGAACCAGATGCCACATACATGCTGAACGTATCTTCCGGTATGGGCGCTTTATTTGCTATGACGTAATCGGGAAACGCCTCCAACACTTTCGCAATCCACGACGTGTGATCGTATAGGTTCATGCCGTCGGTCTCGTTGGGTTGGGTCATGAGGTTGGCGACGTAAACCTTCGGAGCGCTGGTCTTTCTTATAGCTGTGCTGACCTCGTCAAGTAAGATGTTGGGTATGACGCTCGTAAACAAGCTGCCCGGTCCCAAAATTACGAGATCTGCGCCGTAGATGGCGCTTATGACTTCAGGCAAGGGATGCGCGTCTCTCGGCTCAAGCCATATCTCCATAAGTCGGCTGCCGTTCAAAGACACAGCAAGCTCTCCACGCACAATCTTTCCATCTCTCGTGCGTCCTGCGAGCACAACGGCCTCTGTCGTCACCGGCAGCACGCGTCCCCTGATGGCCAAAAGGTGGTTCATCTCCTCCACTGCGAGGCGAAAATCTCCGGCCAACTCCGTAGCGGCCAGAAGGATCAAATTGCCTAAGCTATGTCCTTTGAGCTCGCCATGGTCGAAGCGGAAACTCAATATGTTATTTAGTACGCTATCGTTTTCGGCCAAGGCCACAAGGCAATTGCGCACATCGCCGGGCGGCAGAACGCCCCACTCCTGGCGCAATCTTCCTGAGCTTCCTCCTTCATCCGTAACTGTGACCACGGCAGTAATGTTGCGGGAATACCCCTTCAAACCACGAAGCAGCGTGGAAAGCCCAGTTCCTCCCCCAAGAGCTACGAAGTGCGGGCCTAACGATAGACGATGGTTCACTGCCTTGTAAAAACTGTCGCCTTTTCGCCGTCGGAAACGACCAGCTAAGATCTTCCCTTTTTTTAAACGCCTTCGATTCAGCAGGACTCCATAAATTCCAACCCCAGCAATCACTCCACAGAGGAAGGCGAGCCACCAACTCATGAAGGCCTCACGTCCGCCCTGCTTCCTTCTCTATATCCCTGTGATTTACAAAGCATTTTTCGCCTCTCTCCAAAAGGTGTTTTGCCAACCACTCCGCTACAGCTACTGAACGATGTCTGCCGCCAGTGCAACCGACGGCGATGTGAACCTGTATTTTGCCAGTATACCTGTAGAGAGGGAGTGAAAATGTTATCAGATCTATGCATCGTTTCATGAAATCTATCGTACCAGGAGCTTTCAACAGGTAATCCTGGACGGCTTCGTCTTTGCCGGACAGATAGCGCAGTTGTGGCACATAGAACGGGTTTTCCAAGAAGCGAACGTCGAGTACGAAATCGCTGTCCGATGGTATACCGTATTTATAGCCGAAAGAGCTTATGATAATAGCAGGTTGAGCCTGATCCATCGCCAAGGCCGCAAGGAGCATGTTGCGCAGATCCTGAATTGAAAGCTCCGTCGTATCGACGACCAGGTCGGCAATCTCCCTTATCGGTGCCAAAGTCTTTCTTTCCCTGGCGATCGCTTCGCTTAGGACAAGCTCTGCCCCCATGGGATGGCGGCGGCGCGTCTGCTCATATCTCCTGACCAGCGAATCGTCAGAGGCGTCGAGGAATATAACCTTAATCATCGGAATGTATGAGCGAAGCCGGGTCACAACATCTTCGAAGCCCTCAAGAAGCGCCCCTCCGCGGGCATCTGTCACCGCAACCACGCCGTGAAGGGTGGCTGAGTCATGAGAGCGAAGCAGATCAAGGACTTGAGGAATGGCAGCGGGCGGGATATTGTCGATGGGGAAAAAACCCATGTCTTCCAATATGCGCAGGGCTGTGCTCTTGCCACTGCCCGACATTCCGGTAATGATCACGCAGCATTTTATATCGCTCATCGTATCCTTCTCCGCCATGCCAATATAAACCTCTCTTCAGCGATGGCCGTGGGCACACTCTCCTCCCCTTCCGGAAAGTATTTCCACGGCATGGCGAAGGACGGGCATCAAAACTTTGAAACACTCCGTGGCACCTTTTTCGCTCCCGGGGAGCGCCATAATGAGGCTTTTATCCTTAGTAACGGCAATGCCGCGACTCAAGATCGACCTCGGAGCGGAAAGCGATGTAGCCCAGCGCATGTATTCGCCAAGGCCAGGCACGACTCTGTCGCCAACGCTCATCAAAGCCTCCGGCGTAACGTCACGAGGGGATAGGCCTGTTCCGCCAGTTACCAGGATCAGATCCACCTTTGACCCACTGCTCCATTCTCTGAGCACGCTGGTGATCTCTTCTATCTCGTCAGGAACTATCGCGCGTTCTATTGCCCTTGCTCCTATTCTTGGAAGCAGCTTGGCCAGCGCCGGACCTGCTGTATCGATCCGTTCACCGCGGCTGCCTTTATCGCTTACGGTTAAAACTCCCGCCGTTATAGGAAACCACCAGTGGCAGGGGCTTGAGAGAGCCACAAAGCCATCCATGACCACCTCGAGTGCCGTGAAAGTTCCTTCTTCCTTTTCCTCGACCTGCGTGACCAATAAGAGCGGCGCTCCATCTCCGAAAGAAAGGTAATGTCCGACATCTGCACCATCGCCACGCGATACGATCATGAACAAGGCTTCATCCTTCGGCAAAGAATGGGTAGGAAGCCCGGCATAGATAGCCTTGCCCTTGCCGTCGACCAGCGTTTCTCCTTCTTTGCCTCTGTGAAGATAGCATACAAATGCATCTTGACAATTGTCACCGTGGAAGAGCCGAAGCAGGCGCATCAGATTATATCCTCCGCACAATAGTCGCCGCTTTTGCCGCCGCTTTTACGGAGCAATCTTATGCCGTCTATGCGCATCCCTTTATCTATGCCTTTGCACATGTCGTAGACCGTCAAGGCCGCCACAGCCACGCCTAAAAGCGCTTCCATCTCCACGCCGGTGACTTCTCTCGCCGACACCGAGCAACGGATATAAACCGCCTTGCGCTCGCCCTCTAAGACACAGCGGACGGAGGCGCTGTCGAGGCGGATGTTGTGACATAGCGGAATGAGGTCCGGAGTGCGCTTGCACGCCATGATGCCGGCGAGTTCGGCTATCTTTAAGACGTCTCCTTTTTTAACATGCCCACAGCCTATGGCCTCGTATATCGAAGGCGGAAGACACACCCACCCTTCGGCCTCTGCCGTTCTGAAGCTTTCTTCCTTTTTGCCGACGTCCACCATTAAGGGATGCCCTTCTGAATCCAGGTGACCCTGGCCTGACATCTGACTCATCCTCCGATCTGCGACATGTGCCGTGAAGAAGATTTAAGCCCCATCCAAGACTGCGGTTTAGCTGCGACGCACTCCATTATCCTCTTGCACACTTCTTCGAGATCGCCGGAGGAAAGCGGCTCCTTCAGGTTTACGCCGCTATCGGCGAACAGGCAAGAGCGCATCTCGCCCATTGCAGTTACGCGCAACCTGTTGCAGCGGTCGCAAAAGTGGTGAGAGACAGCGGCTATGATGCCGACTCGTTGACCCGTAAGAGGATTTTGCAGGTACGTGGCCGGACCAGAATTTTGCCCTTCCTCGTCTGAAAAGTGCGTATAGCCCATAGCGCGCAAAACCTCGATCATGTTATCGGCGCTTATAAAACGATCGCGGCTCCATACATCGTCATCGAGCGGCATGAACTCGATAAATCGAGGAATGGCCCTTCGACTCCTCGCGAACGCTATGAGTGCAGAGATCTCTCCCTCGCCGTCGTTAAAATCTTTGATCAGGACAGCGTTGATCTTTATAGTGGCATCGGAGTGCGACCTGAAGGCGTCTATCCCGGATATAACCTCTTCCAGATTCCCACCCCTAGTGATGTAGGAAAATTTATCTTTAGATATGGTATCCAAAGAGATGTTCAAGGCCGTCAAGTTTAAATCCGCCAGTCTGGGAGCCCATTTCTTCAAGAGAGAACCGTTCGTCGTGACGGCCACTTGGAGTTGGGGATGCTTTTCCTTCAATCTATATAAAAAATCTACAAAGCCCTTCCTGACTAACGGTTCTCCGCCGGTGAAGCGGACCTTCTCGACTCCCAACTCCCCGAGCACGCCACAGAGGCCTAAGATTTCCTCATAAGACAATATCGCCTCGTGGGGAACCCAACTGACGCCGGATGGTGGCATGCAGTAACGGCAGCGAAAGTTACACCTGTCCGTCACCGATATTCGCACGTAAGTGAGGTGCCTGCCATACCGGTCTACTATTCTGGCCATCTATATCCTCCCAGCTCCTCCACTTCCTTCCGCCACAGGGGGTTTTCTATGGCGCTCAGGAGGGCTTGTACTCCTGGATGCCCAACGTGTTCCTCGGGGATGACGAGTTCGTAGGGCTCCCAAGTTATCGGAATGAAATCGAGTCCCAAGACATCGGCAACCGCTTTGACACCGACTGCGACATCCGCAAGTCCCCACTCCACCCTCGCTGCGGCGTCTATGTGGGTGTTTGTCTGAACATTATACCCCTGAACCTGCGACGGCGAAATGCCGGACTCTTGCAGTAAATAGTCCAGCAACACCCTCGTTCCGGCTCCAGCCTGGCGGTTTATAATGCGGACATCTTTTCTGGCAAGGTCTTTTACGCCTTTTATACCTTTAGGATTTCCTTCCTTTAAGATAAACCCTTGCGATCGCAAAAATATGACTTTCCTGATCCACTTCTGATCATGCGGCTTTAGTGCATCAATATAGCTGTCATTATAACGTCCGGTAGCTGGATCTAAAAGATGGCAAGCGGCTACGTGAGCTTCGCCCCTCGACAGGGCTGCAATGCCGCCGAGGCTTCCGACGTTTCTGATTGCCAAGTCAGCCCCTTCATGACGAACGTACCGCACGAGACGCCTGAAAGCCGGATCATCCGACCCTTGGAATAAGGCTCGCTTTTCCCAAGGCACGGGAAGCACGAAATAGGCCGATATCGGCTCACCCTTCAGATACTCGGTCGCTTCGGCCGGCAACAGCGCAAAAGCATCTGCCTCGGCCATCGAGGAAATGGAGCTCGCGCCGGACTTGAGCGGCCAGACATAGCGCGCCTCGCCGATTTGAACGCCCTTCAGCCTGAGCCATTCCTCCACCCCTTGAGGCGATGAGTGTGGCAAAAGCAGGCCCACATTGACCACTTCCCCGGCACCTATGGCGCGTCTTAAAATTTCCTCCCTCGGGATGTCCATTCCAGAAAGCAGACACAGGATTGGATATACTATGGTCCATGCCACCGCCATCGTCGACATGGAAAAGCCGGGAAGGCCCACTACAGGTTTGCCGTTGACCTCACCTACGATCACAGGACGGCCAGGCCTCATGCGCAACCAATGAAGCAATAACTTTCCCTCTTCAGCTATGGCTGGAGCGGTGTAATCCTTCTCCCCTTTGGCAGACCCCGCTCCCACAAGGACTAAGTCATACTGTCCCGCGGCGTTTCTTATGGCCTCCCTTATGATTTCCTTATCGTCGGGCAAAAGCGAGTGGATATCGAGTGACATACCCCACCCATCGAAGAGGCCACGCAATAGGGCAGAGTTGCTATCGACCACTTTGCCCGGGGGCAACTCTTGACTTGGCGTGAGATCTTCTGGTGACACGATCTCGTCCCCGGTTGGGATATATATGCTCTTCGGTCGCCTTCTTACCTTTATACGCCTGACACCGCAGGCCACGAAAAGCGCGCACAAAGATGGCATTACCTGGTCTTTTTCGTAAGCTATCACATCGCCTTTAGCCACATCCTCGCCCACGGAACGAACGTTCGATCCCAATGTAAGGGCGCGATAGACGTAAAGATCGCCATCCCCCTTGAGGGAGGTATCTTCTATCATCGCTACCGCGTCTGTACCTAAAGGCAGCGCGCCGCCGGTGTTGACCCACGAGTACTCGTGGGGTTTGAGGATAACCGGCGTGGCAGGGGATGCGTTGCTCGTGGCATCGGACTTGAGGGCGTAACCATCAACTGCAGAGACCGGGTAATGGGGGACGTTGCGCTCGGCTTGTACATCGTCGGCCAATACATGCCAAAGCCCATCATCAGGAGAGACTTCTACCGACGACCCTTCAATCCTCCCATTGAACGTCCTATAGAGCAGTTCCCATGCCTCAGCTATCGAAAGATGTTCGTTCTTTGCCTTCACCATAGAATAAAGTCTACCTCCTCGCCCCTTCGCGCCGTCTCACGATCCGGTGGCAAAACTATAAGACCATCGGTACGGCGCATGGCACCGACATAGCCTGATTTCGCCATCATAGGCACAGCCATGCCGTCGTGTACCCTTGCGGGCACGAACTCCTCCACTCCGGCCTGTCCGTGCACATCTTCTCCGCACGGCATCTTAAGCACCACGTCTTCCGAGCCAATACCTACGAGGCGCTGTAGTAGCGGCAACAAAATTGTGCGAGCTACGATAGCGCACGAAAGGGGATGCCCAGGGAGGCCGATGACCAAGCGATTTTTATCCCCAACCGACCCGGCTATAAGGGTTGGCTTCCCCGGCCTTATATTGAGCCCCCTTACCATAAGGCCAGGCGAGGGCATTCCTTCAAGGATGGTAGAACAGTAGTCTCTGGCGTTGACGGACGAGCCGCCGCTTATCAGGATCACATCGCACTCTTTCTGAGCCTTCTCGATTGCGCTCTTAAGGGCTTCGAGATTATCCTCGACAATGCCCAAAAAATGCGCAACGAAACCTTTGAGTTTGAGCAGAGCAAAGAGCGTCCAGCTGTTGGCATCGCGCACCCGCCCAGGTGGCAGCTCTGCAACCGACGCTTCAAGGATCTCGTCTCCGGTGCTCAATATCCCTATGTTTAGATCGATCAATGGCACGTCAACGATACCAAAAGAGGCAAGGAGGCCGACGGTACGGAAGTCTACAATTTCCCCCCGTTCTACCAGCACCTCTCCGCATTTCACATCTTCTCCAGCTTGAATAACGTTGTCTCCGCGCTGTACGGCTCTGCCAATCTCCACAAAAGGGCCGCTGACGATGGAGTCTTCCATCATCACGACTGCATCTGCCCCTAAGGGCAGTGCGCCGCCGGTGGGTATTGAAAAGGCTTCACCAGGACTTAAGGGTTTCGATGCCATATTGCCCATTGAAATTTCGCCCGCGAGCCTAAGGAAGGCCGGAGAGGACGAAGATGCGCCCGCTATATCTTCGCTGCGCACCGCAAACCCATCGCGCAGGCTTCTGGAAAAGGGCGGATAAGGATGAGGGGCGCGAACGCTATCGAACAAACGCCGGCCAACGGCGTCTTTCAGGGACATATGGGCAACAGCCGTATCCCAGGGAAAGGACAAGAGGTCGGATACTCGTTCTATAGCTTCTGCTCGACGAAAGAGCGTCTGGATAATGCCTACCATAGCCGTTAGCTTTCAGTTCATCGGGGTTACCAAAGTGGGGAATCCGTCGCCCTTGAGTTTGTTCTCCAAGGCGTTGGCTTCTTCTCTGGAGTTGCCCGCCGGCACTCTTACCCTGAAGTATGTCTTGCCAGAGACTTCAGCTTGTGCGATCAACCCGCTGTACCCTTTTTCCTTCAAAGACCGCATCACGTTCTCTGCTCGTGCCCTTTCCGTAAAGGAGCCGACTTGCACGCACCATTTCGTCTCCTTAGCCACGGAGGTGGTAGGTGGCGCAGCAGTGGATGTTGTCTTACTCGTGGCGACGTTTGACGGCGTAGAAGGCGATTCAGCTTGGGGGGAATTTGCGCTTTGCTCCGCAGTGGGAGCCTTGCCGACTGGCACCGCCATCACAACTTTCCCCTTCGACGCTTCCTTCGCAGTGGGCGATGAAGGAACGTTATTCTGCTTAGGCACGGAGGCGGATATGGGCTCCTCTTGTTTGACCACCGGCCTCGACGTGTCTCCGCTCTTGGGCGGCAGGAAGAACATCTTTATGCCCAAGATCAAAATGGCTACTGCGACTATGCCGACGAGGGGCAGCATAATCTGCCCAAAGGCGAACATCAAGCGCTGTTCTCTATAACGTTTGTCTCTTCTTTTCATTTGTGATCCCTCCTAAAACATGTCATGGCTTTTATCAAGCCGCTTTTAAAGTTTCCAAGAGAGCCCCAGCGCGGATAGCTCCCTCGTCGTTTCTTTTGTATCCAGGAAGCCATCGAAAGGCTGCCCTTTTGCAGTCAGGCTAATGCCGTCTTGAAGCCTCGCCCAGGTCAGCCGATATTCGACAGCTGCCTCTTTTACTCCTCCCTCCCTGACCCCTATGCCTCTGCTATCTCCCCGCAGGGCTTTTTTGAGGAGTACAAGGCGCCGCCTGCCTTCTCTTTGTCCCCAAAAAGGGGCTTTAGACCACGGCGTATGCGGCTTAGGCACGAAGATGTTGACAGCGAGTACGACTTTCAGGCGAGCAGAATCGCGTATCGATCGCGCCAGGTCAGCTATCTGCAAAACGTCTTCATCTCTTTCACCAGGAAGACCCACCATGAAGTATAACTTCGCGGAGCGCACACCTTCATCCGCAGCCATGCGTAGGGTCTTTATTACTGTCTCATTTGAGAAAGGCTTTCCCAACGAGTATCGCAGGGCATCACTGCCGCACTCCGGTGCCACGGTCAAGCCGCGCCTTCCACCCGCGACAAGCGCTCGCACCATTTTAGGGGTCAAGGTGTCCAACCTCAGAGAGGCAAAGGATACGCCGCAGTTTAATTCTTCAAGAAAGTCCAGCAAGCTGTCGAGATGAGGATAATCGCTCGCCTCGGGAGTAACCAAGCCAACCTGATCAAAGGAAAAGCGGTGCTGCAGCGTCTCAATTTTTCCCTTGACGACTTCGATGGGTTGTTTTCTATCTCTCCCGAAGCAGGCTGGAATCGTACAATATGGACATCGCCTCGCACACCCTCTCTGAAGTTCAACCAACAGAGTCCTTCCGAAGGTGGCGTGCGACGTGAGCCAAAGGCTATGCCCTAAGAGATCTCCCAAGTTCGAACAATAACCGCGCACCTTGCCCAATTCTTCTCCCTTCTCGATGAGGACATTGTGGACAGCTGGAACGTAAATGGACGGATGTTCCGAAAGATCAGCCCAGAGCTTATCCCTACGGCCACAGGACATCGCCTCGCGCACTGCTTTCACAACCGCTCGCAATGCCACCTCCCCATCCCCAAGGACCACAAAGTCAGCCAAACCGGAAAAGATGAGCGGGTTTATATAGGTAAGCGCCCCTCCTATTCCTACAATAGGACCACCCACTTTTGCCCTTTCATCCCAAGACAGCGGGATTTTTTCTCTGCTGAGGAGCCTCATCAAGGCTACGACATCGACTTCATAGGCGACGCTCGCAGTTATTACAGCGAAGTCGCGGAGATGTCTTTCGCCATCGACAGATAGCGATGAAGGACTGAGGAAAACTCGCTCGGCACCTATGCCATTCTGTTTAAGTCCGAAGAAGATATAATGAAGTCCCAGATTGGACATGCCCACTTTGTACGAGGAGGGATAGAGCAACGCCCATGGGAGACTCCCGCCGACCGGAAGATCAACGAGCGCAGTCTCTTCTTTGCGAAATGGCTCCCAGGTAAAAAACTGGCTGCGCCTTTCTGCCGTTACAAGGTCAAGGCGAATCACTCAAGCGGATCCCCCAGCTCTGTCTTTAGAGCGTTTGCGCCGTATGACCGAGGGGATGTCGAGATGATTGAGAGGAGCGCCGCTCAAGCGAAATAGATCCTCCTCAGGCGTTGCCTTGACGTCGGTTTCTTCCAGTGCGAGGCGGCTGCGGCGCTTTGTGCCTCTCGAAGAGGTGACCTCCGCTGCCGAAAATCCCGTGGCTATGACGGTGATCTGCAGTTTATCGTCGGAATCAGAAGAGAGCACATGCCCCCATATAATCGTGGCATCTTCGTCAACCGCTTCGGTGATCACCTGGGCAGCCTCCTTTATCTCATGTATGCTCACGGTGGGCCCGCCCGTTATATTGAACAACAACCCTTTTGCTCCTCTCATCGGCACTTCCATCAGAGGACTGTTAATAGCCGCCATGGCAGCGGTGGTGGCTCGCGTCTCTCCCCGTCCTTCGCCAATGCCCATTATTGCAGCACCAGCATTGCTCATAACCGCTTTGACATCAGCAAAATCTACGTTGACCAACCCTGGGCGCAGGATGAGATCCGTCACCCCTTGAACAGCCTGGCGCAGTACCTCATCGACCAGTTTGAAGGCATCTTGTAATGGCATCTTGATGTCGGCTATTTCAAAGAGCTTGTCGTTAGGAATCACGATGAGGGCATCCACCTTGCTCTTTAGATTTTCTATTCCCATCAAAGCCTGAGACATGCGAGTGCGCCCTTCAAAAAAGAACGGCTTAGTGGCGACAGCCACCACCAAAGCACCCATCTCTTTTGCCACCTCAGCTATTATGGGAGTGGCGCCCGTGCCCGTACCCCCTCCCATGCCGACGGCGAGGAATACCATGTCGGCTTCCTTTAGGCACTCCTTGATGTCATCTATGGATTCTTTCGCCGCCTTCATCCCGATCTCGGGGTTGGCCCCCGCGCCATGACCGCGCGTCAATTCCCTGCCCAGTACAAGCTTTTTCTCTGCGAGATTCTGATCCAAATGGGCTACGTCCGTATTGGCGGCAATGAATTCGACGCCCTGTACGTTGCTTGCGATGATGTGGTTGAGGGCGTTGCAACCCCCCCCGCCTACGCCGATCACCTTAATCTTTTCCCTGAAAACTTGTTTTGCACCTTCGATCTCAAACAGGTCCATCGAAGACCCCTCCTCAAACGCCCTAAAAGAGCTCCTTTAGCGATTTTTTGATAGAACCCCAAGCTTTCTGAACGGAATAGACTGCTTCCCTGCTTCTGGACAAGCTCTTCCTGCTCTTCTGGATGCTCCGATCTACTGCAAACTCCAGCGAAGGGCTCAGATATCGAAATGGGTTCCGTTCCTTTTCCAAGACATAACGAACGATGCCGGCAGCAGAGGCAAAGGAAGAATCGTTCTTCCCCGGTGGCATGCGTTGCTCATCGAGAGGTGGTGCGACGCGCACCGGGCAATCCAGCAATTCTGCCACGTATTCATCTAAGCCGGGCATCAAAGAGACGCCCCCGGTTAATACAATCCCACCGGGCAAGAGGGAAACATCGCACTCCTCTAATTCCCTCCTGATAAGCGTCCCGAACAACTCCTCCATGCGGCACGCTATAACTTCAAGCACTTCCCCTACAGTACAAGAGTAACTCTTCCCTCTCACTTCAAATTCGAGCTCGTCTTCGAGCACCCCGCCCTCTTCCACCAGAGAAACGGCCTTTTTTATCTCTTCAGCCCTGCTTATCGGTATTTTGAGAGTGCAGGCGATATCATTAGTAATGTGATCTCCGCCCACAGGTATCACGCCCAACTTTCGGGGGCTACCTTCGCTATATACGGAAATGCTCGTAGTGCCCCCTCCTGCATCAACTACAGCGGTCCCAGCGATGGCCTCTTCAATGGACAGAACCCCAAGAGCGCTTGCTAATGGTTTCAATACCAATCCCGTCACGGCGTAACCTGCCATCTCCACGCAATTTATCACATTTTGAACCACAGCCATCGGTACCACTACAGACTGGACCTCGGCTTCCAGACGAATGCCGGTCATGCCCAAGGGATCATCTATTCCTTTTTGGCCATCTATGGCAAATCCGACGGGTACAACATGGATGCTACAATGGTTGCTCGGCACCACAACGTCAGAAAGGGCAGCCTCTATGACCCTTTCTAAGTCATGCTCGGTAACCTGACGCGGTGCTCGTCCAAGCGATATCATCCCTTTCGAGCGAATACTCGAAACCTCGGATCCGCTGGTAGTCACTGTAAAACCGCGCAAGCTCAAGCCTATCATAGCCTCTGCATCTGCAACAGCGTGACGAACCGATTCTGCCGCCTGCTCTAAATTCACGATCACTCCCTTGCGTATGCCCCTGGAAGGGGCACATCCGACTCCGATTATCTGGGCGTCACCGCTGCGGGTTCCCCTTTCGGCCACCACAACGGCTATCTTTGAGGTGCCCAGGTCGAGGCCTGCTATAATTTCTACATCTTCATATTCATACATATTCATACGCCCCTTTCCTGTGCCCTATTTACAATAGGTCACGGGATGGCAATTTCTTTCAAAATTATCTTATCTTTGTACGAAGCATCGAGCAATAAGTTCCCCTTCGCATTTTCCGAAAGAAGCTGCAACGCTGCCTTAGATATGCCCCCCCACGACTCTGGCTCATCTCTCATGCGCACAATAACATTCCTCCCTCTCAGGCTCACTCTAACCTCGACGAATACATCGCCCCCTGCGCGGTAGAATTTTAGCGAAGCGAGCTCACCTATCTGTTCGGCCTCTTCAATCGCCGAGAGCCATCGCGTTAGCCTATCGACCGAAAATGCCAGGGTATAAATGTCGCCTTTGCCTTCTTTAAGGATCAAGGGTGGCATGTCGTTTCCCCAGTAGATCAAAGGGAGCACCTCTTTTTGAGATTTTTCGACTTCTCCCCACTCCGGCAAGTCAAACCGCCACACCTTTCCATTTTTAGCCACAAGCCACCGTTGATCCTGCCATACCACTGCGCAAAACGGTTCTAACGATCTTACGCGCACTTCAATTTTGCCCCATCCGCTGACTCCCCAACTTGCCTCCACAGGATAAACGGAAGCAACCTTTGTCACAAACCGAGGCATATCGAAAAGAGCAAAGGGCCATACGTACTCTTCCATTCCCTTTAGCTCTTGACTCAGCATCTCTTCCATGCCGCGATGAGGGGGTACAATTGCTACACCTTTCAAACGCAGATATCCGCACGTTTCCTCTATGCGAAAGAATGACCCTAAAAGTACGGCCGCAAGTAAAAGGGCTCCACGAGCCGACATTCACTGCCGAGACCTTTAGACTTTAGTGCCCACAGCTGTTGGCGTACCAAGGCGAGCCTTTGCCTTCACGGCTTCCAAAACCCTTTCGCCGAAAAGATCGACATCTCCTGCTCCAAGCGTTAAGAGCAGATCGCCAGCTTCCAGAAGTTCTCCAATAGTCCCTATAGCATCTTCTTCGCTCACATCGCCATAGCAGGTCAAGAGATTGCGAAAGTTGAGATTGTCCCTCAGCTCGCGCGCTATGAGTTCCGACGAAACGCCGTCTATCTGCCGTTCGTCAGCAGGATATACGGGCATGAGAAGGAGAAAATCCACCTCAGCCAAGGCCCTGGCGAATTCCCTATACATCGCAGCCGTTCTCGTATAACGGTGCGGTTGAAATATGACGATGATTCGACGTCCAGGGAATATGCTCTTCAAGGCCCGTAACGTAGCCTCTATCTCTCTGGGATGGTGACCGTAGTCATCGAGGAAATCGATCCCACTGTAACTCTCAAGATGCTGTAGCCGCCTCTTCGCGCCCCTAAAACACTCAAGGACAGACCGACACACCTCGAAGGGAATGCCGAGCTCGTGGCTCACGGCACAGGCCGCAAGGGCGTTCAAGACGTTGTGTTCGCCCGAGACAGCCAAATCGAGCATGCCAACATCCGCGCCGTTGTGCATAACTGTACAACTTATGCCGCCGCCAAATTTGGGGCGCAACTCTTTCGCTCCCCAATCCCAATCACCGCCAAAACCGTATGTGATAATCTTACCCTTGGATCTGTCGATATGCTCCATCAGCAGTTGTGTCCCCTTATCTTCCCCGCAGAGGACCAGTGGGGCACCATCTTTACGGCAATTTACAAAGCGTTTAAAGACGTGGATGACTTCCAGGAGGGATGGATACATATTTACATGGTCCCAGTCGATGTTAGTTATCACGGTCATAGCGGGACGGAACAGTTCAAATGCCCTATCGCTCTCGTCAAGCTCACAGACCATGTAATCCCCTTTCCCCAACTTCGCGTTACCGCCTATATCTGTAACCTCACCGCCTATTGCCATCGTAGGCTCGAACCCCGCTACTTCGAGTATCATAGATATCATGGAGGTAGTGGTAGTCTTGCCGTGAGTTCCGGCTATTCCGATCCCACGTTTGCAATTAAAGATCAGACTCAAGATCTCAGCCCGTTTCATCACCGGTATTCCCTTGATGATAGCTTGGCTTATTTCACCATTTCCTTCGGGTATAGCACTGCTGTAAATGACAATATCGGGCGAATACAGATCCAGATGCTTTACATCGTGCCCTAACGCAACTTCAATTCCTTTTTCTTTGAGTTTTTGGGTGTAACACGTTATGGTGGCATCGCAGCCCGATACGCGAAGCCCCATTTCTTCCAGAAGCAAGGCAAGGCCACTCATGCCAGCTCCGCCTACGCCCAAAAGGTGCGCAGATTTTATTTTCTTCAATGTCTCCACGTCCAGAGACTCAAACAACAAGACCCTCCCCCTTCGACGAAAAGAAAGACATTAGTCGTTCCCACATTTTGCTACAAACAGTTTCAGAAATGTCATAGCGCCTGACCTCTGGTGCCGTTATCTCTGCAAGTTCCCGCAACATGGCAGCAAGGCTGTCAATTGGTTCACATTCCGTCCATATTTTTCCGCCGCCGAGCTCTATAAAACAGCGCCCGTTTTCAAGCTGATGGTTCCCGACGGCCTCTTTCCACGGCACAACGATCGCCGGCAGTTTATAAGCCAATAGCTCAGCGAGCGTGGAGGCACCGCCTCGAACGATAGCTATAGAGGCCAAGCTGAAAAGTGCCGATATATCCCATACACGAGGTAAGGATATCACGTTTTGGGGCAACATTTCATGGGTAGATGGAAATCCGACGATAATAAAGCCCCAAGAGGCAAATTCCGGACGTCTGGAAAGCTCGATAGCGGTTTCTTTCAACGAAGCGCTTCCGAGGGAACCCCCCATCACCAAAACCCTCGGAGGGTTGAAGGGTGACCCTGACAAGCCCAACCTCTTCCATCCCTTTGCAGCTTCAAGCTTTTCTATCTTTCTGACTGGTATCCCCACACTCGTAAAGGTTCCAGGAGGGAAAGGCTTGCAGCGATTCCAACCGGATAAAACAGGAATGCCCGTTCGCCACGCCAAGCGCGTTACCCTGCCAGCGATGGCGTTCTGCTCGTGTGCGACCGCTTTAACTCCCTTGACCCGACTGGCCAGAATGAAAGGCGCTGAAATATAACCGCCGAAGAGCAAACACAGGTCTGCATCGGTGTCTTTTATTATTTCCCAAGCCTTTATCGCAGAGAGCACAGCATCTGCACTCCTCGAAACGAACGCTTTCATCTTGCCAAGCGGCGATCCAGAGAGCGGCAGGATTATCGGATTCACTCCGGCCCATGAATAAATCTCGCGCTCAATCGGCCTATTGCCGCAGACGAAGGTAACCCTCGCACCAGCATTGCGCTCAGCCCACTGGCCGAAGGCTATAGATGGCCATATATGCCCTCCCGTTCCTCCCGCCACGATCAACAAGTTAATCATAAAAGTCGACCACCCGCTCTTTTGCATTGAGAGGATATCTTCAACATGATGCCCACTCTCATCCACATAAAAAGCAACGAGCTGCCACCATAGCTCAAAAAGGGAAGCGGCATCCCAGAAAGCGGGGCCATTTTGAGCACACCAGCTAAGTTGATGAAAAGAGGCAATAACATGGAAAGGACGAGCCCCCATAATAGCGATTTCATAGATGGATCACCCAACGCCGTCCACAGAGAATAACTCCTCCAAGAGAATAGCGCATAAACCAAAATGAGCGACATCGTGCCAATGAGGCCGGCTTCTTCCCCTACAATGGCCAAGATGTAATCCGTGTGCATCGCTGGAAGGTATTGTAGCTTTTGAAGGCCTCGTCCTAAGCCGACGCCCCAGAAGCCGCCGTTGGCAAACGCGATAAGTCCCTGTATTATTTGGAAGCCCTTATCCAGCGGGTCGCTCCACGGGTCGAGAAATGCAACCCACCTCCGCCTCCTGTACTCCTCGGCTATCGTCAGCCACAAAAAGGCTGCCACCATTATGCCGCCTGCCAAGATAGGATAACGCCAACCGTGATTAATTACGTATATGCCCATTGCCAGGGTGAATATCAACAACACTCCGCCGGCGTTAGGCTGGAAGAAAAGTGGAAGTGCAGAAAAAGCCGCCACTGTTAAGCATCTTAAAAAGGCCCTGCCCTCCGAAGACTTTTCGCTCATGATAAAAGCCAAGTATATAGAAAAGACTGGAGCAAGGGCTTCAATGGGCTGGAACGAAAAACCTCCTATGCTGAGCCAACGCCTTGCCCCTCCGACGCTCCTGCCGATTCCGGGGAACAATGTAGCCCACGTGGCTGCTAATGCCAACAACCACAAGACGGGAGCTATCTTTCTCCACATGTGCAGCGGGACTGAATAGACCATCACCATAGCCGCCAAGGACACCGAGAGCCACTTGAGCTGCTTTAAGCCCAAGACCCATGGAGATCCGTAACGCTCAAGAGATGAATAGCTGGTAGCAGATGTAATCATCACTACCCCTATTACGCTCAAGATGAGCGGGATCAGAAACAAAAGCGGATCCGTTTTTAGGCCATCCCTTGGCCTCACTTCTTGCATCGCCTGGCCTCCCTGAGCCTTCAAGTCAACTCGCTCACCAACTGCTTAAAATGATTGCCCCTTTCCTCAAAATTGTCGTACATATCCCAGCTTGTACAAGCTGGCGACAAGAGCACCACATCGCCTGGTCTGGCGATGTTATAGGCGTATTTGACCGCCTCTCCCATATCGGAAGCAAAGCAAAGGGCCGTAAAACCGGCACTTTTCAGCGCTTTAGCTATCTCTTCTCTCTCTTCTCCCAGAAGCACCGCCGCTTTCGCCTCTTCAGCCACTGCCTTGGCGAGCAATTCGTAGCTTTCTCCCTTGCCGCGCCCTCCAAGGATCACGACCTTCTTTCCGCTGAGAGATCGCAACGCGGTCACAGCGGCAGCGACATTGGTGCCCTTTGAATCGTTCACGAAGAGCACGCCCCTCTTGCAGGTAACCTCTTCGCACCTGTGCGGCAATCCCTTAAACGAGGCAAGTGCTCCCCTTGCTCGCGAGAGATCTTCGCCCAACAACGCGACGGCGGTCATAGCCATGGCAGCATTTTCCACGTTATGGCGCCCAAGGATGGCGAGATCGCGAAAAGCGAACAATTCTGCCTTCTTTCCCTCCCTTTCTAAGAGAGCTGCGTCTTCTCCCAGAATGATGCGATTGGGGAGATCCATCTCCTCTCTTTCAGAGCGCACAGTAAATATTGCGCGCTTTAAATCGCAAGGCGGAAGAAATTTCAGCGCCTCAGCCTGCGAGATCAGCCAGGCCGAGGGTTTTTTGAGCTCGACAAGGTGGCCTTTAGCACAAAAATAAGAAACTGCACTGCCATGCCAATTAAGATGGTCGGGCTTCAAGTTGGTCACTATAGCGAGATCAGCGTGAAATGCCCTGGACCAGTGCAGCTGAAAGCTTGAGAGTTCGATGACTATATAGTCGTAAGGGTTAAAGGCGAAATCGGCCAGAGGATTGCCTATGTTCCCAGCCACAGCGACTTTTAGATCGCATGCGGCCAAGAGATGTCCAAGGAGCGCTGTCGTCGTGCTCTTTCCATTGCTCCCAGTCACACCGATCGTCCTGCCCCTCAAATGAGGCGCTACGAAATCCATCTCTCCTATAATAGGTATGCCCTGTCTCTGGGCTGCTAACACGAGCGGAGCATAGGGAGGGATACCAGAGCTTAAAAGTATAAGGTCGGCTTGGAGCGCGCGCTCTGAATGCCCCTCTTCCCACGGTATTCCAGCCTTTGTGAGCAAACCCTTGCGCTCGGGAGAAAGTTTGTCTTTCTCCGAGACGAAGACGGGGTGATCTATCTTTTTGGCCAAAAGGGCAAGAGCGGTGCCGCTTACTCCTCCACCTACTACGGTAACGCGCTCACGACACTTCATAGCGTCACCCCCTGCACTTCGGGAAGGGGACCGAAGAGTGCGTGTGCCAACATAAACAATAAGGCCATTCCCAAGGCGTGAAATATCCAAAACCGCACCACGATATGCGTCTCACTCCAGCCTAAGAGCTCAAAGTGATGGTGTAGAGGGCTCATACGAAAGACTCGCCGCCCCCAAAGCCTTAACGAGATTATTTGAATGATTACGGAGAGCGCCTCCACTCCGAAGAGCCATCCCAACGGCACAATTAGAATGATCGGGCCGCTTTGGATCGTGGCGCTCATGAGCAGGCCGCCTAAAAAATGAGCTCCAACATCTCCCATAAAGACCCGTGCTGGATAGGCATTGTGCCACAAAAACGATCCCGCGGCGCAAAGCCCGACGACAGCCGGGAGCATGGCATGCGGCGCACGGAAGCAAAACAGAAGGACGGCAAAAGATATGGCAGTACTGCCTGCTGCCAGACCGTCAAGCCCATCCGTCACATTGACGGCGTTCAAAAAACCCACCGTCAAAAACAACAACAAGGGGCACACCAGCAGCGGTTGCAGGTGCAGACCAGGCCAGAGAGATATATTCAGATTCAACGACAAAAAAATAACCCACGGTAGCACGGCCACTATCTGCCATAAAAACTTATGAAGGCTGCTGAAGCCCTCGCCTGAGCGGCGCATATATTTGAGCAGATCGTCAAACAGACCCACGGCAGCGGCCAACCACGGCAACCCCCAGACGCCGAACAGCTCCTTTGCAGCAATGTCCCTATTCGGCGAAAGCAACAAGGCCAGAATAGAAAGTGCCAGAAAAACTACTCCGCCCATGGTAGGCGTACCGGCCTTTGCGGTATGCCCTCGGGGACCATACCACTTCGCCACCTGGCCTACTCGCAGGCGACGTAGACAGCTTATCCATATCTCTTGGAGAAAGAGGCCGGAGATCGCAGTTATGACTGCCACGCCAGAGAGCGACATTTCCTCTCCTCCCAGCCTTTCAACGCCTCTTCCAGGCCGTATGCCCTTGATCCTTTTACCAAAAGCAGATCGCCAGGTTTCAAAGAGGCGTCAAGTATGGCACGTCCCTCTTCTATGTTCGATATGAATCTGAGATGATCATCTTCGTCTGCGAAGGCGCCTCTCCATTCTTCTCCTAACAAAAGCGCCTTGCCGAAGGAGCGCAACCTTTTGGCGATATTTCTATGCCAGAAATCGCTTTCTCCACCAAGCTCCTTCATGCCTCCGAGAAGGGCCCATCGTCTTCCTTCGCAGGGAAGGAGTGACGCACTGTCGATAGAAGCGATCATAGAGGCAGGGTTTGCGTTATAGGACTCATCTATGACCCAGGCTCCATGGGGGCCCATCCAGGTGCATCCCCTGCCCTTTTCAGGCAAAACATCCCCAATTGCAGCTATAGCGGCTTCAGCAGGTACACCACAGTGATAAGAAACTGCCAAGGCATAGGCAAGCGCATAGGCATATTGCCTCTCCCACAGGGCACTTTCCAGGATGAACGTTCTGCCTCCGTGTTCCAAGAGGAGGCTGAGACGCGGACCCCTGTCACCGATGAAAACTTTAGAGGACAGGATGCGCCAGACAGAGCCGCGTTCATATCCTACGGGGAGGAGGTTTAAGGTCTTGCTTGCAGTCTTCAAGGCATTACGAAGTGTAATGTTATCAAAATTATAAGACAAGAGTGAAAGCCTGCTGGATCTGAGCAGCTCCAGCTTGGCTTCCAGGACGCCCTCGAGGCTTCCAAGCCCTTCAAGATGAGACGGAGCAATTTCTGTAATAATGCCGAGGGTGGGCGGAAAGGCTTCTACAAGCCTCGCTATCTCGCCGGGTGCATTCGTGCCCATTTCTAAGACCAAGATATCCGCGTCAGTTTCCATGGAGAGTATGGCCAATGAGCATCCTATGAGCGTGTTATAGCTCCTCTCCGATGCACATACCTTAAATTGCACAGACAAGGCTTGGCTCAAGATCTTTTTCGTCGTGGTCTTTCCCACGCTGCCAGTAATGGCTATTATTTCTTTCGGCCTCGCCCAACGCAGATAAAATTTCGCTATTCCTACGAGCGCTTCCAACGTATCTGAAACGCCGAGGAAGGTCACGTTGGGATAATCGCCTGAGAGCTTCCCTGCCTCTTCCAAGCGCGCTACGACCGCTTTGGCCCCCTTCTCCAAGGCCTCTTCTATAAAGGCGTGCCCGTCTTTCTTCTTCCCAGGCAAGGCCACAAAACCATTGCCCGGGCAGATCTCGCGGCTATCCGCACAAAAGGCGGGCAAAGCGATGTCTGGTCCCCAAAGACGAGCCGATATCGCTTTGGCAATTTCACCTAAATGTGGGCGCCTTTGGCCGGATTCCAATTCAGATTCCTCTTCTGTGCCCATGATTTAACGGCCTCCAAATCGCTATAGGGAATGCGCTCCTTGCCGATTATAATATATTGCTCTGGACCTTTGCCCGCGAGCAAGACCACGTCCCCCTCGTTCGCCATATCCAATGCCGCATAAACAGCTTCCGCTCGGTTCAAGATCACTTCATAAGGAGTATTGTACCCGCTGGCGCGAATGCCCGTTACAATTTGTTCAGCTATCGAGTTAGGATCTTCGCCCCTCGGATTATCCATAGTTACCATCACAAAATCCGCTAACCGAGCTGCCACTTCTCCCATCTTCGGGCGATTTTCAGCAAATCGCTCACCTCCAGCGCCGAAGACTGCTATGAGTCTGCCATGACCGACCTCTTTCAAGGCTTTTAACACGTTCTCCAACGCGTCAGGAGTATGAGCGTAGTCAATGACGCAACAAGGACCATTTGGGAAAACATATCGCTCCATCCTGCCAGGAACGAGAGGGGCATTCTCTAAGACTTTCTTCATGTCACAAAGAGGAATACTCAACGACCATCCCATCGTCACAGCGGCCAGCACATTATATGCGTTATAGAGGCCTATCATGGGAATATGAACTCCGATGAGCGACTCGCCGCCCGGCAGAAAGATATCCATGGTCAATCGATCAAAACTCGCCTCCTTGATCAACCCCCATACTCCGCTTTCGATCGGGCCTTTTAGACTATAGGGCAGGAGGCGATCCGGGTAACGAGAAAGCAACCTTTTGCCATAGGGGTCATCGGCGTTAGATGCTCCGCGCCAATCCTCTTTCATGTATATCTCGAACAATAGCGATTTCGCTTTAAAGTAGCTCTCCATGTCTCTGTGATAATCCAAGTGCTCAGGCGTCAGGTTAGTGAAGACCGCTCCATCGAAACGGCAACCCTCCAGTCTCCCCTGCTGTAACCCGTGAGAAGATACTTCCATGGCGCACGCCTCGCATCCCTTTTTGACCATCTTGCTGAGCCAACGCTGAATTTCTGGTCCTTCTGGCGTGGTGCGATCGGCCGGCTCGTCTTCGCCGTCGCTGTAAAAGATCGTCCCCAAAAGCCCACAGCGGATACCTCTACTTTCCAAAAAGCTCTTTATCAAGATAGTAGTGGTGCTCTTGCCATTGGTACCGGTCACTCCCAACATCATGAGTTTCTCTGCTGGATAACCATGAATGATGGCAGCGCAGAGCCCCATAACCTTCCTAACATCAGAGACTACAAGTTGGGGTACGTCGACATCCGGCAATTCTCTCTCGCAAAGTATGGCGGCGGCTCCGGCGCAAATGGCGTCTTTGGCGTATAAGTGCCCATCGAGATGCTCTCCCTTCACGCAGCAAAAAAGCCCACCCTTGATGGGCCTTCGACTATCGCTGAAGGCGTCGATTATGAATACATCGCTGTCACTCCCTATAAGGCGAAAAGTGACCTTCCGTTCGTCGAGCTCCATGCATAGCTCGCGCAGCGAGAGCATCGCTTTGCCGCCCTCAGCTGATATATTATGCATTTCGTTTATCACATGGTTATGGCCTTCCATAGTCTATCCTCCACTTCGCATTTGCCTCACGTTAGTCTATTATCACAGTTACATTTGCTCCAATCGGCTCGCAGCGATTTCATCGACGATATCCCTAAAAATGGGGGCTGCCACCTCGCCCCCTTGATACCCTCCTTCTTTCGGATCTCCTATCACTACAATCATGACGAAACGCGGATCCTCGAAGGGCCAGAAACCTGCAAACGACGCCACGTGCCGTCCTTTCTCGTATAAACCGCCCTTGGCCACCTGGGCGGTGCCTGTTTTACCTGCCACCTCGACGAGGGACGAGTTCGCCCTCGCGCCTGTTCCCTTGAGCGCCACATTACGGAGCGCTCCTTGCATCCAACTCGCCGTGCTCGGCGACAAGACGCGCGCGAGGACTTCCCTCTTGCCCTCATGAACCAAACGTCCCCTGGCGTCGAAGGCACGCTCTACGAGATAAGGACGCAAAAGCAGTCCCCCGTTTGCGATGGCAGAAAAAGCCCTCACTAACTGTAAAGGCGTTATGGCGACTCCTTGGCCGATAGCTATGTTGGCCGGCGTCACACCCCGCCACGTTTCGGGTGGGTTGATCAATCCGCTTTCCTCCCCCCCAAGTTCTATGCCAGTAGGGATGCCAAAACCCCACTCTTTCAGACAAGAATATGTCTCTCTGGATGGAAGTATAATGCCGACCTGGGCCATGCCGACGTTGCAGGATTTCACTATGATGTCCAACGGGGTTACTTTACCATGCCCACCCCTGTGAATGTCGCGTATCTTGCCGTCAGCCACTTTGATCTCTCCTCGGCAGTCAAACCCCCTCTTCGGCGACACGTGTCCCTGCTCCAAGGCTAAGCTCATCACAACCGGTTTGAACGTCGAGCCGGGTTCATACACCCTGTTGATGGCATTATTGCGGGTCAGTTCAGGGAAAGCCAATTCATTTCGATTATTTGGATCGAAAGTGGGCCAACTGGCCATAGCCAATACAGCTCCATCACGCGGATCCATACATATGACCGTTCCCCATTGGGCTTTGTGGCGCTCCGCCCCTCTGGCCAGATGCTTTGAAACTATATATTGGATCCTGGCATCTATGGTCAACTGCACGCTACCCCTCCCATGCGACATCAAATGGGACGGCAGCACGTCCAAAAGATTGCCAGCAGCATTGCGCAACAGGATCTTGGCCTGGGGCGGAGAATAAAGTACACGATCCCATTCATATTCTATACCGGCCAACCCTCTATCATCAATGTCCACGAAACCTATCACATGTGCTGCCAATTCGCCGCCTGAATATGTACGTTTCATCTCTTTTATTGCAAAAACACCCGGAAGAGAAAGGCGCATAATTTTATCGGCCCTTTCTGGCTCCAATTTGCGGGCGAGCCACCGGAAGCGCCCCTCCAAAGGCCTTGAGATCTCTCTTATTTCTTCTGGCGTCAAAAGCGGTGAAAGCTCCTTCGCCTTGCTCGGGTTCCAATATAGAGGATCTATAAAAAGACTAATCGACGGAGACGAAAGGGCCAGCGGAAAGCCATTTCGGTCTTCGATGGCTCCACGTCCAGTGCTTATCGCCACCTGCGCCCAGTACTGTTGGCCGGCCTGAGCCACCACTCTGGGGTCTGGCAAGAGTTGCACGTCCACGATACGCCAGCAAATGAGGACAAAAAATAGGCCAATCAATAGCCAAGGCAGCCTCTCCCTCACATCTTCATACCTCCGCTGGGGTCTTCAATCCTCGGCGTTGGCCATTGCCGTAAAACCGCTGGCGCTTTTACCTTCGCCCTTTGCGAGAATAGAGGTTTCATCCTTCGGGAGTGGTTGCATGATGCTCGGCACGACGACTACATAGAGAGAGTTCGCATGCGCCATCTTGAGCTTTTCGCAGGCGTAGCGATGGATGCGATCGGGAGACATTAGGTAAACCAATTCATTCGCCAGTTTGAGGTCCTCCCTCGAGAGGAGATCTATCTCCCTCTCTAAGGAGACGAGCTGAAACTCCAGGTGTATGGCATAGAGTCGCAATCCCCCCAAGCCCAAGAGCAGCGCAGCGTATAAAAAGACCAATGCCGCTACTCCTAATTTGACCTTCCGCAGATCCCAGCGAGTTCTTCTTTCCTCAGAACTGACAGAGCTTCCCATTTTTCTTCTCTCCTCTAACTAAGGATCTGAAGCTAATTGAAATGCCCTGAGCTTCGCACTCCTCGCTCTGCGATTCCTCTTTATTTCCTCAGCGCTGGGAGTTAACGGGCCTTTGAAAATGACTTTGCCCAGGCTTTCGTGCTGCAACATTAAAAAATGTCTCTTTACAATGCGATCTTCCAAGGAATGGTAACTTACTACTATGATGACTCCGTTTGGATATAGCACACTGCAAGAGCTTTCCAACATGGTTTTCAACGCCTCGAGCTCGTCATTTACCGCGATGCGCAACGCCTGAAAAACGCGACGAGCGGGATGCCGTCCAAGTTTGCGCTGCAACGGTGCAGGAAGAGAAGACCTAATAACCTCCACCAAGGCCTTGGTGG
>LDZS01001659.1_pt1 | contig 29121 bp, 29 predicted proteins | sample 615471 | NCBI WGS metagenome assembly LDZS01 (sample SAMN03408295, study PRJNA278302) | terrestrial metagenome | isolation source: oil reservoir sample K3 | place: USA: Alaska, North Slope, Kuparuk formation | collected 2013
TGGGCCCCTGCTGGGCTCCACCCAACAAGGGGGGAGGGGCAATAGTACACACAAAGTATATAAGCGTTTCTCAGGCGGCAGAATGGGAGGGCAGAGTGAGAGTACACTCCACAGACAGTCCCCCACAAAGGTATTATATATTTTTGCCCGATAGTGAGATAGGGGAGAGATATGAGGGCTATCATTGTGCTGTTGCTTTCTGCTTTGCTCCTCGTACTCAGCTGTGGCACTGCGTCATCGAGCACGCTGTACGTGCCAGATGGATATCCCACCATTCAGGCTGCGGTGGACAACGCCACCGCTGGGGACACGATAGTCATCAGAAACGGAACGTATCTCGAGAACGTTGTGGTGAACAAGAGCATCACGATAACCTCCGATAGCGGACCAGACTACACAACTGTCAACGCATCCAACGAGAGCGACAACGTGTTCACAATCACCGCATCCAACGTCAGCATAACGGGGCTCACCATAGGGAGGGCAAGGGACGTCGCCATTAGGGCGGGTGTGTATCTTGGAGGGGTGCAGAACTGCACAATCTCGAACAACGTGATAACAGGCAACGCACGGGGCATCTATGTGAGTGGTGGAGGGCATCACAACATATCGCACAACCGCATAGAGTCAAACAGCGTTGCTGGAATATACATGTACTACTCCTCCCACAACACCATCACGGACAGCTACATGGGCTCGAACGGCGTGGGCGTTTGCCTCGACTACTACTGCGACTACAACACGCTGTACAACAACTCAATCCAGCACAACAGCGGTGAGGGCGTATACCTTGACTACTCCTCCCACAACACCATCGCCAACTGCTCGCTCATTAACAACAGTGGTGAGGGCGAGGTATACCTCTACTTATCCGACTACAACACCATCGAAAACAGCTCGCTCATGAGCGGCAACCTATCATATGGTGGCGGGCGTGGAATGTTCATGGATGGTGCAGACCACTGCACAATCAGGGGGAACATAATAAGGTGCAACTACGTGGGCATCTACCTGTACTCTGGCTGCGACAACAACCTCATCTACAACAACCTCTTCAACCACTCCCAGTACGACGCCTATGTGAGCGATGCCCGCTTCAACAGGTGGAACATAACGAAGACGCCCGGAAGGAACATCGTCGGAGGTCCGTATCTTGGTGGGAACTACTGGAGCACGTACAACGGCACTGACACCAACGGAGACGGGCTCGGGGACACGCCATACACCGTGGCGGGTCTGAACGTGGACTACCTCCCACTCGTGAGACCTGCTGGTCCATCTCCACCCGTTGCGCTCTTTCACACCCTCCACGAGATCAACAACGTCGGGGTGCCCGTGAGGTTCATATCGGACTCGTATGACAGAGATGGCACCATCGTGTCGTGGACATGGGACTTTGGCGATGGCACCAACGCAACAGGGGAGAATGTGAGCCACACCTACTCGGCCTACAGGTGGGATGCGACCAACAGCACGTATCTTCCCTACTCCGTGAGCCTCACCGTGGTGGACAACAGCAGTGCCAATAACACCACCACACGTGCTGTGATGGTGTACATGGCTGGGGGGATGCAAATGGAGATGGCAGGGTGAACATAGTGGATGCCTCCTTGGTGGGCCTGCACTGGAACGCACGCCGTGGCACCGCTGGATACCACCATGGCGCTGACCTGAACAACGACGACAGAGTGAACATACTGGATGCCGCCCTCGTGGGGCTGAACTGGAACAGGGTGGCATCGTCTGGAGGTGTGTGATGGCCATCGAAGGGGTATCTCATGGGTAGGCTGCTGATAGTGTCGAACCGATTGCCCATCAGCGTGGAGAAGAGGAGGGAAAAACTGAGCTTTCACCCCAGCATGGGTGGTGTTGCCACCGGGCTCGGTGCCTTTCACAGGGCGCACGACTCGCTGTGGATTGGCTGGCCCGGTGTGGCGCTGGATGAGCTGAGCGAGCACGAAAGATGTGAGCTGGAGCGCAGGCTCGAGGACGAGCGATGCCGTCCCGTGTTCCTCTCGGCGAGCGACGTGGAGGGCTACTACCATGGCTTTTGCAACAGGACGATATGGCCCCTCTTCCACTGCTTCACCCAGTACCCAGTGTATGAGAAGGAGCTGTGGGAGCGCTACAGGAGGGTAAACGAGGCGTTCTGTGATGCAGTGCTGAGGGTGGCGGGAGAGGACGACGTGGTGTGGGTTCACGACTACCAGCTGATGCTGCTCCCGAAGCTCATCAGAGAGCAGCGCCCAGATGCCACCATAGGCTTCTTCCTTCACATTCCCTTCCCCTCGTTCGAGGTGTTCCGCCTGCTGCCGTGGAGAAGGGAGCTACTGGATGGGATGCTGGGAGCCGACCTCGTGGGCCTTCACACCTACCACTATGCCCAGAACTTCATCGAGAGCGTGCGCCAGCTGTTCGGCTATGAGGACTCCTTTGGGCAGATAACTGCTGGTGAGCGCGTGGTAAAGGTGGATGTGTTCCCCATGGGGATACCCTATGAGCGCTTTGCCAGTGCGGTGCACGACCCAGCGGTGCAGAGGGAGGCGAAAAAGATGCTCAGGCAGACTGTGGGGCGCAAGGTCATCCTGTCCATCGACCGCATGGACTATACCAAGGGCATCCTTCAGCGGCTGAAGGCGTTCGATGCGTTCTTGGAGCGCTATCCAGAGTACAGGGAAAGGGTGACCCTCATACTGGTGGCAGTACCCTCCCGCACGGGAGTGGAGCACTATGCCCAGCTGAAGAGGAAGGTCAACGAGCTCGTGGGGAACATCAACGGAAAGCACGCCACGATGGGCTGGATTCCCATCTGGTACATGTCCCGTGGGCTGCCCTTCAAGAGGCTCGTTGCGCTGTATTCAATCGCTGACGTGGCACTCATCACCCCCCTGAGGGATGGAATGAACCTGATGGCAAAGGAGTTCATCGCCTCCAAGACGGATGGCAGGGGCGTGCTGATACTGAGCGAGATGGCTGGGGCTGCCGAGGAGCTGGGAGAGGCAATCATCGTGAACCCAAACAGTGAGGAGGAGGTCGTGCATGCCATGAGGCGGGCGCTGGAGATGCCCCAGCAGGAGCAGGTGGAGCGCAACAGAATCATGCAGGCAAGGCTCAGGCGGTATGACGTGGGGCGGTGGGCAGGCGAGTTTCTGGAGGGGTTGAAGGCAATCAGAGCAACGCAGATGGAGCTCAAGGCACGAAGGCTCACCCCAGAGGTGAGGGAGGGGCTGCTGAGGGATTATGCATCCGCAGAGAGGCGGCTGATACTGCTGGACTATGACGGCACCCTCGTTCCGTTCGAGAGGAGACCAGAAAGGGCAGTGCCCGATGAGGAGCTGCTCGGACTGCTCGATGCCCTGTCCCGCGAGCCCAAGAACAGGGTGGTGGTGATAAGCGGGCGAAGCAGGGCGACGCTGGACGCATGGTTTGGCAGCCTCGATGTGGTGCTCATTGCTGAGCACGGCGTGTGGGTCAGGCAGGGAGAGGAATGGGAGAGGACAGAGTCCATCGGGAGCGAGTGGAAGGAAGAGATACGCCCATTGCTCGAGCTCTACGTGGACAGGACTCCTGGCTCGTTCATCGAGGAAAAGGACTTCTCCTTGGTGTGGCACTACCGCAATGCAGACCCCCGCCTCGCCTCTATAAGGGCAAGGGAGCTGAAGGATGCCCTGCTGAGCATGACTGCCAACCTCAACCTCGGGGTGATGGAGGGCAGCAAGGTGCTCGAAATCAAGGATGCCGTCATCAACAAGGGCAGGTCTGCGCTGCGGTGCATGTCCTGGGAGGACTGGGATTTCATTCTCGCTGTGGGCGATGACAGGACGGACGAGGACATGTTTGCCGTGCTGCCCGCATGGGCTTACTCCATCAAGGTGGGGCTTGGGCTCTCGAGGGCGAGATTCAGCATGGGCTCCCACCATGAGGTGAGGGGGCTGCTCGGGGAGCTTGTCGCCATAGAGGACGAGGGCTGACAACCATTATAAACCATGTGCGTTTAAGAGAGGAAGGTGTCATGAGACGCTACATAGAAGACTACAGGGATATTGTGGGGGATGAGGTCATATACGAGATATGCAAGGAGGCAAGAAAGCTCTACGGAAAGCACATCCTCCACATAAACTCCACCTATCAGGGTGGTGGTGTCGCTGAGATTCTGAGCGCTGGCGTATCGCTGATGAATGATGTGGGTGTGGACACTGGCTGGAGGATACTGCACGGTTCTCCGGACTTCTTCACGATAACCAAGAAGTTCCACAACGCGCTTCAGGGGGAGCACATACACTTCACCGAGATGAAAAAGAGCCTGTACATGCAGACAAACGAGGAGTTCGCCCAGTACACCCACATAAATCACGATATCATAGTGGTGCACGACCCCCAGCCCCTGCCCCTCATACGGTTCTACAAGAAAAAGCAGCCATGGATATGGAGATGCCACGTGGACCTATCGAACCCCAACCCAGAGGTGTGGGACTTCCTCAAGAGCTTCATCCTCAGATACGATGCAGTGTGGGTGTCGAACGAGAAGTACAAGAGCGATGATCTGCCCGTGGAGCAGAGGGTGATTCACCCCTTCATCGACCCGCTGAGCTCCAAGAACATCGAGCTACCAGAGAGTGTTATCAAGAAGTACCTGAGGAAGTTCTCCATACCCACCGACAAGCCCATCATCACACAGGTATCGAGGTTCGACAAGTGGAAGGACCCCATGGGCGTGGTGGAGGTGTTCAAGCTCGTGAAGGAGGAGATGGACTGCAGGCTGGTGCTCTGCGGCTCTGCGGCAAGGGACGACCCAGAGGCCACGGTGATTTACGAAGAGGTGAGGAGGAAGGCAAAGCCCCTGATAAAGAGCGGGGATGTGATTCTGATAACCCGTGAGAACAACATCCTCGTGAACGCTCTGCAGCGCACTGCCGCTGTGGTGCTACAGAAGTCGCTCAGGGAGGGCTTTGGGCTCACCGTGACTGAGGCGCTCTGGAAGGCAAAGCCGGTGGTGGCGTCCAACGTGGGGGGAATTCCCCTTCAGATAGAGGATGGCAAGAGCGGCTATCTGGTGGAACCCAATGACGTGGAGGGCTTCGCAGACAGGGTGATAGAGCTCATGCAAAAGCCAGAGAAGGCAGCCCAGATGGGCAGGCGGGGCAGGAAGACTGTGAAGGAGAAGTTCCTCATCACGAGGGGTCTCTTGGAGCACATCAGGCTGCTTAGCGAGTTTGCGTGAGCTATATCCTCACGACGGAGTTGTCCCCTATCTTGAAGCTGTGCCCCTTGGGAAGGCTGTTGCCCCTCTCCACGAGGGCATCCCTTCCTATCAGGCTGTCCACGACCCTCTCCACATCGAGTATCCTCGCCCCCTCCATCACCACTGAGCCCTCGACCTCCGTGCCCACTATCTCGCACCCATCCCCGATGCTGGTGTACGGTCCGATGTAGGCGTTGGATATCGTGCACTCCCTTCCTATGATGGCGGGCCCCTTCACCACAGAGCCATCCCTGAGCACCGTGCCCTCGCCCACCACCACCCTCCCCCTGATGATGGCGTCCTCCACAGTGCCCCTGATGTCGGTGTGGATGTCGTCGAGCACGAGGGTGTTCGCCTCCAGTATGTCCTCGGACTTGCCCGTGTCCTTCCACCATCCATCCACGATTGACGCCTTCACGCTGTATCCATGGTCTATGAGCCACTGAATGGCGTCCGTGATTTCGAGCTCGTTCCTCCACGATGGGGTTATGGAGTGCACTGCATCGAATATGACGTGCCTGAACAGGTATATGCCCACGAGGGCGAGGTCGGATGGGGGGTGCTCTGGCTTCTCTATCAGCCTCATCACCTTCCCCTGCTCATCGAGCTGTGCCACGCCAAACTGCTGGGGGTTGTTCACGTGGCTCAGCAGTATGCTCGCATCCACGCCCGAGCTTAGAAAGTCGTCCACGTGCCTCGTGATGCCCTCCCTCAGGATGTTGTCTCCGAGGTACACCACGAACGGCTCGTCTTTGAGAAAGCCCTGCGATATCTTGACGGCATGGGCGATGCCCCTTGGGGCATCCTGCTCTATGAACTCGATTGTCGCATCCCACTCCCTCGAGAGCACGGTGTCCATCACCTGCTCCTTGTTGGGACCCACCACGATGCCTATCTCGTGTATCCCAGCCTCTATGATGTCCTCTATCGCATAGAACAGTATGGGCTTGTTTGCCACTGGAATGAGCTGCTTTTGATATGAGTACGTGATGGGCCTGAGCCGGGTGCCATGCCCACCAGAGAGCACAAGACCCCTCATGGTATATGGGTTGGACTGTGGGGGTTTTAACTTTGTCGGCGGGAAGTCCCCTTGCGAATAGGGGTAGTTCACTGCTTTCTACGTGCACCAAAACGCTATTACGGATGCCAACGAGCATGGAGCATGCGCATTCTCGTCGCGATGGACACATGCCCCCCGCTCACCGACGGTGTGCTAACGTATGTGCGTGAGGTGCTGGAGAGGCTCGCCACCCGCCACGAGGTGGTGGTGGCGCTCCCGGCGCTCCCCCACACCAGACCACGCACCCAAGAGGGGCTGGAGCACATCACGGAGCACATCACGGAGCACATCACGGTGTACATGCCCACCCTTGGGAGGCTTGCCGGGTACCCAGTCGCCATCCCCACCCCCACGCTGCACAGGGAGGTGGCACGCTCGGACGTGGTGTTCGTGCAGGATGCCGCCCCCATTGGCTCGGCTGCCGTGCTGCTCGCCTCGAGGAAGGGGGTGCCAGTGTGCATGTTCTGCCATCACGACGAGCGTGTGATGCTCTCGAGGGTGCTGGGGGCAGCACCGCTGGTGGACAGCTATATGGGGTGGCTGTACGGAAGATGCCAGCGGGTGCTGTTCGCAACCGCGAGGTTCCGTGCCAAGCTGGAGCGGGTGGGCGTGCCAGAGGAGAGGATGGTGTACGCCCCTTTCGCGGTGGACACCTCCCGCTTTTCGCCCCATGTAGGGAGGGGCTGGAGGCGCGAGTGGGGCATCCCGCAGGATGCGCCCGTTGCCCTGTACCTTGGAAGGCTCTCCCCTGAGAAAAACATATCCACTCTGATGAGGGCTGCGCACATCATCCTCGAGCGGCGGCAGGACGCATACTTCGTGCTCGCCGGCACGGGACCACTGCTGGAGAGGTGCAGGAGGATGGGCAGGAGGATGGCATCCTCCGACAGGCTGATAATCACGGGGTTCGTGCCCGATGCTGCGAGGGTGTATGCTGCGTGCGATGTGTTCGTGCTGCCCTCGCTGAACGAGAGCCAGTGCTTTGCCACGATGGAGGCGATGGCGAGCGGCCTTGCGTGTGTGGTGCCCTTCGAGCCCCCCTCGCCCTATTCGTACCTCGAGGATGAAGAGACGTGCGTGATGGTGAGGGACGTGATGGACGCCGAGGAGGTGGCAGAGAAGGTGCTGGAGCTCTTTGAACATCGAGAGAGGGCAAGGGCAATCGGAAGGCGGGCGCGGGAGCGCATGCTCTCGCTCTCGTGGGACGAGCACGTGTGCACACTCGAAAAGACGTTCGACGCTATTTCGAGAGCAGCTCCTCGTAGTAACCCTTGAGGGTCTTGCCCACGAGCTTGAGGTCGTGCTGCCTTGCAAGCTCGTATGCCCCTCTGGAGAGCCTCCTTCTCAGACTGGCATCCTCGAGCAGCACCTCCAGCTGGCGTGCGAACTCCTCAGGGCTCTTTGCCTTGAGGCAGTGCTTTTCCTCCTCGAGGTAGTCGAATGCTGGTATGCTGCTTATCAGCAGGGGCTTTCTGGCTGCCGCAGCCTCGAGCACCGCTATCCCCTGATTCTCCTCCCTGCTGGGAAACAGAAATATGTCTCCACCCGCATACGCATCCACCACGTCCTCCACGAACCCCGCGAACCTCACGTTGGGCGGAGCCTCCCGCACGAGCCTGAGCACCCTGGGGTCAGCCAGTTTTGAGATGGCACCATACCACACGAACGTGTTGTCAAACTGCCTTGCCACATCCACAAAGATGTCCACGCCCTTTCTCAGAAACACGTTGCCCACGCTGAAGGGCACGATTCCCTCCAGCCCCATCTTCCTGCGGTGCCTTTTTCTTCGCTCCTCCATGTGCGTGAACGCATCGAGGTCAACGCCGTTGCTGATGACCCTGATGTCGGCAACGATGCCATGGGAGAGCAGCACACGGCGGGTGTGCTCTGTGGGGCAGAGCACCATGTCTGCACTGCTGTACAGCATCCTGAGATAGCGGGCGAGCACTGGGGAGATGTACTCGCTGAAGATGAAGCTGCCCCTGAAGTCCTCTGCAGTGGTGTGGGCATGCATCACGACCTTTGCCTTCAGGGTGCGTGCGAGATATGCCCCCCTCGGACCTATGGTGTGTATGTGCACGATGTCGGCATCCCTGCAGTCCTCCACTATGTGCACTCCGTTGAGCAGAAGTGCCTTTCTGAAGTGCCTGATGGCAGCGCCTATCCCGCACTGGCGAAACAGGCTCTCCCCTTCCGCATACAGGCACACCTTCATGCACTATCCACAACTCCCATGCACATGCAGACACGCTATAAAAAGGTTGAGAGGGGCTCCCAGCTGCCCGTGAGCTTTCCAGCCCGTGCCAGCCTGCCAAGGGTGCGCACAGTCCTCTGGGAGGGGGGCTTGAAGCTTGCATGCTCGAGCGGTGTTGCGGGAAGGGGGATGAACGCATGTGCCCTCACCCTCCCTCCCCTTCTCACTATCCACTCCACCATCTCGAGGGTCGCCCGCTCGTCCTCCTCGTCCCCGATGGGAAGCCCGAAGATGAAGTCGGCAGTCGGGGTGAAGTCGGCATCGAGACATCGCTCCACTGCCTCGTATGCCTGCGCCACGGTGTGCCCTCTTCCAAGCCGCGCCAGCACGAGGTCGCTTCCCGACTGCACCCCTATGCTGATGGAGCGGTTGGCGCAGTACCTGTCCATCAGGGCAAGCGCCCGCTCACTCACGAACTCTGGCCTCACCTCGGAGGGGAACGTGCCAAAGAACACTCTCTTCCCATGAATTGCAGAGAGCAGCGCCTCCACCTTGTCCAGCCTCGGATGCACGCCGTCCGAGCCATAGCCGAGGGCATTTGGGGAGATGAATCGCACGTCCCTGTACGCCCCTGCAGCCTCCACGATGCTGGGGATGCTCCTGTGCCTTACGGTGTGCCCGAACAGCCTCGGGGTCTGGCAGTACGCACACGCATGGGGGCACCCCCTCGTGATTTCTATGGGCCCGCACAGCCTTCTTGAGTCGAAGGGTGGATACTCGTCGAGGCACACGGTAGAGCGCTGGGGGGTGTGGTGCATTCGTCCCTCGCGCACGTACGCCACCCCCTCCACGCCCTCTGGCTCGCATCCCCTCTCGATGGCATCCAGCAGCAATGGCAGGGCTTTCTCCCCCTCGCCCACCACCACGTAGTCGAAGTGCTCCAGCGCCTCCCTTGGCCTTGCCGAGGCGTGGGGTCCACCCGCCACCCACGTGGCATCCACCTTGCGCCTTCCAGCGTCCACCTCGGCGTACACCCTCCTGCTGAGGGGGGTGCAAAAGCTGTACAGCATCACGCCATCCTGGGGCTCCCTCACGATGTCCGCATTGGGCACACAGGGCAGAAGCGCTGCGATGCTGAACCTGCAAGTCCTGAAGTACCGAAAGTGCACGGGAATCATTCTATCTCGTGCAGCGCGAACTCCTCGTGCAGCACGGCCACCGCCCGCCGGGCGTCTCTCTCGTCAATCACGAACGAGATGTTGCTCTGGGAGGAGCCCTGGCTAATCATGATGACGTTTATGCCGTTTCTTCCCATCGTGGAGAACACCCTGCCAGCAACGCCGGGCGTGCCTATCATGCCAGCGCCCACCACCGCCACCACGCACACGTGCTCGTTGAGCGACACGTCCTTCACGATGTTGTGCCTGAACTCCTCTCTGAGTGTCCTCACCGCCCTCTGTGCATGCGCCTCGTCCACCACCATGGAGATGTTTGCCTCTGAGGAGCCCTGACTTATCATCCGTATGTTCACACCAGCACGGGCGAGGCTGGAGAACACGCGGGCTGCCACCCCTATCGTGCCTATCATCCCGCTTCCAGAGATGGTGATGAGTGCCACGTTGCGAATCACCGTTATCGCCTTCACGACTGACTTCGATGGCACGTGGTCTGCCACGATGAGCGTGCCCTCGCGCTCTGGATGGAACGTGTTCTTCACCCTCACGGGGATGCTGTGGCGTATTGCGGGCTCGATGGCGCGGGGATGGAGCACCTTTGCCCCAAAGTACGACATCTCCATCGCCTCTGCGTACGATATCTGCCGCAGCGACCTCGCCTCTGGCACCAGATGCGGGTCGGTGGTCATGATGCCATCGGTCTCCTTCCAGAGCCATATCTCGTGTGCCCCTATGCCCGCACCCACCAGCGACGCCGTGAGGTCAGAGCCTCCCCTGCCCAGCGTGGTGATTACGCCTCTCTCGTCTGCCCCCATGAACCCGCCCACCACGGGCACGCACTCCTCCAGCAGGGGCGCCACCCTCTGGGCGATGCGCTCGTATGTGATGTCGAGCGGTCTGGCATCCCCATGGGTGCTGTCTGTGAGGATGCCCGCCTCCATTCCATCCATGCTGCGCGAGGGCACCCCGATGCTCTGGAGGGCTCCAGCGAGCATCGGGGCTGCGAGCCGCTCCCCGAACGATGAGATGTAGTCCAGCGAGCGGGGCGTGAGTTCCCCGAGATAGCATATTCCCACGAGCGCACGCTCGAGGTCGTCGAGCAGCGTTGCGATGCTGTCCAGCACGTGCTCCCTCGTGGGCTCGTGCTCGATGCACACCTCAGCCGCTCGCTCGTGCTGGGTGCGAATATCGGACACGCTCTTCAGGACAGCATCGGCATCGCCCTTTTCAGATGCGGCTCTCGCTGCCATGAGCAGCGCATCGGTCACACCTTTCATGGCGGATGTGACAACCGCAATCTCGTGGCCCTGCTCCCTGTAGCTCCTCACGAGTGTTGCAACGTGCCTGATGCGCTCGCCATCCGCAACCGACGCCCCGCCAAACTTCATGACCAGCCGCATGCTCACACCAGCGAACACCACTTCGAGAGAACATTTAAGGCTTTTTGAGCATGTCAGCGGCTGAACTGGAGCACGCAGGAGGCGTACCCCTTACACATCTGAGATTCCAGCTCAAAGTGCACATCCTCATCGAACTCAGAACACCACACCTCATACTCAGCTCAATCATCTCCTCCGCTACATAAATGAATGATTGTATTTATAAGAACGGTTTTATAGCCCATCCACCGACACAGCAGAGGTGGTCTATATGGGCGAGGAGTACACTGTGAGGGGCTGGCGCTCTGCCCACAATGAGGTGGCATCGATGATGCGCCAGAGTCTGTTCGCCCTCATGGTGTGTGCCATTGGCGACCTCGTCGCAGGGCTCTCGTTGGGTGTGTTCAGCTCCTATCTCGAGCTCATCCCGGGACTGCTGGTGCTCGTGCCAGCCGCCATCGACATGCGGGGAAATGTGTATGCCTCGCTTGGCTCGAGGCTTGGCACCTACCTGCACACTGGTGAGCTGTCCCCAGAGCTCAAGGAGCGCACAATACTCAACCAGCTCGTGCTCGCCTCGTTCTCCCAGACCATTGCCCTCTCGGTGTTGCTCGCCCTGCTCGCCAAGGCAATCACGCTCGCCATCGGCATCCCATCGGTCGGAGTGGCGATGCTCATGATGATATCGGTGCTGGGGGGCGTGCTCGCCGCTCTGGTGATGCTGACCTCCACCGTGCTCATCGCCACGAGGAGTGTGCTCAGGGGGTGGGACCCAGACAACATCACCACACCGCTCATCACCGCCATAGGAGACCTCGTCACCATACCGATGCTCCTGCTGGCGGCGTATGTGGTGCTGAGGCTGCAGAGCGTGCTCGATGCCCTCGCAGTGCTGGTGCTCGCCGTGTGCGCTGTGGGGCTCGCCACATCCATGAGGAGGCGTCATCCCATCTCGAGGAGTATAATAGTGCAGAGCATTCCTATACTCACAGTGTGCGCACTGCTCAGCACCTTCGCAGGGGTGTTCCTCGAGCACAAGCTCGAGGCGCTGCTGATGTACACCTCGCTGTTCCTGCTCATACCATCTCTCAATGAGGAGGCTGGAAACCTCGGGAGCATCCTCGCTGCACGGCTCTCATCGAGCCACAGGATGGGCATCATACGCATTCACGGAGCACCAGATGCCCAGGTACTCTTGAGCTCGCTCGCCCTCATTCTGCTCGGAATGGTGATGTTTCCCATGCTCGGGGTGCTCGTGCACATCATCTCGCCCGTGTTCGGGCTCACCACCCCGGGGCTGGTGCAGCTGGTGGTGCTCTCCACGGTGGTGGGCATGGTGGTTGCCCTGCTGTCCAACGTGGTGGCGTACTACCTCACGTTCCTCTCCATACGCTACCGCGTGGACCCAGACAACGCCGTGATTCCCCTGCTGACCTCCACCATGGACTTCATCACCACGGGCGTGCTCATGTTCTTCGTCTCCCACTTTGTGGGGTGAGCCAGTGGGAGGTGTTGTGGCTCAAAAAGGTGCTCACCGCCAAGAGGACGTAGCAAAGACTATAAAGGAGGGTCATCCATTGGATGGCGAGATGCCGGGGTGGCTGAGTGGACAATCCATGGGAGCCGCCGTCTCGTGGGTCTATAAGCGGCAGGCTCGAGACCTGTTGCTCCATCTGGAGCGCTTGGGTTCGAATCCCAACCCCGGCGCTTTACTCCATGAATCCGTCGACCTCCAGCCCCACGTCCTCGAACTCAAGCCTCACTCTGTATCTCTTCAGGGAGATGTCCTCGAACCCCCTCAATGCATATGCAACCTTGCTATCGAAGCTCTCGGCAACCACTATTCCTCTGACTTTTCTCCCATTCGCAAGCCTTTCGCGAACCCAGCCCATATAGCTCAAAATCTGGCCAATCACGGCATGGGTGGCAGTGCCCCTCTTCAGCTCTATCACCACAAGGCTCCCCTTTCCATCGAGAGCAAGGATGTCTATCCTGCCCACATCGGTGGCAAACTGCCTTCCCCCCTCATATAGGGTAAGACCCTCCTCAATCTGACTCAGGTCCCTCACGAGGTACTCCTCCAAGTCCCTCTCAAAGCTCAAGGAGGGCTCTTCGGTCAGCCCATGGGGAGGCTCCCCCACCACCTCCACGTCATCCAGCCCATCCACATTAGGCTCATCTGGACCAGAGCCATAAAACCTGAACCTCCCCCCTCCCAAGTAAAGCAGACATGCCCTTCTCTGCAGATGGGAATAATGATGAGCCGTGGAATGGTTTACACTCAGCGTTTTACACTCAGCCCAACGAGATGGGCATAGATGGTGTTCTCCTTCCAAGGCTTGCTTGGGTACATCCTGTAGAGGTGCCTGACCATCTCCCTCCAGTGAAAGTCGCCCTCCCACGACCTTGCAGCCTCTATTATGGCATCCGCACAGGTGGTCATCCTGTCACTCTCCCGCCCTTTCATACAACCGCACAACCCTTAAATATTATTCAGAAAACAGAGGGCGAGGGCTGTGCAGGGGTAGCCAAGCGGTCAACGGCGGTAGACTCAAGATCTACTCCCTTAGGGGTTCGTCGGTTCGAATCCGGCCCCCTGCACCACTCCACACACCAGCTACACACATAATGCTTAATATTCCTGCCCACATCTTACGGCGGAGGGATGAGAGGCGACAGCACAGGATGACCCCACCAAATTTCAGTGGCTACGCTCGCTGATAGAGCCCTTCCTGAGATGGGAGAAGCGCTACATCGAGGACTGGATTCCCACCAGCATCGTGGTTGGGGTGCTGTGTGGGATAGCTGGCGTGGTGTTCTACGCCCTCTTTCATGTGGGATTTACGCTGCTGCTCTCTGGCATCGGAGGGTACTCTCCCCCAGACCTTCTGGCAGGCGAGCCCTTTGCAAGACCTCCCGGCACCTTTGAGAGGCTGCACATCATATGGCTGCTTCCTGCCATCGGGGGGCTCTTGGGTGGGCTCATTGCGAGATACGTGCCAGAGGTGGCGATGGCGGGCACCGAATCGTATATCAGGGCGTTTCACACCATAAGGGGCTCGAGGCTCATCACCATACCAGCCGAGATGCTGGGTGCGGTGCTCACCATATGCAGCGGAGGAAGCGCTGGCAGGGAGGGGCCCATAGTGCTCATAGGCTCCACCATAGGCTACCAGACTGGAAGGCTGTTTGGAAAGGGGGACAGAATGCGCAGGTTGCTCATGGTGTGCGGGGCAGCGGGCGGGCTCTCTGCCATCTTCCGCACGCCCTTTGGTGCAGCCCTGTTCGCCTCTGCCGTGCTCTACAAAAAGGACATAGAGGTCGATGCCATCCTGCCAGCGTTCATATCCTCCATCATCTCGTACTCCATATTCTATGGTGTGTATCGGGCAGGTCCAGTGTTCATCACACCTGCCTACACCTTCGAGAGCCCCTCAGAGCTGGTGCTGTACAGCCTGCTCGGGGCGTTTGTAGCACTGGTGGCAATCCTGTATGCCACCATATATCATTCGGCGATTGGCGTGTTCGACCGCCTGCACATACCACAGCCCATAAAGCCAGCCCTCGGCGGGCTCGGGGTCGGGCTGCTCGCCGTGCTGGTGGAGAGGGAGACGGGCGTGGGGCTCTCGCTGCTCGGCATGGGCTACGAACTCGTGCAGTATGCGCTGTTTGGAACCATTCCGCTGCTGCTCCTCGTGGTGCTGCTCATGGGAAAGATGCTCGCCACATCGCTCACACTGGGCTCGAGAGGAGTGGGCGGGGTGTTTGCCCCAACGCTCGAGGTGGGAGCCCTCTCTGGTGGGCTGTTTGCCGGACTGCTCACGCTCGCCTTTCCCTCCATGGATGTGCACACGGGTGCGTTCGTGCTCATCGGCATGGCGGCGATGCTCTCATGTGCGACCAAGGCGCCCCTCGCCTCCATCGTGATGGTGACAGAGCTAACGGGTAACTACTTCCTGCTCCCCGGGCTCATGCTCGCCTCCACGGTGAGCCTGCTCATGACCACGAGGTGGTCCATCTATGAGGACCAGCAGGTGGACAGGCTGCACTCCCCTGCCCACATGTACGAGATGACGATGGACGTGCTCGAGAGGATAAGAGTGGAGGAGGCGATGACGAGGGAGGTGCTCACGTTTGCCCCCCATGCCTCAATTGTGGACGTGCTCGATGCGGTGCACACCACTGGTCACAGGGGCTATCCCGTGGTGGACGAGACACGGGGGCTGGTGGGCATAATCACCTACAGGGATGCCGAGAGGGTGCCTATAGAGCAGCGGGGCGGTCCAGTATCCTCTGCCATGACGACGCAGCTCATCACGGCGTATCCCGACGAGACGCTGGCCGATGCACTGAGAAGGCTGGTGGCAAACGGCATATCGAGGCTGCCAGTGGTGAGCAGGGACGACCCCAAGAGGCTGGTGGGCATCCTGACCGAGCGGGACATCGTGGTCGCCCATGCGAGGGTGAGCGCCACCCTGAGGCGGGGGAAGTAGAGCTCCCGGGGGAAGTAGAGCTCCCGGGGGAAGTAGAGCTCTACCACTCTGTGTCTGTACGTACCCTCCTTTTCTCCATTCTAACAAAAAGTCGCCACATTAAAGGAGGATGTGAACTGCTCCTCGCTCACGCAAGGAGCCTCGTGGGGAGTTTGCTCTTTACGAGCCTTATCCACAGGCTGGTTCACACAGCCACTATCCGTTATCCTTCTGGACTCACGGCTCAGAGTTAGTAGGGGTGGTTCTCGTCCTTGATTTCCAGCCCGAGCTCCACAGCGGTCTCCGCGAGCATGATGTCCACCATGGCAACCGCAGGGAACACCTTCACGGCGTTGCCTATGGGACCGTAGAGCAGGAAGTCCGCACCCATCACCTGAGAGACGAGGTTGGTGCCCACATCCACTGGTGGATACGCCTCCTTGTGCTCCTTCTTGAACGTCTTCATCCAGTCCCATGCGCTCGCCGTGTTGTGGAACCCGCCGCCCGTGGGAAGCCCGAGGTGACCCTTGACGGCTATCACTGACCTCACGGTCGCCCCTGCGCCTGCGCCCAGTGGCAGGGCTGCCACATCGATGAGGGGGCGCTTTATGCCGCACTCCCTTGCGAGCTCCAGCATGCCCTTGGTCTCTCCATCACCCTCGAGTATCGTCATCTTGCCCTTCACAGTGGAGTCCAGCACGTTGAAGGCGAGCACGATAGCGGCATCGATGTTCGATTCCCTTATACCCTCTATCTCCTTCTCGTCTGCCGAGGCGTTGATGGAGTTATATATTGCCCTGTGGGATAGCCCCACCTCATCGCAGTACTTGGCTGCCGCCACCCTCACGTCTGCGACGCTCGAGTCGATGAGGAACGCAGTCTCACTGTCTATGCTCGCGAACCAGTCTATGTACCTCGCTATTGCCTCTGGCGTCTCGCCCACTATCTGATTCATGCAGGGCAAGCCCGTGATATCGCTCATCTCTGCCTGCTTGTTCCACAGCTCCTCAGCTGCGTCCTTGTCGAATATGCCCTTCTCGTCGTCCTGGACGATCTTGTGGCCTGTGTAGAACATCGAGCCCACACACACGGTGGGATACTCTCCTATCTGGCCTCCCACCTTGGTCTTTCCAAACTCGAATACCTCTTGTTTCTTGTCGTACTTAAACATCAAAAAGCCTCCTCACCCAAAGAACGCTGCTTTGACCATCAGGTACACGAGGAACAAGATGGTTCCGATGCTGAGACCATACACTATGCCGATGTCCCTGCCCACGCGCTTTCCAGCCCGCTGAGCAATCTCGGCATGCACGAACTCCACCTTTTCCTCCAAGGCATCCAGCCTCTCGGTCACCTGCCTGTAGTCTGCTTGGTCCACCACCACACTGGGTACTATGCCATCGTCCATGCTCACACCACCCAATATGCCACGGGAACGAGCACCAACAGCACTGCCAGCAGAAAGCCGAGCACGAAGCCCAGCGCCTCAGTGGCACTCACTCCAGACTCGAGCTTCTGAGTTCTTGCTATGATCTGTGCCCGATAGCGTATCTTTTCCACGATGTCGTTCAGACCAACCATCGGAGGAGCGAGCACAGTGGGAACACCCCGATCGTACACCTGCTCCTCCCTCTGCCCTTCCTCTGCCATCTTCATATCCCTCCTGATAAGAGCCCGAGTATCACGAGGGAAATCACCAGCCCTATCATCATGCCCTCAATCTTGCCAGCATACATGCCAGCGGTGTATTTGTTGAGCATGCCTATCTCTGCTATCTGCCTGTCGAGCTCCTCGAAACGGGCTCGGATGGTGGCGAGCTCTGCTGCCATCGGACGGTAGCCCTCGTATTCCTCCTCGGCAGCTGCCTCCTCCACCGCCAGCTCCACCAGCATGGGGGGCTCAGGATAGGCACCTGGGTCCCTGGCTATCGCATCCTGTATCGCCTTGGTAATCGCGGCCTCGTCCTCGGTGCCTATCATCTCTATGATTTCCACCTGCTTCTGGAACCTCTCGATTGCCTCTGGGGGCAGGTTCTCTATGTAGGGGATTGCACCCTTTGCGCCCACGATTCGGCTATCCTTCACGCCATTCTTGTGCAGGTTGATGATGGCGTCACCCGTGATATGCCCCTTCACCTCGGCTCCAGCCACGATGAGGAACCTGATGTTGGGGTTGGATATCACGTTGGCGACCAGCCTCTCGATGCCGATGTTCTCTGTCTTGGTGGGACCGGCCATGGCGGCTCCAGCCTTCACTGGAAAGTCGCTGAGGTGTGAGCCGAGTGTGGTCACTGCAACACACGACTGGGGGTCTCCCACGGCATACTCTCCCACGATGATGGGCCATCCCTCTGCAGGGCTTGCCTTCTCTGCCATCTCACACCCCTCCCATGGATGCCACACGTGTGTAGTACAGCACGAGTATTACCACGAACGACAGCAGAAGCCCGAAGATGAACCCATAGAAGGAGTTGGTGATGATGCCCGCATACCACGAGGTCTTCTCCCTGTGGGGCCAGGAGTTCAGCAGGGGGGCATCGGGCGCAAGAGAGTTCATCAGGTCATCCGCTATTTTATCGAGCTCGTCGATGGCATTCATCACGGGCTCGAGCTCATACAGAATGACGTCCTTGCGCTCCTTGGCGAGCAACCCCGTGAGGGGGTCGACCACCAGATGGAGCTCTGGAACAGCTCTCACCAGCGCCATCTACATCTCCTCCACTTCTGGTAGCATTCCAGTACCCAGCACCGCATAGGCGTCCCGCTTGACGAGCCTGAAGTAGCGCTTGAACGCCACCACCCATATGAGGACGCCCAGGACTGTGCTCAGGGCGGCAGCCGTGAAGCTCAGGGTGGCAAACGACCCCAGGCCACAGAAGAACATGGCAATCGAACTCGTGACCACGGCGAGGGTGAGTGTTCGTATCCTTGTCTCGTCTGGACCCAAGCAGGCGTTGAACGGGTGCAGTATGGCGAGTGCCCCTATTATGAGCACCATGCCCACAAAGCCGTTGTCTATCACCCTTGTGGTGATAGCATCGAACATGATGCTGCCTCCGATGAGAGTGCTAAGGCCAGTCAGGGTGAGGGCAGCAGCGCCACCCACCTCGGTGGTTGCCTGCTCGAGGGTGGGTATCCTCATCTTTATCACTCGGTTGGCGACCACCCCAATCACGAAGCCGATGCCACACGCCGTGGCAAACGACAGCAGGGGTCCCGCAAACCCGATGCCAGTCCTGTAGGACACCGAAAGCCCGAACAGCGAGGCAATGATTCCCATGCCCACCGAGAGGATGCCGATGGAGGGAATGCCCGTGCCCAGACCATACTGGCTGATTCTCGCCACAGCATCTGCGCCCCACACGGCAGCACATATCGCGGCAAACCCACCAAAGAAGGAGAACGTGTCCACGCCAAGGATGTCGTTCAGGCCCACGAGGTACATGCACACCAGACCCCCGATGATTCCGAGGGGGGCGGTCTGCTTTGCTCCTATCTCACTGTGTCCATTGCCTCCTGCCTGCGCACTCATAGCACCGCACCTCCGGGAACCACGTATATTGCGATGAGGGCACACAGAAACGTCGCCACGAGCGAGGCGACCACTGCCTTGGGCAGCCTCTTGAACTTGGGGTCATGGAAGCCCTCGATGGTGCCTCCTATGTTGTACGAGGCTATCACGGAGTTCACGAGGAAGATGCCGATTGCGAATATGCCAGACATGGCGGGGTCAGCGCTCACGTGGTACAGCATCCAGTACACGAGGGAGCCGCCCACGCCACCGAACAGCGCACCCAGCGTGCCGCTCACAAAGCACACCGTGGGCATGCCATGGCCCTCGGTGCCCTGCGAGACGTACAGGTCCTGCCTGTCCTTCGTGATGGGGTCATACTTCACTTTAGCAGATGCGGGCACCACGCCCACACCCCACACATATATGGCGTTGGCAATGAGCATCGTGAAGTCGAGCATGAGCATCGCGCCCACTGCCCCAGAGGCGAGCACGAGCGCCATCTGGTCAACTCCAGCGCCCACGGCGTTGAGCATGAACCCAGCGCTCACGAGCCCCGTGAGCCCAGAGCCCGTTGCCAGCATTGTGGTGCCCGTGCCTATTCCAGTGGTCTGTGCCATTGCCGCTGGGGCGCCGCCCACTGGTATGAAGTGCACCGCAAAGCACACCAGCACGCCGCCCAGCGTTATGCCAAGTATGAGGGTGATGGGATCTATCATGCGGCCGCCTCCGTGTTGTCCTGCTTGTATGGTCCGAACGTGTTTCTGGCATGCAGCTCGATGAGCCTGTTGAGCAGAATGGTGAGCACCACCACGCCCACACCCAGTGCCACTGCATACCAGCCCAGCCCTGCGGTGGGGTGAAGCAGCGTAGTTCTCCAGTTGTCAATGAACACGGTGAGCCCGAACGTGAGTCCTGTGGCGGGCCCTCCATACTTGGCACAGAACCATGCGTTGTCGATGGAGCTTCGAAGCCCTGCCTCCGCACGCCTCACGATGTCGCCAGAGTTGGCGGCGTTGAGCCCAGAGCCGAACTCGTAGTTCTGAAACTCCCTCTCTGAGCCATAGTGAACGTCGCCCGTGGACGAGGCGATTGCCCCCACCGTTATTCCCCATATGAGAGCGAGGAGCGGGATGGGGAAGGGGTGGGCGAGCAGCACGTGCATGATGTAGGAGATGATCAGTATGCAGAATATCGCGATGTACCCATGTCCCATGATGCCAAACAGGTGGTTTCTGATTACGTCGAGGTATATGGGTTGCTTGTACCTCCTCTGGCTCGCCGACCTTCCAAGATAGGGTGTGATGGCAAACAGCCCGAGGGCAATGGAGCCCATGAGCGCACCCACGGCGATCGCCATGAGGGGAGACACATTCGCACCGAGCAGCACTGAGGTGACGACCGCACCAGATGAGCACCACAGCCCATAGGCTGGTGGCTCACCCGATATCGCCTTGTTGAATATCCTGTGGGGCTTGCCCATCTGGGGTGCGAGCTGAACCTGTGAGTTCGGGTTGCTCTGGGAGCCTATGTCCGACTCAAGGTCCTCGGCAGCTCCAGCCACCGTCGCAGCTGCCCCCATGATTGCAACAAGACCCATCTCGAGTAAGATGTCCATCCGTTTTTCCTCCTCCTTAGCGTTTCCTCCTCCCGAGTGTTGTTGAGCGCTCGCAAGTGGTTGGTGTCGAGCAGTGTATGAGGTGGGTTGAGTTGGTGCAAGCTTATTCGGAGTGAGTAATTAAAGCTTTCGTCAAAACCACTCATGAAGTCTGAGGCATGGCGCTGGCGGACACGGTTATATACCATCCTTTCGAGTTGGAGCTGGAGGATAGCATGTTTCCCACCACCAGAATGAGAAGACTGAGGCGGGCAAAGTTCAGGAGGCTCGTGGCACAGACCGTGCTGTTGCCGTCCGACCTGATATATCCCATCTTCGTGGATGAGAGGCTCGAGAGCCGAAGGGAAATCCCCTCCATGCCCGGGCAATACAGGCTGCCCATCAATGAGGTGGCACACGAGGTCAGACAGTGCATGGAAATGGGAATCGGGGGCGTGATACTGTTTGGCATCCCCTCCCACAAGGACGAGCTGGGCTCGAGTGCGTGGGGTGAGGGAGACGTGGTGCAGAGGGCAGTGAGGCACATACGCTCCGAGCTTGGCGACGAGCCCCTCGTGATTACCGATGTGTGCATGTGCGAGTACACCTCCCATGGGCACTGCGGGGTGCTGCGGGAAGGGGAGGTGGACAACGATTCCACCCTCGAGTACCTGAAGAGGATAGCGGTGAGCCATGCACGGGCAGGAGCAGACATCGTGGCACCCTCTGGCATGATGGATGGCATGGTGAGGGCGATACGATGCGGGCTGGACGAGGCTGGATACAAGGACGTGGCCATCATGTCGTATGCAGCCAAGTACGCCTCCTCGATGTACTCTCCGTTCAGGGATGCCGCAGACTCCGCATACGCCTTTGGGGACAGGCGCTCCTATCAGATGGATGTGAGGAACTCGGACGAGGCACTGCGAGAGGTGGAGCTGGACATCGCGGAGGGCGCTGACATCGTGATGGTGAAGCCAGCGCTTGGATATCTCGACATCGTGCGAAGGGTCAAGGAGCGCTTTTCTGTACCCACCGCCGCGTACAGCGTGAGCGGTGAGTACTCGATGGTCAGGGCTGCCTCCCTCAGAGGATGGATAGACGAGAAAGAGGTGGTGGACGAGCTGCTGCACTGCATCCGCAGGGCTGGAGCCGACATAATAATCACATACTTTGCCAAGGAGTGGGCAGAAGCATGGACGAGCACGTGATGGAAGCACTTGGAAAGGCGAAAGTGGTGATAAGGGATGGCAGGGTCGTTGAGGTGGGAGAGCCCCTCATCGAGTACTGCCCCCTCTTCCATGCGGCCCGTGGCATAGAGCGCCTGACTAAGGAGGCAATAAGGGAGAACATCGCGTTTCGCATAAGGGACGTGGGGATGTTCACCCCAAGGCGCAGCTTTGAGCCCGAGAAGTTCGTGGACTTTGGGGTGTCCGAGATACTGATGAGCGCGCTCGCACGAGGGCTGCTCGATGCCGCCGTCACGGTATGTGACGGTGCAGGAACGGTAATCAGCGACGACGCCGAGCTCGTGCAGGCGATTGGCGCAAGGATATCGGGGCTGGTGAGCACATCACCCATTGCGAGCACCATAGAGCACATCAAAGGGGCTGGGGGGCACGTGCTCGACGAGCAGCACGCCACGATAGACCAGGTGCGGGGGCTTGAAAGGGCGATGGAGCTCGGATACCGCAGGATTGGAATAACGGTGTCCACCGTAGAGGACGCCCGTGCATGCAGGCGCTTGGCGCGCGATGGCATGAGCGTGGCGCTGTTCGGGGTGCACCTCACTGGACTCACCCAGGCCGAGGCAAGGGAGATGGCTGAGCTGGTGGATGTGATGACTGCGTGCGCCTCGAGGCACGTGCGAGAGCAGGCTGGAGAGAGGGCACTGCTTCAGGCTGGAGCCAGCGTTCCCATGTTTGCCCTAACGCAGCTCGGAAAGGAGCTCATGCTGGAGAGGATGAAGGACGTACCCTCCCCTCTATTCGTAAGAAGGACAAAACTGCCCCACACCGAGCAGGGCAGAAGTCCAAGCCCCCTCGTGTGATTAGAGACCGAAGAACAGCACGCCCACGCCCAATAGGGCGATGATGAGCCCTGCCGCCACGTTGAGATGTCTCTCCCGCCTCGGGGAAATTGACAGTCGCCTCGTGGATGTGAGCGCAGCAAACACCAGAGCCACCATGAGGAGCACGGTGGAAAGAGCGAACAGCACCGTCGCCATCGCCACCGTCATCGCTCCATAGGGCACCGCAGCGAGCATCACTGGTATGAAGGGCACGCACGGGCTCACCGAGGCGAGCACGACGAGAAAATGGCCATATCTGTCGCCGTGGGCGTGTGAGTGGTCGTGAGTGTGCGAGTGGGAGTGCCCGTGGGAATGGGTGTGCCCCCTTAGCGAGATGAGCGTGTACACCATGCCAAAGCCCAGCAGCAGCGTTCCTGCAAAGATGTCCTCGAAGTTCTCGAGCACGCCTGCGACCCATACCCCAACTGCGATGGCGATTGCCGAGAGCACTATGGAGGTGGACACGTGCCCGATGCCGCCCATTGCCGTCACCCTAAGGGCCTTGGATGTGCCCCATCCTCTCGCCCTCGCAACGGCAGCAAAGGGCATCCAGTGGTCTGGAGCTACCGTGTGGGTGACCCCGAGCACTATGGCAGCGATTATGATTGCGGACTCTATGTGCATAACTCAACCACCTTGCATCCTTTTGGAATATTTTTAACCTTAAAAAGGTATTTATTATATATTTTTTAATCAATAGCAACTGTTAATACCTTTTTTCTCTATGTATTACGTGTTATGACAAAATTAAAATTAGGTGCTAATGCAGTGCTGGGGGTGGCTTGCCAACATGAATCTGTCAGTATGCACCGAGAGCACAACTGCCGTGGCAGATCCGCCAGCGCCAGCGGCACGATACCTGCAACCACCAGCGCAACTCTCATGATAACTGGGTGAACTTATAACTATCCATCGGCAAAAGGCTTATTATCCCATAGGACGATAGAGCGGCGCGTGCCGCTGTGGCTTAGCCCGGTAAAGCGACTGACTCGTAATCAGTAGATCGAGGGTTCAAATCCCTCCAGCGGCTCTGCTCTCAACTTTGTCGGCGGGAAATCTTCTTAGGGGTCACAACCATTCTGAACGACGATGCCCCACCTCCCACCTACTCCTCGAGCCTCCTCAGCGTGCAGTAGAACCTCTGCACAGCTGTGATGTGGCTTAGCACACCGACGACTGCAAGCCCCCATCCAAGGGGCAATAGTCCCAGCAGCTCATGTGGATATATCACGTTCAAAGATATTGCGAGGATGAGCACCACAAGCCTGTCCGCCCTTCCCATGAGCCCGCCATACACCCTCTCGAGCCTCACGGCCTGCGCCTGGACACCCATGTAGCTCGTGAGCAACACACCAGTGAGCGCCACGACGCCGAGCCACATGGGCACATATCCTCCGAATATTGCGCCGCACAGGATGAGCACATCGGAGTAACGGTCTATCACGTGGTCGAGAAAGTCCCCCCTTCTACCCTCCCGATGCAGCATGCGAGCAGCTGCCCCATCGAGGGCGTCCGCAAGTCCCGCAGCCACGAGGAGCACCAGTGCCAGAAGGAGCATGGGGACAGAATCTCTGGAGAGATACAGAGCAAGGGCGCACAGCGCCGAGAGCACCAGCGAGAGCCACGTGAGCGCGTTGGGGCTTATGCGCCCCCCTGCCATGTGGGTGGCTGCCCATGTGAGCAGTGAGCCCACCCTGCGCCTTGCGAACGAGTCGAGCGTCATCTCATGGACACGAGAGCAGAGATGACCTCTCTGTCTTTCTTCAGGGTCTTGAGGTGCCTTGCGGGCCCTATCATGGTGAGTCTCGTCTGGAGGCTGGGTTTCTTCAGCAGCCTTCTGAGCAGCGAGCTCTCCTCCTTCGCTGGGTAGCTCTCTATCTCTATGCCTATGAAGTCGTCGAGGTTAATCTCGCTCATCGTCATCTCTATGAGCTTGCTCTGCTCCTCTGGCGTGAGCCCCCTTTCGAGCACGAGTATTTTTCCCTGCCGCACGTTGTCGAGGATGTAGCGGATCTTCTCCATCGATGTCAGGGATGAGAGCATCTCTTCGGACACTAAGTCCATCTCAACGCCATTCATCGTGGTACTCATCGTCCGAACCTCCTCGTTATCTCCTCATACAGCTGCTCGATGTTGGTGCCCTCGAGGGCAGAGATGGGCACGATTGGATGCTGGGGAAATGCACTCTCTATGCGCTGGGGATTTGCCTCCTCGAGGTCTATCTTGTTGGCTACAATGATGAGCGGAAGCTCCCTTGCCTCCATGTTGCCCACCACCACCACGTTCACCTGCGTGAACGGGTCTTCCGTGGCGTCCATCACCAGTATCACGCCATCGAGGTCGTCGAGCCACTTCACCGCCTCTATCACGCCCTCAGTCGCCTCCTTTGCCCTGCGCTTTGCCTCCTCTTCTGAAAGCCCGTGTGCCATGAACTCGTGAAAGTCTATCTTGGTGGCGAGCCCGGGGGTGTCCACCACGTCCAGCACCACCGAGCGCCCATTGGCGTTTATCATCACTCCCTCACGCCTTCTCGCCCTCCTGGTCTCGTGGGGGATTGGGGACACTGAGCCCATCGCCTCCCCTGACCAGTCCCGAAGGATGCGGTTGGCAAGAGTGGTCTTGCCAGCGTTGGGTGGCCCATAGATGCCTATCCTCGCCGTCCTCTTTCTTCCCAGTAGCCTGAATATCCACGATGATAAGCCTCTCCTCAAGCCAATCAAAAATGGCATTGCATCCTTCCCCTCGCTTAATGTATGGCGCTTTTATTTATTCTTTTCCAGCCCCTTTGGCCACTATGGCACCAAACGGGCACACCTGTGCACATACCCCACAGCCGGTGCAAAGCTCGCCGATGTGGGCGCTGTCCTCAGCAAATTCTATGGCTGGACACCCGAACTCGATGCACTGTCTGCACCCCCTGCATGCCTCGGTGTCCACCTCGAACCGCCGCGAGGGGAGGGCTCCCCGCCTTCTCGCCAGTATCACACACTCCCGTCTGGCGATGACCACCGACACCCCATCGTGCTCCCTCGCCGCCTTCAGGGTGTCTATAGAGCCCTGCACATCATAGGGGTCAATCTCGGCAACGAACGTGGCTCCACACGCCCTCGCAATCTCTGCGAGGTCGAGGCAGAACGTGGGCTCGTTCGTGGCGGTTATGCCCACGGCAGGATGTGGCTGGTGTCCAGTCATCGCCGTGGTGCGGTTATCCATCACCACCACGGTGAGCCTTGCACCGTTGTACACAGCGTTGATGAGCCCGGGAATGCCAGTGTGCACGAACGTGGAGTCCCCAATGGTGCAGCACACACTCCGTCTGTCGGTGTGGGCGATGCCAGAGGCCACCGTGATGCTCGCACCCATGCACAGCGTGGTATCCACCGCACCCATGGACACGCCGAGTGTGTAGCACCCTATGTCGCTCGGAAAGATGGCGTCCTTGCCAAACGCTTTCCTGATTTCATAGAACGTTGCCCTGTGGCCACATCCAGCACACATGATGGGGGGGCGTGGGGGAAGCTCCGGGAGTGAGAGCGTCTCCGCATGGGCATGCTCCAGCCCCAGAAACGATGCCACCGCATCCTCCACGATGTCCACATTGAGCTCCCCGGTGATGGGTATGAGGGGCTTTCCCACAATCTCTCCTTCCCACCCCACCCTCTGGGCGGTTGCCCTGATGTGCTCCTCGATGACTGGCTCGAGCTCCTCCACCACCAGCACACGCTCAGCACTGGAAAGCAGCTCGAGCACCTTCTTGCTGTGAATGGGGTACATGCCCACCTTGAGGATGTGGGGTTTCACGCCAAGGCGCTCGCACGCCTCCCTCACATAGGTGTATGCCACACCTCCCGTCGCTATGCCCACTCTACCCTCCCCACGCTCGAGCCACGTCCACGGCACCTCCATATCCTCGAGATGGGCATACCGCTCCTCGAGCACTGCGTGGGCGGGTCGGGCATGGGCAGGTACCATCACTCTCGTGAGGGGGCTCCTCTCGAAGTGCCCACGGGTGGTTGGCTCTTTCAGCCTGCCCAGCAGCTCGATGTCCGACTTGGCATGGGACACCCTCGTGGTGGGCCTCAGTATCACGGGAAGGTGGCACTCCTCTGAGAGGAGGGGAGCCTGCCTTGCCATCTCGTACGCCTCTTTGGGTGTGGAGGGCTCGAGGCAGGGCACCTTGGCAAAGGCGGCGTACCTTCTAGTATCCTGCTCGTTCTGGGAGGAGTGGCATCCCGGGTCGTCTGCCACCACGATTACCATCCCCGCCCCAACGCCCGTGTATGCGAGCGTCATAAAGGGGTCGGATGCCACGTTGAGCCCCACGTGCTTCATCGTGATGGCAGAGCGCACACCAGACCACGAGGCGCCAACCGCCACCTCGAGTGCGACCTTCTCGTTCACCGACCACTCCACGTGGACGTCGGCATCCCCCTTGAGCCTGACCACGCTCTCCAGCACCTCTGTGGATGGCGTGCCCGGGTATCCAGTTATTACACCCACGCCTGCATCGAGTAGCCCGCGGGCTATCGCCTCGTTTCCAAGCGCATATATGAGCAACCGCCTCACCTGTGAGCGAGAGAGCACCCCACATATTAAAAAGCTGTGCCGTGGTGGGAGAGTACCCACGGCCAGTGGTGGGAGAGTACCCACGGCCATACCATACTCATTTATGTTCTTCACCTCCAACGAGCCCTGTGATGCTCTCGCTCGTAAGGTCGAACACCATCACCCGTTCATCACCACGGGCGATGTATACCTTCCTCTCAGTGTGCAGCTGCCCGATGACAGCTGCCGCAAGCCCAGCCCCCTCAAATACCTCCAAGACATCCCTCGCATCTTCTGGGCGGGTGCTCACCACGAACCCAGTGGCGGGGTGTACGAGCACCCATCTCGAGAGGGCGACCTCCTCTGGGAGAGGGATGTTCTCGAGCTGCACGGTGGCTCCAAGCCCGCTGGACTCGCACAGCATCGAGAGCGTGCCCACGAGCCCTGGATTGCTCACGTCCTTTCCGGCGCTCAGGAGGTGCCGCTCTCCCAGTACCCTCATGCACTCATACATGCGGGCTATCTCCCGAGGGCTCTTGGTGGTGGTGCTCTCCCAGCTGTATGGCGAGTTGGGACCGACCCTGCCATCGAGGTCATATGCAGCCACCACCACGTCCCCTGCACGGGCGGTGTCGCTTCGTATCTCGCAGCCCTTTCTCACTCTACCCAGTATGGCAACCGCCAGCGAGTCGTATGGGGTGTCTGGATGCAGATGCCCTCCCACCATGGGCACGCCGAACTTTCTCACACCCTCCGCGATTCCCTTGGCTATCTGTTCCCACACTCCTCCATGGGACGATGCCACCACATTCACCATCGCGAGGGGCTCCCCTCCCATGGCGGCGATGTCGTTCACGTTCACGAGCACCGAGCTGTATCCAGCCCACCATGGAGATGTCATCAGCCTACTCCATATCCCGTCCGCAGCAAAGAGCATGTAGTACTCGCCGTCGGTGTCCAGCAGGGCAGCATCGTCCCCGAGATATGTGTTGCCCCTGAGCAGCTCCTTGCTCTCCTTCAAAAAGAGGGGGACGAACTTTGATATGGGCTGCTTTCTTGTGAGTCCTTCGAATGTTCGTATGCTGTTGGCGATGCGCTCCAGCTCGTCCCCTGACATCCAGATGTCCCTCTGTACGCTCCTCTGCGCGCCCCGTATTTATCCTTTTCAACTTTTCGTCGCAAGGAGTCCCCTTCCGAAAGGGAGGGGAGGAATTGCGACATAATATCATTCACACAGTAAGCTATATTATACCTTTCTGTGAAAATTATGACTGTGAAGCTAACGAAGACAGTAGTCCTAAAGCTCGCAGAACACGACGAATCCTTAGACAAAACTCTGAAGGCATACTCTGAGAAGGACTTAACTTCGTCTCCAAAGTAGTTTACGAAAACAAGAAGCCAATCTCGGCAAACAATCTCCAGAGAATCTGCTATCCCATTCTGAGAAACACCATTGGCTTGAAAGCACAGATGGCATGCAATGTATGCAGGCAAGTAGCAGGAGCTTATAAGTCCATGAAGTCCAATGGTGAATGGGGGCTTGCTGAGTTCGACGCAAGAACAATGACTCTATCGTATGGCAGAGATTTTTCGTTTAAGGGTGAATATTTAAGCATAACAACCCTCGATGGAAGGAAGAAATACAAGCTAATAATCTACGAGTATGCAAAGCAGTACTTCGATGGGACATGGAAGTTTTTAGCTTCCCGCTTGGTTAAGAGAGGAAACGAATATTACTTCCACCTGTCGGTTGAGAAAGAAGTTCCTGATGTCGATTTGTCGAAGGCTAAAAAGTTCATGGGAGTGGATATAGGGTTAAACTACATAGCGGTTGCATCCACAACGGATTTAGAATGCACATTTTTCGATGGAGGAA
>LDZS01003192.1_pt1 | contig 28828 bp, 32 predicted proteins | sample 615471 | NCBI WGS metagenome assembly LDZS01 (sample SAMN03408295, study PRJNA278302) | terrestrial metagenome | isolation source: oil reservoir sample K3 | place: USA: Alaska, North Slope, Kuparuk formation | collected 2013
TAAGAGCCTCCTTTCTTCATGGGTTTGGTTGGTTCTTACCACCATTATATTTTCAAAGCCAAATTCCACACTAAAGATTATAGAGCCACCAAGGCATTGACGGAACGGCAGACGTGAGGTATTTTAACTGAACCAAAATAGCGCAATGAATGGAGGGGTGGAGGAGATGAAGAAGGGATTATCGATTTGGCTCGTCGCGTTGGCATCAGCTGCTTTTTTGGCGGGTTCCGCCTGGGCAGTGACATTTATCAACCTCGCTACGGGGACGACTGGAGGGATGTATTACCCTGTAGGCGCTGCCATGGTCAAGGTTTGGAATGAGAACATATCCGATATAAATGCCAATGTTCAATCCACTGGCGGAACCGTCCATAATATCCAACTGATGGGCAATGGAGAGGCAGAGGCAGGTTTCATGGATCACAATTATTACAGCGCCTACAATGGCTTGGGCAAGTGGGAGGGCAACCCCCAGAAATACATAAGGGGAATGGTCCCCCTCTATCCCGAGCCCGTCCAACTTATGGTGGCGCCCAACAGCGGCATAAAGACCGTTTATGATCTAAAGGGCAAAAAGGTATCCATAGGAGCCGTAGCCAGCGGCACAGAGGTTACAGCGAGACAACTCTTGAACCTTGCCGGCATAGACCCAGATAAAGACATAAAGGCGGAGAACTTAGGTGTGGGAGACACCGGCAGGGCTTTCGCGGACAGGCTCATCGATGCCGCAATAATGATGGGAGCGCTTGGTCAGGCTGGGGTGGTGGAGGCTACCACCTTGGGGGTGGCTTATCTCATCGACATCCCTGACGAGGTCATCAAGAAGGCAGTCAGCCAGTATTCCTATTGGTTTCCCTTCACCATACCGGCCGGTACGTATAAGGGCCAAGAGGAGCCGATCAAAACTTACGCCGGCCCCAACATCATAGCCGTTCACGAAAAGCTCCCTGAGGATTTAGTCTATCAGATGACAAAGACACTTTTTGAACATAAAGAAGACCTCGTTGCAGTTACGCCTCAGATGGAGCATATGGTACCCGAAAATGTCGAACAGATCGTAATACCCTTGCATCCGGGCGCTGAACGCTATTACAAGGAAATAGGCGTCCTAAAGTGAGGGAAGGCTGTTGACCGCTTGACGCGATAATTCTTAGGCCCTATGCTTCCTGCATTCGCGCGGGGAGCATAGGGTCGTATTTATACCGACGCATATTGAGGGAGGAGTCGACAAAATGGCAGAATCTTCAGTCGAAGAAAGCCAGCAAAAGGTTGAGGAAATAATCGAAAAGTACGACGTAGAAAGCCGCTACAGGAAATTGAGTGGCTTATCCGGCCTTTTCGTATCGGGTTGGCTCGTAGCTATGTCGGCATTCCACTTTTACACGGCGGGCTTGAGCACTCTCCCTACATCCATACATAGGGCGGTCCATCTTACCTTCGCCATGGTCGCCGTCTTTTTGCTTTATCCCGCAAGAAAGAGCTCAAGCAGGCGATCGATACCGTGGTATGATTGGCTGCTGGCAGGGTTATCGGCCCTCGGGTGCGGGTACATAGTCTTTTTCTTTAACGACATCGCGAGGCGTGGGGCGGCCGTCTTTCCTCACGATCTATGGCTTGGGATAATGACGATAGTTTTGATCCTCGAGGCGGGTCGTCGTGTCTCGGGCAAGGTTTTGCCGATGCTCTCTATCTTGTTTTTACTCTATTGCTATTTCGGGCGACAGATGCCTGGAGTGTTTATGCACCGCGGATATTCGATAAACCGTATCGTCCAACATATGTATCTCGTCCCAGAGGGCATATTCGGCGTAGCCCTCGGGGTTTCGAGCACTTTCGTATTCATATTCATACTATTTGGAGCATTCCTCTCGAGGTGTGGAGGGGCACGCTTTTTTACAAACTTGGCTTTGGCGCTGGCAGGGCGCTCGCCTGGCGGACCGGCCAAGGTCGCCATAGCGGCCTCTGGACTTCTGGGCACGATAAACGGTTCCTCTGTGGCAAATGTGGCTACCACTGGAGTCTTTACCATACCGCTCATGAAGAGGGTAGGTTACAGTCCCGAGTTCGCCGGGGCAGTGGAGGCGGCGGCCTCGACCGCCGGGCAGTTCCTGCCCCCGATAATGGGGGCAGGGGCTTTCGTAATGAGCGAATTTCTGCAGGTGCCCTACTTGAGGATCGCGGCAGCCGCTGCGATCCCGGCTGCAATCTATTACTTAGCCCTCTACTTCAATGTGCATTGCAGGGCGCAGAGGCGTGGACTCAAGGGGCTTCCAGAAAGGGACCTGCCCAACGCGACAGGCGTCCTGCTTCATGACGGCCACCTCTTGATCCCATTGGGCGTGGTGCTCTATGCACTGCTTTCCAAATATACGCCGCTCGCCGCGGCTTTCTGGGGCGTAATATCTATATTCGCCGTGAGCTTCTTGAGACCTCACACGAGGATGAATATAAGGGATCTATTGAAGACCATGGAAGAGGGGGCACGCAGCGCCCTCGGTGTTGCTTTGGCGTGCGCCATGGTTGGGTTCATCGTGGGGACGTCGTCGCTCACAGGTTTGGGTTTTGTGATCTCCAATAACATCATCGAGCTTGCCCACGGGAGACTCTTTTTTACCCTCCTTTTGGGCATGGTGGCATGTCTAGTGCTCGGAATGGGGCTGCCTACGACTGCAAATTACATCGTCACCAGCACGATCATAGCGCCAGCCTTGATAAAGATGCATATTCTCCCCTTGGCAGCTCACATGTTCGTCTTCTACTTCGGCATAATGGCAGATCTTACGCCCCCCGTGTGCCTGGCGGCATATACTGGCGCTGGCATAGCGGGGGCAAATCCAACACAAACGGGCTTCCAGGCCACGAGGATTGCCCTTGTGGCATACCTGTTGCCCTTTACGTTCATCTATTCTCCTGCTATCTTGCTCGAGGATCCTAATTTGCCATACCTGGCGCTGTTGATAGTGTCTGCTGTCGTCGGTGTGGTTGGTATTTCAGGAGCTTTTCAAGGGTGGCTGTTCTGCCGGCTGGGGCTCCTCGTTAGGGGCCTTCTTCTCGCTTCTGGCGTGGCAGTCTTCTTTCCGCAGGCACAATATAAGGCAGCAGCGCTGGTCGTCCTCGCTGCCGCCTTCTTCGTCTTGTGGTGGCGCGCTCGTGCCTCAAGTGAAATATCCTAATGCGACCGCCGCGGCGCCTATTATTGCGGCGTCGTTGCCCAAAAGGCTAAGGCGGAGGTCTAATGCCTCCCTGAACGGAAGCGCCAGGTAAGGGATGACGTGAGGGTGCAAACTCTCGAGGAATCCCTCACCTCGGCTTAGGCCTCCGCCTATAATGATGGCCTCAGGGTCGAGCGTGTGTGCGATAGATGCCAAAGCTCTCCCCCAGGCGTCGAGCGCAATGTTCCAAAAATCTGCAATGACGGGGTTTCTCCTCTCTCGCCATAGGCGAGAGAGGTCATCGGGAATGCCCCATGAGCGGGCAAGCCTTTCTAAGGCATCGGCGCCGGAAATCGCTTCTAAATGTCCCCTTCCGCCGCAACCGCAGTATTCGTCTTTGCCGATTGCGATGTGGCCAAGTTCGCCTGCCATTCCGTGAGTGCCCTTCAGGAGCTTTCCGTCGAGGACGATCCCGCCGCCCACGCCTGTGCCTAATGTTATAACCACATAACTTGAAAGGCCCTTTGCGGCACCTGTCCATCCCTCGCCTAAGGCGTAGCAGTTAGCGTCGTTTTCGATCGCCACGGGCCTGGAGAGGCGTTCCTCGAGGAGCGCCTTCAACGGCACCCCTTCCCAGTTGGGAAAGTTGGGCATCTTTTTAATATGTTCCCTAAAAGTATCGAGCATTCCGGGCACACCCAACCCCACCGGAACGACCTCTCCAGCTGGAGAGAGTGCTTCAGCGAGACGTGCAACCTGAGCGCACACCTCTTTCTGGCGCCTGCCAGGCGCAGTCGCTTCTTCCAATCGCTCTTGAATTGTCCCATCAACTACAAGAGCTGCTTTTGTGTTGTGTCCGCCCAGGTCTATCCCTATAGCGCGCAAAGTCCTACCTCCTCTAACGGCTGTGCAATCCCCTGGCTGCCACGAAGGCTATCCCGTGCTTAGTCAGGCTTTCAGCGGTGCGGTTTAAAGCTGCGTGCTTCAGCATATAATTCTTCTCGAGGCTTTCCCAATGACCGGAGGCTATGATCTCCTCCTTGGCGCGGAAGTAATCGAGTATGTCGGAGGGGTGGTCCAGGGAGGTTTCGTCCTCGAAGTCGCCGCCCTCGTGTTTGGCAGATATGTTTGGCACCGTCGCTGCTACTTCTATCAGTTCGTCCCTGCGGCAGTATGGTTGGCGCACGATGCTATGTGCCGTTTCGGTTATGTGGTGTTCTATACGCACCTGATCTTCAAATCCGAGGTCACGCCGGATTTGCGCTGCGACCTTTATCGTGGCGGCGTTGACGGAGTTTGAGAGGTTTATGCCAGAAAGCGCGGTCGTGCCGTCGTCTCTTGCCAAGAGGCGCGCCGCGATGAGGGTCCACAGGAAGGAGTAGGGGTTGTCGATGCCCTTAAACACGGAGATCTTGAACTTTATATCCACGCCGAGCTTGTAGAGCAAGAGCGCAAGGAGGATGGTGCCTTCGTTTACGTTGAGCACCTCTTGCACCCCGTAGTTTGTGTAGTAATACAGGAACTCATCCACCCATGCCAGGGCGTGCTCGTTCGGCTGTCCGATGCCTCCGAAATAGCCGGTTATCGTCTCCGGCCCCATCAGGTGAATGTTAGACCCGTCCGTCCCTTTGGTGTCGAGCGTCTCGACGCAGCTCGCCCCCGCCATCTCCGTGGCTGCGTGCACCGCCAGGAGGTCGCCGTCTTTGACCTGCTCCCTCATGTTGCGCACGCGTATATATCGCCCAGGCATGAGTTCGCCCTTCTCTATTGCCCTCTTGGCCTCGGCTATAAACCATGGGAAGTATTGCAGGGCGCTGATTTCAAGCGTAACGGCACTGCTTTCGTCCGGAAGCGTGGCACCTGCCCCTTCGCCCAAGACTTTCTTTCGGAAGTCCGAGATCGATACGAAGGCTTTACGTTCTTTTTGCTCCTCAAGCCATTCGAGGTCTTTTACGTAGGAAGGTTCTGCGTGCTTGAGGCGAGCTATGAGGTTTTCTACCTTCCGTGCCTCTTTTGCCCTCTCGTTTATCTCCTGAGGCGTGCCATATTTTTTGATCACGTTGACGAGGCTCTGGATGACGCTGTTCTTTTTGCTGGATAGATAGGCGTTGATCTCCGCTACGGCTTTCTCTCCAAGGTAGCACATTTCGCTCGACATGATATCTTACCCCCTACTCTATTAATTTTTCATGCCTTGTGCGCACCCTCCACAAGTCCATTTACTGCCAGCTCTTCTTGATCCAACGTTCGCTTGTCCACGCTCTTGATACTTCGTCTTATATAGAGACCTGACTCTCTCAGATCGACGAGGTGCAAACTGTTCTCTTGCCCCTCAAGGTCGGCAAGGAGCATGACTGTGGGACGCACCAAGTCGCCTGGAAAGGTTGAGACCACCACGCCCACACTGCCGTCCGAGAGCTCTACAATAACCCCTGGAGGATATAATCCGAGCGACAAGAGCAACTCTCTGACGACGCCAGGATCAAAGTGATCGCCGGCATCTCCTACTATTATGGAGATTGCATTTTTCGGAGATTCGGCTTCCTTGTATATTCTGTTCGTGGTGAGCGCATCAAATACGTCTGCTACGGCGTCTATCCTGGCAGGAAGCGGTATCGCTTCGCCTCTTAGCCTATCTGGGTAACCGTTCCCGTTCCATCGCTCGTGATGACCTCGCACGACGGTGAGCATCTCTTCGTCACTTATCCCCTGCTGCAGTGCCAGCTCGAAACCTTTTATGGGATGGGTCTTTATTACGGCAAACTCGGCATCCGTCAACTTGGCAGGTTTATTCAATATATGCAAAGGGATCATTGCCTTGCCGAGGTCGTGGAGGAGGCTCCCCGTCGTTATCTTATTTACAAAAGCATTGTCACCTGGACGCAGCCTGGAAGCCAAAAAGCCGGAAAGCAACGCCACGTTGAGTGAGTGCACGAAAGTGTATTCATCCCATTGCCGCATCTTATAAAGCGATAGCGTGATTGCCTGAGAGCTGAGGATCTCTTGTGCGAGGATATGGCCCGTAGAGAGGAGCGGCTCGAAGAGGCCTTCCGTTACCCCATCACCATCACTTGCTATCCTTCGGTAGACGTCACCGAGCTGCCTCACGGCCTGGCAGGCCAAGGCGCGGTCTATCTGTTTGACCGGCCCTCTAACCCTTTGGATTAGCTCTTCCAGGTCCCGAACCGAAGGGGTTTTCTCGGCGAAAACCCTTATGTGCGTAACCCCTTCAGATTTAAGCCTCTGGACGAGCCTCTTTTTAGCGCTCCCAAACCAGGACAAATCTACCCCCTTTGGGAGCAAGAGAGCTTTCTTAGCAGAGACCACGTCCGCCAGAACGAAGTCGCGCGTCGCTATATCCTCTACTGGTATTTCTTGTGCCGACAACGACTGTTCCATGGTCTCTCCTTAGAATTCCTTAAAATGATGAATTGCGTTTCGATTATACCAAAATATTTTGCCTTGTGCCTTGGTTGCAAGTGACACTTACAAACCGAAGAATAGTGTATTGAGGTGGCCTTTATATGGTAGGCATGGACCGAGGACATGGGCGAGATAGGCAGCTCCACACCGTGAGCTTTCCCCACAGAGGCAAAGTTTATTTGATACAGTCGAATATGCGAAGTTCTTAGAAAGGGAATTTGAGCGAACTTGCGACGGAGGAGAAAGGATCGCCACGTCAGATTCGAGCTACGAGGAGCAGGAAGTCGAGGGCTTCAAAGAGCGCATCGGGTAATTTTCTGGTTCTTCCCATGTCTGTGATAAAAAGCGATACAAAAATAACGACCACTGCGAAAGGGGCGTCATGAGAATATGGCCCATTTTATTGTCTACCTTGAGCCCGCCGAAGAAGGGGGTTACATTGCTATAGTACCTGCGCTGCCGGGTTGCGTCACCCGGGGAGAAATCAGGGAGAAAGCTCTGGCAATGGCTGAAGACGCCATAAGGGGATATATCGAAAGCCTGAAGAAGCACGGAGAGCCGTTGACATATACATTTGAAAAGGCAGAAGTAGAAACTGTCACAGTAGACGTAGCTTAAATATCATGGGAAAACTGCCGGTCCTTAAAGCGAGGGAGATCGTTGCTGCCCTGCAAAAAGTTGGCTTTGAAGTCGATCATGCAACCGGCAGTCACTACATTCTTCTTCATCCAGACGGTAGGAGAGTCGTCTAGTGATTATGACGAATTCGAATGAGTCGATGTGGCGTAGACAAGCCCCTCAGGAGCGTTTTGCCTATCTTGTGCTGTTTCCCATTGTGTCTGTGGCGGTATCGGAGGCGTACTTCTTCTCCATGGCGAGCAGGTCTTTTAGCTTTACGATATCGGTGAACTGGTCAAACGACACGAGCTTCTCTTCCAGCCCTTTGGAGCTTCCTGTCTTTTTGAGGTACGAGAGGGCTTCGATCATGCCCTTTGTGGCCGAAAAGAGCGGCGTCAGGGCGAAGACGATGTATTTGAAGCCCATACTTTCTGCTTCTCTTACAGAGAAGAGCGGGGTCTTTCCTCCCTCTATGAGATTTAGCATCAGCGGTGCGTCGATTTCGTGCACTGCCCGTTCCATCTGTTCTTTCGATTCCAATGCCTCCACGAAGACCATGTCCACGCCCAAGGCTGCAGCTGCGTTGCCGCGGGCGATGGCTTCTTCTATGCCTGCTACAGCCACGGCGTCCGTTCGGTATATTATTACGAAGTCGGGGTCAAGCTCACGCTTAGCGTCGATCGCCGCCTCGAGTTTCCCCTTCATCTCATCCCAACCGATGATCTCTTTCCCCTCCATGTGGCCACACCTTTTAGGCCATCTCTGATCTTCGATAAACAGTCCGGCAGACCCTGCCCATATATACTCGCGCACGGTGCGGTAGACGTTTAAGGGGTTTCCATACCCCGTGTCGGCATCTCCCAATACCGGGATGGAGACCGCCCCGGCTATGCTCTTTATGCGCTGGCACATTTCGGTGAAGTCCAAAAGCCCTATGTCTGGGGCTCCTAAAAGCGTCGCGGCTGTGCCGAAGCCCGAGTGGTGGACCACCTCAAAGCCACACAGCTCGGCGATGCGCGCGCTCAGGGCGTCGAAGACGCCGACTCCCACCAGTACACCTGGTTTTTTCAAGCGTTCTCTCAGAAGCGTGCTCTTTCTTTCCCTTGACATTATATTACCTCCATAAATGTATGTTCAGTGCATGATCGATGGGAGCCATGTGCTCATAGACGGATAAGCGATGGTCAGGATCAACATGCCCACCATGAGGATCATGAACGGTAAGACCCCTTTTACTATCTCTCCCATTGTTATGTCATCACTGATCCCATGGATTATATATAGGTTCACCCCGACGGGAGGTGTTATCAGTGCCATCTCCAAGTTTATGACCAGCACGACGGCGTACCATATGGGGTCTATCTGGAGCGCTCCCAAGATCGGGGTTACCAGAGGCATCGTAAGGAGCACGATCGATACGGTCTCCAAAATACACCCCAACCCCAACATGAGGATGTTCATGGCTATGACGAAACCAAGGGGTGAAAGCCCGGCATCTATAACCATCTGAGTGAGCTGTTGAGGAATCTCGAGCAGCGTCATTACCCTGCCGAATAGGAGAGCGCCGGCGATGATCATGGCGATCATGCACGAGGTCCCTACGGAGCGCAAACACACCCCGGGCAAGTCTTTGAGCGAAAGCGTTCTATAGACGACGAGCGTGATGAATAGGCTATAGATCAGGCCGACGGCTGCAGCCTCTGTTGGGGTGAATGCCCCACTGTAAATGCCTCCTATTATGATGATCGGGAGGGCTATCCCCCACAGGTTCTTTCTGGTGGTCTGAAGGCGCTCTTTCCATGAGGCAGGCTCGTAAGCGCGGTAACCGCCGCCGCGGCTCCGGATAATGGCATAGATTACGAAAATGGCGGTGAGCACGAGTCCCGGAACGATGCCGGCCATGAAGAGCTTGCCCACTGACTCTTCGGTTACAGCGCCGTATAGGATCATAGGTATGCTGGGTGGGATCAGGATGCCGAGCGTCCCTCCTGCGGCTAAAAGCCCCAAGACGAAGTGCTTCTCGTATCCTCGTTCGGTTAGTGCAGGGAAGGCCACCATGCCTATCGTAGCCGCAGTAGTGGCACTGGAACCGGTGATCGCGGCGAAAAAGGCGCAGCTCAGGATCGTTGCTATGGCAAGCCCTCCTGGCAAGTGCCTCACCCAGGCGTTCATTACGTCAAAGAGGTCATCTCCGACTCTGCCGTCGAGCAAGATCTGGCTCATCAGGACGAACAGAGGCACAGCCAATAGGACGAAACTATCTAACGAAGAGAATATGCTCTGTCCCACGATTTTAAGCGGAAGATCAAAGGCGACGATGAGAGCAAGCGATGCCGTCCCCAAGGAGAAAGCCACGGGCAGGCCGATGAAGAGCAGGGCAAGGAGCAGCGTCACTACAAAGAGAAACGTCATCATGGCACATCCACCCCGCCTCTTGTGCCTCCAAGCTTATCTATCAATCCTGCGGCAAACTGCACCGAAAGCAGGAGAAACCCAACGGGGAGCGATGTCTGGGGTATCCACATGGGAAAACGAAGCGGTGTGGCCGAGAGTTTGTGGTATTTCAGCGCTGCCATTACCATTTCATATCCCTGATACGTAACGACGAGGGAAAAGATCAGACCCAGCGCTCCCGTTAATATCTCGAGTCTCCTCCTGGCGGCGGGGGAGAGGTGAGATGTCAGGAGGTCTATATGAACGTGCTTGCCCTGTTCGAGCGTATAGGCAGCGCCAGCAAACATCGTCCACATAAAGAGATATATGGAAACCTCTTGAGCCCAGGATGTCGGTGCATTGAAAATATACCGCATTATAACTTCATAAAAAAGTATCAATCCTAAGGCCAACATGCCGATACCGCTGGCATAGCCCGTAACATTATTGAGCCTGGTGATGACCCTTCTCGTGCGCCTTTTCATCTCGTCATTCGCTCCTTATGCGTCCATAAAAGCATTATTTAGAAGCGGGCAAACGTCGCGCATCCTTTTAACGCCTGCCCGAAAGGTTTTTGCGAGTCAACCGAGCGGCCCGAAGCGGAGATTTGCCGCTTCGGGCCGAGAGGCGAAGGCTCGGTCACCGTATGGAAAGGGCTATGTCTAAAAGCTGCTTGCCCAAGGTGCCGCTCTGCTGGAGAAATGTCTCGCGCACCTTTATGGTCGCATCAACAAAGGCCTTGTGCTCCTCAGGAGTTAGCGTTGTAATTTGCAGGCCGTATTCTTCGAGAAAGCGCTGTGCCTCGTTCTCAGAATCAGCTATGGCGCTCCTTATCCACTCTTCGGCCTCGTTGCCAGCTTTAAGGAGCACTTCTTTTGTGGACTCGGGAAGCTTCTCCCACCATGGAAGATTCGCCTGAACCATGAATTGCGCCGTGGAGTAGTTGCAGAGCGTCATATATTTGAGGACCTCGTGAAGCTTTCTGGAAACCGCGGCTGGCATGCCGGTGGTTACGCCGTCGATCGTCCCCCTTTGAAGGGCCATGTACATCTCGGATGAGCTTATTACGACGGGGCTTCCGCCCAATGCCTCTATGGAGTCCGCCGATCCCTTGCTGAAGGCCCGGATCTTGAGCCCTTTGAAGTCTTCCGGCTTCCTCAAGGGCCTTACGTTATTGAAGAACTGCACGAAGCCGTAGTCCACCCAAAATACTACCTTGGCTCCCATCTCCTGGAATGCTTCGTCGAGCAGCTTTCCGCCGCCGGCTTTCAAGAATTTTTCTGGCGAGGATAGGTCGGCGAATACGAAGGGCATCTCGAAGATGTCGGCCGCCGGTATCATGCCGGACCACTTGTTTACAGGCACAACCCCGAGCTCGACGAGGCCATTCTGAAGTGCCTCGACGATCTCTGCATCGCTAAAGAGCTGGGCAGAGTGGAGCACCTTGATCTCAATCTCTCCCTTTGAATACTCCTTGACCTTCTCGGCGAAGAGGTCCACGCCCTTGGAGATATGGTGCGACGGCGGAAGCTGGTTCGAAAGCCTATAGCTTTCGATGGCATCGCTCGCACCTGCTGCTACGCTTAACAGAAAAAAAGCTGCCAAAAATGCCAATCCCTTGAATCTCACTTTCATCACCCTCCTATGCGTGATCTCTCGCGCTGTGCGTCCAACGCTTCGTCCTTGAGCAAGAATTATATAACATGTCCGTCGGCTCGGCTACCCTTGCAAGCCGTCCAGACGATCGCCCCGGAGGTTTTGTGTTAGAATTTTTAAAGCAGTTACGAATATGCGAGATCGTAAACTATCGATTGGAGGTAAGGCTATGGCAGAGCTCTTTTCCGCAATTTCCATACGCGGTGTCACGCTCAAAAACAGGATCGTCATGTCGCCCATGTGTCAATATTCGGCGACGTCCGGAATGGCGGGCGAGTGGCACCTGGTGCACTATGGCTCCAGGGCCATCGGAGGCGTTGGGCTGCTGATCGTCGAGGCCACGGCGGTAGAAGCGCGCGGTCGTATCACCCCTGGGGACTTAGGCCTGTGGGATGATGAGCAGATCGAGCCTATGTCTAAGTTGGTGGGTTTCGTCCACGCGCAGGGGTCGAGAGTCGGGGTACAGCTCGCCCACGCTGGACGAAAGGCGAGCATAGACCTACCCTGGAGGGGTGAACGACCGCTTAAAACCGATGAAGGAGGATGGCCTGTCGTCGGCCCGAGCCCCATCCCCTTTGGGCCAGGATACCCCACGCCTCAAGTCCTGGACGAGGGTGCGATAAAAGGGATCGTTTCGTCATTTGCCGAAGCAGCTCGACGTGCCTGTCGGGCCGGTTTCGATTTGATCGAGATACACGCGGCTCACGGCTACCTCGTTCACCAATTCCTATCCCCTTTGAGCAACAGAAGAACTGACCGCTACGGCGGCTCCCTGGAGGGCAGGATGAGGCTTGCCCTTGAAGTCGCTGAAGCTGTGCGGAATGTCATTCCCGATGGGATGCCGCTCTTCTTCCGCATATCCGCGACCGACTGGGTCGATGGTGGGTGGGACTTGGAGCAATCCTTGGCGCTGGCGCGAGCCCTCAAGGAGCGCGGCGTGGACTTGATAGATTGTTCTTCAGGAGGGCTCGTTCCCGACGCCAAAGTCCCCGCGAAGCCCGGCTATCAAGTGCCTTTTGCCTCGAAGATACGCAAAAGAGCAGAGGTTATGACGGGAGCAGTCGGTATAATAACGGAGCCGCTTCAGGCCGAAGGCATCGTAAGCTCTGGCGACGCGGACGTAATCATCTTGGGGAGGGCACTGCTTAGAAATCCCCACTGGCCCCTTCATGCCGCGACGGTTTTGGGCGAAGATGTCGCTTGGCCCCCTCAGTATTTGAGGGCCAAGCCCAAGTAAAAACAAGCTAAAAGTAAACTTCGCTAGAAAATTTACAATCACAAACCTCCATAATAACCCGTTTACAGGATATCGAGCTCCTCAGGTGACTAATCAATAGGATGTTAAAGGCATAGGTGTAGGTTCATTATAAGCCATATAAGCCTATTTTTTACTGTTAGCGGTATCATTAAAGGCAATGCCATAAATCGCAAAGAAAGGGGCGTGATCCTTTTGGCAGCAGGATTTGCGAAAGTTTCTGGAAAGGTCCTGGAAGAATTGAGGAAGATCCCAACGCCGGCCATCGCAAACGCGATCGAGGCTTTTGAGATCAGGCCGAGGAATATGGGATTCTGCGACTCACGCATGCATCCCGTGTTTGCCGATGTAGGTCCGATCGCCGGGTATGCCACCACCCTCACAGTTGGGGCGGATCTGCCGTACAAAGCGGCGAAGTCGGCCGACAGGAGCGGCTATTGGAAGCACATCCTCTCGGTGCCAGAGCCGCGCATTGCCGTAGTGCGAGACATGGACGACCAGCCCGTCGGGGCTTTTTGGGGCGAGGTCAACGCCAACGTGCACCTCTCTTTGGGCTGTATCGGCACCGTTACCCACGGCGGCGTGCGGGATTTGGAGGAGGTCGAGGAGCTCGGCTTTGCCTATTTCGCCACTGACGTTCTGGTGTCTCACGCCTCCGTATATATGATCGACTACGGCATTCCGGTGAACGTCTGCGGCCTCGTGGTCTCGCCGGGAGATTTGCTCGTCTGCGATATCCATGGCGTCATAAATGTCCCAATGGAGATAGCCGAAAAGATTCCGGAGATGGTGAAGAAACAGGCTGAGGCCGAGCGCATCGTTATCGACTATTGTTCTTCGGGAAACGTCAGCGTCGAAGGCCTCTCTTCGGCCTGGAACCAGATGGAGGAGGCGCGAAGGGCGCTCTCGAAAAAGATGTAAAAACCTTTCAGCAAGAGGACGGATTCTTCTGACACCTGTCCTCTTGCTTGGCTGGCTTGGTAATTATCGCCTCCAGTTGTTCCTGCGGCAAGCGCACTACAATGACGTCTCCATTGAGGATAGACTCCTCCACCTCCGATGGGGAGGATAGCCTCCTTGAGCCTTCGGGGACCCTTTCTGCATAGATCACCTGTAGCGGCTCGAGCAAAAATGTCTCCCCTAAGGAGACGGAAAGCGCACGCCCCAGATCGCACCCCTTCACATCGGGCACAGCGTACGTTTCCATGTGGGCCAGAAGCAGGAGGAGGCCTTTTTTGCGCACCCTTTTGCCCGAGGAGACGGCGAGGCTGCGCTCCGCTGGGCTGCGTTCACCCATATCTATCGCCTTCCTCGGTGTGGTCTTGCAAGTCCCGCGAGCATCCTTGCCACCGTCTCTCTTCGGATTCTCCTCGGAGATGCAGGCGTAGAGGGCAGATAGCACTTCCCATACTTCTTCTTCCGACATTTCCTTTGCTGCTTTGATGACGGCATCCATGATTTCAGGTTTTTGGTCTGTGAGCTTTAGCACCGATTCCTCGTCCTTTTCGAGTGATCTGATGTGTTTGAGCTTGTCTATGAAAAGGGCGGGAAGTTCAATCACGAGGATGCCATCTATCTCGGTACGACGCTCCCATAGGCGGTGAAGATCAGGGATGTTCAAAAGGCCCCCTGCGTCGCCGTAAGGGAATGATGGGTCGGCCGTTATGAGATCTACCTCAATCGCATGGTCAGCGAAAACAGCGCCCATTCGCTTGTAACCGGAGCTTTCGAGCAGGTGTACGCACTCCATGGCATCTGGGATCGAACCGCACAGGAAATCCAGGTCGGCAGTGGCGAGCATCTGACGGCCAAGATGCAGATTGAAAGCGGCGCGCCCTATAAGTGCTGCTCTTGCCTTATCGCTGTTGAGCAATCTGGAGACCTCTTGGGCCTTTTTGACCCATCTATGCCTCGCTTCTTCTGGTGTCACTTTCTCCCTCGATCCTTTGCCTGAGCCTTTGTATCATTTTATCACTTTGGGCTTAGCGACCTTAGCCTGCGGTGTTATACTTTTCATATTATGAGGGAAAGAAGAGAGATAAAACGAGCGCATGTTTGGGTCTCGGGTTTCGTCCAGGGGGTGGGCTTTCGTCACTACGCCGTGAGAGAGGCCGAAAAGAGAGGCGTGAAGGGATGGGTGAGAAATCTGCCCGACGGACGAGTGGAGCTCCTCATCCAGGGCGAAAGCGACGCAGTGGAGTCGATGATAGCTTGGTGCCGCAAAGGGCCGCCATATGCCTCGGTGAAGGATGTAGCGGTCCTGTGGGAGGAACCCAAGCCCGACCTCGTGGACTTTCATGTGGAATTCTGAATCGAGGAGGTAAGCTGCGTGGAAGAGGTTGCCGTATTCGGAGCGGGAAGCTGGGGCACGGCCTTAGCGGACTTGCTGGCAAAGAAAGGCATTTCTGTGTGCCTGTGGTCGCGCAATCCAGAAGCCGCCAGGGCCATAAACGCCACGGGGCACAACGTGCGCTATTTGAGGGAGCACCGCCTGCACAGCGGCGTCTATGCCACATCGAGCTTAGAAGAAGCCGCTGCTTTCTCTAAGCTGTGGGTGTCGGCCGTACCCACGCAGGCAGTTCGCGAAACTTTGCGCCTATTGCGCTCATTTGCGGGCGACGACGTCTTGCTGTGCAACGCCGCCAAGGGAATCGAAATCGATTCCGGCCTCAGGATAAGCCAAATCGTCGACGAGGAGCTTCCCGGCCTTTCTTACAGCGTCATCTCCGGCCCAAGCCACGCGGAAGAGGTGATAATAGAGCAACCCACCGCCGTAGTCGTGGCTTCGTCTAAAGAGGAAGTCGCTTCGATGTGGCAGGAGGTTTTCGGCTGTTTCCATTTCCGCGTATATACGAGCATCGATGTGACGGGCGTTGAGCTCGGAGGCGCCGTCAAAAACGTCATCGCCATAGCCTCAGGCATAGCCAGGTCTATGGGCCTCGGCGACAACACCCTGGCTGCCCTGGTCTGCAGGGGGCTGGCCGAGATCATGAGGCTCGGGGCGAAGATGGGGGCCAACCCGCTCACGCTCGCCGGTCTGGCTGGCGTGGGGGACCTCGTGGTGACTTGTTATAGTATGCACTCGCGCAATTTGAGGCTCGGCATGTGCGTGGGCGAGGGTATGTCGCTCGAAGGAGCGCAGGCGGAATTGGGGCAGGTGGCTGAGGGGGCACATACGGTTATTCCCATTGTCGAGCGAGGACGGGCCATGGGTGTAGACCTTCCTATAGCCAAGGCGGTCCGCGACATACTTTATGGAGGGGTAACTCCTAAGGTGGCGATGGAGGAACTGCTGTTGCGCGAGATGAAGCCGGAACTTCCTCCTCAGATGCTGTGGTCGCAGTAGCGGAAGTGCGCCGTTCGACGCGCACCTCTTTGATGGGTGCGTCTTTAGCTTTACGGCGGGCATCTTGCTAACCGGTGGGATTAGCCGTTAGAATAGCGTGGGCACATAAAAAGCATTTTCAACATCGCAAAGGAGGGTGCGTAATGGCAAAGGCAGTAGTCGACAGGGACACGTGCATTGGATGTGAAGCGTGTGTAGGCGTTTGCCCGGTGGAAGCGATATCGATGGTGGAGGGCAAGGCGCAGGTGGATCCCGATACATGTATCGAGTGCGGCGCCTGCGTCTCCACCTGCCCGGTGAGCGCGATCTCCCAGTAGTATCTGACAAAGGCAACTTAAGCAAATCTTTTTCAAGCGAAGGCTCCGCGCCTCATGCGGCGGAGCCTTGCGCTTACTGCTTGTTGTGACATCCCGAGGATAGCCGCAGCCTCTTTTTGGCTATAGCCTTCCGTCAAAAGCGCCAAGAGATGTCTGTCTTTCTGGTCGCGAACTAAGCTCTCTGCGAGGAACAGCGCGGCGAGATGCGCGTCATCGTCGTACGTCAGCGTTTGTGCCTCTTCTAATTCGTCAGCCTCTATAGATACTTCGCGATGCGAGCCTCTTCTGAGCCGCCTTGCGGCGTCGCGGATAGCCCTGGGCAGGGATTTCTTCAGGAAAAGAGGTAGAGCATCCCGTCGGCGGCACTTGGGTATGAGCGTTAAGAGCGCCACGTATCCTTCCTGTGCGAGGTCTTCAGCTTCAGCGCCCCTCCCAGCGTAGCGCCTCGCCAGCGACTCTACCAGGGGACGATATTGCGTTATGAGGGCGTCGATTTCATTCATGAGCTTCAATCCTTAGGCCAAACGCCCAAATGTATAAAGTTCCTGACGCCGTAGGGGATCGCCTGGTCGAAGCCTGCTTCACGCGCAAGTTTGCTAACACGCGCCTGCTCGGAGGCGATGCAGACTACGTCTACCGCAAACCCCTTCATGTGGCGGCTTTCCTTTGCACCTCCCACCTCTCGGTTGTGATTCGCGCAGCGGTAACCGCTCGTTATGACTATCGGATTGCCCCAAAGCTCCCTCAGGCGCTCCAGCGCCTCCAACAGCATCGGGTGAATTTTGACCGTCCCGCAGCAGCGACATTGGAACTCTTTGAGCTTGAAATGAGGAGAGAGGCGGATGTCGTTTATTGGCACCCTAAAATACCCCCTTGCTGGTTATTGTCACCTGCAAGTCGCGGATCGCCGCGGTGAGCTCCTCTAAGCGTTTTTCCATCCGCACGAGGAGATACCCGGCGACCGCCACGGCGAAGCCGCTTTGCAAGGCCGCAGATACGAAATCTGCCATCTTCGTCACCTCTCTTGTGTGGGCGCGCGGCAGGTGGTATATAAAAACCGCTCGCCGTGCGCCGTTATCTATATCCGACTACAGGAGCTCGGTCACTGTGCGGTCTACGATCTCGGCACCGGCTATGGAGACCGGCCCGGAGACGAAAACGTCGTTGTCGACTATAGTCTGCATGGCAGTCTCCACCTCCGCGGCGGTGATATCATCCTTGGGGTAGCGGAGGGAGAGGACCCACCGGTCGTCATCGGCCGTGTTGAAAATCATGCGCAGCGTCTTCACTTTATCACCTCCCTATCTTGCGAATTTTGCTTCCTTGGGCTACGCTAACTTACGATGTCGGTGTCGACCTTCTGGATCTCGTGGACCGGGTAAGACAGAAGTCCGCCGAGCGCCTGAGCTACTGCGTAGGTGGCATTGGCATCGGCCAAGGGATCCACGCCGGAGAGCGAAAGCGTCCGCAACTGCGGCCGTCCGAGCGAGTCGGTTCCGATCTGGAGCCTAAGGCTGAGGCGGCTGGATACGGGAGCATAGCTGGCCATCTCTTTCCCCCCTTTCTTCGGGTCTCATTTATAAGAGTGGAGGGAGGAGGTTATGAATACAAATAGTATGCGTAAGCCATTATTTGACATTTATTTGTTATCGTCAAGGGCGCACTCGGAGGGAAGTGGTTGTTGATGGAGCGCATATCGAATGCCTTGGCAATCGTCCGGAGGCTGGAACAAGAGGGATACGAAGCAGCGATAGTGGGTGGGGCTGTCAGGGATCTCTTTCTTGGGAGGGCGGAATTGTCGGATGTGGATGTAGCCACGAGTGCGGGCCTTGAGGCGATCCGATCCCTCTGGGGGGGGCGGGTCAAGGTGACGAGGAAGGGACCTCCATGGACAGCGGTAATCCCCATGGACGGCTTCAATGTGGAGGTCACCCCCTTTTTGGGTGAAACGCTCGAAGAGGATCTCAAGAGGCGGGATTTTACCGTCAACGCCCTGGCCATGAAGGCGGACGGCAAGGTTATGGATGTAGTAAACGGGGTAAAGGACCTGTCCAGGCGCGTCCTTCGCTTCAACGGAGAAGCGGCTGTGCGCATTCGCGAAGACCCGTTGAGGGCACTGCGCTTGGCCAGGTTTGCGGCCGTGCTTCCGGCGTTCGTCGTAGATGAGGCTTCGCTTTCAGCTGCGCACGGGTGGCAGGATGCGATGTCGTGGATGCCGCAAGAGCGCATCGGCAAGGAGGTGCTCTGCGCGATGCGAGGCGACGCGGTGCGCTTTACAGCTTTCCTCAAAGAGCTCGGCCTTGTTAAAACCTTGCTGCCCGGGCTGTCCTCCGAAACCGAAGCGCGCCTGGCATATGCTCACGCTGCGACGGATAGGGCGGAGGTAAAAGCCGCCTGCCTATTGGACGGTATGGCGAGGGCGAGAATACGGGAGGCGCAGGGAAGCGCGGCTTTTGAGGGATGTCTCGGCCGTCGCATTGCGAAGGCTGCCGACCAGATCATGAGCGCCTGGGCCTGGCCGCATAAACTGGCTGACCACATAGCTATGCTCGTAAAATGGCAGGAGGTAGCGCATTCTGACCCTTCACCCTGGGTATTTTTGCAGCTCCTCAAAAGTTTCGGCCGGAGCTGGCTTGATGATCTCTTCCTTTTAGCTTGGGCAGACGCCATGGCCGACGGGGAAGACCTCTCAGCCTGGGCGAGGAACAGGATAACTGCCGTTTACCTCGAAGTGAGCACTCCCCAGCCGCTCCTTTCGGGGGAGGACGTGATGGAGGTCTTGGGCATAGGAGAAGGGCCCGAGGTTGGGAAGATCCTCGAGGCCGTAGAGAAGGCTCAGGCGGAAGGAAAGATTTGCACCAGGGAGGATGCCCTCCGCCTTGTCAATGCGCTATATAAAGGTCCGTCATATCAGGATGGTTAACTGCTGCGCAGCATGCCGAAAGCGCGGTTGCGAAGTGATGGCGATGTTATTGTATGTGAAATGGGCGGAGTGATAAAATATAGTCGCACTTTCCTAATCTGTTTTACTGTGAGCCTTTAGGCGCAATTTTGAAGGAGGTGGAGGGTTTATGAGAGCTCGTATGAGGGGTCGTCTTCTTGGAGTGGTCGTGGTCCTGCTTTTGACCGCATGTCTTGTGCCTGTGGCTGCGGCCGCGGAACCTACGCTTCTTGAGATTTATCAGGTGCTCCAGAAAAAGGAGTTTGTCGATCTTACCCATAGCTTTGCGCCAGGCATACCGCACTGGCCTGGTTTCCCAAACGAGAGGCGGGAGACCATATACTGGTACGACGAGGGCGTGGGCTCCGCAGGTTATGGTTTTTTTGCCCACGTTTACACGCATGTAGGGCAGTGGGGGACGCATTGTGACCCGCCGGCCCACTTCATTAAGGACCTTCGCACGATAGACCAGATAAGCGTCAAGGAGATGCTCCTTCCACTTGTGGTCCTCGACATTCACGAGAAAGTCGCACAAAACCCAGATTACGTTGTCACGATGAATGATGTGAGGGCATGGGAGAACCGTAATGGTTCCATACCGGAAGGCTCTTTCGTGGCGCTGCGGACCGATTGGTCCAAACGCTGGCCGGATGCGGCAGCCATGCGCAACGCCGATAAAGATGGCGTGGCTCACTATCCCGGCTGGTCGCTCGAAGTGCTGAAATATCTCTGTGAGGAGAAGAAGATCACTGCCTCCGGTCACGAGACCACCGACACGGATCCTGGCATCGCCACGTCCAAGGGCGATTATTCCTGTGAGACATATATCTTGTCCCAGGACCGCTACCAGATAGAACTGCTCGCTAACCTTGACAAAGTCCCGGAGTATGGCGCGCTCGTGGTGGTGGCTTTTCCGAAGCCGGCTCACGGTTCTGGTTTCCCGGCGAGGGTTTTCGCAATACTTCCTTGAAATGTCACTTTGTCAGCATGGTTTACAGTATAGGGTGCAGCTTATAGCATAGCGTAGGGAGGCGAACGAAGGAGTTGAAAGCTATCGTTTTGAGGGAATACGGCGGGCCTGAGGTCTTGAGGGTTGAAGAAATACCAGAGCCCCAAGTCTCGTGCCCTTACGACGCGAAGGTGGCCGTGTACGCTACAGCCCTTAACAGGGCGGATGTGTTGCAGAGGCGTGGCAAATATCCACAGCCAGGACCCAAGCCCCAGCACGAAGTCCCAGGGCTCGAGTTTTGTGGTGTGGTGGAAGAGGTTGGGTCGCAGGTCTTAGAATGGAAGGTCGGCGATCGCGTTATGGGGCTTCTTGCTGGGGGAGGCTACGCCGAGTACGTGGTGACTCACGAGCGCATGCTCATGCCCATTCCGCGGGATTTCAGCTTTCACGAAGCTGCAGCCATACCGGAGGTCTTTCTAACCGCCTACGACGCGCTCTTTTTCAAGGGCAGAATGGAAATCGGCGATATGGTTTTGATCCACGCCGGCGGAAGCGGCGTCGGCACCGCCGCTATTCAGCTAGCCAAGGTAGGTGGCGCAAGCAGGATATTCGTCACGGCGGGAAGCGTGGAGAAGTGCGAAAGGACCGTAGAGCTCGGGGCGGATAGAGCCGTAAACTACAAAGAAGAGAACTTCGCCGATGTGGTGCTATGTGAAACCGGCGGGCGAGGGGTCGATGTGATCTTGGACTTCATAGGAAAACCCTACTTGGATGGCAATACAAAGGCCGCGGCTATGGACGGAAGGATAGTCCAGATTGCCGTCATGGGGGGTGCAAAGGGCGAGGTGGACTTGGGGGCGTTCATGAACAAACGCCTCACGCTCGTCGGAACCACGCTTCGCGCCCGCCCGATAGAGCAAAAAATCGCCCTGACCCAGCGCTTCCGCAAGGAGATTCTTCCGCTGTTCGAATCCAGCCGCCTGAAGCCGATCGTGGATACGGCTTTCCCGCTCGAACGCGCGGCTGAGGCGCATCGCTACATGGAAGAGAACAGAAACTTCGGTAAGATCGTATTGGCCGTTCGGTGAGGCGTCCTTTGGCACTCTCGACGAAGGCGGCCATAGCGGTCATAAGCGAAGCGGCGCCCGGTTTTGGTTTTTGACTTGTCGGGCGCCGCTTTCGTTTTGAGCCGTGGGGTTAGAACTTGAATATTGCTCCCTGAGATGCTGATGAGGCTAACTTGGAATATAGCGCCAGATAGCCGGTCTTGATCTTCGGCTCTGGGCGCTTCCACTGGGCGAGCCTACGTTTGATCTCCTCGTCGCTCACGTGGAGCGTGAGCTCCCTCTTTTCTACATCTATAGTGATTTCGTCTCCGTCCTTGACGATCGCCAAAGGACCCCCTTCAGCGGCCTCAGGCGATATGTGGCCGACAAAGCAGCCGTTGTTCGTGCCCGAGAATCTGCCATCCGTGACGAGCGCCGTGGAAAGGGCAAGTCCCCTCCCGTAGAGGTATTTCATGGCGTTGTACATCTCTCTCATCCCGGGGCCTCCCTTTGGTCCTTCGTATCGTATGACGACCACCGTGCCTGGGCCCACCTTGCCGTCGAGGATCGCCTTGTCGGCGCTCTCTTCGTTGTCGAAGACCATGGCCTTGCCCTTGAAGTGCCACACAGACGGGTCCATCGCGCCGGGTTTGCATACTGCTCCGTCCGGCGCCAAATTGCCATGCAGGACGGCCAATCCGCCCGTGGCGTTGAACGGATCGGATAGATCCCTTATAACCCTCTTGTCCTCCGGATAGTGGTAGCGGTAATTTGCTAAATTCTCTGCCACTGTGTGTCCGGTGCAGGTCAGGGCGTCGCGATTGATGAGGTCTCCCAACTTTTCCATGACCCTCGGTATGCCGCCCGCCATGAAGAAGGCCTCCATGTCCCACTTAGAGGCCGGGTTCACCTTGGCTATCTGCGGCGTTGTGCGGCTCAGGGAATCGAACATCTCCAGGACATCGAGCGACAGGCCAGCCTCGTAGGCGATGGCAGGTAGATGCAAGGCTGCGTTTGTAGAGCCGCCAGTCGCCATGCATACCCTTATGGCGTTTTCCAGCGAGGCTTTATTTATGATCTTGCGCGCGCTTATGTTTTTCTTAACGAGCTCACATATCGCGATGCCGCTTTCTTGGGCTATCCGCAGCCGCTCGGCGTATGTGGCGGGGGTAAGCGCTCCGCCAGGAAGCGTCATCCCAAAAGCCTCGGCGAGCGAACACATGGTATTGGCCGTTCCGAAGAACGCGCAAGAACCACATCCTGGGCAGGCGACATCCTCGAGGTTGCAATATTCTTCCTCGCTGATCTTCCCGGCGCTCATCATGCCCAGCGCCTCAGAAACTGACGTGAGATCCGCCTTGCGCTCGTCAAACTCGATCCCGCCTGACATCGGCCCGCCAGGGACTATTATGGCCGGTATGTCGAGCCTGGCCGCCGCCATAAGCATGCCCGGCACTATTTTATCGCAGGAACCCAAAAGCACTAAACCGTCGAACCTGTGGGCTTGTGCCATAACTTCGACGTCATTTGCGATGAGCTCTCTGGAGGGGAGGATGTAGTGCATTCCGTCATGCCCCTGGGCCACCCCGTCGCAGGCGGCTATTACGCCGAACTCCACAGCTGTGCCGCCGCCCCTGTATATCCCTCTCTTTACGAACTCGCTCACCAACCGCAGGTTGAAATGTCCGGGCACGATCGTGTTCCACGAATTGGCTATCCCTATTATAGGGCGCGACAGGTCGTCGTCCGAATATCCCATGGACTTGTAAGCAGCCCTGTGCATGGAAAACTCCGGCCTTTTTAGCACTTCCTTGCTCCTCAAATCCCTTACCCCCTTCTCGACAATGTCATAACCCTTGCCCATTATAAATCAACCTCGGAGTCGGGTCTTTACTTTTTGTGTTTTTTGTCCTTGCTTCCCCCTGGATGTCGATGCCATTGCCGCGGCGCCGTAACGCTGGTTTGGCTATGCCACAAAGCAGTAGCAGCGCTGATGGTCTTTTGGATGCTGGTTGTCTAACATCACTATAAGGTGCCGGCCAAGTTTTCCTTACGAGGTTTTAAAAGCGGCCGTGCTCAGGTATTTATCACCTCTATCCGGTGAGACGGTGACGATATTTCCTTCTATCTCCCTCGCCAAGGCCATGGCAGCCCAAACGTTGGCGCCCGTGGATATCCCCACGAACAAACCCTCTTTTTGCGCGAGGAGCCGCGCCATCTCCATAGCTGCCTCGTCTGACACTTGCACGACTCGATCTATTATACTGAGATCCAGATTTTTGGGGACGAAGCCGGCCCCGATTCCCTCTATTGCGTGTCTTCCTGCGCTTTCTCCGCTCAAAACGGCGCTCTTTTGTGGCTCTACCGCAATGACTTGTGCGTCAGGGAAGGCAGCTTTTACGATGCGCCCCACGCCCGTTAACGTGCCGCCGGTTCCAACGCCGGCTACAAAGGCGGCGATTCCTCTTCCTTTTAGGTCCGCTACGATCTCGGGCCCGGTTGTCACTTGATGGGCCCACGGGTTACCTGGGTTCGAAAACTGATCTGGCATGAAGGCCCTCGGGGTTTCGCTTACGATCTTTTGAGCGGCCTCGATGGCTCCTTTCATCCCGGTTTCTGCGGGGGTGAGCACGACTTTCGCCCCGTAAGCGGAAAGGGCGCTCCTCCGCTCCAAAGACATCGATTCTGGCATCGTTAAAATTACCTTGAGGCCCAGAGACGCCCCTAACATGGCAAGGCCTATGCCGGTGTTGCCCGATGTAGGCTCGACGATCGTCGCGCCCTTTTGGAGTTTGCCCTCGATCTCGGCGAAACGGAGCATCCCCCAGGCGGCTCTGTCTTTCACCGAGCCTCCGACGTTGTTGCCCTCGAGTTTTAGCCATATACGAGATCCCTCGAGGGTGAGCTTCGTCATTGGGGTCTTCCCTATGAGCTTTCTTAAGGCGATGCGATCGACGGTGCAATCCAACTAAACCGCCTCCTTCGATTTTATTGAGTTTTCCTCTAAACTTTCCTTCAGGATTAGGAGCTGCTCTTTGATGAGATTCACCTCTGTCTCCAGCGCTTTGAGTCTTAAAACCAGAGGCTCGGGAAGGTCTCCGTGGTTTAACCTCTCCCTGGGACTCATTAGTTTGGCTCCACGCTCTCTTACCACGATACCTGGTACGCCTACCACCGTGCTTTCAGGCGGCACGTCGCGAACCACGACGCTGCCGGCTCCGATTCTGGCGTTTTCCCCTATCACAATGTTTCCTAAAATCTTAGCCCCGCTGCCCACAAGGACTCCCTCCTCCAGCGTGGGGTGGCGCTTGCCCTTGTCTTTGCCCGTGCCGCCCAATGTCACGCCCTGGTAGAGTGTAACGTTGTCCCCTACGACGGCCGTTTCGCCTATCACCACGCCCATGCCGTGGTCTATGAACACACCCCTGCCGATCTCAGCCCCGGGGTGGATCTCGATCCCCGTTATCCACCGCGCCAGTTGGGATAAAAGGCGTGGCAAAAAGGGGATGCGAAGCCTCGTGTGCAGGAAGTGTGTGAGGCGATGGAAAACGACGGCGTGGAACCCTGGGTAGCAAGTCACTACTTCTAAGGTCCCCAAAAAGCCCCGTGGGAGGGCAGGGTCTCTTTCTCTCACCGCCGTAAAATCCGCTTTCAGCGTCTTCCATATTCTCTTCATCTCGTTTACCTCCTCATTGCCCCGCTTGCTTTCGTTCTTTTTGACTTAAGGGTATCGCTGTATAGGTGCATAAAAAAGGCGGGTTTCCACCGCACTGGGTAAACCCGCCTTTGAATAATCTTTATCGATTTATGCCTTGTGGCTTGCACTATGGCCACCTTGCGCTTTCCCCCAGCTGCGGTTCGTCTTCGCCGCGGCCAAGAGAAAGCCGCGGTGGATCAGGAGATAATCCACCTACATATACACACGTTCGTTTTTAGGATGTGCCTTTTAACTTTAAGTGCCTTCACTTGATGTCACCGCCCCACTTAGCATCGAAGTTAAGGTTACCTAACTTTTCTCCCCCTGTCAACCCTTCGGTCAGGTCTTTACTTTTTGTGTTTTTGCCCCGCGCTTCCCCCAGATGACGATATCGTTGCTCATGAATTGTGACGCAGACCGTGTTTGTGATTGTTTGTTTTGTGGCACAGGCGGGGAGCGACGTAAAGAGCGAGCTTTCTGTTACGAAACTGTGATTGATTTTGGGTAAAATTGCTGAGAAAGGGAGGGATCGATATGCCTGTTCAGCAGAATAAAATCAAGGTGCTCTTTGTGTGTGGCAGAAACACCGCCAGAAGCCAAATGGGAGAGGCTCTTCTCAAGCTCTTAGGAGGGGATCGCTTCGAGGTGGAGAGCGCCGGACTTGAGGCCGGAGACGAGATAAACCCGCTCGCCGTCGAAGTCATGAAAGAAATCGGTATCGACATATCCAAAAACGCGACGAAGAAGGTCTTTGACCTTTACAAGACAGGCAAAATGTACCATTACGTTATTGCCGTCTGCGACGCAGTTCAGGCGGAGCGTTGTCCGATATTCCCTGGCGTAAGAGAACAGCTCCATTGGCCACTTCCAGATCCAACCTCGTTTACAGGCAGCTGGGAAGAGAGGCTTCAAAAAACGAGAGAAGTGCGCGATCAGTTAAAAGCAAAAATCGAAGAATGGATAAAATAGCTCCAGCGGCCAGGTCTTTACTTTTTGTGTTCGTTAGCTGCCATTAGGGGGCGGTTTGGCCGCCCCCTGCGCTCTATTACACCTCGAGTCTGAGTATGGCTTCGGGGTTAACGACGCGGAACGTGAACGATTCCGTCAGGAAGAGCTTAACGCTTTCGGCGCTCCTGTTCACGAAGCCAAGGGAGAAGTCTACTCCCAAGATGAGTTCCATATCGCCGCCGCGGAGCGATACTACGTAAGCCTCATCTATGGATGGGGCACAGATAATCTTTTCGGCGAAGGCTTCGATCCTCTTGGCCAGCGGATAGCCTTCGGCTCGGCTTAAAATCCACTTCCATATCTTTGCTCCGGCCACGAGGGCATAAGGGCCTTCTACGCCGCTCGATTTTAGAGAGGAGGCGGCATCGGCCACGCCGCTTAAGAAGCTCGACTCTTCCATCGAGACCTTGACACTTCTATCTGTGGTGGCCTCCTTTAATCCCACGATGTTTCCTTCTTTAAGGCCTTTGTATATAGCTTCTTCTTCGAAGCGCGCCATCTGGCGTGCAGCTTCCTCGAGAGACGACAGGTCTGGGTTCTTTAGGCCCCTCGTAATGTTGTCCAGCTCCCACAGGCACAGCTCAAACTCGACTCGAGGTTCGACAAGGGGAAGCACCTGCCTCACGCCGAGGCATATGTCTTTCCCCTCACATGCTTTAACTGTCTCGACTTTACCTGTTGGACAGGCCGCATAGTCCCAGCCCATCGGCCCCACAACGTCCACAAATTTTCTTGCGGAGAGATTGTTGACCAAGACCTTTTTAGCCTGCTCGTCTATTTCTTTCCATGCTTCTGCCGAAATCGGGGCTAATTCCCTCTTCAGGATGTCCATAGCTATACCTCCTATTCCTTTTTATTCCTTTAGGCTGCCTATGCCGAGGCTTCCCCTACCGCTACCGCTGGCTTCCTCCTCGCCCGCGGCGGAGGCTTCTATCTCGGTGATGGGTTCTTCTGTGAATAGATAGGTGCGCAAGGCTTCGTCCCACTCCGGGACGTTTCGCCTCAGCCACTCAAGGAGCATGCTGGCGTGCTCCATCTCCTCATTGCGGTTATGCTCAATTATGGCTTTCACGGCGTCATCGCTCGCAGTGGCTGCCCTTTGGTGGTACCAATCGACGGCCTCAACCTCCTCTTTGAGACTGACTAACGCCCTGTGTATGTCACGATCTTTGCTGCTCAATTCCTCTACAGGCTCATGATACATTTCCACCCCTCCTTTAGGGTAATTTCGATTATTGTGATGTTTACGGCAAAAGGATAGGCGTAATTGAGAATAATGTCAATTGACATCAGGCCTCGCCAGGGCTATATTCGCTCAGGTTAAGGGGGTTAGAGGCGAATGGCGCTTCTTACGTGGAAGAACCTGGTGCCGTCTCTCCCGCAGGTGAAGAGTTTTAGCAGTAGCGGTGAAGTGAAAGCGAATGAAATACTCTTGCTTCAAGGTCCCTCGGGCGCTGGAAAGACGACGCTGCTGCGCGCACTTGCCCGCCTTCACCCGCGCGAGAGCGGAAGCATTTGGCTGAACGAAAAACCCTGCGAAGATGTGCCGCCCCCCAGGTGGCGACGAAGCGTGCATTACGTTGCGCCTCGGGTGCTCGCTAACGCTACGGTCTTGGAAAACATAATGTATCCCTTTCAGTTTTCCATCTATAAAAAAGAGACGCCGCCACCACGCATGACAGTCGCGCTTTTTTTGAACGAATTGGGGCTGGATGAAGGAATATTGGCTCAAAAGGCGCGCACCCTTTCCGGTGGGGAGGCTGCCCGGGTCGCCTTGGTGCGGGCCATCCTCATAGAGCCGGTCGTGTTGCTGCTCGATGAGCCTGCGGCCCCACTCGACGAGAAAGCGAAAGAAAATCTCGCATCCTTTCTCTCTCGTTGGGTGGCGGACGGCGAAAGGGGCATCCTGCTTGTCTCTCATCAAGGGATGGAAGGCGTAACGCGTACCATGAGCATTAACAAGACTCAATGATATAAGGCTCAAAGACGGAGGGATTATCGCATGAGCGGAGTAATTCCGATCTCTAATTGGCAACTCGCCCTTTCTACCATTCTTCTCGTCTTAGCCGGCGTTTTGGCGGCATCTTTGAGGCTCGGCATTGTGAAGTCCCTTGCCGTCAGTGCCGTTAGGACTTTCGTCCAGCTTTACATTATGGGCTTCATCCTTTCGGTTCTCTTCGCGCAGAAAAATTTATTCCTCACCGCCGCAGTCATAGTTATTATGACGGCGGTGGCCACTCAGGCCGCCACACGCCGTGCTAAGGGCGTACCTCAGTATCCTCGCGCGCTGGCGTTTCTGGCGCTCCTTTTGAGCACGCTTATAACCGGCTTGATGGTGGTGACGTTAATAATCAGGGCGGAGCCGTGGCACTCACCCCGCATCGTGATCCCCATATTCGGCATGATATTGGGCAATTCGATGAACGCGGTGGCCATCTCGCTCGAGCGACTGTATGCTTCGATGAGAGACAAGATTGACGAGCTGGAAGTGCTCATCGCTTGCGGTGCCACGCCTTGGGAAACGGCGCGCGACTGTGTGGCCGAAGCCGTAAGGGCAGGCATGACCCCTACGATAAACTCAATGATGGTAATAGGGTTGGTAAGCCTTCCTGGGATGATGACAGGTCAGATCTTGGGAGGGGCGGACCCGCGTGAAGCCGTGCGATATCAAATCGTCATCATGTATGTAATCGCCGCCGCCGTGACCATAGGGAGTTTTATCCTCGTGGGCCTCGCCTACAAGCGTCTCTTCGATAAAGAGGGGGCCTTGCTTTTGAGTCTGAAGTTCAGTGCGAAGTAACAGAGTCGGTTTAGGTACGATAACCGCCTTACAACCCCAGTTCCACTAAGTGGAATATGGGGTTGTTGCTCGTTATTGGTTATGTCCTATACTTCCTGTAAAAACAAAAGGGTGGATGGCTCCTTATGGTAAACTAACTTTTGTTGAACACTTTATACGAAGGAGGCCATCCACCGATGGAAAGGAT
>LDZS01003193.1_pt1 | contig 28405 bp, 23 predicted proteins | sample 615471 | NCBI WGS metagenome assembly LDZS01 (sample SAMN03408295, study PRJNA278302) | terrestrial metagenome | isolation source: oil reservoir sample K3 | place: USA: Alaska, North Slope, Kuparuk formation | collected 2013
GCCATAGGCCATATGGCAGGCGCTAAGGCTCAACCCGACGGATATACGCTCACCATCATCACTATCGAACTCAACATGATGCATTGGATTGACAAAGGGTGGAGCTTTTGTTAATCTACAATTAAAAAGTTGCTTAATAGTTGGTGGTGATGCTTTTGTCTCGGCGAACACGAGAGGGAAACGAAGACCTGTGCGAGGAGTTTTGTCCTTCCGGCAATCTCGACCGCCTCAGGGAAAAGGTTTTGGAAGTGGCGGGGCTGTCGGAGATCTTTAAAGCGCTCGGGGACGAGACGAGGACGAAGATCTTGTATCTATTGGCCCACCAGGAGCTTTGCGTCTGCGACTTGGCCTCGGTCTTGGGTATGAGCCTGCCCGCCATATCGCATCACCTGAGGCTCCTCAAGATGCTGCGCCTGGTGAGGTATCGCCGCGATGGGAAGATGGTCTATTACTCCTTGGACGACGAACACATCCTGAGCCTGATCCGAGAGGCTCAGGCTCACTTCGCGGAGCAGCGATAGATGCATTGTTTTTGGTCGGCTTGGATCGTGTCGGGTGCAGTAAGGTGAAATTGTGCGCAAATTGCGCGATGGGGATGGTCGAAAGATGAGTTCAAACCGCGCGAGAGAAGAGGCGCAAAAATCGCTTCGAGGACCGGAGGAAGGAACCTGCGAGTGCGTCGCTCGGGTTGAACCGGGCCTCCGGTCCCTCGACCGGGAGGGTGAGGGGTCGGTGCACGTAGAAGAAGACGAAAAAGGGGGAAACCTCTGGCGAATCGCAGTAGCAGGTGTGCTCTTCTTAACGGGTCTCATCTGGGGTGAACGGGTAAGCCGCACGCCGTTTGCGTGGGTTGAATACGCCATCTTCTTTTCCGCCTACCTTCTGGTCGGCATATCTGTCATCCATACCGCCCTGCGCAACCTCTTTCACGGGCGGGTCTTCGACGAGAACTTTCTTTTGAGCGCAGCCTCCATGGGAGCCATCGCCATAGGCCAATTGCCCGAGGCCGCGGCGGTGATGCTTTTTTACGCCTTGGGGGAATATCTGCAGGAGCGAGCAGAAGGCCGTTCGAGGCGCTCCATAGCTGCCCTTTTGGATATGCGGGCCGATCATGCCAATCTAAGGACAGGGGAAACGATTAGGCGCGTCAGTCCGGAGGAGGTGACGGCAGGACAAATCATCGTCGTGAAGCCCGGAGAGAGAGTGCCGCTGGACGGGGAAGTGTTGGAAGGGTCTTCCTTCGTGGACACCTCGGCTCTAACCGGAGAGCCCGCCCCTCGCAGGGTGGGGAGGGGCGAAGGCGTTTTGGCTGGTATGCTCAATACCGATGGAGTGTTGGTAGTTAAGGTGACCAAGCCGTACGGCGAGTCTTCGGCGGTCAGGATCCTGAAGCTGGTGGAGGGTGCGGCGGCCCGAAAGGCGCCCATAGAACAGTTTTTCACGGCATTTTCGCGCTACTACACGCCCCTCGTGGTCTTCGGTGCATTGGCTTTGGCCGTAATACCTCCGTTGATTACAGGAGAAGCGTTTTCGGGGTGGATTTACCGCGCCTTGGTGCTTTTGGTCATCTCCTGTCCCTGCGCTTTGGTGATATCCATACCCTTGGGCTATTTCGGCGGCGTAGGCAAAGCCTCCCGCCGGGGAATCCTGGTCAAAGGGGCGCGGTTTTTAGATGCCCTGGCCGATCTCCACACGGTGGTCTTCGACAAGACCGGCACGCTCACCAAAGGCGTCTTCCGCGTAACGCAGCTTTCGGCGCGTAGCGGTTTCTCCGAAGAGGAGCTGCTCTTCTTCGCTGCCCATGCTGAGGCCTTCTCCTCTCATCCCATCGCCCGCTCTATACGAGAGGCCTACGGCAAGGAGGTCCGGCTGGATGTCGTGGGTAATTACCAGGAGATCGCCGGTTATGGCGTGAGCGCGTTGGTGGATGAGAAAAGGGTGTTGGTGGGAAACGACCGCCTTCTTCACAAAGAGGGGGTCCCCCACGACGTCTGCGACTTGGGCGGGACCGCCGTATACGTGGTTGTGAATGGCTCTTTGGCCGGCCATATCGTCATCTCTGACGAGGTCAAGCCCGACGCCGAGGAAGCCGTAGTGCGCTTGAGGAAACTCGGCGTCAAAAAGGTCGTCATGCTCACGGGGGACGGCGAACCCGAGGCTCGACGTGTGGCGCAAAATCTGGGCTTGGACGCTTACTTCGCTGGACTTCTGCCGGAGGGTAAAGTGGCCAAGGTGGAAGAGCTGGCATCGTCTTTGGGACGAAGGCAAAAACTTGCCTTCGTGGGCGATGGGATCAACGATGCGCCCGTCATCGCAAGGGCCGACGTGGGCGTGGCCATGGGTGGATTGGGGAGCGAAGCCGCCATCGAACTCGCCGATGTGGTACTCATGGAGGACAAACCCTCAAAGCTTGCCGCGGCGGTAGAGATCGCCGCGCGTACTGGTCGAATAGTGCGCGAAAACGTGACCTTCGCCTTGGGAATGAAAGCCTTTTTTCTGCTCCTCGGCGTTTTAGGGGTGGCCACTATGTGGGAAGCGGTTTTCGCCGACGTGGGCGTGGCCTTGATAACTATCTTTAACGCTGCCAGGGCCTTGCGGTAGGGTTCTTATCGTATTTTTTATGTTATCCTATCTCCGTTGGATCGACACTCCGATCGAGGAGGTATGGGCGTGGAAGGGCCCTTAGCCGCTCTCGAGATGCTCTTTGAACCTATATCTCTTATGTTGCTCTGCGGAGGCACGGCCTTCGGCATAATCTTGGGGGCGCTGCCCGGCCTCTCTGCCACCATGGGTCTGGCGCTTGCTATGCCATTTGCCTATTACCTTTCTGTGGAGAAAGCCATGCCGCTGCTTTTAGGCGTCTATTTGGGGGCTGTCATAGGGGCTTCCATACCAGCCATTCTGATCGGTATCCCTGGGAACCCAAACGCCATCGCTACTGTCTACGACGGCTTTGCGATGGCCAAAAAGGGCCTTGCAGGAAAGGCCTTGGGAGGAGCCACAGTGGCTTCGTTCTTAGGAGGAATGATCTCCCTCGCCTTCCTCGTGCTTTTATCCCCTCAGGTAGCGCGGTTCGCCCTCTTCTTCGGCCCGCCGGAGTACTTTGCCTTGGCTGTATTCGGCCTCACGATAATAGCCGCGGTCTCGGGAAAGGAACTGCTTAAGGGCCTTGCGGTGGCGGTTTTGGGGTTTGCGCTTTCCCTCGTAGGTTTGGACAGCATGACCGGGGTCCCCCGCTTCACCTTCGGCAGTATCTACCTTATGGACGGCATTTCTCTCGTTCCCGCCCTCATTGGGCTTTACGCCTTTGCTCAAGTCTTTTCTGATGTGGAATCCTTGGACGTTTTCAAGCAGATTCACCTCTTAGGGTTAAAAGGGATCAAATTCAGAGAGATCCTCCTTTCCCCCAGGGAGATCGCCTCCAACCTGAGGACAGTTCTCGAATCGGCCTTGATAGGCACTGGCATAGGCGCCTTCCCTGGGACCGGTGCGAGCATCGCTGTCTTTCTCGCTTATTTTCGAGCCAAGCGAAAGAGGCCAGACTTAGGAAGCGGTGTATTGACGGGCGTGATGGCCCCGGAGAGCGCAAACAACGCCGTCACGGGGGGAGCCCTCATTCCAACGCTCGCCCTGGGCATACCAGGCGATTCCTCAACAGCCGTGATGTTGAGCGCCCTCATAGTCATGGGCGTTCAACCCGGACCATTGCTCTTCAGGGATCATATAGAGGTAGTCCACATGATATTCATTTCATTGCTTCTGGCCAACATAGCTATGATGATATTTCAACTCATCGGAATAAGGTTCTTCGTAAAAGCCCTCGCCATTCCACCTCAACTTCTGATGCCGTTAGTGGTGGTCTTCAGTACCTTAGGTTGCTTCGCCCTTCAAGAGAGGATATCAGACGTGCTGATAGCCCTGGCTTTCGGCTTAGGAGGGTACGTCATGGAAAAGGGTGGCTTTCCCAAGGCGCCGCTGCTTTTGGGGCTCATCCTGGGCCCCATAGCGGAGCCGCAGTTCAGGAGGTCCATGGTCTTATTCCAGGGAGATTGGACGCAGTTTTTCTCAAGGCCCATATCGCTTGCGCTTTTCGCGCTGACGGCGGTCGCCCTGCTCTCCCCCGTACTGAGGAGGAAGGGCAGATGAAGGTGCTCTTTTTGGGCACTGCGGGGGCGCTCCCCTCCAAAGAGAGGGACAATACCGCCCTCGCTTTCAGCGCAGGTCGCGAGGTCTTCATGGTCGATTGCCCGGGAAGCGCCGTCTCAAAGCTCCTGAAGGCAGGATGGGACCCGCTTGATGTGAAGGCGCTACTCATCACCCACGGCCACGTGGATCACATCTATGGCCTGCCGTCCTTCGTGCACGCCTTGTGGCTGTTAGGAAGGCGTGAACCTCTGAGGCTTTACGTCACAGAGCCTTATGTGGAGATGGTTTACGGGATGATGAAGATCTTCGGCCTTCCCGATAAGCGCGATATCTTTTCCTTGGAGGTTGTCCCGGTGCCGCTGGCAGAATTTTCGCTCTCCCTGGGCGAAGCGCTCGAGGTTGTGACGTTTCCCGTGGACCACGACCAGCCCAACGTGGGCATGGCCATAAGAGACGGCGCCACTGGGGCGATGGCCGTCTACTCGTGCGATACGGAACCTTGTGAGGCCGTCGTGAGCCATGCCAGGGCCGCCGACCTCCTCATCCACGAAGGCAACGACTGCGCCGCCTTGGGAGAAAGACGCCGAGGCCACAGCACCGCAGAAGGGGCCGCTCGCATAGCCGAGGTCGCAGGCGTCAAGAAGCTCTTCCTCGTGCATTTGGGGAAGGGGCTACTGACGAGGAAGAGTTTGGCGCTGGAAGAGGCCGAGAGATACTACAGCGGCCTCGTCACTATCCCGAACGACTTGGAAGAGATCGGGGTAAAGCCGTGAAAATAGCCGTAAGCAGCATGGCCTTCGAGAGCTTGGACGAAACCTTCGACTTCTTCGGGCGGCACCCGGAGGTATACCTGGAATTGGGCGTAGACCTAAGAGAGGAAGAGGTGGAGGCGATAGCACGAAGGGGAATTCCCGCCTCCTCCCTCCATGTACCGTGTCCCTTTGAGAGGTTTATGCCCAACATGGCGAGTTTCGACCCGCAGGCGTTGGAGGCGAGCATCGAAATCACAAAGAGGAGCCTCGAGGCCGCTGCTATGTGCAAGGCTTCGGTGGCGGTTTTGCACCCCGGCTACGCTACAGATTCACTCCTTCCGTCGGATCCTGAAAGCCGCGATGCCTTTTTAACGGAGGTATCTGGAAAGGTTCCTTGTTACATCTTGGACGGGGCGAGTGCCACTACGAGCGCGGAATACCCGCTGTCGCCGGAGTATAAGTCGTATATGACGCAGTTGGCCAAAAAGGCGCGCCTTGCCATCGCCATGGCAAAAGGGCGAGGGATCGCGATGGCCTTCGAGAATTTGAATCCTCGATATCCCTACCTGTGCCAATCCCCTCGCGATATAAGGTTTTTATCTGATAGCGTCAACGACATATCGTTCTGCCTCGACATCGGGCACCTGTGGATTTCAAGCTGCGCCCACGGCTTCGATTTCTATGCCGCCCTTTCTTCCGTCTTAGAGACGGGAAAGGTGGCGGCGGTGCATCTGAGCAATAACTCCACCGGGGGGACGAAGTTTTCTGACGACCACCGTCACCTGCTCGAGGGCAAGGTGGACGTAAAGAAGTGCCTCGAGGTCATCCTTCCCTACAGGCCAGGCATCCTCGTCATAGAGGTCAAAGGAGACCCGACTCCTGATGTGGATCTTTTGGCGAGCATCGTTACATCCTGAACGTGTCCTCCGCCCAACGACACTGCTTCCAACATGCTTGAGGCCCGAAACCCGGCAAGGGCTTTTATTTAATTTATAGCTAAGTTAGAAATATATCTAATTTTTGATCGTTTTTAGCAGCGCCTCCGGTTGCCTTGGAAAAGCGTGCATTTCTAAGATTATGGTTGGGTTAAAATAGGTTTGTAGCTGAAAACGTTCAATGTCAATATGCGGAGGGATGTCTCATGGAGATACACATTCCCTATGGGGATTCGCACTTGGTCTGTGATTTGCCCGATGAGAGGGTGGCTGGCGTTCTGGCGCCGATGGCGGAGAGAGCAGGCGGTGACGAGAGGGAGATCGTGCTCGATGCCCTTGAAAATCCGATCGGTTCGCCGCTTTTGAGTGAGCTCGTTAGAGGCAAACGCCGCATCGTCGTAATAACGAGCGACCACACAAGGCCCCTTCCGAGCCATATCACCTTGCCTCTGCTCTTGGAGGAGATAAGGCGCGGCAGCCCCGGTGCTGAAATCACGATACTCATAGCCACAGGGGGTCACAGGGCTCCCACGACTGAGGAGATACGGACGAAGTTCGGCTCCCAAATTGCCGGTAGCGAGCGCATAGTTGTCCACGATAGCCGCAACGGAGCCTCGTTGGTTCATATGGGGCGCCTTCCGTCGGGCGGCGATTTTTCCATAAACAAGCTCGCCGTAGAGGCCGAGCTCTTGGTGGCCGAGGGGTTCATCGAGCCGCACTTCTTTGCCGGTTTTTCAGGTGGCAGAAAGAGCATCCTGCCCGGCATAGCCGGATATGAGTCGGTGCTTGCAAACCACTGCGCCGAATTCATAGCCCACCCGAAGGCTCGCACCGGCATCCTCGAAGGGAACCCGATTCACGAGGACATGCTTTACGCGGCTGAGGCGTCGCACTTGGCCTTCATTTTGAACGTAGCCTTGGATTCGCAGAAGAAGATCTGCGACGCCTCAGCCGGCCACTGGAACGAGGCGCACTTGGCGGGTTGTGCCTTCGTGAGGGATCGGTCGTGCGTGAAGGCATCTCCGGCTGATATCGTCATAACGAGCAACGGCGGGTACCCTTTGGATCAAAACATCTACCAGGCGGTTAAGGGTATGACGGCTGCCGAGGCCACGTGCAGGGAGGGCGGCGTGATTATCATAGCCGCCGAGTGCAGGGACGGCCACGGCGGTGAGGCCTTTTATCGGGCCTTCGAAAAGGTGCGCACCCCCGGTGACCTCATGGAGGAGATCCTCCTTAGGGGAAGGGACGAGACGCAGCCGGACCAGTGGCAAATCCAGATCTTTGCGCGCGTCCTTATGCACCACCCCGTCATAATGGTGACGAGCGCCCCTAAGGATATGGTGGAAGCGCTCAACATGAGGTGGGCACCTTCGCTCGAAAAGGCATTAGCGATGGCGGAAGGGCTTTTGGGGGACAGTAAGGCCAAGATCACCGTCGTGCCCGACGGCGTTGCGACCATAGTAGAACCGTGAGTTCAGTAGGCCATGCCCAAAAGCCATAAGGGAATCACCCCGGGCAGAGGGACATCCAGGCCGTCTCTTACGACTATGTCGGCTTTTTTGTTGCTTTTGCCCCTGCCTCCGACTTCTATAGTGACGCCGTCGACCCAAAAATCGCAGATCCGCTCGTCGTCGGAGGCAAATACTTTCCTCCCAGCCTCCTCCAAGGCGCAGGCCACGAAGGCTTCCCTCACATTGGCCACGTTTCCGTTTAAGGCGTGATAGGTAGATGGGTCATAGAGGAAGAGCTTGGCTCCTTTAAGATGCGTCTTCATCTCCATGCCCTTTCTCTTCACTACCCGAATGAGGCAAATGCGTTCCATGACTTCGATGAGGTCATAGAGTTTTGCTTTGCCAACCCCCCATTCGCGCGTCAGTGATTCTACATTGAGCACAGGGATGGGCGAGGTGGCAAGATATCCGACAACCGCCTGCATGAGCCGCAGGTGATTTTCCGTCACCTGAGGTGTCCAATAGGGGACATCGGCGAAGAGCATCTTTTCAAGGAGGCCGCTCAACCTCTCGGCATAATGTCCCTCCAAGAAGAAAGGCCTCAAACCTTGCCTCAGGTACTCTTCAAAGGCGGCGAGAAGGCTTATTGAATTTATGACTTCGCGGAGGATCGAAAGATCGGGGCCGAAAGGGTCTAAAGGGGGAAAGATACGCCCAAACTTCAAGGCGATAAATTCTCGGAAGGATAGAAGCGGAATCCGCACCTGGATGAACCTGCGAGAGAGATCCGAAACGCCGGCTTCCAGCGCTGCGCTACTGCTATCGGTGGCCCAGATTTTCTTGCCGGGGAAGGCGTCATAAAGGGCCTTCAGATGCTGAGACCACTTGCGGGCACAGTGAACCTCATCTACTATAACGCCATCATACCCCGCCGCGAAGGCCGCCTCGCCCAAATCCCACAAGGGGACCGGCACCACCAAGGGATGATCGGCGGGGATATACAGCAACCCGCTCGCTTTGGATAGCGCAAGCGTAGTCTTCCCTACGCCTCTCGGACCTAAGACGAGCAGGCCTCTGGGCGATAGGTCTATAGCATCAAAATGTGGGCGCAATGCTTGGGGCAGGCTCAGGACAAGGCGACTTTGGATCACTCGCAGCTTTTGTAGCAGCTCTTCCATGGTCATTGCAATCCCCTCGATTCGTTCTGTGGTAGAACGATTTTAGCATATTTTCGTTCTCTTACAAAACGGAAATGTGCCGTTTTATTTATATTCGTCCTTTGGAAATACGCTTTTGGTTGTGATCCGTTTTGAGGTAAAACTGATGTGGCGTCGGGCCGCCGGCGTTAAAATAGACCTTTGAAAGGGCCTCGCAAAAAGGGGCTGTGAAGGAGGAGAGATCATGGATAGCAGGTTCGTGGTCATAGCGGATGACCTCACCGGCGCGAACGACACGGGCATCCAATTCGTGAAGCTCGGGTTTACGGCGGCCACGCTGCTCGATCCTTCGGCGTTGCGCGAAGAGGCCGAATACGATGTGGTGGTCGTGGACACGGAGTCGCGCAACGTAAATCCGGATGAAGCGCGCAAGTTGGTGAAAAAAGCCGTCTTTGAGCTCCTTCCTCTCTGGGGCGAGGCCATATTTTACAAGAAGGTGGATTCCACCTTGCGGGGAAATATCGCATCAGAGCTATCCGCCCTGCAGGAGCTTTTGAATCCCTCTTGCATAGTCTTCGCTCCGGCTTACCCAAAAAACGGCCGCACCACCAGGGACGGCATCCACTACCTTCACGGCGTCCCGGTGGATCAGACAGAACTCGCCAAGGATCCGAGAAAACCTGTAACCACATCCGACCTGAGCGAGCTCCTCGCTTCAGGGGGTTTCTTCTCGCGCCACCTCTCCTTAAAGGCGGTGAGAGAGGGGTCAATACCTGCGGTGTTTGCGGCAGCCGGAGGGGAGCTTTGTCTTTCCTTCGACGTGGAGGAAGACGACGACTTCACTGCCATCGTAAATGGAGTCGCATCGGCGGTAGATGTCGAGCGCGTGCTGTGGGTCGGGTCTGCGGGATTGGCCGAAGCGCTGGCTGCGCGCTCATCGATGGGCCAGTGCGGGTGTAGCGGGCCAGCTTTGGTCGTCGTCGGCAGCGCGAGCGCCACAAGCAGAAGCCAACTTCAGAAAGCGGCTTCTGAAGGGCTGGTTGCGGTTATAGTGGTAGATACAGCGCAAGCGCTCCTTCGAAGGGAAAAGGAGCTCGAGCGAGCGTGCGCGCAGGCGGCAGAAAGGCTCGAAGACGGGAAGTCTGTAGCGCTGGCCTCCTCCTTAGAAGAGCGGCAGTGGGAAACCTCTCGCGAGGCGGCCGCAAGCCTTGCGATATCGATGGAAGAGGCGAGCGAACGCATAGCGGCGTTTCTGGCCGACCTGGCCTTTTCCGTTTTGAGCAAATCGCGCGCGAGCGGGCTTTTCCTCACTGGAGGGGATATAGCCGTGCGCGTCTTCGGGAGGCTGGGTGCCAAGGGGGCGGCGCTTTTGCGCGAGATCGAACCCGGCATACCGCTTACGACGCTCCTCGGTGGGGCATACCATGGCATGCCGGTGATAACGAAGGCGGGGGCTTTCGGCGACGAAAATACGCTCTGCCGCAGCGTGAAGCTTTTGGTCGGGCAGCGATAGCGCGAAGTCGGCTCGTCCTCACTGGATAAGGTCTATGCACTTAAGAAATTATTTTGAAGGAGGCAGTGTGATATGAAAGCGATCGGCATCGCCTGCAGTCCGCGAAGGAACGGCAACTCTGAGGTATTGGTCCGCGAGGTGTTAAATGGCGCTGGAGATGGCGCGGCGAAGGTGTTTCGTCCCAACGAAATGAAGATCAGGGGATGCCAGGGATGTTACGCCTGCAAGGAGAAAGGCCGCTGCGTCGTGGAAGACGACATGCAGGAGCTATATCGAGAGATCGAAGAGGCCGATATCGTAGTTTTTGGCACCCCTATCTACATGTATGGTGTGGCTTCACAGTTTAAGGTCGTGTTAGATCGTCTCTTCGCGTTTTTGGGACCGGAGCCCGATTTCAAAAGCAGCCTTCCCAATGGCAAACGGGCGGTTTTGGTGGTCTCGCAGGGATACGAGGATGCGCAAGAATACGGCGCTCATATAGCCCAGATGAAGGAATCCCTCCGCGTAGTCGGTTTTGACGAGGTAAAGACGCTGGTAGCCTCGGGGCTAAACGAGCTGGGCGAGGCGGCGAAGCGACTCCCTTTGGTCCAAGAGGCCCGGATGTTGGGGCGGGCTTTGCGCTCGGCTTGAGGTTTTTGGGCGAGGGCGGTTTTCAAGTTTTAACCGACGCTTGCGCCCTCGCCCCATATGCGTTCTTCTATGGCCTCGTCCGCAGCCGGAGGGAGGATCCAGGCGTCTTTCGCCTCAATGGATACCGTGCGGCCCGACGAGCATGTCGGCCTGCCAAGTTCAGTGGCGCACCACGTTTCGCCCGTCGGCTCGTGCTTCAAAAGATAGCGAGTGATCGTGCCGCCGAACTCTACATCTGCAATCCTCCAACCCCCGCTCGCGTCGGAAGCGCGAAACTTTACGTCCTCCGGCCTCACTACGACGGTGACGCTGGAACCGCAAGGGATTCTCCCCTCGCATCGTGCTGTCAGGTTGCCGAAGAAGGATTTGACGATGGCGCGATCACGAGAGCCCGATGTCACTATGCCGTTTACAAAGTTAGCCTGCCCGAGGAAATGCGCCACAAAGGCATCCGCTGGCTTCAGATATACCTCCTCCGGTGACCCCACCTGTCTCAGCCTTCCTTCGCTGAGTATCGCCACGCGTGAGGCCATCGCCATGGCCTCGGCCTGGTCGTGGGTGACGTATATGGATGTGAGGCCGAGATCTCTATGCCAGCGCTTGAGTTTTGCGCGCAGCTCTTCCCTGAGGCGTGTATCGAGGCTCGATAGCGGTTCATCGAAGAGCATGACGGCGGGGTTTGTGACGAGCGCCCTTGCTAAGGCGACGCGCTGGAGCTGCCCACCTGACAGCTGGCTCGGCTTCCTCTTTTCGAGGCCTTTGAGTTCCACTGTCTCCAACGCCTCATGGGCTCTCCTTTTTCTGTCGCCTTGGCTCGTCTGTTGCAGCTCCAGCGGGAGCGTGACGTTTTCCTCCACCGTCATGTGTGGCCACACTGCGCCAGTTTGAAAGACCAATCCCACTTGGCGCTCCTCTGGCGGCACGTGCTTAGTTCCCCTCGTTATGACTCGCCCGTCCAGGGCGATGACGCCTGCATCGGCCCTCTCCAGGCCGGCCATTATGCGCAAGAATGTCGTTTTTCCTGAGCCGCTCGGACCCAGAAGGCAGAAAAACTCCCCTGCCCGCACGGAGAGCGTTACTTCCTCGAGGGCTATAGCGTTTCCGAAGCGCTTGCATAATCCTTCTATGACAAGTTTGGACATGCCTACCTCCCAAAAAGTGACGTGCCGTATCTGCGCAAGAGGAACAGCGCAAATCCGAAGAGCAACGTGACAAGCACGCTGAAAGCTGTGCTGTAGGTAGTGTACCCTGCAGCCTCCAGATTATATACGGTGACGCCTATCGTTTCGTTCCCAGAAGTCCACAACAATCCGGAGACGGTGAGCTCCGTCAACGCGGTTACGAATACGAGAAGAAGCGCAGCCTGCCAGTGCGATCGCAAAAGCGGAAGCGTGATCCTGACGAATTTCCTTAGAGGTTTAAGACCTACAACTTGCGCCGCCTCCTCGTAAGATGGGTCGAGCTGAAGGAATCCGGCGGCCAGGGTCCTCGTGGCGATGGTAAAGAAGCGCGCCACATAGGCCAAAAGCATCACCCATCTCGTGCCGTAGATATGCAGAGGAAACCAGGGATCCACCCAAGAGAGTATCATTGCCAGGGCAAATACCGTGCCGGGGATGGCATAAGGAATAGAGCCGACCCTGTCGATCCAGAGGAAAATTCCCTTTCTGCGCGCCACGCCCCGAGCTACGACAAACCCCAAGGCTATCGTCGCGGCCGCGGCCCCCACCGCGAGTACGAGGCTGTTAAATGTGGCCCTCCACGTCTCGTTCAAACCGAACAGGACGAAGGCGTAGTTCTTGAGCGTAGCCGTCGAAAGCGAAAGTCTCACTCCATAGGCCGGCAAAAGCGACGTGAGGACCAGCGCCATGATCGGGCCGAGGGCTGCGCATCCCAAAAATAGAAGTACCGCTGCGGACAACAGGATCCTCGTCCTCCCTATGGCAAATCGATACGGCTCCTTTGCAGGTGAGGGCGTGCGGTAGAGGGCTTTCCTTATCAAGCGGTGTTGGAAGTACAACCCTCCCACTGCGACGATCGCCCCCAAGGAGGCCAAAATCGTCACCTTGGCGAAGGATACCTCCGTAAACCCCACCACCTGCTGGAATATATATGTGGAAAGGACGACTGAACCGCTGGGCAAGGCCACGAGCGCCGGCACTCCGAAGTTTCCGAGCGAGCCCACAAAGGCCAGCACCCCGCCCGCCGCTATACCTGGCGCCGCCAGAGGGATGGTGATTCGCGAAAGTATCCTCCATCGCTTAAAGCCGAAGGTCGCAGCGACCTCCTCGACCTCGGGCGGAATATTTCGCAGCGCCGCCATCGTAGAAAGATATACGACCGGATAGTGCAAAATCCCGAGGAGGGCGATCGTGCCGTCTAAGCCGTAGGCATTCCACACCACCATCCTTTTGCCGGCCATCAGGCTCGCCAGGCGATTGAACCATCCTACCGGACCCCAAAGCTGCAGCCATCCAAGGGCCTGCACGTAGGGCGGGAGGAGGAGAAAAAGAAGCGTAGCCGCTGTGATGGCACCTTTAAAAGGAATGTCGCTTTTGACCACAAGGAGTGCTCCCGATGTTCCGATGGCGATGGAGATTGCAGTGGCGGCCAGTGAGACGACGAAGGTGTTTTTGAGCACCATCCAGGTAGAAGAGTTTTTGGCCACCTCCATGAGCGGCCCAAGCGTAAATCCTTCTCCCGGGAGGAGAAAGCCCCCGAGGAGCAGGCGGAGCAACGGATAGGCTGTGGTGAGGGCGAGTATGCCGCAGACCACAGCCGTGGGGATGGGGATGGGGCTATTGGGGGAGTCCGAAGAGTTGGGCAAACTTCCTCTTGTCCTCCTCGCGCACTTGCGATAAGAGCTTCGGATCGCCCTGGAGGAACTTGGTTTCGCTCAGGCGCGGATATCCTTCGGGCGGCGTTACGTCGCGCCTTATCGGCATGTAAGAGGCGGTCTCTACGGCGAGCTTTTGCCCCTCTTTCGAGAGAACGAAGTCCACGAAGCGCCTTGCCAGCTCCAAATTTTTGGCGCCTTTTGCTATGGCCACCGGCTCGGTTATGACCGGGAGCCCTTCTGCGGGATAAACGAAATCGACGGGGGAGCCGGCCTTTTTGGCTTTGAGCGCTTCGAAGTTGACCAACATACCGTAGGGCTTTTCTCCGCTTGCCGTCATCTTCTTCACGTCGCCGTTGCCGCGGACGATCTGGACGCCGTTATCCTTCAACCCTCGGTAAAACTCCCACCCTGCAAAGCTTTCCCTGGTGAGGACGCTCAGGTTGAAGGCCGCGGCTCCGGAATAGAGGGGAGACGGCATTACGGCTCTATCCTTCGCCTCTGGCGAAATCAAGAAACGCCATGAGGGGTCTGGTCTTTTTTCTTCCGTGTTGTAGACTATGCCGGTGGCGATAAGCTTTGTCCCCGTATATGTGTGGTCAGGGTCGATGAAGGCCGAGTCTATCGCCTCGGTTTCGGGCGAGGCATAAGGTTCCAAGAGGTTTCTCTCCTTGAGACGCTCGAGCGTGGGGGCGTCTGCCACGAAGAGCACGTCCGCCTGAGGGCTCCCACCCTGCACCTCCATGAGAAAGCGCGATACCACTTCCTCCGTGCCCGAGCGAAAGACTTTTACCTCGACATTCGGATATTTGACTTTAAACCCCGAGATGAGCTGGCTCACGTCGTCTTGAGGTTGTGAAGTGTAAAGCGTTATGCTCCCCGAAACTTCTTGGGAAAAGGCCCCGCTGTCCAATACGGGCATGGCCAGCAATGTCGTGGATAGAGCCAAAAGGAGTGCCGCCTTAACGGTTGCGCGATACATGAACTTTCCCCCTTACGCATACGTTTTTTAGGACAATTGAAAGTCTACCACAATGATCGCGCCGCCAACGTTAAGAAATCATCACCGTCAGGTAACGAATTCGTAACAACCCCCCAAAGCAAGGCCGAAAGAGCGAGGCCCCTTTTGGGCATGCCCGAAGATCGGCGAGGCGCATTTTGGGTGTATTATAATTTTAAAAATGACCACTGCATTACGAACGACAGAGGGTGAGCAATTTGGCCGCTAAAAATGCGATTCAAATAGCGGAAATAAAGAATTTAGAGGCGGGAAATCCTTTTGTAGCCGTTGGAATCCTCCTGATGGCGCGGGAGAGGTTCACGAAGACCCAACAGCCGTTCTGGGAGGTTACGATAATGGATGCCAGCGGCATGCTGGATGCCAAGATATGGTCCGACGGCAAGTGGTGGGATCTCAGAGAAGGGAGCAAAAAGGCCTTTACTCCCGATAAAGCCAGCGTCCTCGAAAACGCCGTGAAGCGACCGGTAGGGGTAAAGGGCGTAGTGGCTGAATACAGGGGCAAGTTGCAATATAACTTCATAGAGATTTGCCTCTTGGACCCGCTTAAATACCCCTTGGAATCTTTCCTGAGAAAATCGCCGATCCCGTTGGAAGATATGTTGAGGGAGTTTTGGGCCTTGGTTCACGGGTGCGACGAGCCGCTGCGATCCTTTTTGTCAAAAGTTTATAGCGGTGAATTCTTGGAGCAGTTTCAGGATGCCCCGGCGGCGCTCAGCTATCATCACGCCTATGTGCACGGCCTGCTTGAGCACACCCTCGCCGTTACGAAAAGCGCCAAGGCGATCGGCGAGTCTTATTTGGAGCGAGGTTTAAAGATCGACATGAACGTTTTGATCGCGGGCGGCCTTCTGCACGATATCGGAAAACTGGACGCTTATTGTGCCGATCCGTTGCCGGGGATGACGATCCAAGGCGCAGTGATAGACCATATTCCGCTGGGCTACGCCATGTTCGTGAAGCTAACTAAAGCATATGGGCTCGATGAAGAGACGGCGTTGGAGATAGGGCATATCTTGGTGAGCCATCACGGCAAGCGCGAGTATGGATCGCCCGTTCTGCCGAGCACGCTCGAGGCGCTGATAGTATCTGCCGCCGACGAGTTGGATTTCCTCATGTTCTGTTGGAATTCCGCCGAAGGCGCGGACGATTTAGACCTCTCCGAGTTTCATAAGCCCGCCCAGCGGAGGTTTTGGAAGAAACCCTCACAAGTATCCTAAAGCAGCGGGCTGAACAGCTTAGCGATACCGTAAAAAGTGCGCTTTAGTAAGGGGTGTTTCCCCCAGTCGGAGGCGCAAAGCTTCCTGGAGTTGTATATGTATCTTTCCTGAGCGGCCAAGATTTGAGAGGCTTCATCCCTTCCGTAGAGGATGAGATCCAGCTCGAAGTCCAGCGCGAAGGAGCGTATGTCGAAGTTGCTGGTGCCCAAGAAAGCGAGGTCGTCGTCGATAGTCACAGTTTTGGCGTGAATAATGCCGCCTTGGTAGAGATATATATCCACGCCCATGTCGAGCAGGGGCGTAAAATAAGCCCTGGCGGCGCTCCCGACGATAAGCTGGTCGGTCCTTTCGGGCACTATGAGCCTCACGCGCACATCCATTAATGACGCCGTTTCTAATGCATGAAGGGTCTCGCTTTCCGGTATGAAGTAAGGCGTGGTAATGGTGACTTGTCTTTTCGAGGCGAGTATGGCAGCTACGATGAGCCTTTGATAGCTTTGATACGGATTGTGTGGCCCGCTTGGGACGACCTGCACGATGGAGTTGCCTTTGGGTTTGACCTCCCGCAGGACATAGTCCACGTTGTCGAAGGAAGGCTTTTCGTGGGTTTCGACATACCAATCTTCGTGAAAGACGCCCTCAAGCTGAACCACGGCAGGACCTACCAACCTCAAGGTTAGGTCATGCCAGTGAAGACCCTTGGCTTTGTTTTTATAAGAAGGTTCGATGATGTTGTGCGAACCGGCGTAACCAACTTTGCCGTCTATGACGGCAATCTTCCGGTGGTTTCGTATATCGTAGCGGGCGGTCGAGTGCGTTCGCCGCAGAAGTTTTATGGGCAGTGCTTTCGCTATCTTGATGCCTGCCTCTTCGAACATGCGAACGTGCTCTTTTAAGAAAACCTTGGAGCCCACGGCGTCTAAGAGCATACGGCACTCGACGCCCCGCCCGGCGGCACTTTTGAGCGAACGAAAGAGCCTTTCGGTGACCTCATCGTAAGAGAGTATGTAATATAAAAGGTTGACGTAATCCTTGGCGCCGTCTATGTCCGTACACAGCCTATCTATGAAAGCTTCTGTGTCGTCTATGAGTTCCAGGGAGTTTCCCGGCATCGGCTCCATGTCCACCATTCTGCTGGCCAGGTAACTTATTCTGATGTGGTGGTCATCTAAATCGGGATGGTGGAGGTTTTCGAAGAGGCGGGCCCTCAGGTTTTTGATGCTGTCCCCCAGCTCTCGGAGCAACATCTCGCGGCGCTCTATTCTTTCTCTCGGCAATCCTGTCGATCCAAAGAGCGAATATAGGATCAACCCGCCCCAAGGCCATATGTTTATGGCCAAAAGCCAAGCCATGGCTGTGGCCGGCTCGTGGCGCAGTGGCACATAACACAACATGACCACCCGAATGGTGAAGGAGGTCATGTTGTATAAACCGAGAATTATTACCGTGAGGTTCACGCCGTCTATTCCTGCTTTTTATTAAACTGCTATGCTACCGGTAGTATATATGGCATTGCCCGTCAGCTCCGTTTTTTGCACGGAAAAATCGCACACCAAGGGGAGGTGGTCCGAAAAGCTCACCCTCGGCATGAAGAAGTTTTGCACCTCGATACCGGGGCTGTAAAGTACAAAGTCGAGTGCAAAACTCGGGTAGCTGCTGGGAAACGTCGGCATGTCGGCGGCATTTGCGTTCCTCAAGCCCACCGCTTCCATCAAAGGTGCCAGTTCCTTTGCACCGCCGAAGGTGTTTCCGTCCCCAGCTAAAATGACGGGCTTTTTCGCCTCGGCGCACCTGGCCTTCAACTCTTCGAGCTGCGTCCTGCGCGCACCCGGCCCCAAGGACAAATGGACGAGGAAGAGCACAAAGTCCGGGTATTCTATCTCGAGCACCGCCCTTTTCATGCCGCGGCTCAGGTAACACCTTCTGTAGGTGACGGGAGGCACTTTCGTCACCACCGCGTTGCCTTGGAATCTCAAGACCGGGGCCTTTGCGATGAAGGAATTCCCGTAATATTTGCAGGCGAAGACGGGAAGTCCTCCGATTTGCGATGCCACGATGGCCGGCTGGCTTGCTCCGTTTTGCCTATAAGACCCGCCGTCCGACTCCACCAACCCTACAATGTCGGGATTTAGCTTCGCTATGAAGTCGGAAATCTCCCAGAACCTGTCTTCGGTCTTCCTAAAGCAACCCCAAAAGGGAAAAGGCAGGTGATAATCCCATCCCGTTCCAGTGCCATACCTTACGTTATAAAGCACCAACCGCATCGGGGTGAGGTCTTTGCCTTTTGTGTTTTTATCCTTGCGGTCCGTGTTTTTGCTGTAGTCCGTGTTTTGCCACCCCTTACCCTTGCTCCTTTTAGCTTCAACGATAGGGCTCGTTCATTATCAGCAAATTATACCATGTAATTTGCACACCCCTCACACTCGCTTCCACTTCCACTCTCATACTCACATTCACTCTCGCACTCTCGCGTCTCACATTATTTTCCCTGACAATTTAGCTCGTCGTTTGTCGCGACTTTGAGCTTGTTAGAGAATATAGAGATGTTCCACTCTTTTAGCAGCCTGTTTAACAGGAATAGAGAGATCGCGAATCCGGCGATGGCCGATAGGGGCTGGCACCACCATATTCCCTTTATGCCGAAATGGAGGTCGAGCACGATGGCCATCGGGATGCGCATCAACATGTTTCTCGTCAGCTGCACGATGAGATTGTAGATGGTGTGCCCGGCGCCTTGAAATACCGCTCCGATGATCACCGTGAGGGCGATGAGAGGATAAGCTGTGGTGGAAGCGCGAATGGAAGCCGAGGCATAGGCGAGCGTAATGGCTTCCGGTTTGAATATCGTTAAAAAGGCCCATGGCGCGGCGAAAAGCGCAACCCCAACGCCCGTCATCAGCAGGCTTGCCCATTTGGTGCAAAAGATGAAGCCGGATCTGATCCTGTCGTGTTTTCGCTGTCCTAAGTTATAGGCTACGAACGGTATCAGCGCGGAGCTGAAGCCAAACACTATCAAGAAGGCGAGGTCTTCAATCCTGTTCCCTAACATCCAACCGCTGATGGCAGCCTCGCCGTACTTCGATAGAAGCTTGTTCAAAACTGCAGCTCCTACGGAAAAGCTTATCTGGGATATCGAAAGCGGCAGTCCCAGCGTTAAGAGGCGGCGCCAGATCAGCGGAGTGTTCCTGTTTATGGTTATACGAGGGAAGATCTTGCTGCGCCTATTTAAGTTGATCCACGAAAAGAAAAGGGTAAATAGCCTCCCTATGAGTGTGGCTATCGACGCGCCAGCGACCCCCATGCCGAGGGAGAACATCAAAATCGGGTCTAAGGCGAGGTTGAGGGCGTTCCCGATGATCAGGCTATACATCGGGATCAAGGCTTCGCCTTGGCTTCTGTAAGTGGCGTCCAAGAGCATCGAACATGCGGCGATCGGAAAGCTCCATATCTGCCAGAAGAGGTAATCGCTTATCAAAGGGAGCGTCGCCGTACTAGCGCCCAGACGATGAAAAAACCATGTCCTAAAATTTGCCGACAGGAAGACGATCGACAACAGGGACAGGGAGATCATGAGGGATAGCGCTGCGCTCGACAAGACCCTGGCGCGGTTGATTTTGTTCATGCCGAGCGCTTTGCCGGTGAGGGCCGTTGCCCCCACAGCACATCCGCTAAAAAGGGCGTATTCCACGATGATAACCGGCATGGCAAGCGACACGGCGGCGAGCGGCACAGTGCCGAGCCACGATATGAACAAGGTGTCGACTATGTGAAATATCGTGTGCCCCACCATCGTTATTATGGACGGGATGGCTAAGCGCCAAAGCACCGATGATACTTTGTCGCTACCCATATCGATGTTGCTCGACAAGCGAATTGCCATGTATATTCCTCCACCGCGTGCGTTCCGCATCATAAACCTGAAGCTCAGATCTCACAGGAGGTCTGAGGTACTTATTATACGACACCGTGTAAGGAGGCTGCTTGCGTATATCCCGAAGAGCTCCTCGACGGGCTGCCCTTTGGTCAGCTCTGAGCCCGTTGACAGGAAAGCAGAAGAATGGTAAATATTATTTGCGACAATTGCATATATCGCCATGGGGGCGCCCCGAAGCAATGGGCTGAGAAGGTACCCCTTGAACCTGATCCAGGTAATGCTGGCGGAGGGAATGGCGAGAGGAAGTTAGAGGTTATAGTTCTCTCCGGCCGCTCGCGCAGCGGCCTTTTATTTTGGCCCTTCCTCGAACGTCTTCCCTCCTCCAAATACATATTAGGAGGGAAAGGCATGCAAAAAACCCAACTCGATTGTGCAAAGGCGGGCATCGTGACAGAAGAGATGCGGCTTGCTGTCGAGAGCGAGGGTATAACCCCTGAGGAGCTTCGTGAGCTCGTAGCCGCGGGGCGGGCGGTGATACCTAAGAACGTAAATCACTCCTTCCCCCGCATAAAGGCGATAGGCCATAGGCTCAAGACGAAGGTCAATGCGAACCTCGGGACGAGCGACGAATGCGCGGACCTCGAATTCGAGGAGCGAAAACTCTCCGCAGCCGTAAAGGCGCAGGCCGACTCGATCATGGATCTCTCGACCGGGGGAGATCTCCGCTCCGTCAGGTCTTTCTTCCTCGATAAGTCGCCGGTTATGGTGGGAGCCGTGCCCATATACGCCGTAGCGGCGGAGATGGCGCGCGACGGTGAGCCTTTGGAAAAAATGAGCGAGGAGAGGCTCTTTTCGTCTATAGAAGAGCAATGTCGTCAGGGCGTCGATTACATCACCGTGCATTGCGGCGTCACGCGCGAGTCTTCCGGCAAGCTCGCTTCTTTCGAAAGGATTATGCCGTGCGTGAGCCGCGGCGGCTCGCTTCATCTCTACTGGATGCGCAAGACCGGCAAGGAAAACCCCCTCTACGAACACTTCGACGACCTCTTGGAGATCGCCCACCGCTACGACGTGACCTTGAGCCTCGGAGACGGCTTCAGGCCCGGTTCCATCGTGGACGCCATAGACGGGCCGCAGACAGAGGAGCTCATGATATTGGCCGAGTTGGCCAAACGTGCCTTTAGTGCAGGGGTCCAGGTGATGATCGAAGGGCCAGGGCACGTGCCGCTTGAACACATAAAATCGCACGTGCAGCTTCAAAAGCGCCTATGCAACGGTGCGCCCTTTTATGTGTTAGGACCTCTTCCCACGGATGTAGCCGCAGGATACGACCACATCACCGCCGCTATAGGCGGCGCGCTGGCAGGTTCGGCTGGGGCCGATTTTCTGTGCTATGTGACGCCAGCCGAACACTTGAGCCTGCCGGATGAGGAGGACGTATATCTCGGCGTCATGGCTTCGAGGATAGCTGCCCACGTGGCTGACGTCGCCAAGGGCGTGCCGGGTGCGGCGGAAAAAGACAGGAAGATCTCCCTCGCCAGACAGCGCCTCGATTGGGACGGTATTATCGCCGAGGCATTAGACCCTGAGCTCGTGCGTTGCAAATCAAAGCTTGCTTCGGACAGGGAAGCGTGCACGATGTGCGGCAAACTCTGCGCCGTGAAGATGGTTCGCGGTGCGTAACAAATATAGGAGGAGCGATGAAAGATGAGGCTGGATGAGGTTACGATAACCAAAGCGATAATGGAGCGTTATTTCGATAAGTTTATGAATAACCTCGAACTCGACGTGGCCATCGTCGGCGGCGGTCCTTCAGGGCTGGTCGCTGGGTATTTTTTGGCGAAGGCGGGACATAGGGTTGCGCTTTACGAGAGAAAACTCAGCGTAGGCGGAGGCATGTGGGGCGGAGGCATGCTGTTTAACGAGATAGTCGTCCAGGAAGACGCCAAGCGCTTATTGGACGAGCTCGATGTGCCCACGTTGCCATACAAGGAGGCCGGCTACTATACGGCAGATTCCGTCGAAACCGTAAGCACCATAACGAGCAAGGCCGTAAAGGCTGGCCTCGTCGTGTTCAACTGCATCAGCGTTGAGGACGTAGTCGTAAAAGACGACAGGATCTCTGGGCTCGTCATAAACTGGACGGCCGTTCCTATGGCGAACTTACACGTCGATCCGCTCTCGATTAGGTCGCGCTACGTAATAGATGCCACAGGACACGACACCGAAGTCGTGGCTATGGTAGCTAAAAAAGCCCCTGGGAGGTTGCTGACACCTTCGAAAAACATAGAAGGGGAGAAATTTATGAACCCCGAAGAGGCCGAGAGGTTGACCTTGGAGAACACGAAAGAGGTATTCCCGGGCTTGTATGTGGCCGGCATGGCCTGTAACGCCACATTTGGCGGCCCAAGGATGGGCCCCATTTTTGGAGGCATGCTCCTTTCTGGCGAAAAGGTCGCGCGCCTGATTTTAAAAGAGCTTTCGAAGTAGGCTCGGGCGCCCGTGCTCGTGTTTGCGCTTTGGCTTCGACCTGCTTCGTTGAAGTCAAAGCGATAGGGGTTAAGGGTTACGGTTGCGAGGAGGCTCTCCCCTGCCCTTAACCCCTTCAAGTTTGACGTGCCCCACGCTTGAGATAAAAGATATTTGCTTTTGAAGTGCGTCGCGTTCTTCAAAAATCTGGTGACAGGCTTGAGCTATTGCCTTTGCTGCTCCTAAGTGCTATGGTCTTTGCAGCCCATTTCATATCCTGGGCATCGCGGAAAGCCTGGCTTGCCGATAGCATATATACATTCTAAGACTGGCCTCGTGGCCGGTGGGAGCTAAAGCGAAGCGGTGGGGAGAGGTGATTGAGGATGTATGACCTCCTTGAACTGACGAGAGGCAGGCTTGCTCAGATTGCCCCACAGGCGTTGGCTTTATTGCCGGTGGGTTCGGTGGAACAGCACGGGCCGCACCTGCCGGTTGGTGCGGATTCCATCATCGTCGAGGCGATCGCCCGCAGGGCGGCTGCAGAGGCTTCGAGCGAGGTCCCCATCGTCCTCTGCCCCGTGGTCTCCTTTGGGAGCTCCGATCATCACCTCTACTGGTGTGCCGCTTCTTTAAGCAACGAAACTTTAATCGAAGTTCTTTCGGATATAGTCTCATCGCTTCATGCCTCTGGCTTTAGAGAGATACTGATCCTCAACTCGCACGGCGGGAATGCCGAGGCCGCCCGCATAGTTACAAGGAAAACTCCGCTAAAGTGCCCAGTCGTCGTGGGCACCTGTAATTACTGGGATATCGCCAAAGTGGCCCTCGAAAGGGAGACCGACCTCTTTAAGATCGGCGTAAAGGTACCCGGCCACGCGGGTTATTTTGAAACATCCCTCATGCTCGCCTTGAAGCCGAACTTGGTCGACTTGGATTTATTGCCTCCGGCGCGGAAAGACATTCCTGCTGAAGGGGCAACAGGGGTTTACCTACAGAGGCCTGGAAATTCGGTCGGGATGGATGGCCATAGTGGCGATGCACACCTCGCCGATGCAAAGCGCGGCGGGGTGTATCTTGACATAATCACAAGCGAGGTGGCAAAGGCGCTCGTGGCCTTTCACGCCGCAGCGCGCGGCCAGGCGCCCGTTTAGATGCGAAAAGGGGGATCGATCTTGAAAACCGAGAGAAGCGCTTTGAGCGGATGGCGAAGCATTTTGAACGGAGGCGCTCCGAAAAGCGCCAGGTGCGAACTGTGGCGTTTTAGCCTGCGCGCGCTTCTGGGGCTCTTGGTGGCGTTTGTCGCTTGCTTCCCGGCGTCGGCGCAAGTTGCAACGCCGAGCAGCGTAGATATCTATCCGAACGGGGCTACGATGTCGTTCGTTCTCCCCTCTGGCGAGGCGGAGATCATCGTTCCTCCCGCCGTAGACGCAGAGAGCATCGATTTCCTTCCAGACCCCGGCGTGAGGGTAGTTTCCGTCGTCAAAGAGAAGGTATATTTAGGAGACTGGGTCCCCGACGGCCTTTTGCCCTTGAAGAAGGAGCTTGATGAGTGCCGGGCCGAAATCGACGCAATGGAATCGGCGATCGCGGCTTTGAAGCAATCTATTTTGCACCTCGAACAGGTCTCGCTGTCGGCGGAGTCGGACGACCTCACACGGTCGCTTCCGGCGCTGGAAGAGCGTCGGGAGGTGCTTGAGCTCGAGGTGCGCCGTAAGGCGCACGAACTTGAGGCCGAAGTGGCGCGCCTGAATTTCCTGCAAGAAGAGTGGAATTCGCGCGTTCCGTCCGATAAAAAGGGCATCCGCGTCGCCGTCGTGTCAGAGGGCGAGGGGAACGTGACCGTCAGGGCGCAGGCGAGGGGTGCCTCGTGGACGCCCACCTACGAGATAGCCGGTGATTTTAGCTCTGGCAGACTGACCATCGCGTTGCAGGCGGAGGTCGCCCAAAAGTGCGGCGTCCCCTGGGGCGGCGAGCTTGCCCTTCATACTGTAAAACCTGCAGAAAGCGTAGTTATCCCCGAACTTGTGCCGCTCGTCGTCGATTTTAAGCCCCCGATGAAGATTTTCAGGTCATTAGAGGCCGGCATAACCAAAGATAGTGCTCAATTTGCAAAAGAGGTCTTGGAGACGAAGACTGATATCGTATACCTCGTTGACGGTAACGTAAGTGGTGATGGAACGCCGTCTTATCTTCCCCTGGACGAGATGACTTTAGAGGCAAAGATGGACGTCGTGTGCGTTCCGGATTTCGATGCTGCGGCTTGGATGATAGCCGAAACGGAACCCCTGGACCGTCCCCTCATTCCTGGCGAGACTCAAAACTACATCGATGGTACGCCATCAGGAAAGATCAAATTGGCGGCGGCAAACCGCGGAGAGCCGGTTACGATACCGCTCGGCCGTGTCCCCCTTGTGACCGCAACAAAAGAACGCCTTATTCCCAAAGGGGACGAAAAATGGTGGGGAAAGGGTTGGCTCGAGGAAGGTTACGAGATCCGCGTGAATAATGGCTTGTCCAGCGAGGTTGAAATTACCTTGACCGACAGGGTCCCCGTCAGCGCGCATGATGATATAAAGGTCGAGACAAAAGAAATCAGCCCCAAGCCCGCAGAGCAGACGGACAAGGGCATCATCACGTGGAAGCTGCGCCTTGCTTCCGGCCAAGCTCAAGCTATAAAGCTGCGCTACAGGATAACCTACCCTGCCGATAAGGAGATCTCCATCTCGGAATATCGTTGATGTGCGAGATCCTTGAGGCCATAAAATCGCACGAGGCAAAGCTCAAAGAGTACGCGGAGCTTCTGCTCGATTATAATCGGTATGTGCGCTTGGTTGGGCCGTCTGATGCCGAAACGTTATGGGAGGAGCACATCCTCGATTGTGCTGCGGCGCTGCCGCTCCTTCCGCCCTCAGGGCGCGTTGTGGATGTGGGAAGCGGCGGCGGCTTGCCTGGCATGGTGTGGGCGATCTGTAAGCCGGACATCACGGTGAGTCTGGTTGAGGCCACGAGGCGGAAGTGCGAAGCCGTGGAGCGGATGATAAAGGGGTTGAAGCTGGAGAACGCGCGCGTCATATGGGCTCGAGCTGAGGAAGAGGCGTCGCTGCGGCGCGAATTCTACGATGTTGCCGCTGCCCGTGCCGTCGCGGAAGCCGGAGTCTTGGTCGAATACCTTTCGCCCTTAGTTAAAGTGGGCGGCACCCTGCTGGCGTTCAAAGGGCGCCATGCGCGCTCCGAGTTGGATCCGTTGACTGGGCGGTGGCTTGAGTTGGGATTGGGCGAGCCGAAATTGGAGCGTTACGAGATAAGAGGGAAAGAGCGCTATGTAGTGCTGTGGGAGAAGGTCGGTCTGTGCCCGGATAAATATCCCAGGAGGCCGGGGATGGCCGAAAAACGGCCCTGGTGGAGGTGAGCCGATTGCCTGTAGTGGCTGTGGCAAATCAAAAGGGAGGGGTGGGCAAAACCACCTGCTGCGTCAACCTCGCTGCCGAACTCGGGAAGAGGGGCCATCTCATCCTGGTGGTCGATATGGATCCTCAGGCTCACAGCACTAGCGGCCTCGGGGTGGACAAAAGCGCCTTGAAATATACCACCTATGATGTTTTGATCAATGATGTTTCTATTGAAGAAATAATTATTTGTACACCATGGCAGGGTGTCTCTGTTATTCCAGCGACGATCGACCTGGCAGGAGCAGAGGTCGAACTCGCGGGGACCTTGAGCCGTGAGACCCGCCTACTCCGCTTCTTATCCAAGGTCGACGACTTCGACCTGATCTTGATAGATTGTCCGCCATCTTTGGGGCTCCTAACGATCAACAGCTTGGTGGCCGCAAACTCCGTCCTCATCCCCATACAGTGCGAATACTATGCCCTTGAGGGCGTGTCGCAGCTCCTCAAAACGATAGACCTGATAAAAAAGCATTTGAGCGATGGGCTGACTATAGGGGGCATCCTGCTCACAATGTATGACAGCAGGACGCGCCTCTCGCAGGAGGTCGCCCAGGAGGTACGCCGCCAGTTTGGAGGTCTGGTTTTTGAGGCCATAATACCGCGCAACGTGCGGTTATCTGAAGCGCCGAGCTATGGCCAGCCAATCGCATATTATGACCCCTCAAGCACAGGAGCGCTGGCATTTCAGGCCTTGGCGGAGGAGGTTGAGAGACGATGGCTCGCGGTAAAGCCTTAGGTCGGGGCCTCGAAGCGCTTATACCGAGCGCAGAGCGACCGGCAGAGACCCTACAGAAGGAACTGCCTGTGGAGTCTCTGAGGCCCAATCCTCTCCAGCCGCGTCAGAGGATGGACGCTTCTGAACTGCAATCGCTCGCCGATTCCGTAAGGGAACACGGAATTGTCCAGCCGATTATCGTCAGAGCTGCCAAGGACGGATACGAGATCATAGCTGGAGAGCGCCGCTGGCGCGCTGCAAAGATGGCCGGCTTATCTTCCGTGCCCGTGCAAGTGATAGACGCAAACGACAGCGCAGCGCTCGAGATTGCCCTGGTGGAGAACCTACAGCGCGAGGACCTCTCTCCTCTGGAGGTGGCGCGTGCGTTGAAAGATCTGATCGAGCGCTTTCACCTCACTCATGAGGAGGTGGCCTCTCGCTTGGGATGGAGCCGCTCTGTAGTTACGAACAAACTTCGCCTCCTTGACCTGCCGGAGCGCGTCCGCAACCTATTGCTCGAGGAAAAGATCTCAGAGGGACATGCAAGGCTGCTCCTCTCTTTGGAGAGCGCAGACGAGCAGGTGCTGCTCGCCGAAGCGTGCGCGGAGCGAGGTTTAAGCGTCAGGGATTTGGAGCAAGCCATTCAACGCCGCAGGGCGCCAAAGAAGACTGCTCCACAGTTCTCCATGCCTGAGGCCAAAAATCTGTGCGATCGTTACGGCATAAGGCTCAAGTTGATAGGACGAGGGAAGCGAAAGCGCCTGGTGATAGAAGGGTTTGACGAAGGACAGGTTCGCCTTCTCGTGGAATTGATGGAGTCGGCGGCGCCGCGATTATTTCCGCGGAAATAATCGTCCCATCATAAGCGAAAGGAAGGATCGCTCTGACCATAGGAGACGCCAGGGGCCGATAGATTTGACTTAGAAATCGTGATCTAACGCGCGGGGATCGATGCCTCCTGCCTGTGTCGTTTGGATAGGAGGCATCGATGTGAAAATCCCGAGAAATTCCCCTAAATATGCGGTAAGGATCCTATGGGGCAGATCTTGGCGAAGTCAGCGACGAGGGGCAATTTCTAAGACATGCGCTAATAAGCCTTCTGGCGATCCTTGCGGTCTTTTGTGATTCGGCGCCTTTCCCGCTTTTCGCTCTTCGGGTAGGGTTTTGGGCTTCTTTCTGCAGGGGCCTCCATTTTTGCGAACCCCCATTTTTCGAGAGCTGCGGAGTTGCTTTTGTATTTCTTCAACGCTTCTGGCGAGAGCTCTATTTGCACGGAATCCCCTCGGATTTTGATTCGCGACACATCTTTACCGCTCACGTTGAGGGCGTTGCAGATGCCGCTCAAGACCCTACCCACATTCCACTCCCTGGAAGATTTGAGAGTCATGCGCACTGGCGTGGCCGGTCCTCGCGATTTTACTCGTGCCTCTCTGTCGTCAGTTTTTGGGGCCCTTTCGCTCCGCGATGACCTGTGGGCCTGTTCCAGCCGCAACTCTTCTTTAAGGGCATAGCCTGTGGGCCTGCGACTGTCTACTTTCTCGAGAAGCCTCGAAACGAGGACTTCGGGTTCTTCCGTTTCGAGTAGCCTTCGCGCCCACTCCAAGAGATCCTCCCCAATCTTGTCTTCGGATCCGCCGAGGAGGATGTGCTCTTCCATTTCCCGCTGTCTATGCCTGATGTCTTCGCTGTCCGGAGCGTCGAGCCACTCGACCTCGATTGACGTCTGCCGTAACATAGTTTTGAACGTCAGTGCTTCCTGCGGAGAGAGGATGATCGCGTTTTCGCCCCGCTCTCCGGCTCTCCCCGTGCGTCCGCTTCGATGGGTGAAGGTCTCCACGTCCTCGGGCAGGCCGAGCTGGAAGACCTTGTCGATTTCGGGCACGTCCAGGCCCCTGGCGGCGACATTGGTGGCGACGAGGAGCGCGATGTGACCTTTGCGGAACGCCGACAGCACCGTGTTACGCTCCCTCTGGGTCATATCCCCGTTAAGACACGTGGCTGCGAAGCCCTCTTCCGACAGGCGGCGAGAGACGTCAGCCGTTTCGGCCTTGGTGTGGCAGAAGATCAACCCTTTTTTGGGGTTTTCCCAAAGAAGGACGTTGATCAGCCCCTCGATCTTTCTCCGGTGCGGGACCTGGTAGACTTTGTGACGAATTTCCGAGTGCTGCTGCCCCTCTTCCACGAGGGAGAGGAAGCGGGGTTCCTCGAGATACTTCTTGAGGAGTTTGCGCATCTCC
>LDZS01003792.1_pt1 | contig 28170 bp, 35 predicted proteins | sample 615471 | NCBI WGS metagenome assembly LDZS01 (sample SAMN03408295, study PRJNA278302) | terrestrial metagenome | isolation source: oil reservoir sample K3 | place: USA: Alaska, North Slope, Kuparuk formation | collected 2013
AATGCGAATGGCTCAAGAACTTCTCCAAGGGCTGGAAGTCCACTTTGGGCTCTTACTATGGCCACTGGATCATCTTTTCCTACGTATTCTCCCGCAATTTCGTAAAGCTTCTCAGTGCTTACAACGGCAACAGGCTCGTCTTCTGGAAGTTTGTGACCCTTCTTCGGATAAACACGCTTTATAACATATCTTGATTTTGCACCAATTAATGCTAAGATATCATACAGCTCCTCGGGTGAATTGAGTATAACTTTTTTATGTTCTTTGATATCCCAAACCTCAAACCTAAAGCCCATGTGCATGTTGGGATCAATAACAAGGCCTGCTGTGTTGAAAGGATCTCCAAACATCCTGAAGATTGGTAAATTGAATGCCCCAGGTTCAGTTTTGTCCATATGGAATGTGACTATCGGTTCGCTCTTTCTTAGAGTGATTTCCATTTCAGCTATTCCAGGACCCATTCCTCTGATGTTCCCACTAAAAGCATCCTTAAGTAAGTCCTGACCTGCTCCATAAAGGCCGAGTTCTTTTGCGATCTCAGTAGCCTCTTTAAATATATCCCATGCCAATCCGTGGATTTTCTCGCTGTCGACGCCGTGTTTGTGTGTCATAATAAGCTGAAGATCGTCCCCACAGTAGGTTGCGTGGAAGTCAATTATTATGCCCTCTTCTTTTGCTTTGTTTAGGAGTTCGTTAGCTTTTTCTATTAAAGCTGGATGAACCTTGCAGTGGCCCGGCCATCCTCCAATATCCGCCTTTATCACGCTTATAGTTATTTTTTCACCAATCGCCATATCATATCACCCATAATACGTTTACTTTCGGTTTTATAAAATTTTACCAGCATAAAATATATCACTCCTAATGATACCAAAGAAGGAAAGATTAAAAGAGCTCAGCAGATGTCAGTCCAACCAAACTCTTCTCTTGCTACTTTTATAAGCTCTTTGAGCTCTTCTTTCTTAATGTTAATGGTGCTAACTGCACCAACAAGAGCTATAATCCCATGAATTTCCTCTTGTACTTGAATCACATCATCATTTATCTTTGTCACCTTAAGCTCTCTTCTGGCCACTTCTTCCTCTGTAATCCTAAACTTATCTTCCCCAATTTTTATGTGCTTTATCTCGGTCATGAGAATCCCTCATTATATTATTATGATTTTGAATTTGATAAAGTTTTCTTAACCCTTATCAGGCAATTAATTTAATAAAGACTCCTTGAATCTAGATTAAAAATTCGAAAAATTTCTTGCTCTAATAGCCACCTTCTAATATCATAACGCTAAATTTGGCATCAAACTTTTCAGTAAGGAACTTCCCAGGGGATTTCGGCCATACCAGATAAAACTTATCCTTAGTTACAAGCCGCTTATTCTCTGAAACCTCATACACGTGAAGCTCAGTCACAGGGAGAAATAACAAAGGTCTAGCTATAACAACATAGTTCAACTTCTTGGGAGTCAACAGACTCGCACTTAGTTCAGTATCGTAAATTCTGTAAATTCTCATAAAACCTAACGATGGGACGCCAAACTCTTCAAAATCTTCCCTTACAAAACCATACTCTGTCACCAGCGGTGAAGAAAGAACACATGAAGATGAATAGCAGGTCATTTTCTCAACTGGTGAGTAGAGATACAGATACTGCTCGAGAACCTTAAAACCCGAAAACGACGTCAATATAAAGGCCAACAGTATCAGAACACCAAGCTGTTTTAGTTTATATTGCCTCTTTTTTATGTAAACATAGTACTTCCAGAACCACGTCAACAGCACGGCAGGTATTATTACATAGTATAGAACAAAAAACGTACCAAATGTAACCGGATCAGTAGCATGAGCATAGTATACCATTTCAATCCCCCCATATTGTTAAAGATTAACTATTAAGTTCTTAAAAACATTCCCATCATGACACGTTATCGCAACAGTAGTGCACTTTTTCTTACATTTCTCAACCTCTTGTCAGGGCAATTATGTTGGCTATTACCTTACATTTTTCTTTTGAAAGCCTCGCCCTTTAGGATGGACGCACGAGAATTCTGGAACAAGCTCTTGAGCAAGGAGAAGAAGAAAATGGAATCTGTTCCACTATTTATACGGGTTTACCATATTTAACCGATCTTAATTTCTCAGTACTTCCTTATTTTCTCACTTTCTCCTCTTTCATGGCATTCCCATTCTTTTTGAACTATCTTTTGGAAGACTTATGAAAAGCTTGTTCCACGTTTCAACCCTTTGAATATGTGCATATGCACAAACTTTATATGTACCAAACTTCATCTATTTCTTGGTGATGCGGATGAAGATTGCAATACCTGCAGAGGACAAGAGAGGTTTAGAAAGCAACGTAAGTGGACATTTTGGAAGGGCCAAGTACTTTGTTTTTGTGGATGTTGAAGATAACAAAATCAAAAATGCAGAGGTTGTTGAAGTACCCTTCGAGGAACACGGCCCAGGTGATTTGCCAAATTTCATCAAAGAACACGGGGGTGAGGTTGTTCTTGCATATGGAATGGGAAGAAGAGCAATAGACTACTTCAACCAGCTTGGCATCGAAGTTGTTACAGGGGCTTATGGGAAAATTGAGGATGTCGTTGATGCATTTATCCATCAGGTTCTCGAAGTCGATCCCCACTGGAAAGAGAAGATAGAAAGGGAGAAAGAAAAAGAGGAGCACTGCGGAGATCGTGAATGCCACTAGGGAGTGGGCGATATGCCCGCAAACCTCTCCGTCAGTGGTGAGGGGATTAAGCTGAACTCTCGCCCTTCAGGACGGGGAGGATGTCAGGTTCCAAAATACTATAGAGCTCCTGAAGTATCTGTGGAAAACTTATAGAGACGGAAAAGAGAGGCTTCGAAAAGGGATTCATGCCTGATTTTTTAATTCTTTGATCATTAATCCCTCAGAAGCCCCTTAATTATCAGCTCTGCCGCTTCTTCTTCGGTCAATCCCTTGGCCATGAGCTGCATCAGCTGGGCCTCATTTATTCTTCCTATCGAAGCCTCATGAGTGAGCTCGGCTTTGTCGTTCTTCACCCTTAGAAGAGGCACAGTCTGAACGTCGGCTTCGCCCTTGACTATCTCATGACACTCAATGTGACCTTTTGAATACTCTCCAAGGCCATAAGCTTCATTTACAACGTTTGCCTTTGCATTATCAAAAGCTATTACAGTGGTCTTTAAGTTTGCTCGTGAATGAGCTCCGGTTAAATATGCAACTTCCTTAATCTCAACAGAATCATCTTTAACAGCTTTTACCTTGGAAGAAAGCTCTGTTACAGCATAGTCATCAATATCAGCCTTCATTTCAAGTTTAAGCTCTTTAGCACGGTGTTTTATTAGGGAAAATTTCCCTGTATACCTTCCTTTCCTCCTTACTTCAACCTCGGTTATGCTGATCATCCTTACACCTTCTCCGTGCACGTGTTCGTCTTCATATATTACAGATGCCCCCTCGTCGATCCTAATCTTTGCATATGCATCATGGGTAAAATCTTTGGCATACGGGAAGATGCAGTGAGAGAGAAATTTAACTTTTGACCCTTTCCCCACAGTTATATCGAAAATAACCCTCTGATAACCCTCACTTTTCAAAAACCCCGTACAGAGATGAATAGGAAAAGAAAGTTCGATGTTATCCTTGATTTTTATCTCCGCTCTCACACCATTTTCTATTTCCTCACCAACTATCTCAACGCCCTCAACGTTGTTTAATCCTATTATCCTCTCTCCACTTATGATTATAGCCGCTACTCTATCACCAAATAGAGATGTATCCAAGCCCTCCTTTTCATAGATATCTACTAAGGCTTCATATTCCTTTACTCGATCCATCTTGATGGCCATATCTCATCACTTCCAAAAGCGGGCATTTTCCACAAGCCCTCTTGTAGTATTCAACTACCTCATCAGAGAACCCTTTTCTTACGATTTTTCCACTGCACACAAAGTAACTAAACTCTGTTTTCTTTGCAATGTCCTCATGGTGAGTGATTAGAATTATTGTTGTTCCAATCCTTTTCAAATAATCTAAGATTCTGTCTATTAACTCAGTTACAGTTATGTCTAGGCCAGAATCGGGTTCATCAAGAATTGCATATTTTGGTTTTAAGAGAAGAATAGATGCAAGCTCAACTCTTTTTCTTTCCCCGCCACTGAGACTCTTGTCAACAAACCTGGAATGATAGAGTTCATATGGCAGACCCACAATCTCAAGGACTTCTTTCAATTCCTCTTTATCCACATTTAGTTTTCCTCCAAGTGTGAGATACTCCTCGACGGTAATCCCATCATAGCGGGCCGGTTCTTGCCATAGTAAGCTAATACCTAATCTGGCTCTCTCGGTTATATTTAACTCCGTTATATCCTTATCTCCCATAAAGATTCTACCTTCACTTGGCTTTATAACCCCCATTAAAATATAAGCTATGGTGGACTTTCCAGCACCATTGGGGCCGAGAATAGAGTAGCTCATGCCCTCTTTGAAGCGCATATTGATTTTTTCTAATATTTTTCTGCCATTTGCGGAGTAGGTAATGTTTCTCAGTAACAACATGGACATCGAAAGATGATCATGTGAACGAAATTTAAAGTTTTTGGAACGTTTTTGTCCTCAAACCATAAGTTGAAAACCTTCACATTTGAAAATATTTTTAAGTGAATTAAAACTCATATATTATGGTGATGCCAATGAAAGGTCTAATCTTATGTGTCTGCCAAGGGACCTGCCCTTCTTTCCAAAAAATGAATGTTTTTGAAATCTTGAATCACTTTAGAAGGGAGAAAAAAGTCGACTTTGTAGCACTACATCCACAGCTCTGTGCCACTGATGGCGACAACTTCTGGAGAGCTTTATTGAAAAACGGAAACGACATAGAGAAGCTCTTCGTGGCCGGGTGCGACCCGGTGATGCAGAAGAAGATGTTCGGCTGGACGTTTAAAGAGCTTGGATTCGATGAACAAAAGTTCATTGGGATTGAAATCAGGAACATGACCACTGAAGAGGTCATCAAAGTCATAGACGAGGCCATGAGTGTGGATACCCAGGAGGGATGAAAATGGCAAAGAACTGGTACCCCATGATAGATTACGAAAAGTGCACCGGATGTTTAACATGCGTTAACTTCTGCCCCCATGAAGTCTATGAAGTTGATCCCAACCCCGGAAAGCCCAGAGTTGTCAACCCAGAGAACTGTGTGGAGTTCTGCAGAGGCTGCCAGAGGATATGTCCTGCTGGAGCTATAAACTACTTCGGAGACTCCTGAGAGCTTCTTCCACTCTTTTTCCTGCCTTTACTTTCACTATTCTAACCCCCCCCGCTTCTAGTATGGGCTTTCCCTTCGGACATTCCATCGGCGTTAGAAGAACATCGACGCCGAGGTTAACGAGGAAGAGCGCCACTTTCGGGCCGGCCCCGTGTGGTTCCCCTCGGTAAGGGTTTTCAATAACCTGAACTTCCTTTATGTTGCCACCATCAAGTTCAACGACTGTGAAGGTCTCAGCCCTCACGAGGCTCTCGTGAACCCTGTCATCCAGCCCACCCTTTGAAGTCGGAACTGCGACCTTAGGCATCTCCATCACCGCACAGCAGGTTCTTGCCATCACACCTGTCCACTTCGAGTTGGACAGTAACATGCGTTATCCCAAACTTTCTCAACCTTTCCTCGATCTCGTCAATAATCCTCTGCGCCTCGCCCAGCGGCATGTCATCAACCTCGACGTGACACTCGAAGTGGACTTCATCCTCACCTATCCGCCAGGCATGGAAGTGGTGCGCGTTCTTAACGCCCGGAATTGCCTCAATTTCGCGCTTTACTGCTTCAAGGTCGAGTTCTGGAGAGGCCTCCATGAGAACCTCAATACTCTCCCTGAGGATTTCGTAGGCCTCGCGGAGGATGTAGAGCGAGATAAAGACCGTCACGAGCGGGTCAATCCAAAGAATGTTCCATTTCATTATAGCGATTCCACCGGCGACAACAGCAACCGACGAGAGGGTATCCGTTAGAAGGTGCAGGTAAGCTGAGCGGACGTTAAGGCCATGAGCATGCTCGTGAAGAAGCAAGACTGAGAACAGGTTAGCAAAAAGACCAATCAACGCCACACCTAACATCAGCGGGCCATCTATCGGCTCGGGGTTCTTAAAACGCCGATACGCTTCGACAAGGAGGAGTAGTGAAACACCCACGAGCACAGCCGAGTTCATAAACGCCACGAGGATTTCGACCCGCCTGTAACCGAAGGTGTACTTCTCGTTGGCCTTCCGCTCGCCAATTCTTATGGCAAAGTAGCTCGCGAGCAGACTCATGCTGTCGCCGAAGTTGTGGAGAGAATCACTAAGGAGCGCTAAACTTCCCGAGAGAAGCCCCCCAACTACCTCGGCGATTGTTATGATGATGTTAAGAGCAAAGGAGAAAAGTATTCTCCCCTTTACCCCGTGAGCGTGATGGTCGCCCATTTCAATCCCTATGAGATCTTTCTGCCCAACGTATAAAAGGTTTTCGAACGCTAAGATTTCTGTGGAAAAGATTTATTTGAAGGGAAATCCATACACAAACCGGGGATGGGTATGAAGCGTCTTGAGTACAAAGCCGAACTTAAATGGGATGGCAACGTGGGGAGCGAGGTGAAGGTTAGGGGCTTCTCTTTTAAGATAGACACGAGCACAGACGGCCGAAACGCTGGGCCGAATCCGACAGAGTACCTGCTCGCTGCTATAGGCGGCTGTCTGACCGTGAACTGGGGCAGGCTCATAAAGAAGATGCGGCTAAAAGTTGATGAAATGCACGTAATCGTCTCGGGATGGAGGGATCAAGAAGAGCCCCGGCTGAAGGAGATTACCTACAAAGTCCGCATCGTGACGGAAGAGCCCGAGAAAAAGGTACTCCGCGTCAAGGAGCTTGCTGAGAAATACGGGACGGTGTTTAACACGGTGGGAGCTGAGAAGATAAAGGGTGAAGTGGAGATAGTTAGAAAGGGCCGGCTTGATGCCGTCAAAGACTGAAAAGACTTTTTCTCCCGATTATCTCCTCCTTGCTCTTGCCCGCTTTCAAGTCTTCAATAAGCTTAATCACCCTCCGCTTTATCTCGTCCCTCACCTCTCGGTACTTCTCTATCGGTTTCCCGTAGGGGTCTTCGAGCCCCCAGTCCCACGTCTTCTCCGGGGGAGCGTAGGGGCACCTGTCGAGGCAGCCCATCGTTATGACGATGTATGCCTTCTCAGCCATCTCCTCGGTGTAGAGCTTCGGGTACTGCCCCTCGAGAGAAATTCCAATCTCCTCCATCACCTTCCTTGCCAAAGGATCTATCTCCTCAGCCGGCTCCGTCCCGGCGCTCATGACCTTAAACCTCGGGTCGTCGTTGAAGTGGTTGAAAAAAGCCTCCGCCATCTGACTCCGGGCCGAGTTCTTCACGCAGACGAAGAGTATGAGCTTCTCGTCCATTTTACTCACCGATTAAGACTCAAAAATGGACTTTAAATATCTTTTCGCTATAGTCTATATAGATCAACACATATGAATTAAATTTCATTTTAAGTTCCACCTTTGGTTTTGAAAAGACTTTTATATGAAATTCGACTCATCTCAAAAAGGGTGGAAAAATGGAAAAGAAGGGACTAGGATTTTTTGAAAAGTACCTCTCAATCTGGGTTGCCCTCTGTATAATCGCGGGGATAGCGCTTGGAAAATTTATGCCTTCAGTGTCACAGGCTCTTTCAAAGTTCACGGTTGCTAACGTTAACATCCCGATAGCCGTCCTGATATGGGCCATGATATACCCGATGATGGTTAAAGTGGACTTTTCAGCCATAAAGAACGTCCATAAGGGGCAGATGCTCAAGGGACTTATCGTAACCTGGGTCACAAACTGGCTGATCAAACCTTTCAGCATGTTTCTGATAAGCTCTTTCTTCATAGGGATCCTGTTTTCTGCAAAGCTCGGCCTCATAGATGTTTCACTCGCCAAAGAGTACATAGCCGGTGCAATACTCCTCGGAGCAGCACCATGCACCGCAATGGTCTTCGTGTGGAGCTACCTCGCGGACGGCGACCCTCTCTACACGCTCGTCCAGGTTGCGACCAACGACATCATAATCCTCTTCGCCTTCGCCCCGATAGTCGGCTTCCTCATGGGATTAAACAAGATCCCTGTCCCCTATGAGACACTCCTCATCTCCGTGGTTCTCTTCGTGGTCATTCCCCTAACGGCCGGCTACATCTCAAGGAGACATATTCTCAGGACAAAGGGGCCCGAGTGGTTTGAAAAGAATTTCCTTCCAAAGTTGAGCACGGTTTCCATAGTGGGACTCCTCCTAACACTGATACTGATCTTCTCCTTCCAAGGCAACATAATCCTTGAGAACCCGCTTCACATAGTCCTCATCGCCATTCCACTCACGATACAGACATACTTCATCTTCGCCATCGCCTACGGCTGGGCGTGGCTCTGGAAGCTCCCGCACAAGGTGGCAGCTCCAGCCTCGTTCATAGGAGCGAGCAACTTCTTCGAGCTCGCTGTGGCAGTGGCTATAGCGCTCTTCGGCCTGGAGAGCGGGGCAGCGCTGGCGACAGTGGTCGGCGTCCTCGAAGAGGTCCCCATAATGCTCAGCCTTGTGTGGATTGCAAACAGGACGAGGCACCTCTTTACGGCGAAGTTCGAAGCCGGGAGCGCCGTGCCGACGCTTTCTGAGGAGTGATTGTCTCTCCACTTTTTCTTTTGAGGCAAAAACTTAATCAATGAAAATGCATTCATTAATTCTGGGATGTGCCATGAGGATTGAACTGCCTTCTCCAAGGCGTAAGGGTGAAATGAGTGTAGAAGAAGCAATAAACCTTAGGAAAAGCATCAGGCGGTACAAGGCCGAACCTCTAACACTCGAACAGGTTTCTCAGATACTTTGGGCTGCCTACGGGATAAACGCCCATGGAAAGAGGACTTCTCCGAGCGCAGGCGCGTGCTATCCTTTTGAAGTCTACGTGGCGGTTTCGAACGTCGAAGGCCTTGAGCCCGGATTCTACCACTACGACGGCAAAAACCATGCTCTCGAACTAATACGGGAAGGAAACTTAAACGGCCCATTAGCAAAAGCATGTCTCAATCAAAGGCACGTTGAAATCGCACCGATAAACATCATAATCGTTGCTCACTACGAGAGGACGACGAGGAGATATGGGGAGAGAGGATACAGATACGTGCACATAGATGCCGGCCACATGGGGCAGAATATCTATCTGCAGGTTACCGCTTTAGGCCTAGGAACCGTTGCTGTGGGAGCCTTTAGAGACAAAGAAGTCAAAAAAGTAATAGATGTACCTGGAGATCCATTGTACATCTTCCCGGTTGGAGTTCCAGAAAGTTAGAGCTCACTAACCTCGTAAATGAGTCTATCTTCTTCCTCTTTCACCAATTTTGCCTCGTAGCGTTTTATCTGCCCGTTGGTGTTTACCTCCATGATTACCTTCTTAGGGGCAAACTTTTCATCCGTGCTGAACTCCTTTGTCTCTATCGCCTGGGTGAAGAAGTCGCCATTCCTCTCGAACTTGAAGACGAGAGTATCTCCTTCAAGCTGATACTCTTTGTAAACTGCTCCACCCATTCTAAAAGTGGCTTTAAGGGCCACGTAACTACCGGTTTCCTTTAAGCCCAGCACATAAATCCCTCCAGCTACTCCAAGCAAAACCACTACTAAAGCTGCAAAAACTTTTCTCATAATGTTTCACCTCAGTTTATTTTCCCCTAAAAACATAAAAAGGTTCTGAAAGCTTCAAATGGATTTGAAGCTAACACTCATGGAGCTCTTCAATTTTCGCCAAGACTTCTTCTTTGCTCCTTATTAGGTTCTGTCTTGCAACTTCTTTACCGTCCTTGAGATAGACAAGCGTGGGGACGTTCAAAACCTCAAAACGCTTCACAATATTACTCCATTTTTCAGCGCCCACATGAATAAACCTTATTTCAGAAAACTCTTCGCTTACCTCTTCCATAAAGCTCTCTACTAATCTGCACGGCGGACAGCCCTGAATTGAAAACCAGAGCACAACCTTTCCCCTATTGAAATCAATCTTTCCATCATATTCGTGAATCATGTTCGCACCACCATAATTTTGTCTTCAAAAAATAAAAAGGTTGTCAAATCTTGACCCGCTTGAGCATGAGGGAGTTAGCAACTACGCTTACACTACTCAGACTCATCGCCCCAGCCGCCCACTCCGGCTGGAACGTTATTTCAAAGAGCAAGAAGGCGAGCCCGGCCGCGAAGGGTATCAGTATGGTGTTGTAGAACATAGCCCAGAATATATTCTGCTTTATCTTTCCAATGGTCTTCTGGCTAAGTTTTATCGCCTTGACCACGTCCTTTGGATCGTTTTTGACCAGCACTATGTCACCGCTCTCCATCGCTATGTCCGTAGCATTTCCAACGGCTATACCAACATCTGCCTGCGCTAGGGCGGGGGCATCGTTTATGCCGTCTCCGACGAAGATTACTATCTCCCCCTTCTCCTGGAGCTTCTTAACCTCACCCGCCTTATCCTGAGGCAGGACCTCGGCCAAAACGTAGTCAACCCCCAGCTGCTTTGCTATCGCATTCGCAGTCCTCTTATTGTCGCCGGTGATCATGCCAACCTTCTTGTCCATTCTGTGGAGCTCCTCTATGACCTCCTTCGCACCCTCTTTTATCGTGTCCGCGATGCCTATTATTCCAACTATCTTGCCATCTATGGCAACTATTATAGCCGTCTTTGCCTCATCTTCGAGCTTTTGGAGCTCTTCTTCCACATCTTCCACTGAGTAGCCTTGTTCGGTCATGAGCTTCCTGTTGCCAGCCAGTACTTCCCCTCCTCCAACGACCGCTCTAACTCCTTTACCGGTTATTGCCTCAAATTCCTCCGGCTCTTCAAGCCCAAGGCTCATCTCCTGGACCTTTTTCACGAGTGCTTCTCCAAGGGGGTGCTCGGAGCGCTTCTCAGCGGATGCAACCAGTCTCAAAAGCTCCTTCTCGTCCATTCCAAAGGTTATCACATCAGTAACCTCTGGCCTACCCTTTGTGAGCGTGCCTGTCTTGTCGAAGAGCACAACCGTTGCCTTTCTCGCTATTTCAAGCGCTTCGCCGTTTTTGATGAGTATTCCCATCTCCGCCCCCTTACCGATACCGACGGTTAAAGCCGTTGGAGTCGCCAGACCGAAGGCGCACGGGCAGGCAATAACGAGGACGCTAAGCAGTGTCGTGAACCCGAACACCAGAGGCTTGCCCGCTATGAAGTACCAGTAGGCAAAGGAGAGCAAAGCGATCACTAGTACCGCAGGTATGAAATATGTCACCACGGTATCCGCGAGTCTCTGCACAGGGGGTCTTGTGTTTTGGGCCTCCTCGACAAGCTTTATTATCTGGGCAAGGAGTGTATCCCTCCCGACTTTTTCCGCTTTAATTTTTAGGACCGAATTCTTGTTTATGGTCCCGCCGATGACCTTGTCTCCGAACTTCTTGAGGCTGGGAATCGGCTCACCGGTTATCATGGACTCGTCAACGTAGCTCTCGCCCTCAATGACAACGCCATCCACTGGAATCTTCCCGCCGGGCTTCACTATGACGATGTCCCCAACTTTAACTTCGCTTATCGGGACCTCAATTTCCTTTCCGTCCCTTACAACGGTGGCCTTCTTTGCCTGAAGCCCTATAAGCTTCTTTATCGCCTCGCTCGTTTTTCCCTTCGCTCTCGCCTCAAGGAAACGACCGAGGAGCAAAAATGCCATGAGAAGAACGCTGGCCTCGTAAAAGTTGAACTCCCTGGGAACCAGGCCGAACGTTGCCAGGACGCTCGTCAGGTAGGCCGAGCCTATGCCGAGGGCGTACATGACCTCCATATTGAGGGTTTTGTGCTTGAGCGAAGAGTAGGCTTTCTTGAAAATGCCCCTGCCGGCGTAGGCTATCGCCATGGTCGCAAGGATAAACTGGACGTAGATCAGGTTCTCAATGTGGATCCCGAACCTCTTAAGCTGCATGGAGAGAAAGAGTGGTATTCCGACACCCCAGGCAATAAGAAGGTTGCGCTTCATCTCTTTGAGATGCCTCTCCCGCACCTCCTTCTCTATATCACGCGTTTCCTCACCCTCTACGCCCAAAAAATCATATCCAACACCCTCAATGGCTCTTCTAATGTCTTCAACATCGACAGACGAAGGATTGTAGGATATCCTCGCTGTTTCTGTCGCGAGGTTGACGCTCACATCGAGAACGCCGGGCAGTTCGTCAATTGCTTTTTCAACAGTTTTGGCGCACATGGCGCACGTCATCCCGCCGACTTTGACCACTACATTCTTACGCTCCCTTATCACCTCGTAGCCAACATCTTCTATGGCCTGAATTATCTTATTCAGACTGACCTTTGACTCGTCAAAGTCAACGAAGACGGTCTCGCTGTTTAGGTTTGCCTTTGCCGTCTTTACTCCCTCCAGTTGGGACAGGGCTATCTCTATGGTTTTAACGCACATAGCACAGGTCATGCCATTGACTTTAAGAGTGATCTTCATTATTGCCACCAATATTTACTCTTCAGCAGAACTTATGTGTATTATCCATGTCAAAATGCAAATTTTAACCGAATATTTTTTATATTTTGATAAACAACATCCAGATGAAGGTGTGTTAACATGACCAAGCTGGATGATCTGGACCTGAAGCTCATATACCTCTTGCTGGACAACGCGAGGCTCAGCATATCGGAGCTTGCTGAAAGGCTCGGCATCAGCAGGCCAACCGTCAAATCCCGACTGGAGAAGCTCGAAAAGGAAGGCGTTATCCGGGGATACACAATAAAGCTTAACCCCGAGCTCCTGAGGGCACACAATGTTGTGGCACTGATAGTTAAGACAGAAAAACCGGAAAAAATGGACGAGCTTGAGGAAATAATTGAAATAAACCGCTTCACGAGCACTAAGTACCTCATAAAGGTCGCCGTGAATAGTATGGAAGACCTCAAACGAGTTATTGAAGAAACCAGTGTTGAGGTCATTGAGGTAATGCCGATCCTTGAGGGCAGGGAAAAGAGACTCAAGCCCAAAATAAAGGTGCCCTTCAAGTGTGATTACTGTGGAAAAGAGATAATTGGAGAGCCGATAGTCCACAAATATCACAACAAAGTCTACTTCTTCTGCTGTCCAACGTGCCTGAGAGAGTTCAAGAGGACAAGGGAGAACATAGAAAAGTTCAAGCTAAAAGAAGAAGACAAAGTAGAGCACGCTCACGAGCACTAAGACAAGACCCATCGCCAGATCTCCCCGTCCACTCATTTTTGAAAGCTTATTAACTGCTCCACTAAGCTTACCGTATTTATTCCCATAGTGAAAGCCTAAGGTCACTAAAGCCAGAGGAAGGACGGATATCCCAACAAACATGCCTAAAAGGGCAGCTCTAATACTAAAGGAGAACCCATCAGATAACAGAGACGTTACTAAAAGATATGAAGGTAGAACACATGAGAGGGATAGAAATGACATTACACCTCCAACTAAGAAGGCACTTGCTGGTGAAGTAGCCTTTTCGAGAATCCTGTTGCTTTTTTCTCTTAATGGATTGCTTGTAGATATCTTTACGTATCCGAGGGAAGAGAGTATCTTATATAGTCCTACTGCAATTCCAAAAGCCACAACAAAATGTCTCAAGAACAAAAATTTTCCGTGGAGACTCATCAAAGCAGAGGCTATAACACTGTATCCAAGAAAAGCACCCGCTGTAAATGAAAATCCAACTTTGAGGACTCTATTTTCATCAACTAAGGCTATCATTGAGAGAAGGAACACTATCATCAGGAAGATAGATGGTCTCAATGCATTTAAGATTCCAAGAGCTATCACTGAAAGTGTCGTCAACCCTGTAAACTCCGTGAACTCAGAGATAGGCTCAGCGAGAGCATTTTTAGCCATCAGAGCAAACAAGAATAGAGTAAAGACCTTTTTCATTGTTATCACCTAATCATGAGCAATCAATGCTCCATTGAAGGCCTGCTTGTACGGATGATTTTCACTGTTGAATTGTTTTTCATAGATATATTAACGTTATCCCCCTTGGAAAGGCATGGTACCTCTATGGGATGTGTGTAGCGTACCTTCAAAATCTCCCCGTTAGCATTGATTATTGCAGTGCAGGTGAGCTTTGTATAATCATTATTTGGTATGCAGTCTGTATCTGCCAAAACCAGCGCTTTTTGGACATTAAGGACTTTACCTTCTACTAAATAACCAGTAAAAACATCTCCTTCCTTAGGAGTTAAAGAAAAATAGTATGATAAAAATAGCAAAAACAAAAGTAAAACTCCAAAAAAGAGGGATTTCCTCATAATATCAGCCCCTTAAAAACATAAATGAAAAGAATTATGGAATTCATTCATTTTCTTCCTCCTCTTCAATCCCCATATACCTCTCGCAGGTCTCGTGCATCTCTTTCCAGCCTTCGCCCATATACTTCTCCATTATTGGCTCCATACCTTTTTTCATCTCCTCGTGCATTTCGGCGAAGTCGCCGCTGGCCATGTGCTCTTCCGTTTCCTGATACATCTCGTCATCCATCATGCCGTGAACCATCATTCCACCCTGTATATGACCCGTCATTGGCCCAAATCCGTTCCAAAGACTATCCCTTTCACTCTGGTCAGGTGCCCCCGAATGAGCCAGACTGTAGGGGATCGCGATGATTACTCCAATTATGAATCCAATTAGCAGTGATTTCCACTCCATCTTAAATCACCTCCTGTTATCCAAATATTATATAAAGGGGGATGTTAATTAGGGTTATTATTTTCAATATGGCAACTAAAAAACTGATTCTTTGTTGGAATGGAAGAGTAAGTTTAATTGAATTTCATAAATATAATAAATAGGTGAAAATCATGAACCCAGCAAAAAGATATGATAAATTTTCAAAAATTTATGACATCTTCGAGAGCCCAATGGAAATGATGGCGTTTTCAAAGTACCGAAAGAAAGCGTTGAGCCTGGTTAAGGGCAAAGTTCTCGAAATAGGTGTTGGAACCGGAAAGAACCTGCTCTACTATCCTCCCGATGTTGAGGTGGTTGGTATAGACTTCAGCAGTGGGATGCTCGAAAAGGCCGAGGAGAAGAGAAAAGAGCTCGGTTTGAAAAACGTTAAGCTCCTTCTGATGGATACCCAAAATATGGAATTTGATGACAACACTTTTGATACCGTAGTCAGCACTTTTGTGTTCTGCACCGTTCCCGACCCAGTTAAAGGGCTGAAAGAGGCCTACAGGGTCTTAAAGCCTGGAGGCAGGACAATATTTTTAGAACATATGAAAAGCCAGTCAAAGCTTTTAAACGTCCCCCTTTACCTCATGGAGCCGTTCATAAAAACGCTGCTTGGCACGTCGCTACTCAGAGAAACTCAAAAGAACATTGAAAAAGCCGGCTTTAAGATAGAGAAAGTTGAGAACCTATTCTTTGATATTGTGAGGCTGATTGTAGCAACAAAATAAATTCAAAAAGAGAGCCTTCAGCCCCCTAAGAGCTTCCTTTTTCTTCTCTCGTACTCATCGTCGTCTATTTCACCCCTTGCGTATTTCTCGTCAAGTATCTCAAGCGCTCTCTTTTTCGATGTACTGCCTGAACTCTGGTCGAGTATCCACCTAATGAACCACGCCACTCCCGCTATTATCGCACCCCAGAACAGGAGCATGAGGATTGCTCCGAACCACCCAAACCAGCCAAATCCCATCATGTGATGCCACCCCCATTCTCCATCTCCAGCATGGGCCAGAATCTCTCGTCCTAAACTTTCAAACATCATTTTGATTGCCTCAAATACTACTTAGTGGTAAAGGATATAGGGTTTATTATTGCAACATCAAAAATTTTCTTGGTGAATTTTCTCAGAATGGAATGACTCTTCCATTAATTAATGATGTTTTGCAGGAACGATGTTTAAAATTTGGGTTCAGGTGATCAAGATAGTGGGTTCTGATTGACATACCACGTCTGGAACGCTATGAAACAATTATTCCAGAGACAATATATACACCCCAATGAACATCAAAACGCCGAAAAATGCCTTAACTGTCGTGAAGCTCTCCCCGAGAACCAAAAAAGCAAAAATGGCACCCACTAAGGAAGAGGTTGAAAAAATTGCCCCCGTTTTCATTGCTCCGATCTCCCTCAAAGCGAACAGAAACAGCACGAGGGAAAAGCCTATGCTGAAGGCACCGACCGTGAACACGTAGGGAATGCTCTGAAGCGGGACATGGAGAGAAACCTCAACCAGAGATGCCAGAATTAACAATGCAGCTCCCCCAAACAGTCCCTTCAGCGAGGTTACTAAGAACAGATCCCTCTTAACGCTCAGCAGCTTGCTCAAGTTGTTGTCTATGGCCCAAGAAAGGCCCGCCAGGAGTATCAAGATATTCCCGAGGAGGCCCTTACTAAGCTCTACTTCCCTGAAGTTTTCCGTGGAGATAACAACGGTCCCGATTAGGATTAGGAGAATTCCAATTCCACTTCTCCGCGATGCTTTTTCCTTAAAGACTAAAAGGGCTATTAAAACCGTGAATAACGTTTCGGTGTTGAGAAGCAAAGACGCATTAACGGCCGTCGTGTTGTTCAGACCGAACATGAACGAGAGAGGTCCCAGAAAGGAGCCGAACAGAACCACAAAAGCTAGTATCACGATATCCCGCCCTGAAAAGGATTCTTGAGTTTTAACGCCAGATTCAAACTTTTTGAGGATTCTCTCTTTGACCGGGGTGAATCTAAGAAGCATCAACACTATCCCTGCGGTCAGATAAACGCTCCCTGCTACCACCATTGGATGGACATCTCTAAGGGCGATTTTATTCAGCGTTGAGCTTATTCCAAAGAGGAAAGCTGCTAAAACTGCGCTCACATAGCCGTAGTGATGCGTCATGGGAAAGAATACAAAAGAGGGAGTTATAAACGTATTTCACACGAAAAATATAAGAGTAATACAAAGTTGCATCATTTTGAGCAGAGTAGCACCAATCAAAAAGTATGACAAGATATCTTTGAAAACGTCTGTTTTGAAAGGAGTTGCTTTATGAAAGGTTAGAAAAAAGCTTAAGATTAGGAAAAAGAAAAGTTAAATTCCTCAACAGCCCCCTTCACCTATCTCAACCTCGTAGCCGTAGCGCTTTATCGCGTTGATAATATCATCCAAGGTGACCTTTCCGGGGTCAAACTCAACTACCGCCTTCTTTTCTTCGAGGGTGACCTCGCCCTTCGCTCCAACGCGCTCGATGGCCTTAGTTATCCTCATGACGCAGTGCTTACAGCTCATGTTTGGTATCTTCAAAACCGCCTTTACCATTGGCATCACCAAAATCATCTTGGAATGGGACTTTTATGGGACTTATTCTTTACAAAATGGAAAAATTGGAATGAAGAATCTTTAAATATTGAAAACTCATGAGACTAAAGGGTCTTTATTATTTTTATCACCCTCTCCTCCATGGGCCTCATTAGTTCCACCACTCTCTCCCCCGCTATTTTCCAGGCCACACTCGGCAATGTGACGCCGAGGTAGTTTCCATCCTCGCGCCTATAACCGAAGCCTGTGCACGGAAACAAAGCCCCAATGTTGGGGTCTATTTTTACAAGCTCCGCCACGAGTTCCTTGTCGCATATGAAAAGGAGGTGGTAGTCCGCAACTATTCCATCTTCCCTCTCCACGATTGCCACTGGAATTCTTTCCCCTATGAGGAGAAAGCCCTCCTCCTCAAGCCTCTTCTTGAAGCGCTCCCATACGAAGTCCAAGTCTTCTTCAAATTTTCTCACGTAGTAGAACACCCTCACACCTCCAGGAACATCTTCCTGTCGCCGGTTTCCACCATTATGCACCTGCCGAAGCTGTACTCAACTCCAGCCTTCTCCAGGAACTCTCTTATCTCCTCGCTCTCCGCTCCCGGCTGGAACCAGAGTTTTTTAAACCCGGCCTCAACAGCTTCCTTCGCCACCTGAATGCCAACTTTGGGAGGGAGAACAAAAACTATCACATCAACCTCTTTTGGAATTTCTTTAACGCTCCTGTAACACTTCAGCCCCTCTATTTCGTCGTAGTTCGGGTTGACGGGAAGAACCTCAAAGCCCTTGTTGATGAGGTCTTTCAGGATTATGTTGCCGTACTTGGTCGAATTCTTAGTAGCTCCGACGAGTGCTATCTTCTTAAACTCTTTGTGGTTCATTTTTCTCACCAAATCTGAATCGAAATTCACCTTTTTATACGTTGCTGGACAAAAATGGGTAAAAGAAGGACTCAGCTCTTGCTCTTCAACCTAGAGCTCTGAGGAGCCAATGAAGGTTCTTTCTTATACGCCCTCAGCACGAGATAAAGGGCAACTAGGAGGTAGCCGAACTGGACTAGGACTCTTCCCCACTCCATCTTCACGGAGTAACCGAAAAGCACCGCGAAGATCGAGCCTATTGCGCCTTTGTGATGGAATACGCTGTCCTTGGGTATGCCGAGGTCATAGGCCGGTTCCTCAATGAAGCCGAGGTGCATGCCCTCTTCTTCAGCCCATTCTATGAGTTCGTGGGTGCCGTAGCCCGCCAGCCCTGCCGCAACTAACACCAGCAGGATCGAGCTGTAGTAAAAGAACGTCCTTAAGTTTATGCGCATTCCGACACCATAGATTAGATACGCGAGGATCAGAGCACTTATCGAGCCCAATAAGAGACCTGCCAAAGTGCCTCCTAAGTCTTGAGTTGCAAAAGGGGTTAGGAATAGCACCGTTTCAAGACCCTCCCTGAAGACCACTACGAAGGTAAAGACTATCAAAGCGATAGAACTTATCGCTTCGCCTACTTTTCTTTCTATCTCTGCTTTGAGGTTTTTCCCCTTGGTGGCCATCCAGTAAATCATGCTCGTGAGCACTATTACAGCTAGGTAGGAGGCTATGCCCTCGAAGAGCTCCTTTTCAGCCAGGCCTCCGTAGAGCTTAAGAATCACCGCTCCAAGGACTATGCTCACAAGCACCGAAAGCCCGACTCCAGTCCATACGTCTTTAATCTGCTTCTCTCTGCCCGTGCGTCTGAGGTACACAATTATTATCGCCACTATTATGGCCGCCTCAAGGGCCTCTCTAAAGGTTATGAGGAAAGCTCCAACGTTCATGGATTCACCCCCAATCTTTTAGGCCAACCTAATATTTGTAGGAGGACTTATGAGTTTTACCTTTGCCAAATTGAAATTTTGAGGAATTTGCAGGGAAGTTACGATGCTTCAAACGGGGTATACCATCTGCCAATCCAGCAAGGTTCGAATTTTGCACCTCTACAATATGAATTTCCATCCAATTTCCCAAAACTGTGAAAAGAAACGGGGATATTGGACAAATCGTGGCAGAAATGCCGTGGAAAAATTTACAAAATGGAAAAAACGGTCAAATCTTTCCTACCAGATCGAGGCTGACCTTAAGAGTCTCCTTACCGGGCTCCCAGCTGGCCGGGCAGACCTGACCGGGGTGCTCGCGAACGTACTTTGAAGCCCTGAGCATCCTCAGGATTTCCTTCGCACTCCTCCCTATGCTGTTGTCGTGGATGTGCATGCTGACAACCTTTCCGTCCGGGTCTATGATGAAGGTCGCCCTCCACGAAACGCCCTCGTCTTCGATGTAGGTGCCGAACAGGCGACTTATCTTCCCGGCCGGGTCGGCGAGCATCGGGTACTTTATCTTCTTTATCGAGGGTGAAGTGTCGTGCCAGGCCTTATGGACGTAGGCTGTGTCCGTTGAAACGCTGATTATTTCGGCCCCCTCCTTCTTGAACTCCTCGTAATACTTTGCCAGCTCCTCAAGCTCCGTCGGGCAGACGAAGGTAAAGTCTGCCGGATAGAAGGCGAGGATGACCCACTTGCCCCTGTAGTCCGAGAACCTGAGCTTTCCTATCTCGTCCTTCTCCGGGAAGTAGGCATTGGCTTCGAAGTCTGGAACCGTTTCTCCAACCATCACCATGATTTTCACCTCGATATTAATTAGGTTAACCTAATTTAAAAAGGTTGTCCTAACAAAATGAAAAATTTCGAGATTCAAAACTTTCCACTTCGAAGCCATAAATTTAAAGTCCAGAGAGTCAAAATTTCACCGGTGATAACATGAAGCTTAAGGTGATTCTCGGGACGGCAAGGGAAAGTAGGAAAAGCGAGAAAGTCGCAAACTACATCGTCAGAAAAGCCCAAGAACTCGATCTGAAAACCGAACTGATAGACGTAAAGGACTACCTCTTAGCATACACGCACCGCTGGAAGATAACGCCCGAGATGGAGAGGTACAGGAAAAAGATAATCGAGGCAGATTCCCTCATCATAGTCGCCCCCGAATACAACGGGAGCTATCCGGGGGAGCTGAAGATCCTCCTCGACACAATCTACGACGAGTACGAGGCCCTGCCGGTGGGAATTGTCACCGTGTCTGTCGTCACCGGTGGGATGAGACTCCTCCAGGAGCTAAGGCTCGCGGCCTTGAACTACAAAATGCTCCCCGTCGGGCAGGTCCTCTTCTACAACGTTGACGACCTGTTCGAAGACGAAGAACTGAAAGACAAGAAGTACAAAGAAAGGGTAGAACGGCTTTTGAGAGCACTTGAGAAGTACGCTAAGGCGCTGAAGCCGATAAGAGATGAGGTGAGAGAAAAGCTTAGGGAAGAGACGGAGCGAGTTTAACCCCCATTTCACTTTTGCTCTGCCCATAACTGACCTCCTCCCCGCCGTGAACGGCGAGGGTTCCAACGAGTTAACCCCTCGCTAGTGACGGGGAGGTAAACTGTCCTCGGAACTCTGTACTTTTCAAGTTTAAAAAATCCGCCAGTTCCTACAAATGGGTCCGGGGAACCGGATAATAGAAATGAAATAGAAAACACTCCGCTCACAACAGCCCTTCAGTGAGCCCTCTTACACTGCTCCTTGCCTTTGACCTTAATTTCTCAAGGTGGTCGCTTAAAGCCTCCCCGATGCCGTGCACAAAGAGGCTCAGCGCTTCTTTCCTCGTCAGTCCGCGGGCACGGAGGTAGAAGAGAGCGTCCTCGTCGAACTGAGAAACGCTCGAAGAGTGCGACGCGGCCTCGATATCTCCGGTATCAACCTCAAGCATAGGCACACTGACGCCAAGGGAGCCCTTGTCCATGGTAATAACGTGGGAGCTGACCTCGCTCGAAGAGCCCCTGGCCCCTTCAAAGACCTTTGCAACACCCCTGTGGACAGTCCAACCGTTCTGGTAGGCGAAACCATGAACTCTCGTCTCGCCCACAGTCCTTTCCCCGTACTGAAGGACATTGGTAAGGTAGTCAACAGCCGAGCCTATGCCTATTGGCATCCCTCTCAGTACGAGCTCGCTTCCCTTTCCCTCGAGGGAGTAGTCCTCGCGATGGTGGCTCATTTTACCTCCGCTGATAATGGTGAAAGCTTTGACTCTTGTCCCTCCTCCAAGGCTCGCTCTCAAGAGGTAATGCGACAAGCTTTTGTGTTTTCCGACAGTAAGTAACTCAAGCTCGGCCTTTCTTGCCTTGAGCTCAATAACAAAGGATTTTACTCCTTCTTCGGTCATGTCGTAGATTATTATCGGGACCTTGACGTTCTCGGCCTCGATGTTGATGTGGTGGCTTATGAATACCTTCTCCGAGAGGTGGGAGACTATAACAAGCGGCTCTACCAAGTCCTCAGTGATCCTCAACCGGTAGGCTCTCTTGAGGACGTAGAAGTGGAAGCCGAGTATCCTTGACTCCTCTGGTTGGGAAAGCCCCAGAGTCCCCTCGCTCAGCTCAACACCCTTAGGAAGGTCAAACTTCGTCCCGCTTCCAGACAAAAGCACGTTGGCTTTGATTCTAACTTCTCCTGCCTTTGCCTCGGTCGGAAGCCTGAGGGGCGAGTTCTCTTCGAAGAGCTTCCACTTTGTATAGCTCTTAATCGTAGGGCTGTCGCCGTACTTCTGGTAAGTGAGCTCCTCAAGTGCCTCCTTAGTGATTGAAGGAACGTGCTCGTTAGAGAACTCATCAGAGCGCATTAGCCAACACCCCCAACCTCGCTGAACTCAAGCTCTATGACCTTCTTGAGCACCTCGACGTACTCGAAGGGCAGTCCTTCGAGGATTTCACTTATGAAGCCGAGCACTATGAGGCTCTTAGCTTCCTCCTCCTTTATTCCCCTGGCATTGAGGTAGAAGAGCTTGTCCTCGCTGAGCTTTCCGGTGGTTGCCTCGTGGATTATGCTCGCGCTCGGCTCGTCGTTCTGGTTGTGCGGGTATGTGTAGGCCCTGCTCTCCCCGTCGAGAATTAGTGAGTCACAGGAAACCGTCGCTGTTGAGTTCTCAGCACCCCTGGCTATCCTAACGAGACCGCGGTAGATGTTTATTCCTCCGTTGGCGCTTATGCTCTTGGAGACTATCTTTGAACTGGTATTCTTGCCTACATGAAAACTTTTTGCACCAGTATCTTTCATAAATGGGCCATTGCTAAGTGAGACAACATACTGAGCAGTTCTCGAGTAATCACCTTTTAGAACGCTGGAAGGATACGTATATGTTATCATGCTCCCAATACTTCCTTCAATCCACTCTACGTAGGCATTATCCTCTATAATGGCCCGCTTGTTGTTGAAGTTTATCACGTTGCGACTCCAGTTCTGTATCGTGGTGAACTTTACCGTGGCGTTTTTGTGGGCATATATCTCGACCATTCCGTCGTGGAAGGAGAAACCCTTATACATTGGAGCCGAACAGCCCTCTATAAAGTGAACATAACTCCCTTCATCTGCCACAAGAAGAGTATGCTCGAATTGTCCCTCTAGGGCGGAACCTATGACAAAGAACGCCTCAATCGGGAATGGGACTCTAACTCCCTTCGGTATGTATACGAACGCTCCCCCACTCCATAAGGCGTGGTGCAAAGCTGAAAACTTGTGCTCTCCCGGGGGAAAGACTTTTCCAAAGTATTTCTTAACTAGGTCGGGGTATTTCTTCACAGCTTCTTCCATCGGGAGCATTATGATACCCTTCTTCTCGAACTCTTCCTTGAGCTGGGAATAAACGCTCTCACTATCAAATACTGCTGTCAGTCCAGAGAGGAACTTCTTCTCTATCTCGGGGATGTTCAGCCTTTCAAAGGTCTTTCTGATGTTCTCGGGCAGGTCGTCCCAGTCTTTCACTTCCTTCTGGAGCTCAGGCTTTGTGTAAAGGATTAGATTGTCTAAGTCGAGCTCTTCAATACCGACGACCCACTTTGGCATTGGAAGCTTCTCGAAAACCTCTAACGCCCTTAACCTGTGTCTGAGCATCCACTCAGGCTCTTTCTTTATCCTTGAAAGCTCCTCCACAGTATCCCTGCTTATCTTTCCCTTCAGTTCTATCTCCTTTGGATATGGAACGGCGGTGCCGAGTATCTCTTCAAGAGAACCAGCCTTCAAGATCTCCTCAAGCTTTGATTGATCACTCATACTGCCTCCACCGCCGCAAACCCCTTTTCCTCTATTATCTTTACCAGTTCAACACCGCCGGAAGCAACTATCTTTCCTTCCTTTATGACGTGCACCCTGTTGGGCTTGAGGTGTTCCAAAATCCTTCCGTAGTGGGTTATCAGGAGAATTGAAGTGCCCCCTTCATGAAGTTTGTTTATAACGCTGGCTATCATCTTCAGAGAATCAACATCAACTCCACTATCGGGTTCATCAAGAATAAGAAGTTTTGGTTTCACAAGATAGGCTTGTAGCATTTCCAACTTTTTCCTTTCTCCCCCAGAAAATCCAACATTTAAGAATCGTGTGAGTATTGAATCATCCAAACCAAGTTCCTGAACTGCAGCAAAAATAATTTCATAAGCTTGAATTTCATCAAGGTTTTTGAGATTCTTCAATACTCTTTGCAAGAATTGAATAACCTTCACTCCCTCTACTTCAACAGGATGTTGAAAACTCAAGAAAACACCTCTTCTAACCCTTTCCTCAGGAGGCAAGTTAGTTATATCCTCTACATCAAAAATAATTCTCCCATCTATCACTTGATACTTGGGATGACCAGCTATCGTTAAGGCTAATGTTGATTTCCCGCTCCCGTTAGGACCCATTACAACGTGAAGCTCTCCATCATCAACGATAAGATTAATATCTTTGAGAATTTCCTTGTCCTCTGCTTTTACTTTTAGATTTTCAACTTTCAACATGACCATCACCGTCCATTATCGGTACATTTTTGTGTAAGAGAAAACCCTTTTAAAAGTTTTCTACCCAATAGTGGGTAATGAGAACTCACATAACAAGAGATCCAAACACTTTACTCAAAACTCAAAAATAAAAGTTTGAAAACAAGGAAAAACATGAAGCGAAATCATTCTCCCTGCATTAGAAGAGACGGGAGCTTTGGAGTCCTCGTGCCTAGTTCACTATCAAGCATGAACACTATCTGTGGGCTACCCTTGGCAAATTTAAGTTTATCGAGTACCTTTTTCACACTTGCCTCTTCCTCGACCTGCTCGTTGATGAACCACTCCAAAAATGCTCTTGTTGGATAATCTTTTTCTTCCTCAGCTAAAACGGCGAGCTCGTGTATTGATTTACTTATGAACTTTTCATGTTCATACGCTGCTTCAAACGCCTCTATTGGGCTTCCCCATTCTTTTGGGGGTTTTGGAATCTCGCTAAGTTCCACTCTTCCGTTCCTGTCGTAAATGTAGTTATAAAACCTCAATGCATGGCCTACCTCTTCTTCGGCCTGAGCCTTCATCCAGTTGGCAAAACCTTCAAGGTTTAAATCATCGAAATATCCAGCCATGGCAAAGTACAGGTATGCAGAATATATCTCTTTGTTTAGTTGCTCATTTAGAGCCTTAAGCATTTTTTCACTCAACATAACTACCACCACTCCTATTTTGATTTTAAAACTATTTAAGTCTTTAGTTCAAATTACGCCCTCTTTTTTCAGTTCAGTTCTTATCCTCTCAAACTCTTCTAATTTTCCTTGTGTTACAACTCTCTCAGGCCTGAAAGGACAATCACAGTAGGGATACTCCAAAAAGGCATCATAAGTTTTTATTTTTCTGGCTATAGAGACTATCTCTTCTTTATCAAAACCCAAGAGGGGTCTATGAACTGGAAAATCCACAGTAATAGTCTCAAAGTATAGGTTTGTTAAAGTTTGAGAAGCAACTTGACCGAGAGAGTCTCCCGTTACTATTCCAAGGGCCCCGTTCTCCTTTGCTACCTCTGCTGCTCTCCTAAGCATAGCAACCTTACATACAACACATGTCCACTCCCTTCTGTTAAGCTTGTTCAACGTAATCACGTAGGGTTTGAGAACTTCAAAATGATTCTCCACTATGAGCTCTATCGGCTCGGGGGAATAATCGCTGAGGATTTCCACGACCTTCTCAACTACCTTCCTTGCATTTTTTCCTTGGTCAAAGTGAACCGCTATTACTTCAGCTCCCCTTTTCAACATTAGAAAAGCTGCAACCGGTGAATCTATGCCTCCGCTCAAGAGAGCAACAACCTTTCCTTGCGTCCCTACGGGCAGTCCACCAACTCCTTCGATCTTCTCAAAGAACACGTAGGCCTTTCCGTTGATTATCTCTATGCCCACGGTAAGTTCCGGATTTTCTAAGTCAACTTTCCAACCGAATTCCTTCGCAATGAACGCCCCCACCTCTCTATTGACCTCAACGGAAGTCTTGAGAAAAGTCTTATCTAGTCTTTGAGTTTCAACCCTAAAGCTTCTTGGATTAAACTTTTTAAGAGCCTCTCTGAGGTACCCGGGGGCTTCATCATAACTCATGACCCTCGCAGGGGATACCGAAACTACTCCGGGGACTTTGGCTATTATCCAGGCCGCTTTGTCGGGGGCGTCAACGAGAATCCGCCCTCTTATTACTTTCACTTTTCCCGTTATGCCTTTTCTTTTTAGAATTTTCTCGATGTTCTCGGCCAGCTTTCTCTCAAATTCCCTTCTCTTACCTCGTTTTATCGCTATCTCACCGTATCTTACTATTATCACGTCAACCACCCAAGTATCTTGCAAATAGGTTCTTTGCTTCTCTTTCCTCCTCAGCCCCTCTAACTACCATCCTCCCGCTTTTGAAGACCAATATCTCGTAATCCTCATCTTCAAACTGAATAAACTGAGAAGTTTTTAGATATTCAATGCCAAGCTTTTCAAGCCTCTCTGCGAATTCATCGAGGTTTATGTTCATAGGCTCTGGGGGTGTTATCTGAATCGAGCCGTCGCAAAGCCTTTCTATCTTTATCCGCTTTTCCAAAAATGTAAATTCCCTTTTTACACAAGCTGGACATTCTTCTCTTCTAGGAACTTCAACTCTCTCGAACTCAAGTGTTTTCGTATCAAAGAATATTAACTCGCTTTTAATTTCTTCTCCCAAAAGGATTTTTGCAGCAAGGCCAACTGCTATAGAAGTAGCTAACGAAGGAACATAACTCATTATCCCAGCGACGGCACAGGTTGGCATTGGCCTTTCAGGAAGTTTCGGCATAAGACACCTAAAACAGGCTGTTTTTCTAGGAATTATCGGCATTATATTGCCATATGTACTCAAAACTCCCACATAAATCCATGGTTTGTTATTCTTTACGGCATAGTCGTTTATGACTTGCCTCGTGTATATGTTGTCTGTCCCGTCTATTATCAGATCGGCTTCGTCGAGAAGATTAACTGTTGATGGGTTCAGATCCTCAAAGTGCCCAATGACTCCAAACCTCTCCTTTAGAGCCTCGACCTTTGGCTTTCCCACATCTTCTTTGGTGTATATCGTCCTTGGAAGGTCGCTCTCATCTACAAAATCCCTATCCACAACGATTATCTTCCCCACTCCAAGCTTGTGGAGAAAGTAGACCTCCCAACTACCCAGCGCGCCGGCTCCAACCACTGTGACGGTACTCTCGCTTAGCTTTCTCTGCCCCTCGATTCCTATGATCGGGAAGTGCCTTGAAAAGTCCATCTTTACATCCACGTACACCACCACTGTGAACTTGGTAGGGTGGGATAAAAAGGATTTTGGAAACTAAAGGTTGCATGATTCCTAGGGGTGCCTCCCTACCCTAAAGGGCAAGGCTTGAAAAAGAAAAAGTCACAATAAAAATGGGTGATTAAAATTCATCGCTTCAGTCCCAAGCGATGCTTTTTGGACTTTCGGCAGAGGAGAGACCTTCCCTGGGGCATCCTCCGACTGGTCAAAAATTTCGAACTAGTAAAATATCGGGAGCTGAGTACCACTACCTGATGCTCCTAAAACCCATGGCATGAAATGTCGAGTTCCTTCAACAAGAGAGCTTCGCCGTCTTCGAGCTGGGCGACTTCTTCGCGCATAACCCCGGCCAAAAACCCTAAATACCATCACCACGATTTTATTGGTTGAGGTGAGTTTATGGACTCGGGAGAAAATGAAGAAGCTGTTTTTAAGCGATTAAGGAGAATGAACATTATAGCCGGCATACTACACGCCATAACCGGCGTTTCAATGCTGGCCTTGGGCTTCCTGCTGGAGTGGGAGCGCTCGGTTTACACATTCTACCTGAAGTACGAGATCATAAGGGAAGGCGGAAAGCTGGCTTTCAACATCTACCCTGAACCTCGGGTGTTCTTCACCCTGAAGTACCTGGGTGTGCTGGTGGCCCTCTTCCCGCTGATGTCCGCGGTAGCGCACTTCACGGTGGCCGGCCCGAAGTTCGATAAATACGTGGAGAACCTGAAAAAGGGCATGAACCCCTACCGCTGGTATGAGTACACCCTCTCCAGCTCCGTGATGATAGTGCTGATTGCCCTCTTCATCGGTGTCGTGGACTTCTGGTCGCTGGTTATGATATTCACGCTCAACGCGGTGACGATGCTCCTCGGTTACTTGATGGAGCTCCTCAACCAGTACACGGAGAAGACCAACTGGTCGCCGTTCATCATCGGCTGGATATCCGGGATAGTGCCGTGGATAGTCCTGTTCGCTTACTTCTTCGCCGCCGTTTCAGTGGCCGAGGCAAAGCCCCCAACGTTCGTCTACCTGATATTCTTCATCTACTTCATCCTGTTCAACATTTTCCCGTTGAACATGTACCTGCAGTACAAACGCGTTGGAAAGTGGAAGGACTACCTCCACGGCGAAAAGGTCTACATAACCCTGAGCCTGGTCGCGAAGACCCTCCTTGCATGGATAGTGTTCGCGGGGGTCTTCT
>LDZS01001789.1_pt1 | contig 27634 bp, 30 predicted proteins | sample 615471 | NCBI WGS metagenome assembly LDZS01 (sample SAMN03408295, study PRJNA278302) | terrestrial metagenome | isolation source: oil reservoir sample K3 | place: USA: Alaska, North Slope, Kuparuk formation | collected 2013
TAAATTAGCAGAATTAAATGAGGGCGACACATCAGGTGACATTAGTGTGGAAGATATCGAAAAAAGGATGGACGAAATCCAAAAAGAAATGGATTCTCTTTGGGAAAAGATAGATCAACAGGCCGATGTCGTGGAGTCTTTGTCAGACAAAAAGGCAGAGGTAGAGAACCAGTACGACGATGCAGTTGTCGAGGAAGAAAACTTCAAGAAACAGTTAGATTACATAGTTGAAGAACTGTACACAACAATATTGAAACAAGAAAAAAATTTGAATGCCTTAAAAAAGGAGCATGAGATAAAGAAGTTCTTGCTTGATCTAGAAAAGGCAAGATTGGAACTCGGCAGGAGCACCCAATACAGGGTGGACGAGTTATCGGCCGAGTTGGCAACTGTAAGCAACAGGATAGAGGAACTGCAAAACTCGATTAAAGCATCAAAGGGAAAACTGAACGACATCATGGGGAGAGACTATGATGCTGAATTAATAGTGGTTCCTTTTGAAGTTCCCGATAGCATTGAAATCCCTGATGTCGAAACATTATTATCAAGAGCTTCTCAAGAATATGATCGGATATCTCAGCTTAAAAGGGACATTGAGCAGAAAAAAGGGGACTTAGATGATGTTGAAGAAGATAGCTACCAGGATGAGTTACTGGAACTGGAAATTGAAGAGTTAAAACTCCAGTTGGAAGATGAGAGATATAAATTAGTAGAAACTGTTAAAAATTTGGTAGCAAACATCAAAACCAAGCACAAAAACTACCAATTATCACTGGTTAATTATGAGAATGCGAAGAAAAGTTACGAGTGGGATAAAAAGAGGTTCGAGATGGGGCGAATTTCTAGACTGGATCTGTTGCAGAGTGAGCTTAATTGGTTAAACAGTGAAAGCGAAAAAACCGCTGCTGAGTATGATCTCTATTTAGCCCAACGCTCTTTAGAGTTAGCAGAAGATGGAATATTATTGTAAGCAGCGAGTAATTGCCGAGTATTTTGATAAATTATTCGGGTAGCAAGTATCGATTGTTCGCCGCATGTGCTTGACATAGGAACTGGAAATTCCGTATAATTACCTCGAAGTTGGGGAGAAACCATACCTGGAAAGCAAATGAGACAAAACAGCTAAAGCGATGACCGGGACGAGTATCTCGTTCTGGGGTTCCAGCGAGCCAGGGATGGTGGGAGCCTGGTAATACCCAGGGTGAGCAGAAAATCCCCCGGGAGTGCCTCCAGAAAGCCTTTAGGGTGAGTAAGGAAGGCCGGATGAGGACCGTTACTTCCTTATCAAAAGAGCCCTTTTCACAACTGAAAGGGAATCAGGGTGGTACCGCGGGATACCTCTCGCCCCTAAAGGTGAGAGGTTTATTTGTCGTTGATTCCAGATGCTAAGGAGTGAAGATATGGAGCAGAAAAGCTATAAAACAACCTTAAATTTACCGAGAACAGATTTTCCGATGCGGGCAAATTTGCCCAAACGAGAACCAGAAATACTACGTTTCTGGGAGGAACTAGGGCTTTATCAAAAAATTCGGGAACAGGTTCAAGGAAAACCAAAATTTATTCTGCACGATGGGCCTCCTTATGCCAACGGAGACATCCACCTCGGCACTGCTCTAAACAAAATCCTTAAAGACATCACCATCAAGTACAAAACAATGACAGGATATGATGCTCCTTACGTCCCTGGATGGGACACTCACGGCCTTCCCATCGAGCAGCAGGCGATCAAGCACCTGGGAGTTGACCGTCATCAGGTGGATGTCCTGGAATTCCGGGGCATCTGTAAAAAATATGCCTTAAAGTATGTAGGTGTCCAAAGAGAGCAGTTCAAGCGTCTTGGTGTTCAGGGTGATTGGGAAAAGCCTTACCTGACCCTCGAACCCGCCTATGAAGCCATTCAGATCGGAGTCTTTGGCGAACTCGCCAAACGTGGCTACATCTATAAAGGGCTGCGGCCTGTCTACTGGTGTGCTGACTGTGAAACAGCTCTCGCTGAAGCCGAGGTAGAGTATCAAGAGAAAACATCTCCCTCTATCTACGTGAAGTTCTTGGTGAAGGATAGCAAAGGGCTCTTTCCAGTAGATGAACACACTTTTATCCTCATCTGGACCACAACTCCCTGGACGATACCAGGCAATACAGCGATCAGCCTCCACCCTGAATTTGACTACACCCTTGTTGAGATCAAAGATGAAAAACTGCTTTTGGCCAGAGAGTTATTAGGACAGGCCCTTTCTACAGAAGACCAAAAAGAAGCAAAAGTTCTGGGAACATGGAAAGGTGCTCAATTAGAAGGGATCCGCTGTGCCCATCCCTTCTACGACAGAGACTCTCTCGTGGTGCTGGGAGAACACGTGACCCTCGAACAGGGAACAGGTGCTGTGCATACCGCTCCCGCTCACGGTATGGAGGACTTTGAGGTCTGCCAGTCTTATAACATTCCAGTTGTTTCCCTCGTTGATGGAAAAGGAAGGTTTATTTCTGAGGCAGGGCCCTTCGCCGGAATGCTTATCTGGGACGCCAACCAGAAAGTGATCGAGGAACTGAAAAACCGCGGTCTGCTCTATCGCCAAGAGACTATTGTTCACCAGTATCCTCACTGCTGGAGATGCAAAAACCCATTGCTCTTCAGGGCCACAGAACAGTGGTTCGCTTCCATTGACGGCTTTCGGAAAGATGCACTCAAGGCAATAGAGGAAGTTCAGTGGATTCCCGCCTGGGGGAAAGAACGCATCTACAACATGATTGCTGAACGGGGAGACTGGTGCATTTCCCGCCAGCGGGTGTGGGGAGTACCTATTCCAATCTTTTACTGTCAGCAGTGCCAGAAACCTGTGATCAATGATCAAACGATCAAGTGGTTGCAGGAGCTTTTCCGGAAGCACGGTTCTGATGTGTGGTTTGAAAAAGATTCTGAAGAACTTCTCCCACCTGGTTTCAAGTGTCCGGAATGTGGTGGCAGGGAGTTTACTAAAGAAACAGATACGATGGATGTCTGGTTTGATTCTGGCTCGAGCCACTTCGCTGTTCTGGAACAGCACCCTGATCTCAGGTGGCCTGCTGATCTTTACCTTGAAGGAAGTGACCAGCACCGGGGCTGGTTCAACTCCTCCCTTTGTACTGCTGTTGCTGTACGCGGAAGAGCACCGTATCGTGCCGTTCTCACACATGGTTTCGTGGTTGATGAAGAGGGCCGGAAGATGTCCAAATCGCTAGGCAATGTCATTGATCCTCAGGACTTGATCAAGAGGTTTGGTGCTGACGTCCTCCGGCTCTGGGTTGCTTCTGCCGATTACCGGAGCGATGTTGCCGTCTCCGAAAACATCATCAACCAGACCTCAGAAGCCTACCGCAAGATCAGAAATACTTTCCGGTTTATGCTGGGTAATCTTTATGATTTTAATCCTGAAAGAGATCGAGTTCCTTACGAACAATTAGGCCTTCTCGATCGCTGGACACTATTAAAGCTACACCAGTTGATCCAGAGAGTGACAAAAGCTTACCAAAATTACGAATTTCATATCGTCTACCATGCCATCTACAATTTCTGCGTCGTAGACTTGAGCTCTTTTTACCTTGATGTTACAAAGGATACCCTTTATTGCGCCTATCCTTCCTCCCCTGAGAGGCGCAGCATCCAGACCGTTCTCTACGAGATAACCAGTGTACTTGCCCGACTTCTTGCCCCCATTCTCTGTTTTACCACTGAGGAGGTCTGGAGCCACCTTCCCCAGGCAAAAAGTCGGTGGCCAAGCGTGCATTTGGCTCCTTGGCCTCAGGTGAACCGGGTTTATCTTGATCAGGAACTGGAAAACAATTGGGAACGGATCTTAAAGCTGCGTGATGAGGTGGCGAAGGCGCTAGAAGAAGCGCGTGTTCAGAAGCTTATTGGCCCTTCTACCGAGGCCGTGGTTGCTTTTTATCCAGAAAATGGGGATGAATACGCATTTTTGAAGAAATTTGAAAAAGAGTTAGCCACTGTGTTCATCGTTTCTGGAGTAGAAATCCACGAACACTGGGAAGCATCTCCGGCAGCGGCGTTTCAAGCCGAGGAAATTCCAGTGAAGATCCTGGTTAAAAAAGCTCCGGGCAGAAAGTGCATCAGATGCTGGATGATTCGGGAAAGTGTTGGTTCCTCAGCAGAACACCCAGAACTCTGCAAAAGGTGCTATGATGTTGTAAAGCTTTTCGAAGCAAAAGCAGTTTCGGACCTCTAAGAAAGGGGAGTTCACTGTGCGAGAAGTAATCACTAGAGCGAGGCTAGAAAAGCTTGGTGATCGGCAAGAACTTACATTTCCAGAAGGCACGATCTTCACACAGGCTGCCAGAGAGCTGATCAGAGAGAAGGGGATTAAGATCAACCTTGTTCCGCAGAAGTCAGCCGACGAAGAAAAGGAACCAAGAGGTCCAAATCCAGAAGAAAAAGAGATTAATCGAGCGATCGTTACTGTCATTGGCCATGACAAAGTGGGAATTATTGCTGCTGTTTCAAGTATCCTCGCCGGAGTCAATGTGAATATCCTCGATATCACCCAGACCGTCCTCCAGGGATTCTTTGCCATGATCATGATCGTCGATCTCAGTAAATGTAAGGTAGATTTTCTCACTTTGAAAAAGATGCTGGAAGAAAAAGGTGAAGAACTGGAACTGAGAATAACCCTCCAACATGAAGATGTTTTCAGGTTCATGCACCGGATCTAGAAAGGGGATGTTCCTTTTGCCTTTTCCATACAGTCCTCAAGAGGTATTCGAAACCATCAAGATGGTAGAACTGGAGAATCTGGACATCAGAACAATCACTTTAGGGATCAGCCTTCGTGACTGTGGGGGTTCTGATGTCAAGGTTGTTGGGGCAAAGATCTTCGATAAGATCGTTCGCTGTGCCGCAAACCTGGTGGAGGTAGGAGAAGAACTTGAGCGTTACTACGGGATCCCGATAATCAACAAAAGGGTTTCTGTGACACCACTTTCACTGGTTGCCGAGGGCTGTTCAGAAGAAGAATTCTGCTACCTGGCAGAAGTTTTAGAGAAAGCCGCCCAGGAGATCGGGGTGAATTTCATTGGGGGTTATGCTGCCCTGGTCCACAAAGGATTCACTACTGGGGATCTTAATTTGATCAATTCGATTCCCCAAGCTCTGGCAGCAACAGAAAGGGTCTGTGCCGCCGTCAATGTAGGAACTACGAGAGCAGGAATTAACATGGATGCAGTGCTCTTAATGGGTAAGATAATTAAAAAAGCAGCAGAGTTATCTGCGGAAAGATCGGGAATAAGTTGCGCCAAGCTGGTGGTTTTCTGTAATGCCCCAGAAGACAATCCCTTTATGGCTGGTGCTTTCCACGGTGTTGGAGAACCTGAATGTGCTCTAAATGTTGGTGTCAGCGGACCAGGAGTGATCCTCAGTGTAGTGCGCAACAATCCTGGTGTTGACCTGGGAACTCTGGCTACATTGATCAAACAGACGGCTTTTAAAGTCACGAGAATGGGAGAACTGATCGGTAGGGCGGCTTCTAAGCGGCTCGGTGTTCCTTTCGGCGTCGTTGACCTGTCTCTAGCTCCCACACCAGCAGTAGGAGACAGTGTCGCCGAAATCCTAGAAGCAATGGGGTTGGAACGGTGTGGTGCTCCAGGAAGCACGGCAGCACTCGCTATTTTGAACGACGCGGTCAAAAAGGGAGGGGCAATGGCTTCCTCTTATGTTGGTGGCTTGAGTGGAGCTTTTATTCCTGTTAGTGAAGACGCAGGAATGGCGAGGGCTGCGGCAGAAGGTGCTTTAACGATTGAGAAACTCGAGGCAATGACTTGCGTCTGTTCTGTGGGTCTGGACATGATTGTGATTCCAGGGGATACTCCAGAAGAAACAATTGCAGCTATTATTGCTGATGAAGCAGCAATTGGGATGATCAACAACAAGACAACAGGAGTTCGCATTATTCCTGCTCCAGGAAAGAAACCCGGAGACTATGTAGAATTCGGCGGTCTCTTAGGCAAAGCCCCAGTTATGCCAGTGAACAGGTACAGTGCTGCCGCTTTTGTGCAGCGGGGAGGCCGAATTCCCGCTCCTTTGCAGGCACTTACTAATTAAACCCTTGGCGACAGGGTAGAATGGTAAGGGGGTACAGTGTGCAAGAAATTACTTCAGAATTGGTGAAAAGTTTACAGGAAAAGATCGAAAGGCTTTCACTGAATATGGAGAAGATGAAACTAGCAGAATACGTTGATCTTATGAACAATCCGGCTCGCCTCCTTTTTCTCAATTTTATAGCTGGTGTTGTGCGCGGATTGGGTGTTGCCGTAGGTTTCACACTGCTAGGGGCTCTTGTTTTAGTCATTTTGCAACGCCTAGTGGTACTCAACCTGCCCCTCGTCAGTGACTTTATTGCCGCAATTGTCCGTCTTGTCCAGATTCAACTTCACGGAAGCATTTAATATTTTTAAGGAGGAGGAAATTGTGAGTAAAGATGTGCTGGGTGTTATTAAGGAACGGAGGAGCATCCGTTCCTTTAAGAGTGACCCTCTTCCGGAAAATGCCCTGAATCAGATTCTCGAAGCAGCACGTTGGGCACCCTCGGCGGGTAACTTACAGCCATGGGAACTTTACATCGTGCGTGGTGAAGAACAGAAAAAAGGGCTTGCCAAGGCTGCCCTCGGACAGATGTTCTTAGCTGAAGCTCCTGTAGTCATTGTGGTCTGCGCAGTTCCGGCGCGGTCTGCACGCCGTTACCGGGAACGTGGGGAAAAACTGTACTGCATCCAAGACACTGCTGCTGCCACCCAAAACATCCTCCTGTCAGCAACAGCAATCGGTCTGGGAGCTTGTTGGGTAGGGGCATTTGATGAAGAGGGAGTGCGCCGTGTTCTCGGGCTGGGTTTGGATATGAAACCAGTTGCCTTGATTCCTCTGGGTTATCCCGCAGAGAAACCTTCACCTCCAAGACGCAGGGCAATAGAAGAAATTGTGCATTATCTTGATTAATTTGTTGAAAGGATGGGGGTTAATTTTGGACAAGCAAAAATTGGAGCACTACAGGCAACTCCTTTACAATGCGGAAAAAGAAGTAGTTACCCGGCTTGCTCAGTTGGAAGAAGGGCACCTGACAGGTCTTCGGGATTCTCTTCAGGAACTTTCGATGTATGATAATCACCCCGGAGACCTGGGTACCGAGATTTTCGAAAGAAGCAAAGACATCGGGTTGAGAGACCTTGCCCAAGTCCAGCTTGCCAAGATCAAAAAAGCTCTGGCGAGGATCGAGGAAGGGAACTACGGAATTTGTGAACATTGCGGCAGGGAAATTCCTGAGTCCAGATTAGAAGCAGTTCCAGCAACAACTCTCTGTGTCCACTGTCAGCAAAAAGCGGAAGAAAAGGATAGGCTCTTAAAAAAACGCCCGGTGGAAGAACAGGTAATCAGACCACCATTCGGATGGGCCCCTGAAGAAGTTTATAGGGAAGATATGGCCAGGGAGAGAATCATCTATGATGGTGAAGATAGCTGGCAGGATGTTGCCCGCTACGGCACTTCCTCAGACGTTGCTCATGGAGAACCCAGGGTTACTTTTCCAGAAGCAGAGGAACAACAAGGAATAGTCGAAGATGTGGAATCTATTCCTTACTGGAGAGGAAAAAACGGGGTCTTTTACAAGGACTTTCGTGGACGAGACGATGAAGAAAAACCCGGAGGACCTGTGTAGGGTGGGGAGAAACATTGCGGATCGGAATCTTTACAGATAGCTATAAACCTTATGTGAGTGGTGTTGTCCGCTCGATCGAAACATCGACTACAGAGCTTCGAAAGCGCGGACATGAGGTCTACATTTTTGCTCCACAGTATCCCGGGTGCCAAGAACAAGAAGATAACATCTTCCGTTTTCCGTCTTTTCGTTCCCCGACTCATCCAGATTTTTACATAGGGATTCCTGTGCCCTGGTATGCAGAAAAACTGCTCAAGAGATTGGAACTGGAAATCATTCATGTGCATTCCCCATTTTTGCTTGGACGACTTGGAGCCTTCTTCGCCAGGAAACTTAAAAAACCATTGGTTTTCACCTATCACACCCTTTACGATCAGTATGTTCATTATGTGCCTTTTGCTCAAGATCTCGCTCGCAGGTTGACGATCCGGCTGGCGAGAGAATTCTGCAATAAGTGTGACTTAGTGATCACTCCTACCAGTGTAATTAAAAGGCTTCTCAAGAATTACGGGGTCAGACGCCCTGTTGTAGCCATTCCTACGGGAATCAACCTCGACCAATTCCGAAACGGTGACTCATCCTTCCTCAAAAAGAAATTCGGTGTTCCTCAGGACGAAAAAGTTCTGCTTTTTGTGGGAAGACTAGGAAAAGAAAAAAATCTCTCTTCTCTTTTCCGAACTTTTCGTCAGGTCCTCGACCACTTCCCAAACACCACTCTCGTTCTCGTAGGTAGGGGCCCAGAAAAGAAAGCCTTAGATCAACTCGCTTCTGAACTGGGAATCAGGTCGAAAGTTGTTTTTACAGGATTGCTTTCCCCAGAAGATGTGGTTAATGCTTACTGGAGTGCTGATGTATTCGTTTTTCCTTCCCTCACCGAAACCCAGGGACTGGTAGTGGCTGAAGCGATGGCTGCAGGTCTTCCGGTAGTTGCCAGAGCCGCATTTGGAACTCTGGCGATGGTTAAGGACGGAGTTACTGGATACCTGTGTCAAGACGAACGTGAGTTCGCCGAAAAATTAATTGGACTCCTGAAAAATCCTAAGACGATCAGGGAAATGGGCGAACTCGCCCGTAAACAGGTGGAAGAGATTTCATTGGAAAGAATGGTTCAGCGTCTGGAAAACACTTACCTGGCACTTGCTCAAGGAAAAAGTGAATTCCTGAGTCATTTGGTAAATGAGGATGTTTGTTAGGGTGACAGAGGAAAAGGAGGGATTTTGGGTGGGAGCTTTTGAAAAGAAAATTAACAACACCTTAATTCGCCTCTGGCAGGGGGACATCACAGAACTTGAGGTCGACGCCATTGTCAATGCAGCCAATAACCACTTCTGGATGGGAAGCGGGGTAGCCGGGGCGATCAAGAAAAAGGGGGGTCAAGAGATCGAAGAGGAAGCCATGAAGAAGGGGCCCGTTCCTGTTGGGGAGGCAGTTGTTACTGGGGCCGGAAAGTTGCGTGCTGATTACGTAATCCATGCTGCCGTAATGGGCCAGGACCTGCAAACAGATGGAGGGAAAATCATCAAGGCTACAGAAAACAGCCTCCGCCGTGCTCAGGAGTTGGGAATAAAAACCATTGCCTTTCCCGCTTTAGGAACCGGTGTAGGCGGTTTTCCTCTTGAGATTGCTGGAGAACTGATGCTGAAAACCGTTGTCGACTTTATCAAGAACAACCCTACCAACCTTCAAGAAGTAGTTTTCGCTCTCTTTAACGAAGAAGCTTTTGCTGCTTTTAGCAAAGCCCTCGAAAAGCTGGAAGTTTCCTGAGCTTCTGGTCAAAAACAAAAATTTAGGTCACGTTCATTAGTTTAAATTAACCAGTAAAAGCGTGGTCAGGTTCTCTACTGGAGGGGTGGCAAGGCTGGTTCATAGGTTTGTGATTATTCTGGTCGTTATTCATTTTCTTTTTTGTTCAATTGCCTGGGCTGAGAGTTCTGTCTCTTACCGTTCCTTGGAACAGGAGATTAGGAAATTATTAGCTGAAGAAGAAGGCACATATGGTGTATATATCCTCGATCTGCATACCCAACAGTTTTGCGGTATCAATCAAGAGGTTGTTTTTCATGCAGCAAGCACATTTAAGATTCCCATGAACCTCTTTTTATTTCAACAAATTGCTTTAAATAAAATAAATCCGCAGTTGAAGCTGACATACAAACCTCAGCATTATGAAGGTGGAACTGGTATTCTGCAGTTTGCCCGGTACGGAACTTCTTATACAATTTATGAACTCGCAAAATATTCCATGGTTTACAGTGATAATGTAGCAACTAATATGCTTCTTGGTTATCTGGGCAGAAAAAATGTTAAGGATTTCATGAGAAGTCTAGGTGGAAAGGTTGTTGACGATCGCAGAAATATTACCTGTCCCCGGGATATGGCTTACTACATGAAAGCTCTGGTGGCTTTTTGGGAAAATTATCCGGAATACGGATCCATCTTACTGAATCATCTTGAAAATACTGTATTCAACGAACGCATTCCCAAACTACTCCCCTCGGGAACACGTGTTGCTCACAAAATTGGCAATTGGCCGGCTACTGGAAGTTATCATGATGTGGGGATCGTTTTCCACCCCACTCATCCCTACATAATCTCCCTGTTCAGCAAAGGTGTCCCTGATCGAACTCATTGTTTCCGGGTCCTGCAGAACCTGTCATTACTTGTCTACAACACCCAATCCCGCTTACAGGAAGCAACTCTGGTAGTTAATGGTCAGGAGCTTGATCCAGATGTCCCACCAGTAGTCACCGGAGATACTGTTTATATTCCTATCAGGTTTTTAGCAGAGTCCCTGGGATTAGAGATATTCTGGAATCCTCAAGAAAAGTGGGCGCGAATTCGAGGTAAACGTAATGTAGTTCTGCGGGCCGGGACTCGAGAAATATGGATAGATAATTCTGTTTTCCCCGGTTCTTTGCCTATTGAAAACATCGCAGGTCGGATTATGGTTCCTCTGAACCTGGTCGAGCAAATGTTTGATGTATCTGTAACCTGGGACCAAGAGGCAAGCCTTGTAGAAATAAGGTCAACCTAATTACAATTTAAGAAAAAACTCCTCAAAGGAGGGCAGGACAAAACTGGCCCACAAATGCTCCAGTGGAACAGACACCAGTGGGAAAGCGCCGCTGCGGAGGACCCATCCTGGGAACGCTTTAGCACAGCTGCAACCCTATCTCCTTCAGAAAATGGGAAGAAGTGAAAATACAGGGTTCATCAACTGGGGAGGAAAGCTTTTGAGAACCTTTTTTCTGATTTCCTTGTCAGCCTTTGTTGGAGATCAAATCTTTAAAGCTCTGGTAGTTTCTTATCTCAAACCAGGAGAATCACTATCTCTTATACCTGCTTTACTAAGGCTCACCTATGTAAAAAATCCGGGTGGGGCTTTCGGGATACTAGCACACCACAACCACTTTTTTATCATTTTGAGTATAGTTGCCGTCTTTTTACTTCTTGTTTTTTACTGGTATTTTCCGAAAAATTTTCAGATTTCCTGGGGCCTGGGTCTGTTGAATGGAGGCATTTTAGGAAATCTAGTTGATAGATTGCGGACAGGGTATGTTATTGATTTTGTGGATTTAAGAGTGTGGCCGGTCTTCAATTTCGCTGATGTTTTTATTTTTATTGGCACAGTTCTTCTCTTGCTAGGTCTCTTCAGCTTAAGAAGTTATGAGAGGGAGAGGTGATCTTCCTGGAGCCAGAAACATACTTCTTTGAGGTTCCACCAGAAGCCGCAGGAAGCCGCCTGGACCTTTACCTTTCCAGGCAGGTTCCTTTTTTAAGCAGAACCCAGATTCAAAAGTTGATTGAGAAAGGCAAGGTGCTGGTTAATTCCAAAAAATCACGCTCAAGCTATCGAATCCGCTGCAATGACTTGATTGAAATGGAAGTTCCTCCTCCCGAGGAGATTACTTTGAAACCCCAACATATACCCCTGGATATTGTGTATGAAGACGGGGATCTGCTGGTGATCAACAAGCCACAAGGTCTTGTGGTTCATCCTGCACCTGGTCATTACGAGGGAACACTTGTGAACGCTTTACTTTGCCACTGCCCGGATTTACCTGGCATTGGAGGCTACCTGAGACCAGGAATTGTTCACCGGCTCGATAAAGACACTTCTGGTCTCCTGGTTGTCAGCAAAACTGATCTCGCCCATAAGAGCCTTACTGAGCAACTCAAAAACCGCACCCTGAAAAGGAAATACCTTGCTCTTGTACACGGAGAAGTTAAGGAAGATAAAGGTGTAATTGATGCACCATTAGGGAGGGATCCCCGAAATCGCAAGAAATTTGCTGTTGTTCCCAATGGAAAACATGCCCGCACTCACTACCGGGTTCTCGAAAAATTTCCTGGTTTTACCCTTCTTGAAGTAGAACTGGAAACAGGAAGAACGCACCAGATACGTGTTCACCTTGCTTACGCCGGATACCCAGTTGCCGGCGACCCACTCTACGGTCCCAGGCGTAACCCGTTGGGCTTGCCAGGTCAGGCACTCCACGCCTACCAGATTTCTTTCAGACATCCCCGGACTGGTGAATTGGTGACTTTCGAAGCCCCATTACCCTGTGCATTTAAACGGGTGCTCGCTTACTTAAGAGGAGATCTCGATTCTCTTGGTCTATCTTCAGAAAAGGATGGAAAAGAAAAAACCGGCGCTAAAACCTAAAACAAAATCAATTAAAATCCTTTTAACCTTGATATTTGGACATTTTTTATTAACCCCCTCGATAAATGTTCCTAGATACCGACATTAATTACCAATTTTTCCGAAGGAATCCAGAAGAGGAACGGCGAATCCTTTTGCCGAGTTTATTAAAATACAAAAGGGGGTTAATGGGGTGGCTAAAACGCGTGCCAGCCGAAAGATTTTAAATGAGCGCTTTGAAGACGATTTCATTCCCAGTGGGCCCGAACACCATTGGGGAGTAGAGGATGACTTTTCGAGAGAAAATGATGCACCCAAGAAAAAAGTTTTGATGGAAAGGATACGCAAGCTTGAGGAAGAAAATAATGAGAAAGCAAAAATTTTAAACACTCACAAGAAACAGTTGGATGATGCTCTGCGAGCACTTGAAGAAAAGGAAAAGAAATGTCACGAAATGGAGATCTTGCTGAAGACGATGGAGGCCAATCTGCACCAAATGGAGAGTGAAAGAAAAAAATTTTTAAGTAAAATTGAGGAGTATGCTCGAGAGATAGCTGACCTTCAAGACAGATGTGCTCAGTATGAAGAGGATCTGAAAAACCTAACCAACCAGCTAAAATCGCGAACCCACGAAAACATTCTTCTTAACAAAGAAAACAAAGACCTTCAGAGGACTAACAACCAGTTGCGAGAGACGATCACTTTACTAGAAGACAAAAACAGCGCTTTAGAGCAGGAATTGGCGCGGGCGGAACCGGCAAGATTAGACATGGAGAAAAAGTATAACCGCGCCTTAGAAAGCTTGCGCACTGAAGTGAAAGCAAAACATCAGGAACTGTTGCGTGTAAGCAAGGAATTATCTGAGCTAAAAAAGGCCCACCAGGACCTTTTGCGGGTTAACGAAAATCTCGAACTGGAACTCGATATGTTGAACACGACCAATATCTCACTTCAGAAGAAGATTGAAAAACTGATCTTCCAAAACAACGTTTTAGAAAGAAAGCTGCAGAACAAGCTGGTGCGTCTTGTCCTCGCCTTGTGCGCGCTTTTTGGTTGGAATCCAGAAAGGAAAATGAGGAAGGTTGGCTGCTGAAAATAAAATGGCGCGCCCGGCAGGAATCGAACCTGCGCACCTGGCTCCGGAGGCCAGCGCTCTATCCTCTGAGCTACGGGCGCGCTTTTACTAGATTTCTTGCTTTTCATTCTAATCCAAGAAAATGAAAATGTCAAATGCAAAAAAGAGGGGAGATGGTTCTAGTGATGGTAATCTCCGTGGCTACCAGAAAACAAATTGAGTTCATAGACGTTACCCCACAAGTGAGAGAATTAGTGCGGAAATCTGGATGTACTGATGGAGTATGTTTGCTCTACGTTCCCCACACAACAGCAGGACTTTTGATCAACGAGAACGCCGACCCAGATGTAGTTCGCGACATAGCTGAGGCACTGGAAAGACTGGCACCAGTTACAGGGAATTACTTCCACCGCGAAGGGAACGCTCACGCCCACATCAAGGCAAGCATCTTGGGCTGTTCGCAGACAATTTTCATTAGAAATGGAGACCTTGCTTTGGGAACCTGGCAGGGAATCTTTTTCTGTGAGTTTGATGGTCCAAGAAAGCGTTCCCTTTACGTGAAGATCATGCAGGAAAATGAAAAAAAGTAGAGAAGTTCTGAAAAGTGGAAATTTACTTCAAGGAAGGGAGGCCGTTCTTTTGGAAGGGTTGGGCCAAAAGTTCAAAAACAAAACTTATCTCAATCTGGACACGACATTGGAGATTGCCAGACAAAAGCTGGCGGACCGAAATCCCCATGAGGTATGCTGGCGAGCCTCGGTCAAATACGATGAGGGGGCCCAAGAATTTGTTGTTCCGTTTTTGAATGAGGACTACCGGGTAACCTATCCATCTGGAGAGGTTTACCACCCCGAGGGTAAAAATGTATCTTTAGATACCCAAATTTTAATTTTGCATTATTTATACCATGCCGAAGGCGTTCCTCTTCACCATAAGTGGATATCCTTTAAAGAGTTGCCCTCGGGCCAAATCTACGTTACTCCCTTTCACAACCGCGCCATCAGACCTTTGATAAGATATTTCGGAAACAATCCTAGTGCTTTGATTAAAGCAGGACTAGCCCTAGGTGGAGAAAAGAGAGAGTTCGGGGATGCCAGTGTCACTATTCCTGTCTTCCCAATGGTTCCGGTAACTTACGTGGTATGGGAGGGAGACGATGAATTTCCGCCTTCAGGGAACGTTCTTTTTGACGGTTCTGCTCGTCACTATCTTCCCACCGAAGACTATGCAGTGATCGGGAGCAAAGTAGTCTTTGAGTTGAAAAAAGTAGCTGAGCAGTTAAACGAAAGCTGACGGCTTCCTGTGCATATACATATACTATAAAGAACGTCTCTTACTTTTGCACCTTTTTCTTCCTCGCAAAATATAATGAGGGAGGAAAAGGAATACAGCGGGGTGGGTAACCTTGAAGGTTTATTTTGTTAGATTACCACGGTTATTGCGAGATATATTGAAAAAAATCATCAAGTGAAGGGCAGCCTGTAAGGGCTGCCTTTTATTCTTCTAAACTGGATCCGAGTCATAAACTGACATTATCCAGCATTAACTAAACAATAAACCAGGATCGCAAAAGGAGAGCAGAGGACGACAATGCCTAAGAAAAATTGCACGCTCTTTTTGGTTCTCGTTTTCAGCACCCTCGTGACTGGCTTAGAAGTTTTCTCATCCTCGAGGGCTTTCCCCAGCAATCCTTTTATGATTATTGACAAGTTTTACCAGGCTTTTTCCGAAACAAACTGGGACTACGTCCGTTCCCTGACTTCCCCAGCCATGTTCGCCTACCTAGAGAAAAGCGGGCTCCTCGAACGTTGGGAAACGATAAAAAGGGAAGATCCTACGATCAGATTTGGGATGTTTCTGATTCTGGATTCCCATCTCGATCTCCTGAAAGGAGAAGCATGGGCTTTAGGACGTGTCTGCTGGGAGTCAAAGAAGCGCGTTCTTCCCGAATACCACGAAACAATTTTCTTGCGCTTGCTCGAGGGCCAGTGGAAGATCGTCCAAATCAGAATCCAACCTTCTGTAGAAACAGCAATCCAATTATATCAGTCGATTCAAAACGCTGACTGGAAGCGCTTTCGGGAGTTGCTTACAGACCGCTACTGGCAGCGTCTGCATTCGAGAGGAGTCATCGAGGCACTGAAAAAAGATCGCTCCGAAAACAAAACGGGTGTCTACGTGATTTTTCTGGTAAGAGATTTTGCAGAAACCGAGAGCCGGGCGTGGGTTCAAGGTGATGTGATCTGGAATCCCCTCAGTCAATGGCAAAAAGAAGACTCCATAACCATATTCCTGGTCAGAGAACCGGAAGGGTGGAAAGTAGATTTTATCAGGGGTCACTGGGAAAATGGAAAGTAAACCATTCCAAAAACTATTCGCCAAAAACTATTCCCACAACAGCACCCGAAGCTGAAATCAGTAAAGTATAAATTGCCTTGAGACAGGCCTTTACGGGAGAAAGTGCTGCTGGTGCCACTAGTAAACTCAAAAAGGCGGCAAAACAGAGATAACAAAGCCCGACTTCAATACCGCAAAGAAGCCTTTTCTCCTCTGCCTTCTTGGCGCCCGTAAAACCGCCTACAAAGGCCCCAATTATATAGAGGGCTGTGGCGAGTGGTTTGCAGTAAGTGTCAGAAAGAGGTGTCAGGTAAAAGGTTATTGCCATTAGAAGAACCCCCACAAGACCAATGCCAACCGCTATACAGGTGCCCCAGAAAATAGGCCTCGTTTTTGTTTTTTCTTCCCCCATGAAAAAAGCCTCCCAAAAAGTTTTTGTTTATAAACATATTAACTTCAGGGAAGATATATGACACTGCCACCTTCGGGAACAAGACAAAGTACGGCAGGATTCGGTTTTGGGGTCGAAGAATAGAAGAATAAGTTGGAAAAAAATAGCAGGATTTTTTTCGCTGTTCAAGAACTATTTTACTCAGAAACTTATATTCTGGAGGTGTTTTTGTATTGCTAGCAAGGGCCATTAATTTGCTCTATGAAAAAGTTTGCGGGTGTATGCAGGAAATCCTCGTCCACATGAAAGCACAAAGGAATGACTCGTTTCCTATCAACAGTGAAGTCTATTGGGTAAGAGGGCTCAGTATTTCTAGAAACTGTGTTGAGCGTGAAGAATGTAGTTTCGATAAGGAAACAGAAGATGCAGAACAATGGAAGGCTAAAGGAAAAATATTAATGCAGGAAGGAAAATACGCCGAGGCCAATCAGTGCTTTGATCTGGCTTTACGAGCTTTTCCTGATGATCTCGAAACACTGGAAAACAAAGGTATCTGCTTTTACGAAACAGGTTATTGGGAAATTGCCCTGACCTGCTTTAATCAAGCCCTGACTCTGCGACCACGTGACCCTAGACTTCTTGCTCACAAAGGGCTCTGCTTTTGTCATATGGGTTGTTACGAAGATGCCATCAAATGCTTCCAGAAGGCAATTCGAAATGGAGCTAAATGCGCCAGTTTGTGGAATAATAAGGGGTTCTGTCTCGTTAAGTTAGGACGCTACCATCAGGCATATAAAGCCTTTAAAAAAGCACTGGAATATGAAGATAACAGCCCTGAGCTTTATTGCAACCTGGCTACTTGTCTGATCAGTCTTGGTCATTACAAAGAAGCAGAACACTATTTCACCAAGGCTCTCGCTCTCGGTTCTAATGACCCTCTACTGTTCAACAACCTTGCTCTATGCTTTGAGATACAAGGAAAATTAGAACTTGCTTTGCAATACTTCGAGCAAGCTTGTAACTCAGCCCCAGATAACCTGACTTATTTGTATAACAAAGGCAACTGTTACCTCAAAATGAAGTGTTGGGAAGAAGCTCTCAAGTGTGTGAAGGAGGTTGTTACAAAAGATCCTGGGAATACCCCCGCCTGGATTACTTTAGGGAACATTTACCTTACTTTAGAGGATGAAAAAACAGCACTCGAATATTATAACACGGCTATTGCCGGGTGCCGGAATTTGCCCAAGTGATTGCAGGAAAATTAAAAAAAATGGCGAATTAGAAGTATATTGACTGGTTTTTATGAAGTAGGGAGGAGACAAATCAAGGGGGTACAGCTTTTAAAATGTCTGAACAACAAAAGAGAAAAATAGATCGTCAAAAGATCATCGAGGGAGTGCGTTTGCTTCTTGAAGGAATAGGTGAAGACCCTAATAGAGAAGGCCTGCGAAGGACACCCGAGCGAATTGCCAAAATGTACGAGGAGATTTTCTGCGGACTCCAGTACGATCCTAAAGAAGAACTTAACGTTTTTTTTTCTGAAAAACACGATGAAATGATCTTGGTTAAAGATATTCCCATCTACTCGATCTGCGAGCATCACCTGTTGCCGTTTTACGGAAAAGCACATGTCGCCTATATTCCCCGGCAGGGGAAAATTACAGGATTAAGCAAATTGGCACGGGTCGTTGAGGGGTTTGCCAAAAGACCCCAACTTCAAGAAAGGTTGACTTCTCAGATCGCTGACACGATCATGGAGGCCCTCGATCCCCTTGGGGTGATGGTCGTAATCGAAGCAGAGCACATGTGTATGACAATGCGAGGTGTAAAAAAAGCCGGTTCGAAGACCATAACCTCTGCGGTCAGAGGAATTTTCAAGTCAAATGAAGCGACAAGAGCTGAGGCGTTTTCCCTCATCAAAGGCAGTTAGTTAGAAAGGTGGAAAACACCACTTCCCATTTTTCGCAACTTCTAACCTGAAGTTTGGGGAAACTAAGAAAGGAGGAGGACCTGATAATCGAAACCAGGAAAGTAATGAACCGAAAGCTCAACTGGAAAGGCATCTTTTTGCTGGTTACCATCCTGTTATTGGCAGTAGGTAGCGGGAGTTGTTTAGTGAAACCAGAACAACCTGAGGTTAGAGAGGACAAAGAACCTAAAGTTGAAAAGGTTACCCTTTACTTTGGGGATCAAAACGCGATGTACCTCGTTCCCGAGGAACGCCAAGTTGTCGTGGAGGGGAAATCCCTCGAAACTATAGTTATCGAAGAGTTGATCAAAGGTCCTCAAAATCCTCAGCTTACCAGGACAATCCCCAAGGAAACAGAGTTGATTTCTGTGGAAGTAGCAGACGGGGTTGCCTATGTAAACTTTTCCAGGGAACTTCAAACCAAACACTGGGGTGGTTCTGCTGGAGAACATATGACCCTTTATTCAGTAACTAATTCACTTGCCAAGCTCCCGGGAATTGAAAAAGTTCAGTTTCTGCTTGAGGGAGAGAAGCAAGAATCGATCCTGGGACACATGGATACCTCGGAACCACTGGAACCAAACTGGGAACTTGTCAAAGAGTAAACCTTACATCTTGGGGAGAAATTTGCCACAGGCCGGTTTTTGAGGATCCCCATTTTCCAGGATTTTTTCGAGCCCTTCTTTGCCCACCATCTTTAGTATTTCCATTACGTGGATTTTCGGGGGAACCTTGCAGCAAAATTTGCGGTACTTTTCAATACATTCAACACATCCATATCTAATTTCTTCTTTTCCCTGGATTTGGACGAAAAAGCGGCAATCTTGACAGCAGGAAACCATCTTCTCGCGGGCGTCCGGTAAAATGATTCGGTGACTCTCCCACAGTTTGTTATTAAGCACAATCAACTCCTCCCTTTGCCTATTAGCTGTGGATTATAAACCCAGTAACAAACATATGTTCTATCTACAGGTATTATACCCTGCAAATAAAATTTCTACAAGAGACTAGATAATGGGTAATGTAACCCAAAGAGTCGAAACAAAACTGGTTCGATGAAAGGAGTTTTTCCTTGGGTGCTCAAATATTAATCGGGACTTCTGGTTATAGCTACGACGACTGGCGTGGGGCCTTTTATCCTCTCCGGATCAAGCGGGAAGAAATGCTGAGGCACTATGCGAGGGACTTTTCGTTTACCGAAATCAACTCTTCCTATTACCATCTTCCTTCTTTCCAATTTTTCCTTAGACTCGCTGAAAAAACTCCCCCTGACTTTTTGTTTACGGTAAAGGCTCACAAATCACTGACGCATGAGCGTGTGGGAGATCTTAAAGCTACTTCCGAAAAGTTTCGTTCTGTTCTCAAGCCACTCATCGACACCGGGAAACTGGGTGCAGTTCTGCTTCAGTTTCCGTATTCATTTAAAAACAGTGAAGAGAACAGAAAGTATCTTTCCCGGTTGCGGGAATTAATGGAAGGGCTTCCTCTTGCGGTAGAGTTCCGCCACATCAGTTGGGAACAGAAACCCGTCTGGGATTTCTTACAGATGCACGGAATAGCATATGTTTCAGTAGACGAACCGCAACTCAAAGGTCTCGTAGGGCGTTCCGCAGTCCTTACTTCCTCAATCGGTTATGTTCGCTTCCACGGAAGGAATGCCGAAAAGTGGTGGAAACACGAAGAATCTTACGAGCGCTACGACTATTTATACACCGAGGAAGAACTCCGGGAATGGGTGCCAAAAGTAAAGTCACTCTCCAAAGAGGCAACACGGGTCTTTGTGGCCTTTAACAACCATTACAGAGGAAAAGCGGTGATCAACGCCAAGATGTTTCAAAAGTTGCTTACAGAATAACGGCGAGAGGAATTGGTTATTGCACGGAGGGGAGTTTCCACTTAAACTATATTATAGTGAAGCAGGAGTTTTAAGAAAAAATTCCAGTTGCGGAGGTTTTAATGCAGATCTTATTAACGAATGATGACAGCATTTATGCTGAAGGACTAGCAGTCCTCTGGTCAGCCTTAAGTGAAATTGCAGAAGTCACCGTGGTTGCTCCAGATCGTGAGAGAAGCGCCACGGGACACGGAATAACCGTCGACCAACCATTGCGTGCAGAAAGGGTTTCTCTTTTCAGTGGGGCTGCCTGGGCGGTTAACGGAACGCCAGCAGATTGCGTTAAACTCGGGGTTAACTGTCTGCTGAAAGACAAGCCAGATGTAGTTGTTGCTGGCATCAACAGGGGACCAAATTTGGGGATTGATGTCTTGTATTCAGGCACTGTCTCTGGGGCATTAGAGGGCTTGATCCTGGGAATACCAGCAATTGCGGTTTCTGTTGCTGACTACGCTAATCCCGACTACAGATATGCTGCCTACTTCACTAAAAAGCTTGTTCCGAGGATCCTGGAAACCGATTTTTGCACAGATACCCTCCTCAATGTAAACGTCCCTTCTCTCCCCGCTGAGGAGATCCGGGGAGTGAGAATCACTAGGCTGGGAAACCGGAAGTATCTCAATTCTTTTGAAGTCCGCAAAGATCCCCGGGGGAAGCTTTACTACTGGCTCGGAGGAGATGTGATTGACCTTGATGATGACCCTGATACAGACGTAGCAGCAATCAGAGAAAAAATGGTTTCAATTACCCCAATTCACATCGATTTAACAAATTACCGGGCAATCAGGGCACTTGAAAAGCTCCTTCCTGACCTTGAGGGAGAGGTTTTATTTTCAAAGGAGAACTGAGAAGAGTGTTTTTTCTGAAGTTAGTGATTAATACCGTGCTGTTTTTTATCATCTTCAACTTTTCTCGAATCAGGCAAAGAAAGTTTCTTTTTAGCATTGATTCTCTTGTGTTGCCATTTTCTCTAGGACTCGCCCTCACTGTCGTTGACTGTCTGCTGAGGGCTGTTTTTTTCTATTCTTTTCTCTCATTTATCATCATTTCCGCACTTGCTTATACCGCTCTGAAGCTGGTTTTGCGTAAGAAAACTGATGAGGTAAGTGAGGAGTAGAAGGGAAGGAAAAGTCGTGCACCTGATCCCTGCTGGTAAGAACAGGTTTAAACTGCCTCGACAGGGCAAAATGAAAGTTGATGGAATTGTCTATCTTAACGACAAGTTGTTTCGTCACATTTACCGCGACAATTCCCTGAAGCAACTGGCAAATGCTGCTTCTTTGCCTGGGGTCGTCAGAAATGTCTTCGGAATGCCCGACATCCATCAGGGATTTGGACTTCCGATAGGCGGAGTTATGGCAACTGCAGTTCCTGAAGGAGTAATTTCTGCAGGTGCCGTCGGTATGGACATCAACTGCGGTGTCCGTTTGATCACAACTAATCTGAGCCGGGAAGATGTAAATCGGAGGATCTTGGAGAACCTCATCGAAGCGATCGAATATTTCGTTCCTACGGGGATAGGAAAAAAGTCGCGGCGAGGGGAATTCAAAAGAGACCTCTTTTTAAAAATACTCCACCATGGCGTCCCCGTGCTCATTGACGAGGGTTTTGGCTGGAAGGAAGATGCCAGCTTTATTGAAGAAAACGGGTGTCTCCCAGGAGCAAAAAGCGAAGCTGTCAGTTCTGAAGCAATGAAAAGGGGAGCAAGCCAGTTAGGGACTCTTGGTGGGGGAAATCATTTTATTGAGATCCAATTTGTAGAAGAAGTTTACGATCAGGAAACTGCTTCTCGCTTTGGGTTTAGGGAGAATCAGATCCTGGTGATGATTCACACCGGTAGTCGGGGGTTTGGACACCAAATATGTACAGACTACACGAAAATCCTCTATAAGGCGGGAAAGAATTACGGGATAGAAATTCCGGATAAAGGACTCTCATGTGCTCCAATTAATTCTCCTGAAGGAAAGGCTTACTATGCGGCAATGGCATGCGCGGTCAACTTTGCGTTTTGCAACAGACAACTGATTACTCATGATGTGCGTCGTGCTTTCCAGGAAGTCTTCCAAAAGTCAGCCACCGAACTGGAAATGAAAATCGTTTACGATGTTGCCCACAACATCGCCAAGTTCGAACAACATAGAGAAGGAAAGTTGCTTGTGCACCGAAAGGGAGCAACACGAGCATTGCCTCCCTACCATCCCACCAATCCCCCTGTGTATCGGGAAACAGGCCACCCGGTCTTGATCCCCGGCAGTATGGGAACAGCGTCATATGTCCTCGTAGGCACACCAAAGGCTGAAGAGCCTTTCTTCTCGGTAAATCACGGTGCTGGACGCGTTCTTTCCCGAACTGCTGCGGAAAAAGAGATCTCTAAAGAAGAGCTGAAAGCCAGTATGCAGGGAGTTGTTTTTGACGAGAAAGCCTATCACCTGCTGCTCGATGAAGCGCCTGCCGCCTACAAGAATATTGATGATGTTGTGGATACGCTTGCGGAAATCGATTTTGTCAAAAAAGTGACCAGGTTGCGGCCACTAGCAGTAATTAAAGGTAAAGATTAAATTCGTGGTTTTCAAGAGAAGGAAAGAAGATTGCCAAATGGTAAAGAACTTACCTGCTAAATTCGATGTTGAGTATGAAAAACTGCAGAAGGGTTTTGAGGAAGCGGGTTATATAATCGCCGAGGATGCCTTGAGGACTATTTTCCTTGCCTTAAAACTAGAGAAGCCATTACTCGTCTGCGGTCCTTCAGGTGTTGGCAAAACCGAACTTGCCAAAGTCCTCAGCAAGATTTTCCAGGCAAGGTTAATCAGACTGCAGTGTTATGAAGGACTTGACGAAAGCAAAGCCATTTATGACTGGAACTACCAAAAACAGGTGCTTCAACTCCAGCTTTCTCATACAGAAGAACTTTTTTCGATGAAAAACATCTTAAAGCGTCCTCTTCTACAGGCGATTACCGCAAAAGAGCCCGTTGTTCTTTTGATTGATGACATTGATGAAGCTGATCGCAATTTTGAGGCATTGCTCCTTGAAATCCTTGCCGACTTCCAGGTGACGATCCCTGAAGTGGGTACAATTGTCGCTGAAGAAAAGCCGATTGTAGTGATTACCAGTAGTGGAAAACGAGAGCTTTCTGAAGCCCTGAGACGCAGGTGTGTTTTTCTGTACCTGGACTATCCGGGATCAGTAGAAGAGGCCCTGATCATCAGAAAGAAAGTTCCCCAGGTAATTGACGAAATTAACGAAGAAATTGCTCTTGGAGTAGCTTCCATGGAAAGATGTTATTCACCTGAGGTCATTGACTGGTTGAGGACACTGCTCTTCCTCAATGCAGGCTGTTATTCTGAAGAATACCTGGGAAAGATGATGGATTTTCTTGCCAAGAAACGGGATAACCTGATGGGCTTAAAATGAAAATGTTTTCAACAACCTGTCAATGGCAGGAAAACAGGAGATTGGGAGCGAAATGTAAAAATCGATAAAGATTAAAGATTTTCAAGGAAAGGGGGAATCAGAAGGGTGGAGCTTTTAGAAGGTGAAGAAGAACTGATCCACTCAGAGGTCGATTCCATTTTTCAAGAGTTTACTCCCGAACGCGAGAATCTAATCCCTGTGCTTCAGGAAACCCAAAAAAGGTTGAAATATCTGCCTAAGTTGGCAATGCAAAAGATTGCTGAAAAGATCGGTATACCAGAAGTAGATGTCTATAGTGTTGCCACCTTTTACAATCAGTTCCGTCTATATCCTCCAGGTAAAAACCAGATTAAGGTTTGTATGGGAACAGCTTGTCACATGATGGGGGGCCACATTATTTTAGAGTCTTTCGAACGACGCCTGGGTATCAAAGAAGGGGAAACGACTCCTGATCGCGAGTTTAGCTTGGAACGGGTTGCCTGTGTCGGGTGTTGTGCTTTAGCTCCCGTTGTTGTAGTCAACGATAAGGTGGAACCAAAGGTTTCCCCAATAAGAGTTGACGGAATTTTGCTCTCTTATGAGATTGAGAAAAAGTTAGAGGAGAAAGAAAAAGATGCTGAGGAAGAGGGTAAGAGCCAATGAGTGTGACCAGGTCTGAAGTAGCAAAGGCTTATGAAAAACTCCAGACTCAAGCTAAGAAGAAGGTTGAAAGTCTAAAAGAAAAACCCCTGGTAACCGTGGGCACTGCTACCTGCGGGAGAGCATCAGGAGCTTTAGAAATTTTTAACTTATTTCAAGAAGAGATCAAAAAAAATGGGCTAGACGTCAATGTAATGGAAGTAGGCTGTATGGGACACTGCTACGCCGAACCCCTGGTAACGATCTACAAACCAGGGTTTCCTTCACTCTGTTATGGTTCTGTCGATGAAGGAAAAGCGCAGCGTCTGATAAATGATTACCTGATTAACGATGACCCCTGTTTCGAGTTCGCGATGGCAGCCCTTGAACCCAATGATTTTTTTCCCACTTTCGCAGATTACCCAAGAGGAGTCTACGAATATAAAATTGTAATGGAACTTTGCGGTTTGATTAACCCTGAAGACATTGACCATTACATCGCTCATGACGGTTACGCTGCCCTCGTCAAGGTCCTAAACATGGACCCAGACGATGTCATTGAGGAAATTAAAAACTCCAAACTCCGCGGTCGCGGAGGTGCCGGCTTTCCTACGGGAATCAAGTGGGAACTCTGCAGAAAGGCTCCAGGAAGCCCTAAATACGTGATCTGCAATGCTGACGAAGGTGACCCAGGAGCGTTCATGGACAGAGCGCTTCTGGAGTCGAACCCCCATCAGATGCTGGAAGGACTGATCATAGCCGCCTACGCAGTTGGCGCCTCTCAGGGTTATATCTATGTGCGCGCCGAATACCCCCTTGCCGTGACTAGGCTCCAGACTGCTCTCGACCAGGCACGCTCCAAAGGTCTGCTTGGGGATTCAATTCTTGGGAGTGACTTCAGTTTTGATGTCAAGATTTTTCAGGGTTCGGGTGCCTTTGTCTGTGGGGAAGAAACAGCTCTTATTGCTTCCATTGAGGGAAAACCGGGGATTCCTTCCCACCGCCCACCATATCCAGCAACCCAAGGTTTGCACGGCAAGCCCACACTCATCAACAATGTTAAAACTCTTTCATATGTGCCTCACATAATTCGCAAGGGAGCCGAATGGTTTAAGAGCATCGGAACACCTGAAAGTCCTGGGACAGCAGTTTTTGCCCTCGCTGGCAAGGTGAAAAACACAGGTCTAGCCGAGGTTCCAATGGGAACAACAATCCGTGACCTGATCTTTTATGTAGGAGATGGAATTCGCGATGAGAAAAAATTTAAAGCAGTCCAGATTGGAGGCCCATCAGGAGGTTGTCTCCCAGAGTCTGCACTAGATCTCCCGATCGATTTCGACTCACTCCAGGAAGCAGGAGCAATGATGGGTTCTGGAGGACTCGTCGTTCTTGATGAAGATGACTGTATGGTAGAAATAGCCCGTTTCTTCCTCGACTTTACTCAAAAAGAATCCTGCGGCAAATGCACTTTCTGTCGCCTGGGTACCAAGCAAATGCTGGAAATTCTGACCGACATCACCAAAGGGAAAGGGAACCCAGAAGACATCGATCTCCTCTGGGAACTTGCTGAAGATGTCAAGGCAGGGTCCCTTTGTGGCCTGGGGAAAACTGCACCCAATCCTGTGCTTACGACGATTCGGTACTTCCGTGATGAATACGAAGCTCACGTTAATGAGGGTCGTTGTCCTGCTCTGATGTGTAAAGACCTGATCATGTACTACATCATTCCCGAAAAGTGCAGCAAGCTGTGTGATGTTTGTATCGGAAGTTGTCCGACTGAGGCAATTTACACGCGACCAGATATGCTCAAAGCCATTGACCAAGAAAAGTGTGTCAAGTGTAATAGTTGCCTTGTCGCTTGTCCACCTCAGTACAAGGCGGTAATTAAAATCTCGCCACCAAGACCGGTGGAAGAAGGGGAAATGAAGCAAGATGAGTAAGGAAGTAAAAATTATTATTGACGGAAAGGAAATCAAGGCCCGCGAAGGGGAAAAACTGCTCTGGGTTGCCCTCGATAACGGGATCTATATTCCTCATTTGTGCGCCAAACGAGATGCCGAAAAACCTGATGCAAGTTGCCGACTCTGTTTTGTGGAAGTTGAAGGAATGCCAAACCCTGTAACTTCATGCACCCTTCCGGTGAAAGACGGAATGGTAGTCCGTACCCGTACCCCGCGGGTTGACCGCCTGGTGTCTACAGCCTTCGAACTGCTTCTCAGTAATCACCGCCTGGGTTGTGGTAAGTGCCCGAAAAATCGTTCCTGTGAACTCCAAACAATTGCCAAGGAAAGAGGGCTCAAGCTGAAACTGACCAGGTTACGACCCCTGGAAAGGGATCTTCCAGTAGATGATTCTCCTCAAGGCTTCATCTACGACCCCAGCAGGTGCGTTCTGTGCGGGCAATGTGTATGGGTGTGCCACAATAAAGTAGGAGTAGGAGCAATCGGCTTCGTCAGGCGTGGCATTGAACGGAAAATGGCGACATTTGGAGAAGTTCCCCTTGCCGAATCCCGTTGCACCCAGTGTGGTGAGTGTGTGGAGGTTTGCCCTGTTGGAGCTCTCACTAAAAAAGAAGAAGATGAAAAACAAGCTGAAAGTGCTTAAAAATGTTCCGGCAAACAGCCTTTCCAATAGGCGGGAGGGGCAGAAAAATGAGTTCCGAAAAAGAAATTAATGAAGAAGAGGCACGAGAAAACCTCCGGAAAGCTGGCTATTCGGAACAAGTGATCGAACACTGGTTGCATCCGAAAAACTTAGGAACGATTGATAAAAATGAATGTGACGGTGATTCCGGCTGGTATACCGGCCCTTGTGGGGATTCAATGCGCATCTTCTTGAAAATAAGAAATGGTGTCATTCAGCAAGCATCTTTTATTAGCGACATCTGCATTGGTGCCGTTTCTGCTGCAGACGCGCTTACGGAGATGGTGCGCGGCAAAAAAGTAAGCGAAGCACTTGCTTTGAAAGCAGAAAACGTGATCAAAGAATTGGGAGGACTACCTGCTCAGGAGGAACACTGCGCGAAACTGGCAACAATTACCTTGAAAAAGGCCATTGCTGATTATGAAAAGTACCACCAATGCCCCTGGAAGAAACCTTACGAGAAAAAATGAATCCGTAATCAACTCGGTGTATTAAGCCCCATGCTGGACTGCACAACCACGTGGGGCTTTTCTTTTTACTCGCATTCCGCAATGAGAAGAGCCGGGGATCAGCATCCCCGGCTGGTGCGCCTTGGTTTTAGGAGTGCTTCTGGTTCTCTGTCTGGAGACTGCGTTCGGCCCTTTCAATCGCCAGACGGACAAGTCCGCCACAGTAGCGGGAAGGGACACCACCCCAGCCTTCGCGACGGACGATGTCAGCGATTCCCATTTCTTTGGCCAACTCCCATTTAAGAGCCTCAGACATCAAACCGCGCCTTTTCCGACCCATTGTAACCTCCTTTAGGCGCACCCATCTTTAGTTTGCACCTTTATTTAAGGTCTTATTTTGCCTGATTCCTCTTCCGAAGCATCGAGTAAAATTAATTTGGGCTAGACAGGAAGGAATTTTCCCAAAAAAGAAGAACCTCACTCCGAGTGGGAAAAAGCAAAATGAAGG
>LDZS01003194.1_pt1 | contig 27533 bp, 24 predicted proteins | sample 615471 | NCBI WGS metagenome assembly LDZS01 (sample SAMN03408295, study PRJNA278302) | terrestrial metagenome | isolation source: oil reservoir sample K3 | place: USA: Alaska, North Slope, Kuparuk formation | collected 2013
GGCTTCAGGCGGAAGCTTGTCGAAGCCGCCCTTTTCCGTCTCCCTCTCCTTTACAAACCTAATCCTGTCGTTCATGCGCGCACTAAATTGCTCCTTATACTTCGGGTCGCTGAAATCCGCAGCGAAGCCTTCGATCTCCATGATCTGAAGCTTGGAGAAATTCCCCCACGGCACAAAGCGAGCTTTACCTTCCACAATCGCCTCTATGATCCCCAGGGTATGCTTGGGTTCCACTTTCCTGCCCATGAAGTCGCCGGTGTTTAGGATGTAGCAATCCACGCCGCCGTCCAACAATGCCTTGAACCGCTCGTAATCCACCCCTAACGGGTAGGTCCTGAAGGGGTTGGCGTAGGGCTCGAATACGAGGGCATTCGGATCGACGCCGGGGGCGAGCCTCTCGGCGGTGGTCCTCTTCGTGGCGAGCGTCGCCCCCATGGCTGAACCCAGGGAAGCTTCCGTTATCTTCACGACCGGCGGCATCGTCGGGTCTTTCATCAGCCAAAAGATGGCGTTTATAGGCTCGTCTATACGATCGACCCTGTTCGGCGACCACAACCTCGACTTTATCGCCCTGCCGTTGCCGTTTCTCAAATCTACGGTGAGGGGATAGAGCCTTCCCTCTTTATCTCTTGTGACGCCATTGTTCTGCAGCGTAATGATGAACTTGTTAGCTTCGCTGCCCAAGGGATAGTCTTGGGTCTTGTCGAAATAAGTGGGCTCCAACGCTACCGAATATTTTTCGTCGCAGTGAACGACGACGGCATCGTCGTGCAAGATCGCCACATCGTACTTGCCGCCGTGCTTCGCATGGGTAAGTGTGGATTTTCCCGAGCCCGAAAGCCCGAACACGGCCACGACGAAGCTCTTGCCCCCGGGCAGGTTGTAGCGCTTCAACCCTCCGTGGCAGGAGATAAATCCGTTCCTGACGGCGACTCCCCACGCCAACGTGAGCGTCCCCTTCTTGTGTTCGCCGAAATACCTCAAGCCCAAAAGCGCTGCACAGTTGTGTAGGGGGTCGAAGAAGGCCAAGCCGAGGGGATGATCCGGATGGCGCCAATCCGGGTCGGAGAAGACGAAGATGTCGCCCTCAGGGTAGGGCCTGGAATTGGCATACATCTCGCTGTAGCGCTCATTTATATATTGAAAGTTGAGCAGCCAGTTGTAGAGGATGTGCTCGTGCCCTTCAGGGACCAAAAGGTGCGCCTTCAACATGAAGTCCGGGTCCAACCCCACCACGGCCTCGGCGCGGTAGAGCGTGCGAAAGCGGGTGCCGTAAACTGCCTCGCGCAGTTTGGCAGCGTATTCATCGATGTTGACGCCTGGCTCACTCACTATCCTGCGCGCGGCGGCGCAGCGCCCCACTACAGCTCCGTCGTTGAAGAGCAACACGTTAGCCCCTTCCGGCAATCCCTGCTTCTCCGGCTCGTACACAGGCATGCCGGTGAGCTCTATGCTCCCAGGGCTTTCCTTAGCCAGAAAGTAAGCTTCCTTTAACGTCGCCACCGTCGCGACGTTGTTACCGTAAAAGGGCGTTTCTATGGTCGTGCGGATCCTCGACTGCACAGATTCAAAACCGTCCTGGAGATATCCAATGGTGGACACTTCAGACGCCTCCCTCTTTAACTTCTATATCCCATAAACTAACCATTTCCCATAATACCACAATGTAAAGGCCGCCGCTGGGGCCAGAAAGAGATTGTCGATCTCCCCGACGAAGAGGGCCTCTCCGAGTGCGACCATTATAGCGCCGCCCAATATGACATACCAAGGGAGAAAAAGGGGCAAAAGGGCCGAATATACGAGGCCGGAGGCAAAGGCGGCCAGGAGGCACGATGCACTCCCCTCAATGGTCTTCCCTTTAAACCAAACATGCCTACCCCAGCGACGTCCGCACAGGGCCGCCCACGCATCGGCCAAGGTGGCCATGACCAGCGCCACAGGGCCGAAAGGCTCTGGAAAAACGACAGCAATCGCCCCGCCCAAAAAGTAATAGCTGGTGCTCGAAATGCCGTGGACCTCACCCTTCCTACCAACGGGCCTGAAGAGAGCGCAGAGAAGATCGTTTAGATGAACCCACCGCCGACGAGATATCTCTAAAACCCAAGCCGCGGCGGCTCCCAAGAAGAAGATCCAACGCAAGGCGGTCATGCCGAATATGGGATAGACCAGGCACGGAAAGAACAAACCCGAATAGCGGTAAAGCTTGCGGCGCACTTCGCCGCTCCCTAAGGCTGCCTCAAAAGTTTTGATGTCGTATTTAAGGTGGCCCAATCCCCTCACAAATACCCAGCCGGCAAGCCACATAACGCCGAAAGCCGCACCCGGTGTCAAACTCCCCCTGGATAAAGCCACCACGATCGCTATTGGCCACAGAGAGGCCAACCCCAAAAGAAATGCACCGCCGAAAGTGAGCCACCACGTGGCGACGAGCAGGCCGACGGCGGCGCTTTCCAAGGGCAAAAGATATAGGAAAGCCCCTGCAGTGGCCGCAGCTCCTATGCCACCTCTGAATCCCAAAAAACAGGACCAAGAATGCCCAACTATAGCGCACCAGGCGCACAGAGGCCACCACGGCTGGGAAAGCCCCAGGGCTTGAGCTAAAATGATAGCGAGCGCGCCCTTAGCGGAATCGCCGATCGCCGCAAGACAGCCCGCTACCGGCCCTGCAGAAATCCAGGCGTTGGCAGCGCCTATGTTGCGCGTCCCGGCGCTTCGCAAATCTGTTCCGGCGAAGAGATACGCTACGATGGCGCTCCATGGTATTGCTCCGATCAAGTAGCTAACTGCCATTGCAATAAAGGCCACTGCCTTCTCCCCCTTCGGCGAAAGCCATCCGGCATGGCCAAAGCGAAAGATGATGAGCAATAATTAGTTTAACACTGATTCGAAAGTTAGGAGGTGCGAGAAGCTGGACGGAGAAAGAGATGTCCTGATCCGCATAATATCAGCCCGCGAGAGGAGCAACTCCGAAATCCGCACCAAGGAAGGGACGTCGCTGCTCGGGGCTCTACGGGAAGCCGGTTTTTCGCTCTACGCCCCCTGCGGGGGAAACGGCAGCTGCGGCAAATGTCAGATCCAAGCCGAGGGAAAACTTTCGCCTCCCGATGAAGTCGAGACGAAGCTCATCGGGCAAAAGGGATTGAAACTCGGCTGGCGTCTGGCTTGCCGCGCCAAAGCGCTTGGCGATGTCAACGTACATTATTTCTTTGAAGAAATGCAAAAGCCGAAAGCTCAAGTAGATACATCTCGCATCGAGGTTAACAGCGACATATGGAAGGCGAAGTTTCTCATGGATTGGAAGGATTTGGGCGGCGCGGCCGATGCGGCAGAATCGCTATGCCGGGCTGCAACCTCCGCCTCGGGCAAAGTCATAACCGCAATAAGCGAGGAGGCGCTCAAGGCGATCTTGAGCGCATGGGAACCTGGCAAACCCCTCACCTGCGCGGCCATATCATGCTGCGAGGAGATAATAGCGATCGAGCAAAAGGAAAGCAGCGTATATGGTGTGGCTTGCGATATCGGAACCACGACGATAGCCTGCTATCTCCTCGATCTCGCCACAGGTGACGAATTAGGCGTATCTTCTGGGATGAACCCTCAAGCTTCGTTCGGATCCGACGTAATCTCTCGAATCTCGCGCGCCACAGACGACCCTAAAGCGTTAGAGGCGATGACGACCGCGGTCAGGCTGAGGGTGAGCGCCCTCATCGAAGAGGCTGCCCGCAACGCCGGCATACCGCCGGAGAACATCTACGACCTGCTGCTCGTGGGCAACAGCTGCATGCATCACCTCTTCTTCGGCCTGCGCCCCATATATTTGAGCCGCAAGCCCTTCATACCCGCTGTGCGCGATTCAAAAGCGCACCGTGCAAGGGACTTGGGCATCCCAGTCGCCCCCGACGCCAGAGTGCGGTTTCTTCCATTGATAGCCAGCTTCGTGGGCTCGGACATGCTGGCGCTCCTCTACCTGATAGAAAGCTCTTTCGATAGAAAGAGGCGCCTCGTGATGGATCTCGGCACGAACGGCGAGATAGGACTCGTGCACGATGGAAAGATTTTCGTGACGTCCACGGCCGCAGGCCCGGCCTTCGAAGGAGGGCGCATCTCCTGCGGCATGAGGGCCACCGATGGGGCCATATGGGGGGCACGATTTGCGGGAGGCGACATCGAGATCAACGTCATAGGAGGCTCAATCCCGAAGGGATTGTGCGGTTCTGGCCTCCTCGATGTAGTAGCGGCACTCCTTCGCGCCGGAGCCATCGACGGCACGGGCCGCATACTCCCGCGCGAGTCGGTGCCGTATCGGGCAATTGCGTCGCGCATCGAAGGAGATGGCAGAGAGAGACGCGTATTTCTGGCATCGGGCGAAGAAAAAAGGCTCTGCTTGACCCAAAACGATGTGCGCGAACTTCAGCTCGCCAAGGCGGCGATCAGGGCCGCTTCTGAAATCCTCCTGGAAAGGGCGGGGCTGAAATGGCAAAATGTGGAAGAATGCCTGCTTTCGGGCGCCTTCGGGAGTTTCCTGTCACCGCAGTCGGCCACTGCCGTCGGCATGATGCCAACAGAGCTCGAAGAGCGCACCATACCTATAGGGAACGGGGCCGGGGAAGGGTGCAAAAGAATATTATTGGGTGGCAAAAAGACTTGGGACACAGTTTGCAGATTAAGAGAGAGAATAAGACATATCCCCTTAGAGGGTTATCCAGAATTTGAGAAACGTTTCTTTCAATATATGCCCTTTAAAGAAGAATGAATGCAGCTTTTAGCGGATTTATCGTTGAATAGCTTTTTTAAAGATAGCTGAGCTGGGTAAAAGTTATTAAAATTGCCGTTATTACTTTACGAGTTAAGTCTAAATCTAAAAAATACTATCAGTTTGGAAATATCAAAAACTACAAGTCGAACACGAAGGCGAAAGGGTTTTGGCTTCGCCTCTAATCCCAACCCTCCGCCTTAGGCCTTCTTTGAAGAATAAAAATGACTCCAAGCGCCAATGCCTCTAAAAAAACTCCCGATAAAAAGGTAAAGAAATAACTCTTGGTAAGATCATAGACCACTCCCGCGAACAGCGGTCCCAAGCCCTCAGCCAAAGCGATGAAGATATTGATCATGCCGTAGATCGTGGAAAGGTTCTTCCTTCCACAATAATCCGCCACCAACGGGCCGATAAGGGGCGGGTATATGCCGTAGCCGAAGCTGAACAGCACTATTATCAGATATAAAGCGCGGATGTCCCGCACGAATATCAAAGAAACCAAAGAAACTATGACCATAACCGAAGAAACCGTCAAGGCTTTGAGCTTCCCAACCCTATCTGCAAGCCAACCTCCGCCCAGCCTCCCTACTATGCTGATGAGGCCGAGCAGGCTCAGGGCCGCCGCCGCTTCGCTTCTTCTTCCTAAACCCATATCCTCCACAAAGGGTACCAAGTAAATTATTAACATATAGGTAGCCGCCACCGTGAAAGAAAACAAAGCTGCCACGAGCCAAAATTCAGCCTTTTTTATAGCTTCGACCGGGGCCAGGCCGCGCAAGGCGCTACTTCGCCCATTTAACGGAGCATTTAAGGCTATCGCTTCCCCATCTGGAAGCAAGCCCATGGATTCGGGATCCCTTCGCATAAAGATGCCTCCGAGCAAAGTAACGCACAAAAAACTCAAAAACCCCATGACTACAAAAGTCTGTCGCCACCCCAAAAACTCGACACTATAAGCGGCGCCTAAAGTCATAAAGTAACCCAAGCTTATTCCTGAAGAGGCAATGCCGTTGGCCAAACCGCGCTTCCTTACGAAAAATCTGTTAATCGTAGAGGTACATGAAGGCCAGATGCCGCTCAAGCCGATTCCGAATATGATGCCGTAATAGATATAAAATTGGCGCAGTGAAGTGGCGGTAGAAAGGAGAAACATAGAAAGCCCGATGAGCGCTCCGCCGATCGACACGGAAAGGCGCGGCGAAAATTTGTCCGTGAGCCTGCCAATTAGCGGGGAAGATATGCCGTAGGTGATTAAGCTAAGAGTGAAGGCGAAAGAAAAGGCTCCTCTCGAGGAAGAGAACTCGGAACAAAGAGGGCGTATAAAGAGGCCAAAAGAACCCCTGATGCCGTAAGCTACAAAGAGGATCACGACGGTCACGATAACCAGTTTCCAGCCGTAGAATAGACCCTTCAATCGGTTTCTCCAAGGTGTTTTGATGGTCGTCAACCCCCCGACGAATGATGATTTACATCATGGACTCGCTATAATTTATTGTAACGCTTAGGCGCCACAAATTATCGTGCCGGCGCATCGTTGACCTGGATGCCCACATTGGCAATAATGTATGCATATCCGAAGGATCATAAGGAGGCAAGGCCATGACGAAGGGGGAACTTCTCTACGAGGGGAAAGCCAAGAAGCTCTATGCTACGGATGACCCTGCGCTGTGCGTAATGGAATACAAAGACGAGCTCACCGCCTTCAACGCACTGAAGAAAGCCACCATGGCGGGAAAGGGAAGGCTCAACAACCTCATAAGCTCCAAAATATTTGAGCACTTGAATGCCTCGGGCTTTCCCACCCATTTCATCCGCCGGCTGGACGAGCTGAACCAGCTGGTCAAAAGGGTCACCATCGTGCCTTTGGAGGTAGTGGTGCGAAACCTCACCACGGGCTCCATATGCAAGCGGCTGGGCGTCCAGGAGGGGATGCGGCTGCCACGGCCTCTCGTTGAATTTTACCTCAAAAACGACGCCTTGGGCGATCCGCTTGTGCTCGAGGATCACGCGCTCCTCTTCGGATGGGCCACAGAAGAGGAGCTCGGCCGAATGAAAAAACTGGCCCTCGACGTGAATAAGGCATTGTCGGAGCTATTCGAAAAGCTGAACATATTCCTGGTAGATTTCAAGTTGGAGTTCGGCAAAGACAGAGACGGCAACCTCGTCATCGCCGACGAGGTATCGCCGGATACGTGCAGACTTTGGGATCGCACCTCCGGAGACCGCTTGGACAAGGACCGCTTCCGCAAGGACATGGGCAACGTCTTAGAGGCCTACGAAGAGATCTGGCGCCGCCTCGAAGAAATGAAGGCATAGACATGAGATACAGAGCCAGCCTACTAATCTACCTCAAAGAGGGAGTCCTCGACATTCAGGGGAGGACGATATTGCGATCGCTTCACGATCTCGGCTACGGCGAAGTCCAGGACGTGCGCGTGGGGAAATATCTGAGGATCACCCTCGAAGCCGCCGACGAAAGCGCCGCACGCCGACAAGCGGAGGCGATGTGCAGCGATCTGCTGGTCAACGACCTCATAGAGGAATATTCTCTGGTGGTGGAGGAAGAAGGGAAATGAAGGTCGCTGTAGTCGTCTTCCCCGGTAGCAATTGCGATGCCGATGTAGCCCACGCCGTCGAGGTCACGGTCGGGGCATCCGTTGAAATGGTATGGCATGCGAGCGAATTCCTCCCCGCCGGGACAGACCTCGTGATATTGCCCGGCGGCTTCAGCTACGGCGACTACCTGCGATGCGGAGCCATGGCAGCCAGATCGTCGATAATGAAGGACGTAAAGCGCTTCGCCTCTTCGGGAGGACTGGTCTTGGGCATATGCAACGGCTTTCAGATCTTGACGGAGGCCAAAATGCTGCGAGGCGCATTTCTGCCGAACCGCACGCTGTCGTTCATATGCAGGCCCTGCGCGCTCAGGGTTGAGCGCGACGATACGCCTTTCACACTGCGCTACAAGGCCGGTCAGGTGGTGCGCTTCCCTATAGCTCACCATGAAGGCCTGTATTATCTGGACAAAGATGAGCTGGATGCCATGGAAAAAAGGCGCCAGGTGGTATTCAGATATGCCACGCCGGCCGGCGAGGTGACCGACGAGGCGAACCCGAACGGAGCGCTCAACAACATAGCCGGCATGGTGAACGAGGGCGGCAACGTGCTCGGGCTGATCCCGCACCCCGAAAGGGCGAGCGAGCCCGTCCTCGGCTCCGTAGATGGCGCGCTCATGTGGCAATCCATAAGCGAGTGGATCAAAGGAGGGGGTGCACATTGAACTACCGCACCTTGGGACTGCGAGATAAAGAATACGACGCCATCGTAGAAGGGCTCGGGCGAGAGCCCAACGAGACCGAGCTGCACTTGTTTTCTGTCATGTGGTCAGAGCACTGCAGCTATAAATCGACGCGCCGCCTCCTCCGCCTATTCCCAAAGGAGGGAAAGAGCGTCGTCCAAGGCCCCGGAGAGAACGCCGGCATCGTCGACGTGGGAGACGGTTGGGGTGCAGCCTTCAAGGTAGAAAGCCATAACCACCCATCCGCGGTCGAGCCATATCAAGGGGCGGCCACGGGCGTAGGGGGAATAATCAGAGACATACTTGCGATGGGCGCACGACCCACCGCCTCCATGGACGGGCTGTTCTTCGGCCGAGAGGGCGCACGAAGCACGAGGCGGCTCTCAGACGGGATCATAAGGGGGGTCGGCGATTACGGCAACTGCGTGGGCGTGCCTACGGTTGGAGGCAAGACGGCCTACGATCCCTCCTACGATGAAAACCCCCTCGTAAACGCCTTCTGTCTGGGCTTGGTGCGGCTGGACCGCGTCATCAAGTCCTCCACGGCTGCCCCGGGACAGGTGGCGGTCCTGATCGGATCCCCCACGGGCAGAGATGGCATCGGCGGCGCCGCCTTTGCATCCGTGGAGCTGGCAGATGAGACGAAAAGCAGCCGCCCGCAGGTCCAGATCGGCGACCCCTTCGCGGAGAAGCTGTTGGTCGAATGCTGCCTGGAGCTCGTCGAGCTTGGCGTGGTCGTCAGCATGCAGGACATGGGGGCCGGCGGTATCACATCCTCCGCCAGCGAAGTGGCCGCAAAGAGCGGCGTCAGCGTCGTCATAGAGCTCGACAGAGTCCCCCTGCGAGAAGAGGGGATGGCCCCTTGGGAGATAGCGCTGTCGGAGTCACAAGAGCGCATGCTCCTGATAGTGCAGAAAAAAGACATAGAGCTCGTGGAGAGCGTCGCCGCCAAGTGGGGGTTGAACTGCGCATCGATAGGCGCTACGACGCCGGGCGACAGGTTCGTCCTCAAATATAAAGGCAACGTGGTCACCGATGTGCCCGCCTCCCTCTTGGGAGGAGAGTGTCCCGAAATATCGTGGCCCTCTTTGTCTCCCGAAGATTTAAACGCCAGACAGAGCTTCGGCGCCGAGCAGATAAAGCCTTCCAAGGGATGGGAAGACGCAGTCGTTTCTCTGCTCTCTCACCCCAACTGGGCGGATAAGTCGTGGATATACGAGCAATACGACCACATGGTGCAGATAAACACGATCGTCGGCCCGGGTTCGCCCGTGACGCTGTTGCGCATAAAGCCAAACGGCCGATTTTTGGCATTGGTCATGGAGAGCGACCCGTGGAAATGCCACCTCGACCCCTTTTCAGGAGGGGCAGAGACTGTGGCCAAAGGCCTGAGAGCTCTGGTCGTATGCGGAGCCGTGCCGTTGGGGATGACCGATTGCCTTAACTTCCCTTCGCCGGAAAAGCCGGACCAGTTTTGGGAGTTGGAGGAGGCTGTGCGCGGAATGGCGACGGCTTGCCGTGAGATGGCCTGCCCCGTGGTCTCGGGCAACGTCAGCCTATATAACGAGACGTCGAAGTCCAAAATACTGCCCACGCCCCTCGTCTGCATCGTAGGCCTCGTCGACTCGCTGGAGGATTTCCTCCCGTCTGGACGCTGGAAAGAGGGAGACCGCCTCTTCCTCGTCGGTTCGCCCGGCGGCTCGCTGGCCGGAAGTGCATACCAATGCGTCTTCTCCGGAAAGCCGCGCGGCGTGCCGATTCCCTTCGATGCACAAAAGGAAAAGGCCTTCCTCGAGCGCGCCGCAAAGACAGCCAAAGGCAGGGTGGCCGAAAGCGGCAGACCGCTTGTGGGGGGAGGATTAGCCTTGGCGTTGGCGAAGGAAGCCATAGAGAGTGGCATAGGGGCGCGAGTGAATCTCGACGCGGAAGCGAAGCCTCTATCCCTGCTCTTCGGCGAAGGAGGGCCGAGGGCCATATACGCCGTACCGCCGGATAAGGCAGCCGCCTTTTGTCGTATATGGCAGGGCTTCCCCGTGAACCGCATCGGTAAGGTCGGAGGGAGCGAACTATCCGTAGACGGCTTCCTCAAGATCCCGTTAGAAAAGCTCATTCAAGCCTGGAGGAGACCGTGATGTGCGGAGTATTCGGCGCTTTCGCTCGAAGCGGCAAGCTGCTGCTCGAAGACATATATCTGGGGCTTTTCGCCCTGCAGCATAGGGGGCAAGAGGCTGCGGGCGTGGCCTGGATCGGCCCTGATGGAACGCTGCAAAGCTTCAAAGGCATGGGTTTGGTCCACGAAGCCCTCGACCAGAAAAGGCTGTCTCAGATAACAGCCCGTGGGGCCATAGGCCATGTCCGTTACTCTACGTCCGGGGCCTCGATAATAACGAACGCCCAGCCGTTGGCGGCGAACTACGCCAAGGGGCCGGTGGCCATTTCTCACAACGGCAACATAACCAACGCCGAGGGTATCCGCCTTTACTTGGAAAACAGAGGGGCGATATTCCAGTCCACCACCGACACAGAAGTCATCATACATCTCATGGCACACCAATCGCACAAAGCTCCCCTCGATGCCTTGATAGACGCGCTCGAGCGCCTGAACGGGGCCTACAGCTTGGCTGTGCTCTTCAAAGACGCGCTTGTGGCGGCGCGCGACCCGTGGGGGTTCCGCCCACTCATCTTGGGCAGGCGAGACGATACGTATTACGTGGCATCGGAAAGCTGTGCCCTCGACCTCATCGGAGCCGAGGTCATTCGCGACGTAGAGCCGGGGGAGGTGGTGGTCATAAACGATGACGGCCTCTCGAGCCTCCGCATCCCCCTGAAGGCGAAAAGGCACCGCTTTTGCTCCTTCGAATACGTCTATTTTGCCAGGCCCGACAGCATAATAGACGGGCGCTGCGTCTATATCGCGCGCAAGGAGATGGGGCGGCGGCTCGCAGCGGCTTCCCCATGCTTGCGGGCTCAACTCGTGACGGACATGCCCGACAGCGGCACCATAGCCGCCACAGGCTACGCGGACGCTTCCGGCCTGCCCTATGAAAGGACCATCGTGCGAAACCGCTACGTGGGGAGGACCTTCATCCAACCGACGCAAAAGGTGCGAGAGTTGGGGGTGCAGATAAAGCTCAACCCCATGAGAGAAGTAATAGACGAAAAATCCCTCGTAGTGGTGGACGATTCCATCGTGAGGGGGACGACAGTGGCCAAGGTGGTATCGATGATGCGCAAGTGCGGAGCGAGGGAGATCCACATGCGCATATCCTCACCACCCGTTCGCTTTCCCTGCTACTACGGCATCGACACGCCGACTCGTCAAGAGCTCGCTGCAGCGCGCTTCGCCTCGCTCGAAGAACTTAGAAGTTCGATAGAAGTCGATTCGTTAGAATACCTGAAAGAGAGCGACCTCGTCGCCGCAATAGGAATGCCGCGGGACGAGCTGTGTCTGGCCTGTTTTAACGGGGAATACTTGAAGGAGGGAAACGAGGGTGGCTTTGAACTATGAAGAGTCGGGGGTGAGCCTGAAGAAGGCCCACTCTTGGGTGGAGCGCATAAAGGCTGTGATCGGGGACGGAGACCCCAAGGTGGCCAAAGGGATAGGCGGGTTTTGTGGCCTCTATAAATTTTCTGACGGCGAGCTGTTGGCGGGATGCTGCGACGGCGTGGGGACCAAGCTCGAGGTGGCGAGGCATTTTGGACGCTACAAGGGCCTCGGTCAGGACCTGGTAGCCATGAACGCCAACGATTTGGTCACCTGCGGGGCGAGGCCGCTCTTCTTCCTCGACTATATCGCCTGCGGCACCTTGGACGAAGATGTCTTCGGCGAGATATTGGAAGGGGTCGTAGAGGCGTGTAGGGCCTGCGATTGTGCCCTACTGGGCGGCGAAACTGCCCAGATGCCTGACGTCTATCCGCCGGGAGGGTTCGACTTGGCCGGCTTCGCGGTCGGATCGGTGAGCCCTCAGACACTCGTCGACGGAAAAGGCGTCAAAGAGGGAGATTTGCTCGTCGGCCTTGAAAGCTCCGGGCTCCACAGCAACGGCTACTCGCTCGTCCGTCGGCTATTTTTTGGTCCGCCACGGGGGATCGAAGGGCTGGAAAAGGCCTTGAAGGAGCCGGCTGCCGACGTCCTGCTGCGCCCCACGAGGCTCTACGTCCGCCAGGCCCTAAAGGCAGTTTCGACCGGCACAGTCAAAGCCATGGCTCACATAACAGGCGGTGGGCTCGAGGAGAACATAAATCGCTCCCTCCCGTCGGGCATGAGAGCCGAGATAGACTTCTCGAGTTGGAAGCGACCCCCCATATTCCGCTGCATCGCCGAAGCCGGCGTCGAAGAGGAAGAGATGCGGCGCGTCTTCAATTTGGGGATAGGTTTCGTCCTCGTCGTTTCGCCCGAAGAAGAAAGTACCGTGAGGCGTGCGCTCGAAGAGACTGGGGAGAAGGCAATAGTCATAGGGAAGGTCGCATCATGCCCAAGATAGCCATACTGCTCTCCGGGCGCGGCACGAATATGGCCGCGCTGGCGCGCAGGGTTGCCTCGGGCGACCTCGATGCCGATATCCGGTTCGTGGGCAGCGACCGCCCTGACGCCGAGGGTTTGGCCCGCGCCGAAGCGCTGTCGCTGCCCACGCTGGTGCTTCCCTACCGAGAGAAGGGCAAAGACGAAGCCGAAGAGCTGCTCCTTGGGTATTTAGATAAAAATGGCGTCGAGTGGGTGGTGCTGGCCGGCTTTATGCGCATCTTGAGCCCTCGAGTTGTCTCGCGCTTCAGGGACAGAATCGCGAACATCCACCCGGCGCTGCTTCCTGCCTTTCCCGGCACGGGGGCGATAGCGTCAGCCTGGAATTACGGCGTCAAAGTCACCGGAGTAACTGTTCATCTGGTCGACGAGGAGATGGATCACGGCCCGATCTTGGCCCAGCGCTGCGTGCCCATAGATGAAGGCCAGACGCTGGAGGAGCTCGAGGAGCGCATCCACGAGGTGGAACACGACATCTACTGGAGGACGCTCAAAGACCTCTTCGCGGGCCGTTACAAGAAAGAAGGGAGGCGCATGAAGCTTGATCGAACATAGAGCGCTCATATCTGTATGGAACAAAGACAGTATAGAGGAGTTCGCAAAGGGATTATCTCAGAGAGGGTGGCAGCTCCTGTCGTCTTCGGGGACGGCGAGGTGCCTTGAAAAAGCAGGAGTGCCCGTCAAGGAAGTAGCCGACCTTACTGGATATCCCCACATCCTGGGTGGAAGGGTAAAAACGCTACACCCGGCGGTGATCGGCGGCATCCTCGCCAGACGCCACTTCGAAGAGGACCTGAACGACGTCGAGCGATACGGCATCCCTCTCATAGACATCGTCGTATGCAACCTCTACCCCTTCGAAGAAAAGGCGCGCCGGGGAGCGAGCCTGGACGAGCTGTTGGAGCACATAGACATAGGAGGGGTGACGCTGCTCAGGGCGGCGGCCAAGAATTATCACTATGTCGTCGTCGTGACGGATCCGTCCGACTACAAGCTCGTGCTGGACGAAATCGACTCGGAGGGCAACATCACCTTGCCCACGAGAGAACGCTTGGCGCTCAAGGCCTTTTCCTACACCGCGCGGTATGACGCGGTCATATATGCCGGCCTCTGCGAGGCGCTCGGAGAGAAGGCGGGCCTTCCCCAAGCGCTGCCCCTCGCCATGGATAAAGCCCTCGACCTGCGTTACGGCGAAAACCCCCACCAAGCCGCAGCCCTCTACCTCCCGCCGTTGTCGAACCTACCCTGGGAGGTCCTCTCCGGCAAGCCTCTTTCCTATAACAACATCCTCGACGCCGATTGTGCGCTGCGCGGGTGCGCGCTCCTCTCCGACCAACCAGGCTGCGTCATCGTCAAGCACACCTCCCCCTGTGGGATGGCCTGCGGCGAAGACCTCAAAGAAGCATATACGAAAGCTCTGGAATGTGATCCCGTCTCCGCCTTCGGCGGCATAGTGGGCTTAAACCGCCGGGTAACGACAGACCTGGTCGAAACGCTGAGCGAGCGCTTCTTTGAAATCGCGATAGCACCGGACTTCGAACCAGCCTCGCTCTCGCTTTTAAAGGAGAAGCGGCCTAACATGCGCCTCCTCCGCTGGAACGGCGGGCGGGCATACGATCTCCAACTGGTGGGCACGTGGGGAGGCATCCTCGCTCAGGAGGACACCCCTCCTCCCCTCCCCAGGCCCGAAGCGGGCGAGTGGGTGGGAAAGCCGCGAAACGACCTATGGCCCGATTTGATCCTGGCCTGGAAGGCGGCCTACCTCGGAAAGAGCAATGCCATAGCCGTTGTCAAGGACGGGGGCACAGTAGGGATAGGATGCGGCTTCCCGAGCCGCGTCGATGCGGTGCGATGGGCCCTCGAAAGGGCCGGCGAGAAGGCGCGCGGAGCCGTGCTCGCCTCAGACGCCTTCTTCCCGTTCGCAGACAGCGTGGAACTGGCATCGCAGGCCGGCATAGCGGCCATAATCCAACCCGGTGGTTCCGTGCGCGACGGAGAAGTCAAAGAGGCGGCCCTTCGCCTGGGCGTGAGCATGTTCTTGAGCGGCTGGCGCACGTTCCGCCATTAGTTTAAGCCACCGCTTAAAAGCTTAAAGGAGGTAAAGTCGTGAAAGCCCTCATATTGGGAGGGGGCGCGAGAGAACACGCCATCGCATGGGTCCTCTCCCGCTCTAAAGTATTCGACGAAATCCACGCCGCGCCCGGCAACGGCGGCATCGCCGAGGTCGCCCACCTGCACGAGATAAACCCCACAAAGGGTGAGGATGTCGTGGCCCTGGCCAAAAAGATATCGGCAGACCTGACGGTAGTGGGGCCAGAAGCGCCCCTCATGACAGGCGTCCCTGACGCCCTTAGGTGCGAGGGCATTCCAGTCTTCGGTCCGGGAATCGACGGAGCGCGCCTCGAGGGCAGCAAAGCCTTCGCCAAATCCTTCATGCTCGACGTCGGCATACCCACCCCTTCCTTTCACATATGCCGCACCGTGGCCGAGGCAAAAGAGGCGCTGTCCCTGCGGCACCCGCCCTTCGTCGTGAAGGCCGACGGCTTGGCCGCCGGCAAAGGAGCCTTCGTGGTAGAAGAGCTCGCCGAAGCGATGCGCCTGTGTCGTTCGCTCTTAGAGGAAGGAGTGTTGGGAGAAGCCGGCCGCACCGTTATCATCGAAGATTACATCGCGGGGAGAGAACTCACGGCAATGCTCCTGATAGACGGTAAAAATACAGGCTTGCTTCCTTTGAGCCAGGACCACAAGCGCGCCCTCGACGGCGACAAGGGGCCCAACACCGGTGGTATGGGCGCGTATGCCCCGGTTCCCTGGGCGAGTAAGGCTCTCGTCGGGCGCATCGAAGAGATCTCCTCCACCACCGCTTGCGCGCTGAAAGCCAAAAACATAGACTACCGAGGTGTCATATACATCGGCCTCATGGTGGACCGAGACGAAAGGCCATGGGTCTTGGAATACAACGCGCGGTTCGGCGACCCGGAGGCGCAGGTGGTCTTGCCGATCTGCGACGTCGATTGGGGCGAAGTCATGCTGTCGGTGGCAAAATCCGAGCCGTTAAGCGCCATCAGGGCGAAAGACTGTGCCGTTGGAGTGGTGATGGCCTCCGGGGGCTATCCCGGCCATTACGACGTGGGCTTCGAGATAAGCGGCTTGGAGGAGGCCCGAAAGACAGAAGGGGTCCTGATCTTCCACGCCGGCACGAAAAGGGACGGCGAGAAGTTGGTCACGAGCGGTGGACGGGTCTTGACCGTAGTCGGACTGGACCCGTCGCTCGAGGAAGCGCGCGCCAAGGCATATAGAGGCGCGTCGGCCATAAGCTTCGAAGGAGCGCATTACAGGCGCGACATAGCCTGGCAGGCGTTGTCGCCCAAAACGCCCCGCAAAGGAGGAGATGCGCGATGAGCGCCAAGGTGGGAATCGTCATCGGATCCAAATCCGACCTCGAGCGAGCGAAAGAAGCCGCAAAGCTGCTCGAAGAGCTGGCGATCCCTTATGAAGTCACAATAGCTTCTGCTCACAGGACCCCCGACGACGTGGCATCTTACGCCAAGCGCGCCGCGGAGCGCGGAATAGGCGTGATAATCGCGATGGCTGGCCTCGCCGCTGCGCTTCCCGGCGCAATAGCCGCCTACACACTGATACCGGTGATAGGCGTCCCACTCGAGGCCGGAGCCCTAAAGGGGGTGGATGCGCTGCTCTCTGTGGCTCAAATGCCGCCCGGCGTGCCGGTGGCCGCAGTGGGCATAGGAGGGGCAAAAAACGCAGCGCTCCTGGCCGCCCGCATATTGTCCTTGGGCGACGAAGGCCTGAGGGAGCGCCTCGACTCTTATGCGACGCGAGCCAGAAGTGACGTGCAGAGCGCCCGCTCCTCTCTGGAAGGCCTCACTGCAGTCCCTGACGAGGCATTTGACTGAGGCGCTTGTCCAAGGCATTTAACTGACCGGAGCACTCGTATGAAAACGTATCGCAGCTGGTCTTCTTACCTGCGGGAGAGGTTCGGCGAAAGAGTCCACAAGCTATGCCTGGACCTCGGGGCAGGATGCCCCCACAGGGACGGCCTCTCAAGGGGAGGGTGCATCTTCTGCGACGAGCGAGGCGGCGGAAGTGGCGCAGCGCTGGCCGGTATATCACTCGAAGAGCAGATAAAAAGCGGCGCGGCAGTCATCAGGGCGCGATATAAAGCGCAGGCCCTCATCCTCTACTTTCAAAGCTACTCCGCCACGAACCTCCCCTTAAAGGAGCTCGCAGAAGAAGTGGAAAAAGCGATAAGGCTCGCCGAAAGGCACACCAGGATCGTCGGATTGGCCTTCGGCACGAGGCCGGATCTCCTGCCCGACGATGTGCTCGATTATTTCGACGATCTTGCCGGCGATGGGCTTGACGTATGGGTCGAAATAGGCGTTCAGTCGCTGTCGGAAGAGAGCCTCCGCTGGCTCAGGCGTGGACACGACGTCCACTGTATAGAAGAAACTGTAAAGCGATGCCATGACAGAAGGTTTTCCCTTTGCGCCCACCTCATAGCAGGCATACCCGGGGAAGACGATTTACAGATGGCCAGGTCTGCCGCCACGTTGGCCAGCTGGGGCGTCCGCGCGTTCAAATTTCACCCTCTGTACGTGCTCCGCGGGACGGCCTTAGAAGAGGAATACCAAGCCGGGCGATTCGCTCCGTTGACGCTCGACAAATATGCGGAGATCGTGACGTCGGCCATCGCGAACTTGCCGCGGGGTGCGATCATCCAGCGCCTCACGGCCGACGCAAAACCGCCCCATCTCATCGCCCCCCTGTGGGTGGCGGACAAAGCCGGCGCAGTGGCTCGCATAGAGCAGCGCCTGTCGGCGCTGAACAAAAGTTGACAGAGAGTCGGTGGAGATTAGATGCCCGGAAGAATCCTCTTCCGGGCATCTACACAGAAGAAAGCTCAGTCTATCCTTTGTCACTTAGAGGCCTTGGCCGAGGGAGCAGGGTGCTTTTGCCTCCACGTCTTTATGGGCAGTCCCCATATGCTGATGAAACCGACGGAGGCTTTGTGATCGAAGGCGTCCCCTTCTGAGTACGTAGCCAAGTCCAGGCTGTAGAGCGACTCGGGCGACTTCAGGCCCACCACAACTGCCTGCCCCTTATAGAGCCTTACCCTCACATCGCCCGTCACGTGCCCTTCGATATGGTCAAATAAGACATCGAGGGCCTCTTTCAAGGGAGAAAACCAATACCCCACATAGGCCAGTTCCGCGTATTTGCTCTCGAGCCCCGCCTTGGTCGACAAGACGTCCTTGGACAGCGTCATGTTCTCGAGGGCCTTGTGTGCCTGGATGAGCGTAATGGCCGCAGGACACTCGTAGACCTCTCGGCTCTTGAAGCCCACGAGCCGATCTTCTATCATGTCGACCCTGCCCACGCCGTGCTTCCCGGCTATAGCGTTCAGCTTCTGAATGAGATCCACGCCGTCCATCTTCTCTCCGTCGAGCGCCACGGGAAGGCCCTTCTCGAAGGATATGATTACATACTCCGGTTTATCAGGTGCTTCCCATGGATCCTTCGTCATAGCAAATGCGTCCGATAACGGCTCGTTCCACGGGTCCTCAAGAGGCCCACACTCGATAGAGCGCCCCCATAGGTTCTCGTCGACGCTGTAGATGCCGGAATCGGCGCGCGGCACGGGTATGCCGTGTTTGGTGGCGATCTCCAGTTCCTGTTCCCTCGTATAGTGCCAATCGCGCACGGGAGCAATTACCTCTATATCGGGCTTCAACGCTTTGGCGCACACTTCGATGCGCACCTGATCCTGCCCCTTGCCCGTGCAGCCGTGAGCTATTGCCACGGCGCCTTCGGCCTCGGCGATCTCGACCAGATGAGCAGCTATGAGAGGGCGAGACAGAGCCGCGCTCAAAGGGTAAGCGCCTTGATACATCGCGTTGGCCTTAAGAGACGGCCAAACGTAGTTCTCCACCAGCTCCTTCTTGAGATCCATCACATAAGCCTTGACGGCGCCGGTTTTCAGCGCCTTCTCCTTGATGGCAGCCAGATCTACTGCGCCTTGCCCCACGTCGGCCGTGAACGTGATCACGTCATATCCCTGATCTTGGAGCCATTTCACCGCAACCGACGTATCCAACCCACCGCTGTAAGCCAATACCACCTTTTCCTTCGCCATTTGTACTCCCTCCTGCTTAACTATTTTGTAATCCTCTGTGTGCCCATTAAAAAAGCCCGCCCCTTCGTCAGAAGGGACGGGCTTTAACCCGCGGTGCCACCCTTGTTGGTAGATCTTAAAAGCTTTAAGGTCTACCCACTCTCTTTTAGGTCTTTTTACGGAAGACCACCCGGGCTCCTACTTGGCCTTAGGCCTTTCTTCGGAAGCCAGCTCAGGGGCTCTATTCAGCTCTGTGCCGATTGAGGAACGCTTTCAGCCGCGGCGCTCCCTCTCTGTCAACGAGCCACAAAACCTACTCTTCCCCTTCATCGCCCTTCGTTGAAAAGAACGAGTTCGGGAAGCTCAGGTCTTATTCGTCTGACTCGTCTCAATCGGCCGCACAACACCACTGCTCTTACCCCCAAAGCTATGTTAGGACCCATTATACCATGTGCCCTCCCCCTGTCAACCTCGGGTGAGGCTGGCTTGCATTCAACGGGTCAGGAGCTTGGTGTTGGCGGTTTCAAGCAGAGTCTTCGCTGCCATTAAGAGGGGGAGCAGGTCATCTAAATCCTCCGCATCATTCAATCGCTCAAGGAGGGACGCCACGAGCGAATTTACATCCCGTAAGGCTCGCCGCGCATCATCGCTACCTCTTTTCAGGGCGGCGGCCACGACGGGAATCTCCCTGCGTTCGGGCGCTAAGGCGATGGTAAAACCCGCAACAGGCGCAAGGGCTTTAAAGCCCAGCCCATCAAGCCCCGAGGCGAGCGATTCCGATGCCTTCGCTTCCCCATGTGTGACCAAAAACAGAGGAAATGTCTTGAAATTGGAAGCCCACGCAAGCAGATCGTCACGATCGGCATGCGAGGAAAACCCGCCTACCGTGTGCACTTGACTTTTGACTTGCACCTCCTCGCCGGCGATGCGCAGGTAGGGCTCACCCTCCACTATGCGGCGTCCCAGCGTACCAGCAGCTTGATAACCCACAAATATCACATGACTTTTGGGATCCCATAAACTGTGTTTCAAATGGTGGACTATCCTTCCGCCGTTAGCCATGCCACTTCCTGCCAGGACTACAGCGTGGCGCACATCGTTGATGGCCCGCGATTCTTGGGGCGTGATCGCTTTCTTGAGCTGTTTCGGCGCAAAGGGGTCTTCGTCCTTCAAAAGCCTCCCCTGGAGCTCAGCGGAGAGCAGGGAAGCATATTTGCGATAAATTTCCGTGGCTGTAACGCCCATGGGAGAATCTAAGTATATGGGGACGTTGTCTCGCAATACCCCCTCCTCTTGGAGGAGAAACAGCTCGTACAGCACGCGCTGCGCCCTCTCTACGACAAACGTGGGGATTAAAACCTTCGAGCGATCGCCGAGGGCCTCTCTCATGATCGACGCAAATTCTTCCCGCGTTTCGGCGCAGCTTTTGTGCCTGCGGTCGCCGTAGGTAGACTCGATCACCACAAAATGAGCATCTTCGACGACGGCAGGGTTGCGCTCGAGGACGGACTCCTGCTGCCCGAGATCTCCAGAAAATACGACCTTGACCTCTTCGTCGTTCTCTTTGAGCCACACCTCCAGCATGGCGCTGCCCAACATGTGCCCCGCATCCCGGAAGCGAACGCGAATTCCTGGCGCTACGTCGAAGACGTCATCATAGGTAGTGGGTTGAAATAAAGCTATCGCTTGATCTACATCCGCTTCGTCATACAGAGGAAATACGGCAGGGAGGCCGCGGCGGCGGTTTTTCCTGGTGCGCCACTCCGCTTCCTCCTTCATAAGGCGGGTGGAATCGCGCCACAAGACATCGCATAGCTCCACCGTGGGCGATGTAGCGTATATACGACCATGGAAGCCGCGTTTTGCCAAGAGCGGGATGCGACCCGAATGGTCGAGGTGTGCGTGGGTTAAAAGCACGGCGTCGACGCCGATCGGATCGAAGGGGAAGGTTTCAGCGTTGCGCCTGTCCTCGTCTCTGCCCTGAAAGGTGCCGCAATCAACCAAAACGTGGCTTGCACCAGCTTCCAATAGGTAAAGCGAACCGGTTACTTCACCGGCTGCCCCCAAAATTTTGAGTTGCAATCGTCCCACTCCTTTTGATGATGTCTGCGGATCTATGTTACGTCGACTAACCTATGCCAACTAACCAAAGAAATTTTTATTTGGAGAAAACCTCAGGATTTACATAGCCGCATCTCAAGCTTCAGTTGCTGGGTATCCAAGATCGAGGCTTCCATCAGCTTTTCTAACTTCGCGAGCCTGAGCTCATGTTCTTTTCTGGTTTCCTGGAGTTCCCGCACATCCTGCAATACGTTCATGGGAGAACCCCCTTCTTGCAGTTTCATTTTAGCACATCAAATGCTGCTCCGCTGATCTATAATGCTTGGAGTGGATGTGAGAGTGATGAGTGATTAGTGATGAGTGATTAGTGATGAGTGAGGAGTGAGGAGTGAGGAGTAAGATGTGAGGTGTTATATGGAAGCTGGGTTAGGCGAGCTCGCCGAGGTAGGCCTTACGCACGACGGGGTCGTCCAAAAGATCTTTGCCTGAGCCTTCCATGATGATGGTGCCCACTTCCAGCACATAGGCCCTGTCGGAAATCTCCAGAGCCCTATCGGCGTTCTGCTCCACCATAAGGATAGTCATGCCGGACTCACGCAAGGCGACGATGGCGTCCATAAGGCGATCCACCAAGATGGGAGCCAGCCCCAAAGACGGCTCATCCAAAAGCATCATGCGCGGAGAGCTCATGAGCGCCCTCGCTATGGCGAGCATCTGCTGCTCTCCGCCTGAGAGCGTCCCGGCTACCTGGTTCAGCCGCCCTTTAAGGACCGGAAAGAGCTCGAACGTGCGCTCCATATCGCGCCTTATGCCCTCGGCATCTTTCCTCATGTATGCCCCCATGACGAGATTTTCGCTCACGGTGAGCGCGCCGAAGAGCCTCCTGCGTTCGGGCACCAGACACATGCCGCTGTGCACGACTTCGTGGGGCTTCTCCGGGAGCGGGAGGCCCAAAAAGGTTATCTCTCCGGATGAGGGTTTCAAGACGTGAGCCAGCGTCCACATTATGGTCGACTTGCCGGCTCCGTTCGCCCCTACGATGGATACGATCTCCTTTTCTTCTACATGAAACGAAACGCCCCTGACGGCGTGAATCTTGCCGTAATGCACGTGGAGGTCTTTCACCGACAGCATCGCTTACGCCCTCCTCCCCAGGTAAGCCGAAAGCACTCTCTCATCCCTTCTAACCTCTTCCGGCCTCCCTTGAGCGATGACGGCGCCGAAGTTCATGACCAGGATTCTGGAACAGAGCCTCATCACCACATCCATGTGATGTTCTATAAGCATCACGGTCAGGGAAAATTTGCCGTGGATCTCACGGATGAGTCCCGAAAGCGCTCTCGCTTCTTCCGGGTTCATGCCGGCAGCCGGTTCATCCAAAAGCAGAAGCGTCGGCTTTGTGGCAAGGGCACGGGCTATCTCGAGCTTCCTCTGAAGCCCATAAGGCAAGGATGAAGCCTTTTGATGAGAAAAGGGAGAAAGCCCAACCGCCTCGAGAAGAGAAAGCGCCTCTTGTTCCGACTCCCTCTCGCACTTTCGCACAGCACGTGTGCGTAAAAGTGAAGGCCATACACCGTAATGCTTTCGCTGCAAGAGCGGCGTCATCACGTTTGCGAGGCACGTCAGGTTGGAAAAGAGCCTGATGTTCTGAAAGGTGCGGGCAATCCCCATCCTCACGATCTCGTCGGGCCTCTTGCCGTTCAATGCCACACCACGGAACGAAAGCGAACCGCCGTCGGGCGGGTAAACTCCCGTTATGACGTTAAAAATTGTCGTCTTACCGGCTCCGTTCGGCCCTATAATGCCCAATATCTCCCCATCTTCTACACCAAATGAGGCATCAGAAGCCGCCACGATGCCGCCGAAACGCTTGCTCACTCCGCTAAGGGACAAGACCTCCGTCAATGGCCCTCACCTGCCGGCCTCTTGAACAGGCGAGAGATCTCCTGGTGTCCCAAAAGCCCCTGAGGCCGGAAAAGCATGATGAGCACGAGTATAAGACCGTAGGCCACGAGACGCCACATCTGGGCCACCCGTAGGGCCTCGGGCAGCGCCACGAAGAGGAAAGAGGCCACAAGTGGCCCCGATATGCTACCGAGCCCTCCCGCTATGACGGCCGCCAAGATCTGCGTCGATTGGACGAGAGTGAACATGACGGGCTGGATGAACGAGAGATAATGGGCCAAAAGTCCCCCTGAGAGCCCACAATAGGCGGCGCTCAAGGCCAAGGACAACAGGCGCGTCCTGAAGAGGTGTATCCCCGACATCTCGGCCGCCACGGGATCCTCCCTGACGGCTATGCAGGCGGCGCCATATCGGGATCGCAGGAAGTTCCTGGCCACGATTACACACAGGCCCAGGCACAAAAGCACAACGGGGAGAGTGGTATAAGGTGCAATCCCTGGGAGCCCTCTGGCCCCGTTGGTTATCGAGAGGTTTTCCAAGATCACCCGCAACGCCTCGCCGAAACCCAAAATGGCGATGGCGAAGTAGTCGCTGCGCAAGCGCGCCCTCAGCGTGGGTACGCCTATTATGAGGCTGGCAGCTGAAGAGGCGGCAACGCCGCAGGCGAGGGCCAGGGAGAAGGGGACATCGTAATAGTACGTAAGTATGGCCGATACATAAGCCCCTATCCCCATGAAAGCCGCGTGCCCGAAGGAAAAGAGCCCTGTAAAGCCTGTGAATATGGCGAGGCCCAAGACGGCGATCATATTTATACAGGCGAGGGTCGTTATGGAGAGGATGTAGCTCATTTCAAACCCTCTCCTCCATGCTCTTCCCGAAGAGGCCGTTCGGCATGCACACGAGAAGCGCTATGAGGATGGTAAAGCTGAAGACGTCGCGGAGGATGCTTGACACATAGGCGGAGATGAACGTCTCTACTACGCCCAGGATGACGCCGCCCACGATGGCGCCCAATAGGCTCCCCAAGCCGCCGATGACGGCGGCGATGTAGGCCTTGTTCGTGATCCACCCCATCGTCGGGTAGACGAGATATCGCACCCCCATGAACGTCCCCGCCAAACCCCCAAGGGCCCCCGCCAACAAGAAAACGAGGGCCACGAGCCTATCCGTATCCACCCCCATGAGGGAGCACATGGTCATATCGCATACGCCGGCCCTTATGGCTATCCCAGTGCGGGAGCGGGCCAAAAAGAGCCCTAAAGCCCCTATCGCCAAGAGTGAAAAGGCGAGGGCGAACAGGTCCATAACGCTCACGGAGGAACCCAAAAACGTGACCACCCGGCGGGTGAAAAACTCAGGGAAGGCGTAGAAGCGCGAGCCTATGGTCACATAAACCATGTTCTCCAAAAAGACGGAGCACCCCATGGCCGAGATCATGAGGTAAAGGGAGGGGGCGTTCCTGTGGCGAAGCTTGCGATAGGCGAGGCGCTCGTTCAGCACGGCAAGCAGTCCGCCTCCGGCCATGGCGCCGGCCACGACAAAGCCCAACTTAAGGCCGAACTTCGACGCCAGGCCCAAGCCCATGTAAGCCCCTAACATTATGACGGAGCCATGGGCAAAATTGCTGAAGTTCAAGATGCTGAATATAAGCGAATAGCCCACAGCCATGAGCGCGTATATGCCGCCTACCGAAAGCCCGGTGAAAAGCGTTTGAAGGAACACCCTCGCCCTTACCTCTCCGTCAAAAGCTCAAAGGGTCGCACTAATCCCCGGGCTCGTATTTTTTAACGAAGACGAAGGCACGGGCCTTGGTGTCCACTTTTTGGATCACAGCGGGCTTGTTCAACGGGTTGTGATCCTCCGGATTCACCGTGATCTTGCCGCTCACCACGGGTAGGTCTCGCGTCTCTTCAAGAGCCTTCGCTAACGCCGTCCCGTCGGTGGAGCCGGCCCTCTTTATAGCGTCGACGAGCATATATATGGCGTCCCCTGCCATGACAGGGTTGGGGAGAACCGGGTCCTTACCGTAAACAGCACGATATTCAGCCACGAAGTCCTGGATGTCTGGGTCTGAAAGGTCGGTAAGGTTGACGAAGTAGCCCCCGTCTATGGCGCTTCCACCCAGGTCTATAAGGTCTGGGCTTCCCCAGTTATCGGTGCCCAAAAACGTGGCCGTTATCCCCAGATCGCGCGCCTGACGGGCCGCCATGGCGGCTTCCTTCTGCGTGGTGGGCAGGAAGAGCACATCGGGAGAAAGCCCCTTTATCTTCCCGAGCTGCGCCCTGTAATCGAGCTCCTCGCTTCGGAAGGCTTCCTTAGCTACGACCTCTCCCCCTTTGGCGGTGAAGGCCTCCTCGAAATACTTGGCAAGCCACTGACCGTAGTCGGACCCCACGTCGTAGAGTATCGCAGCCTTCTTAGCCCCCAAGTCTGTGTAGGCAAACTGGGCCGCCACAGTCCCCTGGAAGGGATCTATGAAGCATGGCCTGAAGGCGAAAGGGCGCACCTTCCCCGTGTCTTTGTCAATGGTCACATAGGGATTCGTGGCGGTGGTTACGATCATGGGGATCTTCGCCCTCTCTAAGATCGGGGCCGTGGCTATGGCGTTCCCGCTCTGAGCCGGCCCTATGACGGCCACGACGCCGTCGTTGATGAGGCGGCGCGCCACGTTGACGGACTCCACGGGGTCGTTCCTGTTGTCGTAGCTGATGAGCACGATTTTCTTGCCGAGCACACCGCCACTTTCGTTTATCTTGCCTATCAGAAGCTCCAGCGCATTCTTTTCCGATTGTCCCCACATGGAGGCCCCGCCGGTGAGGGAGACCGTATGCCCCACCTTGATGAGGTCCTCTGCGGCCTGCGCCGCCGTCGCCAATAACGCAATACACGACAAAACCGCTAACGCTCTTCTCATCTTCATTCCTCCCCTGGGTCAGGTTTTTACTTTTGTGTTTTCTTCTTCGCTTATTCAGCGCTTACTCGGCAACGCGTTTAGAATGACACTTATACGTCTGCCAAGGTATAGCCACAAAGGCAAACGGCACAATTGTAACATGAAATAGACGGAAGCCTCAGGCCTTGTATTTTATAGGCACAAGAGACAAAATAACGCTTCGTGCGCGATCTCGGCATCCGGGTCTGCACCAGAAGTCAGATATGCTGCATTTCACACCTCGTTTATACTATACTAAATGTGGCTTCTTGTAGGCCAATCTGCGTGGTGCCACACGATAAGCCGAAGGCAGGACTTCGGCCCTCGAACTGGAGCGGGGGTTGCGATGAAAGAACAAAGAGAAGGCCGAACTCTGATGGCACAAGACGCGGCGCAACACCCCGAGGTTGCACCGTATGCGCTATCGCTGACAAAGAGGGCGATAGATATATTCCTCGCGGCGGCAGGTCTTGTCGTATCCTCGCCACTGTGGCTGGTTATAGCTATCGCCATAATATTAGACGACGGACTGCCGGTGCTTTACTCTCAAGAGAGAGTCGGCTTAAATGGGCGTATCTTCAAGCTATATAAGTTCCGCTCTATGGTGCGCGACGCCGAGAAGCTCACCGGGCCAGTCTTGGCCGATTCAGACGACCCCAGGGTCACGCGCGTGGGGTGTTTCTTGCGCAGGACTGCTTTGGACGAACTGCCGCAGCTTCTAAACATATTCCTTGGGGACTTGAGCTTCGTAGGCCCACGCCCCGAGCGGCCAGAATTCGTAAGGGAATTCGTCCAAAGACACCCCGAGTATGCAAAGCGCCACGCTATACGCCCTGGCCTCACAGGTTTAGCTCAGATCTTCGGGCACTACGAAAGCCCGCCCGAGGAGAAGCTCACCTTCGACTTAAAGTACATGCGGGAGGCCAGCTTATGGACCGATATAAAGCTTATAGCTAAGTCTTTCGCCATTACCTTCGCCGGAAAGTGGCAGGAGCGCCAAGGCCATGCAAAACCCAAATAACCCCGGAATCCACCGTTGGATTACAAAAGAGAAGGTGAAGAAAAAACACAAAAAGTAAAGACCTAACCCTGGGATTTCTTGGTATTGCTAAAAATGCTGTTTCGCTTCATGTATAATTCACAACGAGGAGATTACTTGTGCCTATTTTGACTGCCTTTACAGAAGCAGCCATGCATGAGGCAACATACAAAATGCTCGAAGATGGTACATTCTTCGGAGAGATTCCTTCTTGTCCCGGTGTATGGGCAAATGAGAAAACCTTGGAAATGTGTCGTAACGTATTGAGGGAAGTCCTCGAAGAGCGGTTGATTTTGAAACTTCGCGACGGGGATCCACTCCCCTCTATTGGCGGAATTAGCCTTAACGTAATAGCAGCCGAGGCATAAAACCCATAAGCAGACGTGAATCGGTTAGACGACTAAAAACGCTTGACTTTACGGGTCCTTTTACCTGCGGTCGACGTTCCTTTATGTGCCGCGGCCAGTTGAAATTGAAAGTGTCCAATTCACACGAGGGGATATAAGCGTTTCACTACTTAAAGAGGTTTTAAGGCAAGCAGGAATTTCAGAGGATGAATGGACTAATACAGGCTTGTAATGAATCACTGTCCTCCTTCAAAGAGAGCGCATGCATTCAATTAGACGCTCCTTGTAACCCTAGATGCGTACGCAGGGCAGCAAATCTACCCATAAAGCCGAATCCCTTCCTTAAGTGCTCGCTTGCGAAGTTCGGAGTCAGCGTCCTCGAGGGGTATCAAATCCAACTCCAGTCCAGCCGGGAGCTGACGCCAAAGAATCACTTGAGTGCCCGCATTACCTCTGCTTTCTCGCTTGCAGTAAGCACCAGTTCAAGCGCCTCGTCTATCTTCGATTCGTCCTCTACAGACTCGATCCTTCTCTCCTCAG
>LDZS01003793.1_pt1 | contig 27503 bp, 26 predicted proteins | sample 615471 | NCBI WGS metagenome assembly LDZS01 (sample SAMN03408295, study PRJNA278302) | terrestrial metagenome | isolation source: oil reservoir sample K3 | place: USA: Alaska, North Slope, Kuparuk formation | collected 2013
ATTTCAAAGTCTTTGTACTCATCCTTAATTTCCAAACCGCTTTTAGGTATTATACCCAATGCCCTCCACTTTGCATCAACGGTATCAAAAAGCATTTCCATGGTTTTTTGGGCCTCAACATTCCCCTCATATTTTACAACTCTTGTGTACTGGTTCTCTATTTTCGTTTCGCCTTTTCTTATTATTCTCAGAAGCATGAATACGGCCATAAGAAAATCCACAGGCTCGAATCCAGCCACAACCTGGGGAACCCCATATTCCTTTGTTATATACTCCCACCCCTTTACACCTATTATCGTAGAGACGTGGCCCGGATCAATAAGTCCATCAAAAACCGTTCCCTGTTTGATTAAAGCCTCAACGGCTGGAGGAGTTAAACGATGAACAGAATATATCTTAAAATTACTAACGTCTTTCTCGATCACTTCTTTTAATACTCCAGCTGCTGGTGCTGTTGTAGTTTCAAATCCGGGAGAAAAATGAACCACAAGGTGGTTATTTTCTTTAAGGGCCATCTTATATGAGTCATATATCGAATAAACAACTCTAACATCAAAATCTTCGCTTTTTAAATCTGCAAAACTTCCAATTGCGGTCGGGATTTTATACATATCCCCAAACGTAGTTAAAATTATCTCTTCGCCTTCTTCTCTTGCTCTGCGCATTATTTCCATCATAACCGCTATGTCCTCTGCTGGAGTTATACAAACGGGACAGCCCGGCCCACTCATCACTTTGACATTTTCAGGCAGAAGGGATCTTATTCCGCTTCTAGTTACCGTGTCCTCGTGAGTTCCACAAACATGCATTAACTTCACTTCTCTCCCGATTTTTTCTGCTTCTCTCCTTATACCCTGCAGTATTCTCTGGGCTAAGTCTTTATCATGAAAAATTGAAAATTCCATGATCACTCCTCCATTGCTTTCATAACCTCTTCCCAGGCCTTCAAGCTTTCTAAGGCTGCCTTTTCATCCATCTTCTCAATTGCAAATCCAGTGTGCACTATAACATAATCTCCCACTTTAGCGTGTGGGACAAAATCTATCCTAACCTCTCTCTTAACTCCACCAAAATCAACCATAGCAACGTTATCCTTAATTTCAATAATCTTAGCAGGGATTGCCAGACACATTTTTCTCACCTAATCGGGAATATAAAAAAAGGTTTTTAATTCTTTTTAAAACCATAAGTTGTTCACAAAATTGAGTATCATATGAGGCCAATTTCTATCAGAGTCTTTTCTATGTCCTCCAAGGCCTTCTCATCAAGAGGGAGTGCTGGCATTCTGGGATATCCAACCTCAAGGCCACGCATCCTCATTGCCTCTTTTATGGCACTTATCTGGTTATACTTCTTAACAACAACCTCGTTAAGATAGTTTACCATGAGCTGAAGCCTTCTTGCCCGTTCGTATTTTTGTTCGCGAAAAGCATTGTATAATTCCACGCAAAGTCTTGGGGCAACGTTTGCTACTGCCACTACTGCACCATGTGCTCCTAAAACCCAAGAAGGATACATGAGGTCAGCAGTTCCTGCTAAAATACTAATCTTTCCCCCAACTCTTCTTATAAGTTCTGCAATTCTGCCTATTGACCCACTTGAGTCTTTTATCCCAACTATATTAGAGTGTTCTTCCACAAGCTTTTCCACAACATCAATATCTATATTTATTGTTGTGAACTTGGGGACATTATAGAGCAAAATTGGAGCCTCAACTTCATAGGCAATCCGGGAATAGTGTGCAAAAAGCTCTCTTACATTGGGTTTAAAGTAATATGGGGGTGCTATAAGCAACCCATCAACCCCTATATCCCAGGCTTCCTTTGCAAGTTTTATAGTTTCTCTCGTTGAATTTTCAGCAACCCCAGCTATAACAGGAAGCGATGACTCTTCCCTTACAATCTTCAGAACTTTTAATTTTTCTTCAAAATTAAGGTATGGAAACTCACCGTTACTTCCCAAAGTAACTAGTCCATTAAGCTTAGCATCAACAAAGTAATGGACAAGCTCACGAAGCATTTCTTCATTTATTTTTTCTTCTTCATCGAAAGGAGTTATATGAGGAACAAATACACCTTCAATCATGCAGCATCAATTTAAAAAAGGCCTTTACCTAATTAAAGTTTACGGGTGAGAAAAATGGATTGCTTAGTGGTAGGCCACATGACACATGACATAATATTAAGAGGAAGCAAGAAGATTGAGAGGGCCGGTGGTGGTGCTTATTATTCAGCTCTTGCTCTTTCCAAGTTTTGTAATGTACTGGTTCTAACGAAAGTGGGAAAGAGTTTCCCCATATCCTGGTTGGAAGAGCTTGAGGCCCGAGGTGTCTCCGTTATAATAATTCCATCGGAGAAGAGCACAGTATATAAATTACATTATACAAGCGAAAATGGGAGAACTCTTGAACTTTTATCAAGAGCAGACCCCTTCTATCCGGAGGAACTCCCCAAAGAGAAATTCGATATGGTTCTACTGAATCCTGTTGCAAATGAAATACCTCTGGATGCTTTAAATAGCTTTAAGGATAAGTATCTCGCTATAGACGTCCAAGGATTCATTAGAGAAATAAAAAACATGAGAGTGAGGCTAAAAAATATAGATGCAAGTTTCTTAAAACCAGCAAACATTATTCATGCGGATGTTAATGAATTCCAGCGGCTAAAAAATATGAATCCCAAAGAATTTGAAGTTTTATTAATATCCAATGGACCTGAAAGTGGAATTGCATACCACAGGGGGGATAAGTACATATATAAACCCCTGAAAAAGAAGATTAAAGAATCTACCGGGGCCGGTGATGTATTTCTGGCTGTTTTTTCCTACTTATACAAAAAATACTCTTTTATTCAGGCACTAAAAATGACCAATACATTTACAGCCACGTTTTTAGAGAAAAGAGATTTCAATTTTTCTCTTGATGAAGTTGCAGAAAAGTCTAAATTCATAGAGGTCAAACGGATAAACGATGAAGAAGGTGAACCCCATGGATAGATACATCCTCCTTGTGAAAACACCACAAGGATATAAAATCGATTCACTAAGAAATGAGATCGAAAAAGTTGTGAAAGAGAACTATCCTCTAGTTAAAGTAGAGATGCACCGATGCATTGGATTGACTGTAGATCTGGTAATTTTATACAAAGGTGGCATAGTGCTGATAAAACGCTTTAATGAACCATATAAAGACTATTGGGCCCTTCCTGGAGGATTTGTAGAGTATGGGGAAAAAGTAGAAAATGCTGCTATAAGGGAAGCTAAAGAGGAGACCGGGCTAGATGTGGAGTTAATAAAACTCATTGGAGTTTACAGCGATCCAAAAAGGGACCCAAGAGGCCATACTGTCACCACTGCATTCCTAGCCAAAGGAAAAGGTGTACTAAGAGGAGGCGATGATGCGGGGGAAGCCAGAGTTTTTAGTTTTGAGGAAATTAAAGAGATCAAACTTGCTTTCGATCATGGAAAGATAATAAAAGATGCGTTGAGAAGTTTGGGGGAGAAAAATGATAGAGGGTATTGAATTTGGAAGAATAATTATAAACGGACAGAAATATAAGCATGATATCGTTATTTATCCCTCCGGAAAGATTGAAAAGCGCAAAAAATGGCTTTCAAAAAAGAAGCATGGGACAAGCCACAAACTTGATCCAGATGAACTTAGAGAATACCTAAAAGAAGATTTTGACGTTCTTTTAGTAGGCACCGGCATTTATGGCCTTCTTTCTCTCCTAAGCGAGAGTAAGGCACTAGTAAGAGACAAAGAAATCCTCGAAAAGCCTACGAAAGAGGCTGCCGAGCTTTTCAACGAACTTAAAAGCAAAAAGAGAGTTCTTGCGATTTTTCACATCACTTGTTAGTGTTTTTTTGCCATAATAAACAAGATAAAAAGTATTCCCAACGCAATCCCCTGACTTACAAAGAGGTGTTTTAACCCAAACACAAGAGGGGCTGCAATAAGTGCAAAAACAATCCCCACAATTATTATCATAAAAATCATGTACAGCCAACTAAGCTCTGGTATACCTATATCCTCCCCGGTGTAACGGAAAAGATAAAGCATTGTTATGGATGCTGAGATCAGAGGAAGCATGAAAGCATAAGGTAACAACAAAAGAGAATCAACATCATAACGTGCCCCAAAAATCACAATTAAAACTCCAATCGTTATTGGAACTATCGTCATGGAAAGTATTTTTGATAGCATGAACTCTCTTTTCCTTATTGGAAGTGTTTTTAAGAGCTCAAGAACATTTCCTTCAACTTTTAAGACTGCATCTGCCCCAGCAACTGAAAAAAGGCCTATCATGAACAAAACTACCAAAACATTAAGCAGTGAAAGTTGACCCTTTCTAAAAGCATCTACGATCGTCGGAAGAACCATATAGAGGGGAATTAGAAATGCAACCAGCATAGCCGGTTTTCTAACAAACATCCGAAAGTCCTTCAAGGTAAGAGCAAGGAGTTTATTTGTAATCTTTGCTTTAAACTTAGAAACGAAAATCTTCTCCGAAACCACTGGAGGTTCAAGTATTTTCTTCCAAACCGCTCTTAAAGTTAAATAATAAACCGGTGCAATTATAGCAACGTATACCATTAACAACCCTGCACTTCTAGAAGGTTCAAAAATCGATGCTACAGAAAAGGGATAAGCAATGAAATACTTTCCAATGATCCTTGCAACTTCTTCTGAATGCTCCCTTATGTAGTACTGAAGGTAATTCATCGCCATGAACATTCCAATAAACAATAGGAAAAATACTGCTTTGACTAGACTCTTTAACGTATGCCCTTTTCCGGCTCTCTGGTGAACCTTAAGAGCAAAAAAATTCACTATAACAAGTCCCAGCGCATGGCCCAAAAACAGGCCTATGAAAACCCATAAAAGGGCCAGTGTACCTTCAAGTGGATATTTTGCCATTATAACGAATACACTTGGTAGAATTACTCCCAAAGCAGGTGATATCTCAAGAAATAAAAGTCCACTGAGGTACTTGGAACCCAATCTTATAGGCAAAGCCTCCAGAGGTTTAAAGAGGCCTATGGAAAGCACATAAGAAGCTTGAATTGCAGTTACATACATCGCAAAGACAAACGGAAGAAGGGCTAGAGAAACCATTAAAGATGCTAAAACAAGCCTATCATTTGTGAAAACAAATGTGGATGCCATCAAAAGGCCGAATGGAATAAATCCGAATGTTTGTACTCCCAAACCTCTTTTTAGGCTCATGGCGTTTTTAATAGCCTTTTTAAATTGTTTTTCATCATTCACAACTAGAGGGTTCCGTTTGGCAATTTGATAATGAAGCTCGCGATAGAGAATCCTAATCATCAGACCCACCTAAAGTGTACCTTTTAAGGCCTGTACAATGTTGTAAACTTCATCCTTACTCTCAGTTAGCTTAAGGAAAATATCCTCAAGATTTTCCTCATGGGCCCTTTCTTTTAGCTCCTCCATGGTGCCCTCTACTATAATCTCCCCTTTATATATGAGTCCAATTCTGTCGCATATCATCTCTGCCAAAGGGAGAATATGAGTTGAGAAAATTATGCTCCTACCCTCTTTCTTAAATTCCAGTAACAATTCCCGTAAAATTCGAGCGCTTTTAGGATCAAGGCCATTCATGGCCTCATCCAAAATTAAAACCTGCGGATCATGGAGCAAGGCAGATATAAGGGAAACCTTCTGTTGGGTCCCAAAACTCAGTGTCCCTATAAACTGATCCAGATATTCTTCAATACCAAAAGCTTCAACAAATTGACTTACTCTCTCTTCAAGTTCCTCTTTGGGGATCCCTCTAACACTCCCTATGAAATTAAAAAACTCCCCTGGAGTCAGGCTTTCATATAACACTGGTATCTCAGGAACATACCCTACCATTTCTTTAACTTTTATTGAGTCTCTTGTGGGATCAACACCATCTACCAGAACTTGACCAGACGTAGGCCGCACTATTCCCACTAAAATTTTCATAGTAGTAGATTTTCCACTTCCATTTGGGCCTAATAATCCATAAATCTCCCCATTATTGACTCTAAAACTAATCCCATTAAGTACAATTTTCTCTCCAAACTTTTTTAGAAGTCTCTCCACCTCAATCATATTATTACACCTTGTTAAGAAAGAAATACTTCCACTTATAAAGTTTTTGAAGGAGATCTGTAGACCATTTTAAAAGAAAAATTTTGGAAAAAAATATAACCCCCAAAGAGAAACGGGATAACATGAAAATACTTCTTGTTACTGGAAGGGTAGCAGAGCCAATCGTGCGAAAATATGGAAAAGGGTGCGATGTTTTTGTGTGCCCTATTAGTGTTGCAGCCTTTTTAACTCCTAAAATGATAGCAAATTACCTAATAAAGGGCAAAATAAAAGGTTATGACCTAATTTTGATCCCAGGGCTTGTTAGAGGGTCTACCGAAGAAATTGAAGAAGCTACAGGTATACCAACATTCAAGGGGCCCAAATACGCTCATGACATCCCCCAAACTCTTGAGGCCATTAAAAATGGGTTTAAACTAAGCAAAAAGGTTCCTGCAGATGAGCTCTTTCAGATGAATGCCCTAAAGAAAGTCGAAGATATCAGAAACAAGACAAAGAACAAGAATTACATTGAAAATGCCCTTAAAAAACCATATAACCTTCTAATTGGAAACCTGCCTGTTGGGTTTGACTTCCCCCAAAGAATAGTGGCAGAAATTGTTGATGCTCCAAAGCTTAGCGTGGAAGAAATTGTGAACAAGGCCCTTTATTATCTCAAAAGCGGTGCAGATGTAATTGATATAGGAATGATAAGTGGGGAAGAAAACCTTGATTTCATTGATTTACTCCCTGAAATAAGGGAAAAAATAAAAGAGAATGGCTTTGATGTCCCGATTAGCTTTGATTCCTTGAATGAAAAAGAACTTGAAAGGGTCTCAGAACATGCGGACCTATTGCTAAGTATTGATGGGAGCAACCTTGAGAAACTTGTTACAAAGACTCCGGTAGTTTTGATTCCCACAAACCAAAAGACTGGGTATTTCCCCCAAAAACCTGAAAATAGAGTTAAATTCCTGGAAAAGCTCAAAGAAAATGCTATCCAGCTCGGCTATAAAAATATTATTCTGGATTTGATCTTAGAGCACGTGCCATACTTAGGCCGCTCTATTTCGGCTTTTCAACTTTACCGTGAGAGAAATCCAAATGACGTTCTTTTAGCAGGAGTAGGAAATGTCGTAGAGATGATAGATGCTGATAGTGTTGGAATTAATTCCCTTCTAGCTGGAATCACTGGTGAGCTCAAGGTATCCTTGCTTTTAACCACCGAAGTAAGCCCAAAATGCCAAGGCAGTGTTAAAGAGCTAAGACGGGCCATAGATATGATGCTCTTCAATATTCCTAAAGATCTGGGCTTTGACCTGCTCATCCTCAAAGAGAAAAAGCGTGAAGAGATCACATATGAAATAAACTCTCCCATCCTGGAAGCTAAGCAACGAGAGATTAAGCTAGAGGATATTTATTTCCGCATTTTCATTAAAGAAGGTAAAATATGGGTTATAGCACACAGAGGTACAAAACAGGTGTTGACAATGGTAGGGGAAAATCCAGATGCAATAATTGATACGATTCTTGAGCACTTTGAGATTTCCCCACGGCATGCTTTTTACCTAGGAAGAGAACTGGAAAAAGCAAAAACGGCCCTCAAACTAAAACGAAGGTATCTACAGGAAGGTGAACTCTTTAAAGACTTTTACTAAGAATTCAGGAGTCGAAATGCTCAGTACTCTCAATCCATATTCTCCTCAAAGAGATGAATTTCGGGTTTTCTGAACTTTTCTTCAAGCTCCGCTCTTTTAGTTCTTATCAGTTCAAGAAGGCCCTGAATATCCTGGTTTTGTGGATATTTTTTTCGAAGGCTCACTAACATCCCCTCAAGAAAGCCTAAAATTGCTACATTTACAAAGTCTTCTCCTTTTTTAGTCGAAAGTTCTCTTTGAAGGATTATAAAGGAGTCTATGGTTCTCAGAAGATCTTTCTCCCCAAGTTTTTCACATAGAGCTTTAACTTTTTCAGCTTCTTCCATGACTTATCACCTCAAATCTATCCCAAAGAACATTAAAGTGTTTTTATCTGTTACACTTTCCACCTCTTCAACCCCCACACCTTTTATCGCTGCTATTTTTTCAACAGCCACTCTAACATAAGTAGGCTTGTTCTTTTCACCTTTAAACGGACTCATGTATGGGGCATCTGTCTCCACAAGAATATTCTCGATATCAAGAACCTTTGCAACAGTTTCAACTTCAGGAATGAATGTTACACCAGTATTTATCCCGATTAAATGAGAATTTTCGACAATTTCTTTCGCAGTTTCCACATCCCCACTATAAGAATGAAAATATGCCACAAGGCCCTTTCTTTGAACCATTTCAAAAGCTTCTCTTTCTGCATCCCTAGCATGTATAACTACTGGTAAATTAAGATCCTCTGCAAGGGTTAAAAAATGGTCAAATATTGCCTTTTGATTTTCTCTTTCCTTTTCAGTCCCAGCATAGTAATAATCAAGGCCTATTTCACCGATAGCCACTATTTCATCCTTTTTGGCCCAAATAAACTCTTCCACCTTCTTAACCCTTTCCCAGTTACCCCTTTTCGCTTCGTTAGGCGCAAATCCTAAGGTAGGGAATATAAAGCCAAAATAGGGCTCCAGAAGTTCCCAGCTTTTCCATACACGGAACTTTCTATACTCTGTTATAGAATCCACTATCGCTTTCAGTTCTTTTTTACTCTCCTCTACAATAAGAGGAACATTTTTCTTAAACATCTCTACATGTGCGTGAGCATCTATCATCTTTTGCCCTCCTAACGCCATAGGCTAACTCATAGAAAAGTTTTTCTATTTAACTACACTAACAAATAAAGGTTAGAATTTGAATTCGTCTCCTAAACCTCTCTTTTTCCATACCACTTTTCCATCTTTCTTTATAACAGCTAAAATCCTATGATAGGGAATTTGTGTATCTTCAATGAAAAAATAACCGTGGCCGAGGGTTATCATTTTCACCGGTATCTTTTTTATGTTGCCATAAGTCCCTCTATGCTCAATGACGATGTAATAATCCTCTTCATTTTCTCGTGCATCATATTTAATTTTGGATAATACTTCCTTCACGAAACCTTTTCTCACCTAAGAGCCCCCAATACTTTTTTAATTACTTCCAAGTTTTCATGCCATTTCATTATAACCTTGCCATGACCAGATAAAGCCACATCAACTTCAAAAGTGCTTAGTACATTTATGGAATTTATTAACTCCTCAAAGTTGCCCGTTGGTAAATCAGTTCTCCCCACTGTTCGGTTAAATACTGTGTCTCCTGTAAAGAGAATTCTCTCCTCAGGCTCATAGAGACAAATACTCCCAGCAGTATGACCAGGAGTGTGGATAACCTTAAGTTTTTTCCTCCCTATCTGGAGTTTATCACCGTCTTCTAATTTTAACTCAACTGTCTGGGGCTCAAAACGCCTTCCATAGGCATAAGAAAGAACCACGTAATCATCTCCTTTCTCTAGAACATCTGCAGCAATTCTATGAGATGCAAAAATAACACTAACACCCATCTTTTCGAGGAATTCTTTAAATCTTTTATTTCCCCCAACATGATCAAAGTGCTCGTGAGTGTTAAGGATAGTAACTTTTTCAAGGCCTTCAAGATAATTCTCCCTCTCAAGTATCTCAAAATACCTATGCCAATAAACTCCAGTACCCGTATCCACAATAAGACCCTCATTTCCATCCCGAAAGAGGTAAATATTTGAATCATATCCTATGCCTGTAAGCATGAGAGTATTAGGGGGTATCTCTATAGGAATCATGTTCTTCACCTCAAAAAGGCTCAAGGGGGGACCGCATCCTCATCCGAGGGTTTGTCCCGTCAGGAGGGATGAATCTCTTCATCGCCTGGGAGTTGGGAATGTCTCCTTTAACTAAATATTCCAATTTCAAATGAGTTTTACCATCGATCATTTCAATATTTCATCTGCCTATTTATAACAATTAACCATTAATTTATCCTCACACATATCCATCATGCAATATTGCTACCAACCATTTATTTTTTACTACTACTTTTTCGTCGGGCTCAAGGTGCCTCCTCACAGATTTTGAAAGCTTAGGGTTTTCCATAACATTCATATTTTTACACATACTTCTCTTCGGGGTTTGTCTTATATTACTCTTTCCATGCTCTATAGCATCATCGGATAGCCATAGCGAACGTTGAGACTCTGGAAGAGGTGAGCTCCCACATTATCATGATGGAAAATTTTAGTGATATCTTCTTCTCGAAGTACGTGACAAAAGCACAAATTACCTTTTCTATCTGATTTATATTTATGCCTTATTTTAGTCAAGTTTTTTTAGTCAGAATATAAACCGAAATTTTTAAATAAAATAATGACTAATCTTGCAAAATTAAAGGAGGTTTTACGTCATGAGTAAAAAACATAAAGTTAAGTTTGAAGAAAAAATAAAATCCCCCGTTATTATACTCTGGATTGTTTTGCTTTTTGGGGCGCTCACAATAATACCAAAAGAAGCGAAAGCCGAAAATACGAACTGGTGGGTCAAAACATACGGCGGGAGTGGAAATGATTATGCTTGGCCAGTTGCAATTGCTCCAAACGGGGACTTGATTGTAGCAGGCTACACTCAAAGTTTCAGCGATTCTGATTGGGGTGACGTTTGGGTTCTCAGGCTTGATGCTAATGGTAACGTGAAATGGCAGAAGACCTACGGCGGGAGTGACGTGGATTCCCCTGTCGCAGTTGCCATAACTCAGAATGGAAATATCGTCGTGGCGGGCTATACTAACAGCTTCAGTGATGGCTATAGTGACGTTTGGGTTCTTTGCTTGGATGGAAGTGGTAATGTGAAATGGCAGAAGAGTTATGGGGATTGGCACGACGATGAGGCCACTATGATTGCCCTAACTCCGAATGGTGACGTGATTGTAGTGGGCTTCACTGTCAGTTTCGGCGCCGGTTCCAGTGACTTTTGGGTTCTTCGTTTGGATGAGAATGGTAACGTTAAGTGGCAAAAAACTTACGGCGGAAGTGGTGAAGAGGAAGCTGAAGCTGTTGCAATCACTCTTGATGGAGACATCATAGTAACAGGCTGGACTAACAGCTTCGGTGCTGGTTATGAGGATATTTGGATTCTCAGGCTCGATAGCGGAGGTAACATTAAATGGCAAAAAACCTACGGCGGAAGTGATGATGAGAGGCCCGATGCGGTTACCATTGACCCAAATGGTGACATCATAGTGGCAAGTTATACTGGCAGTTTCGAGAATGGCGATTTTTGGGTTTTTAAACTCGATGGAAGCGGCAATATCAAATGGCAAAAAACTTACGGTTTGTGGGGCGATATGGGAGTTTGGGCAATTGATAAGATGAGTCCAAATGGTATTGCTATTGCCCCGAATGGAGACATCCTACTGGCTGGATGGGATTTGCTGAGGTTAAGTCCCAATGGAGAAGTCAAGTGGGCAAAGGACATAGGTGGTGGGGGTATTAAAGTCCTCTCCGATGGAACAGCAGCGTTGGCAGGCACTCTTTGTAAAACAACAGAAGATCTTGATGTCGATTGTGATGTCACAGCCGTCTGGTTTAATGTTGATGAAGTTCCCAACTACTCAGGCGAGATATGGGATCAGAATATAATCGTCGAAGTCTACGAGATCAATGCTGTAGTACAAACAACTAATGCCGCAGTGAAAGACTCAAACGCCAAAATCCAAGACACTAATGCTGACGTTTATGATACGAATGCGGAAGTAGAAACCCTGTGGTCTTACACTCCTATAAACCCCTCGACAACAAAAACCACCACTACAACAGCTACCACGACAACGTCCACTTCTTCAAATGAAAAAACAAATTGGTGGGTCAAAACATACGGTGGAAATGGAGTTGATTGGGGCAATGCAGGTGGCCTTATTCCAAACGGAGACGTGATAGTGGCCGGAGGAACTGAAAGCTTCGGTGTCGGTTACGAAGACTTTTGGGTCTTGAAACTTGATAAAGGAGGAAACGTTAAGTGGCAGAAGATTTACGGTGGAAGTGGAAGTGAATGGGCCATATCTGTTGCAACTGCAGATAATGGGGACAGCATAGTGGCAGGTTTCACCAACAGCTTCGGGGCTGGCTATGATGACGCTTGGGTTCTTAGACTTGATGCAAACGGTAACGTTAAGTGGCAAAAAACCTACGGCGGAAACGACGATGACTTAATTCGTGCAGTTACTACCGCACCAAATGGAGATATAATTGCAACAGGCTACACTTACAGCTTTGGCGCTGGGTATAGTGACTTTTGGGTTCTTAGGCTTGATGAGAATGGGAACGTGAAATGGCAGATGACTTACGGTGGAAATGATGAGGATTATCCAGTCGCCATTGCAGTTGCTCCAAACGGTGAAATAATCGTAACAGGCGCGACTTTAAGTTTTGGCGCTGGGGGAACTGATGTTTGGGTCCTTAGACTTGATGCTAATGGTAATGTTAAGTGGCAAAAAACCTACGGAGGAAGTGCTGATGAAGAAGCTTACGCGGTTGCTGTCGCTGAGAACGGGGATATTATAGTGGCAGGCGACACTATGAGCTTTGGCGCTGGTGGGGCTGATTTTTGGGTTCTTAGACTTGATGCAAACGGAAACATAAAATGGCAAAAAGCTTACGGTGGAAGTGGAGATGAAGACGCCTGGGCGATTGCAATCGTTGAGAACGGCGATATAATTGTTACAGGCGAGAGCAACAGTTTCGGTGCTGGTTACTACGACGCTTGGCTTCTTAGACTTGATGCAAATGGTAACGTTAAGTGGCAGAAGACTTACGGTGGAATTGATAATGACGACATAGCTCGTGCAGTTTTAATCGCTGAGAACAGCGACTTAATTGTAGCAGGAGCTACTTACAGCTTCAGCGTTAGTGAAGCTGATGGTTGGGTTCTCAGACTTCCACCTGATGGAAACCTGCAGAACTGTGAGTTCTGCAGGGATTCAAACGCCCAAGTGTCTGAAACGAGTGCTGAGGTTTCTACCTCTGCTGCAGTGGTAGGTCAGAGTAACGCTGTTGTGAAGGATACAATTGCTGAAATTTATGATACGAACGCCAATGTGAAGACTTTGTTAGCTTATGCTCCTCCTAAAGATACAACTACGTCCAGCCGGACGACCACTAGTTCGACCATAACTTCTTCAACTAGTACAAGCCAAGGGTATGGTACTACAACTACTGAAACTACCGAAGAGGGGGATGGCTTTGAAGTGTCAGTAACATGTGGTCCAGCGGCTTTCCTTGTCCTCATCCTCATTGGTGGGGCTGTTGCCAGGATTAGAGGAAGAAGAGACGATTGAGGGGCGTTTTACACGCTCCCCTACTCAATTTTAGTAGTATTCAAGATTTGAATAGTAAAATATTTCTCAATAATCGAAAAGTTTATTAATAATATTACGTAACATGTCAAAAGCAAAGCCTGTCCCGCTTTCCTTTTCTGCGAGATGGGTTTGCCTTGGTGGTGCATATATTGAAAAAATACTACCTTGCGGGCATAGTGATTTGGATAACAAGCCTGCCTTTGGCGTTATGCCAGGATAGCGAAGACTATCTGACGGGGTTTAGTGTAGAGGGTCCTTTTGTAGGTGTTGTGCTGATAGGTGCACTTCTCTTACTGCTCTGGCTAATCAAAAAATACTTGATCAAGTTACTCCTAGCCTCCATTGTGGCCGTGACCCTTGGAGGCGTTGGGTATTTGATCAGTTCAATGTTCCTCCAGGAGCTTGCAGTTCCGTTAGCGGTGGGATTCTTCATTCTTGGCCTCGTAGTGTCTCTGAAGATGCCTAAGGCTAAAGGCACGAGTGTTGTTAGGACATCGCTTGGAGGCAGTGACGACGAGGACTGGTCCTTTGATGATGAGGAAGACGAAGATTATGAATTTGATGATGAGGAATGGGACTGGGATGATTGAGAGGGTGGAGTTTAGTTTGAAAATGAAAGGAGGAGGGATTTTATGAGAAAAAGTAAGGTTTACCTGGTTGTATTAATCCTTTTGACCTCGGCATTTCCCATTGGCATGGTTTCGGGTTCAGAGCTCCCCGACTACGCGCCAACGCCCAGTGAGCTTAATGCAATCGGTATTGAGGTTACAGATGTTGACCGAACTCCTGATGGAGTTACATTTGAGGGAACTTTCCAAGTAAATAATCAGTATGAACCGCAGACGACCGAAGTAAAAATAGCAATCTTTGAGTACGAAAACCCTGAAAAAGCTAGAGAAGAGTTTAAAAAGTCCATAAATACCCTCATAAGTGGTTGTTATGAAAACAAGAAGATCCACTGGGAAGGAGAGATGGCGAACCATGAGTGGGTGGACGGTACATTTATCGCAAAGCACGTTGAGAAATACGGAACTTCTAACAGTTCTACATGTTACATGTTCTTTATACTCAAGCATGCGAGATCCGGCTATATTTTCGGGGCAGCAACGAACCACGAAGCTCTCTACACGTATGGGAAGTACGTTATCTTTGTGGGAATATACGGAGGATGGAATGACTATGACTCAATCCTCACTAACCCCCAGAAGAGCTACATATATGTGGTTTGCTCTGAGAGCGAATGTACGGGTGCTGTGGACGAAGCTAAGTACCAGGCGTATATGAATCTATTAGAAGAACGTAACAAAGCTGTAAAGCTCAAGGCAGAGAGGCTTACCAAGAGCGTGGTTGATTTAGTTTTGAAGCATATAGAGAGTACCTCCCCAGAAGGCGGATATTCCGTTAGGATAACATCACCCCGGGACGGGGCGACGCTCAGGCAGCTCTTCGACGGCTACTTCACAATGTCCCTTTGGGCGGACGTGGATGGGAGCGGTGCCGAGAATCTTTACGCGGTGGTTACCCTGCCAGACGGCTCGAAGAAGAGGGAGAACGTGATGGGCGGGAGCATAGTCGACATCATAGAGATCAGCGACCCAACGGTGAAGGGTGGTACCGTTAGGGTCGACCTCTACGGCACGATGAACGGCTCTACGAAGCTCCTCGCATCGGACTCAGTGAAGGTGGGCTTCGTCTCCAAGGAGGTTCCCGGGGACAACATCGACAACGACCTCGACGGTCTGGTTGACTGTGACGACCCCGACATTTTCGGCTGTCAGGAGTGCATCCTCCAGAAAAAGCTTGAATTTGCCGAGAACATCTACAAGAGGCATGTTGACTACCTCAACAAAGTCATAGAGCTCCACCCGGAGGACAGGTCAATTTACGAAGTCTACCTCGACGACCTGAATGAAATCCACGACGACTACCTCGACGACCCTGACAGAATGGTCTCCGAGATGAACGCGTACATGGAGAAGAAGGTCTACGCCAACCAGAAGATCAACTCGTACCTCTCGATCTTCAAGGACGACCCCGAGAAGAGGTACCAGCTCAGACAGATAGCGATAAAGTACCGCTACGACCCAATAATGCGCGACATCAAGATGAAAGACTTCATCTACAAAAACGCCCAGAGCGCTGCGGAGAGTAGCGCTATTGCCAACGCGATAATAGCTGGGATCATCGAGCCGCCTCAGTGGCTCGTCGGCGGGCAGTACGGTTCCGGTGGGGCCCTCGACTGGGCGCACTTCATTGCTTCCAACTTCGAGAAGGTCGGGGACACGGTGAAGTTCAAGGGGAACGCCAAGGTGAAGATGCTCAGAACGCCCGCGACGGTTTATCTGGTTGCACTCGACGCCAAGGCGCTGATGGACCACGCCAGGGAGCTGCAGAACATGAACCTGCCGGAGAACACCAGGGTTTCCATAGTGGTTCTCGACGGAGCAACAAAGATAGGCAAACTGCTCGACCCGACCGGCTACTTCGGCAACATGGCAGATGCAACGGTTGGAGCGCTGATAGACCTGCGGAAAAAGATAGAGCAGAGAAACCAGGGGTGGTTCACGTGGAACGGTTACGTCCTCCACGAGACCTCAACCCCGGGCATTTACGAGGACTATGAAACGGGCAAGAAGTTCAGGCGCGTAGGCGGCGGCTGGCTGAGCTCACCGAACTTCGTGGAGGTGAAGGACAATGGGTAAATTCACAGCGTTTCTATTGATCCTCCTCATCCTCGGGGGCCTCTACTACATCTACAACAAAAACCCCGACTTGATAAAGGACATCATAGACGATACCAACAACGGGGGATCCTCCGGCCAGCTCTCCGATAACACCGGAGGCGGAAGCAACGGGGGAAGCTTTTCCAGCGATAACGGCGGGACTGCCTCCGGAGAGAGCGGGTGGAGCGATACGGACGGGGATGGGGCCCCGGATATCTATGTGAGCACGGGTTTTGGGGCGGTAAGTATCAACGGGAGCTATATTATAACCAAGGACAGGAACGAAGACGGTGTAATAGACGCGATATATCTCGATACTACGGGAGACGGAGATTTCGACACCTCTTACCTCGACGAGGACTACAACGGAAAGACCGACACGTGGATTACAGCCTTCAACGGTGTCAAAAGTTATGCGTGGGACTTAAGCGGGGACGGCATTCCGGACGTTTACGACACCAACGGAGATGGCAAGGTAGATGCATGGGATTTGAACTCCGACGGAGTTATAGACGAGAAGGACGTGGATTACGATGGAACCCCTGATTTGCATGACTATGACTTCGACGGAATTTTCGATGAGTTTGAAGGCGGTGCAAACATAGTACCACCTGAAAACACGAGTGAGAGCTTTACGTGCCCACCAAGTCAAGAAGAAGCCTACGAACTCTTTGTACAGGCATACAACAATGTTACCTCCCTGATGGGCTCAAATGCCTCGCAGGAAGAACAGGAGGAAGCTTATGCAAAGTACTTGGAGGCCAAGGCGTGCTATGAATCGTCCCTAAACTCAGGAACTTCAATCTCCCCTCCAAAAGAGGGAACCTTTGGAGAGATCTATGAAGTTACTCTTTCAACGCCTACCGCAATGATGTTGGACTTTTCAACAGGAGATGTTGGAGGTGAAGATGGGGACATAATGCTTGAACCCTGGTGCGTGGACTATCCCGCCATATTGGGTAATTATGCTGAAACCAATCTGATAAGCTTGGAGGATGTTACTGTTGAAGATATTCCGAGCTCTGGGTACACGAACGAGGATGCAATGGAAATCAAAATAGGGTACGTTTATATAAACAGGAACTCTGACGGCTCGTACACGGCTTTTGTTGTAGTGACCCACGAGAAGATAGGGGAATGTGATCACAAAGTAACCCTGAGATACAGGACACTTGGATGAACGGTGGTGGAATAATGGAAAAGTTGTGTTGTTTCAATTTTAGATTGGCACATTTAAACAAATTAAAAGGAGGTGAAAAATGATGGGATTAATAAAGAAGCTCATAGTAGGATTCTTTGTTCTTCTAGTCGTGGGAATTGCATTTGTATTTGGGACTTACTACTACACGCTGGCAACTCACGAGAAAGAACTGATCGTAGAGCTGAGCGAGACAGTTACGGGCCCAGTTTACTATACTTCCGATGTAATACCTCCAGGAAAATACCTTATAACAGCAGAAAGCTCGGGAGTTGTTGAAGGCATGCAAATACTCAAAGCCGATACGGACGAAGTTGTGACAGAATTTGAAGGCGATAACGTTATATACAGTTCAGAAACTCCTTTTAGGGTCCGCATTCAATACAACGCACCAAATCCAAATGAAGAGTACACAGTCTCTGTTAAGATATACCGGCTTGTGAAAAAGTGATCTAGGAGTTTTGGTTTTTGTTTATATTTCTCTTTTTGTTATCTAATATTATACGAGCTTTGTGAACTTTTCCTCAACCCAAAGTGTTTATAAGTAAGAAAATCCTATCTCACTTAGGTGACCCAAATGAAAGCCGAACGGGCAAAAGAAATCTTGGTAGATTTATTAAAAATTCCCTCTCCCTCAGATCATGAAGATCGCCTTGCCTTACATATAATGGAATTCCTTCATAAACTTGACTATGAAGTCCATATAGAGAGTGATGGACGAGTAATTGACCTTGTTGTGAATCCAGAAGCTGATCTTTTTTTTGAAGTGCACATGGATACGATAGATATAAGGGCCGAGCCTTTTGTTAGAGGCAATATAGTTTATGGAACCGGTGCTAGTGATGTTAAAGGAGGCCTAGCAAGTGTACTTCTCATGATGGAGAGCCTCAAGAGAGGAAACCAAAACCTTAATGTTGGTGTTGTATTTGTGAGCGACGAAGAAAAGGGAGGAATGGGTTCAGCATTATTCATGGAGCGCTATAAGCCAAAGATGGCTATCGTAATAGAACCCACTGATCTCGAAGTGCACATAGCCCATGCTGGAAACATAGAAGCGTATTTTGAAGTTGATGGAAAAGAGGCCCATGGGGCCTGTCCTGAAAGCGGTATAAATGCCATCGATCAAACTTATAAAATGATAGAAGAACTTAAGAGCCTAGAACCATTTAAACAAAAAGGCAAGTATTTTGATGCTTACATAGGCCTACAGGAGCTTATATGTGAAAACCCCTACTACTTAATTCCTGCTCTCTGTAAAGGGAGATTGGAAGCACGGCTTCTACCAACCCAAGAGGTTGAAGATATTTTAGACCTTATAGAGCCTATTCTGGAAGAATATACACTTAAATATGAATATACTGAGATATGGGACGGTTATGAACTTGATGAAGATGAAGAAATTGTCCAACTTGCGAAAAAGGCGATGGATGAAGTCGGAATTGAAGATTTCGGAGGAATGCGGAGCTGGACAGATGCTATCAACTTTATGTACAATGGGACAAAAACAATAGTCTTTGGACCCGGAAACCTTGATATTTCTCACACAAAAAGCGAGAGGATAGACGTTAGAGATGTTGTGGAGGCAAGTGAATTTCTAAAGAAAATCAACGAAATCTACGGCCGGAGTTAGAGAACAATGAAAAGGCTCTACAAATTTTTTATTGGAGTCTTTCTCTTCTTAATAATCCTCTACTTAATTCCAATACCTAGTACCGGTCACAATGTAGAATATATAGCTCTTCCAGAGAGCAAATTCATTAAAGTGTGTGGGTTAAAGGTTCATTATGTAGAAAAACCAGGTGAGGGGAATTTACTGCTTTTACACGGCTTTGGGGCCAGCACATTTTCCTGGAGATATCTGCTCGAGGGCAATTTAAGTGAGAGAGTTGTTGCTTTTGACAGGCCCGGTTTTGGACTCACGGAAAGAAAAAATCCTAAAGGGCTACTATGTAACCCTTACTCTCCTGAAGGAGCTGCAGAGTTGACTTTAAAACTAATGGATGAATTTGGAATGGAAAAGGCCACCTTAGTTGGCCATTCTGCAGGTGCGGGGGTAGCACTCTTAGTTTCGATTAAAGCCCCTGAAAGAGTTGAAAAATTGATTTTAGTGGCCCCTGCATGGGGATCAAGAAACCAAAGCACTTTTCAAAAACTCATTTTCTCTCTTCCATGGACTGAGAAGTATTTTCCACTAATACTTCGTTTTTCAGTTGGCAGGTTAGAAGGAATCCTTGAGAATGCGTGGTATAACCAGAGCAAACTAACTGAAGAAGTTTGGGAAGGATATAAGAGGCCTTTAAAGGCCAAAGACTGGGATAAAGGCCTTTTTTGGGTAACTAAATATGGAGAATACCCCAATATAACGGAAGAACTCAAAAATCTAAATATTCCTACTCTGATAGTCCACTGCAGGCAAGATAAGATAGTACCTCTAGAAAGTGGAAAAAAACTACACCAAATTATTCCAAACTCTCAGCTGGCGATAATGGAAGAATGTGGTCATTTACCCCATGAAGAAAAACCAAGTGAATTCCTTCAAATTTTAAGCGACTTCTTGAACGAATAATCATTCCTTCCAAAACTTTCTTGTTCTTATGTATCTTCTTTCGGCCTCAAGCAGTGCAACAAGAAGAGCTTCCCCCTTATACTGACTTAGAATCCTTGCAGCAGTATCGGGTCCTACACCATAACTCGCAAGTGCCAAAACCGCATCAAATCCATAAACCTTAAGGAGATCACTAGCCTTTATCAACCTTCTATATGCGCTCTCCTCCTCTTTTTCAAGACCCTCTTTTCTGTTGAGTTTCTTCAACGCTGAAACAAATAACTCAGCATCTATTGGATGGGCCACCGTGACCATAAGAGAGGAGCACTTTGGACATTGTAAATGTTCAAGCCTATTCTTTAAGCGTGAGACCCTTGTAGTGCTTTTCCACCCACAGTTTGTGCATATTAAAGCAACTTCAGTATTTAGAAGGCGCTCTTTAAATAACATAAGAATCTCATCTTTCTCGAGTTCTCCTCCTACAAGAAATTCTCCTCCAATATTCAAATTAATGACTGCAAGAGGGGAAGGCTCCTTCCTTAGAACTGCTTTAATCCTGACTCTACCCTCCTTCAAAAGTCTTAAAACCTCCTCAGCCCTTTCAACATCAATTTTATCATGGAAGAGTTCATTTAAAGTCTCTTTCTCAATAACTGTCCCTTCAAAAAGCCTCTCTACTTTTCTTATTTTAGCCTCCCTTCTTAGAGCCCCCATTCTCTTTGCAACATTCAACATTCTCCACCTGTAAGGTGAACTCCCTCTCAATCCCCTGGAGATGACAAATTCGAGAACCCTATGATCCTGGAGAAGATATTCCTTTACTTCTTTGGGGTTAACCTGAAATGGAGTCCGAATAACTATTGCATGAGCCTGAGCCTTCATTACAAAGACTTTTCCATATTTTGCTGCCAAAAAAGCCATTAAAAATCTGCCAATAGCTTCATTAGCTTGATTACCAAAATCTGCATGAATAATCAAGGCCTTCGGGACGGATTCTAAACCTATGTCCCTATCAGTCCCCAAGGGTTTTTGCTTTTCCAGAATATTCTTTATAAGTTTTAAATCCTCTTCCCGAAAATCTACAAGTGAGATTGACCTCTTAGCAGAATTAAAATCAAATAAGAGTTCTCGTTTGAGTTTTCCAACTTCTAACGCAACCTCAAATGGGACAGGGATCATTTCTCCCTCCCAACTTGGTACAGCACTCTGCAAACTCTTACTCTCCCTAACTTTAAGAAGCCTAGATTCCTCATCGACTCCAAGCAATATCCAGCTTCTTCCGTGCATAATAAATTCCATACCATCTTCTAAATCCATTACAAAGCTCTCATCTAAACGACCAACAATTCTTCCACTCTTAACGTCAAAAACACGGTAGCTAATCTCATCGGGAATCGTGGAAAGGTTTTCATAGTAGTACTGATACGCTCCTCTTCTCAGGTATAAAAGGCCACTATCTTCATCATAACCAATTAAGTTTGCATCACTTAACATGTGGAGAACTGTCCCGTAATCTTCCCATGTTAAGTCTCTATAGGGATATGCTCTCTTAGCAATCTCAAATGGAACCTCCTTTGGCAGTCTTCTGTGTTCCATTAAAAGCCCAACTATAAAATGACCCAAAACATCAAGGGCATTCTTATATGGCTTTACTGCCTCAAGTTTACCTTCCAAAGCCCTTTTAGCGATAATCAAGCTTTCTAAATAATCTTCTACATTGGTAGTAATGATATAACCCTCACTAACCTCTCCGACCCTATGTTTTGAACGCCCGATTCTCTGGATAAGTCGATTAACCTGTCTTGGGCTCATATACTGGATAACAACATCCACGTCACCTATATCTATCCCAAGTTCCATCGAAGAAGTACAAACCAAAGCCTTAATACTCCCTTCTTTGAGTGCTTTCTCAGCTTGAACTCTGGCCTCCTTGGAGAGACTTCCATGATGAACTTCAACCGGTTTTCCCCAAGCTTTAAAACGATGGGCCAAGATTTCAGCAAATTGTCTGGTATTTGTGAAGACTAAGGCCCGTTCATACTTTTCAATTATTTCCCACAAAACCCGTAAACGGGTGGCAACGTCTAAAGGCACGCTTAATTTCCTAGAGAGCTCAATGTCCCTTTCATCCGGCTGAGGAAAGAGGACATTAACTTTATATCCTTTTTCTATCGGTGGTCTAACTACTACATCAGCCTTAAGCCACGTCTTAATCTCTTCCTCATTTCCCACAGTTGCAGAAAGGCCGACTCTTTGAAATTCCGCAATTTCGGCAAGTCTCTCAAGTGCTAAACTGAGTTGTGCTCCTCTTTTGTTATCAACGAGCTCAACTATCTCATCAACCACCACAAATTTAACATTTGAAATTGCCTTACGGAGAGATTTCATTGTAAGAATGATTCCAAGAGTTTCAGGAGTGATAATGAGAACATGTGGAGGTTTTTTTACCTGTTGGGCTTTCCTATATGCAGAAGTATCCCCATGTCTAACCTCCACATTAAGGTTTAACTTTTCTCCCCACCAGAGCAATCTATCTAAAAGATCCCTATTAAGGGCCTTTAAAGGAGCTATGTAAAGGGCAGAAATTGGTTTTAGGCCATCTTCTAAGATTGCATTAAAAACCGGCAACAATGCCGCTTCAGTTTTTCCACTTCCGGTAGGAGCCACTATTAAAACACTCTTTCCAGAGCTAACCTCCTCAAAAGCCTTCATCTGAAGCTCATTAACCCCTCCAAATTTTTCCTTTATAGCTTTTTTCAGGAGAAAGTGCATGATAGAAAAAATGAAAGAGGGTTTAAAAATCACTCGCCATAATAAGCTTTCCTATACAGTTCTTTTATGTCTTCAATGCTAGGCTCTACCGGGTTAAAATTAATTAAAGGATCATTATAAGCCTTTTCTGCCATTTCATCGAGCTTTGAAAGGAATGTTTCTTCACCAACAAGCTCATTAAGCTTTGGAACTCCAAGCATTTCATTGAACTCTTTAATGACTTCAAGAAGCTCTTCAGATGTATTAAACCCTATTTCTCTGGCTATCTTGGTATATTTCTTTCTTGTACCTTCATCCTTCATGTTAAAATGTATTACATAGGGCAGAAATATTGCATTAAGCAAGCCATGTGGCCCTATCCAAGCGGCTTTATGACTTAAACTGTGGCATATTCCAAGGCGAGCATTTAGAAACGCTATTCCTGCCATAGTTGCAGCATAATGAATCTTTTCCCTTGCTTTCCCATCACCCTTAACTGACAAAGGAAGCCATTTAAAGACTGTTTTTATAGCCCCCAATGCCATAGCATCACTAAAAGGAGTTGCCACTTTCGTCGTATAGGCCTCTATACCATGCACCAAAACATCTAAGCCACTATTTCTGGCAATCTTTTCTGACATCGTTCTTGGTAACCTTGGATCAAGAATTGCATACTCTGGAGCAATTTCGTAGGAAACAAGGTTATATTTTGCTCCATCTTTTTTGAGCACGCTAGCTGCAGAAACTTCACTTCCAGCCCCACTTGTGGAGGGTATAGCTATCAAAGGGGTCTTAAGTTTAGGGATAATTCTAACTGGTTTTGTGAATCTATCAAGAAAAGCTACTTCCTCAAACCTCAAATCAGGCACTTCATAAAACACCTTTATAGCCTTTGTTATATCTATTACACTGCCACCGCCAAGGGCAATAAGTAAGTCAGGAGAGAACTCCCTAATCCTTGGAAGGATCTCTTCTACATCTTCATAAGCTGGTTCAGCTGGTAAACCCTCTATAGCATCCACTTCCGCACCGGCCTCTTCTGCATAGTCCATAACCTCATTCAAAAACCCGTGAATACGCATAGATTTACTTGAAAGTACCATGACTCTTTCATAATTCCTAGCCACGCTTTCTACGTATCTTAAGCTTCCCTCTCCCATAATTATCCTCGTCTTTAAACTGAAAAACCTCATGAGCATCACCAGAAAAAATAAGGAATGAGGATATTTAACTCTTCTTGGGCAACTCATTATTCAAAAATCTTCTTTAAATTCCTTTCAAACGGTGGGTACACTACTCCTCTGTCAGTAATTATTGCCGTTAGATACTTATGGGGTGTTACATCAAAGGCAGGGTTATAAACATCAACATCTGGGGCTATTTTGCATCCTCCACAGGTTAGTACTTCCTCTTTTGGCCTTTCCTCAATTGGAATCTCCTTTCCGCTCTTAAGGTTCATATCAACTGTGGAAATTGGTGCAATTGTGAAAAACGGGATTTTATGTTCCTTTGCAAGCACAGCCAGAGAATAGGTCCCTATTTTGTTGGCAAAATCACCATTGGCGACTATTCTATCCGCACCAACGATTATCGCATCCACCTTTCCTTGTTGCATGACAAACCCCGCCATATTATCGCTTATTAGCTTTAGTGGAATTCCATCATAGTGATATTCCCAAGCAGATAAGCGGGCACCTTGAAGAACAGGTCTTGTTTCATCAACCCATAGAAGTTTGAGCTTTCCCTCTCTATGCATCACTCTTAAAGCCGCTCCAACTGTGCCAAGATGCACCGTGGCTAAGCTACCTGCATTGCAATGTGTTAAAACGTTCCCTTCAGGGAGAATCTCGGCTCCATAATGGCCCATTCTAAGGTTCGCCTCAACATCTTCATCTGCTATCTTGTGGGCCTCTTCAATAATCAGCTTCTTTATTGTGTCAAGATTATTCTCCTTATGCTCCTCTAAAAGACGTTTAACCCTATTAAGGGCCCAGAAGAGGTTAACTGCAGTTGGTCTGGTATTTTTAAGGATTTCAAACGCTTTGTAAAACTCATCGAAAAACTTTTCCTTTGTCTTTGCATTACTCTTTTCTGCAAGTAAAGCCAATCCATAGGCTGCTGTTGCACCTATAGCTGGAGCACCACGAACTTGAAGGGTTTTTATTGCTCTGGCAACATCTTCAACTTTTTCCAATGCTATTACTTTGAATTCTCTAGGAAGCAAAAGCTGATCAATAAGATACACTTTCCCTTCTCTAAATTCAACGCTTCTTGGGAGTTTTGTAAGTTCCTCTGGTTTGTATTTTATCCCCATTCTTGCCCACCTCAAGATTTCGTGATGGTAATTATCTTCAGAAGAATTTATTAAATCTTCCTCTAAAAAAGTGTAGGGAGCATCATGAAAATTTTTATCACGGGTCTACCTGGAGTTGGCAAGACAACCATTATATTAAAGGTCACAAAAGAGCTTAAAAATCACGATTTAAAAGTTGGCGGCTTTGTAACCCAAGAAATTAGAGAAAAGGGGAAAAGAGTAGGTTTTAAAATTAAAGCTCTCGATACGGGAGAAGAAGGCATTCTCGCATGGGCTGGAAATGGATACCCAAGGGTTGGAAAATACGTGGTTAATCTCAAAGACATAAACAACATAGCTGTCTCAGCAATAAGAAGGGCCGTTGAAAATGCTGATGTAATAATCATAGACGAAATTGGGGCCATGGAGTACAAAAGCAGGGAATTTGCAAAGAGCATTGATGAAGTAATCAAAAGCGAAAAAGTACTTTTAGCTACGGTTCATAGAAGATACGTAGATAAATTCAAAACCCTAGGAAGAGTTTACGTCCTCACCCCTGAAAATAGAGAACAAATAAGGCAAGAAATCATTGAAAATTTAAGAACGCACTGGAAGATTTGAAACACCCATTATTCGATCGCCGTTATAATTTTAAGACTATCCACTTCTGTTATTTTTGCTTTTATCTCATAAACTTCCTCCAAGATCTCTGGGGTTAATTTAGAAGGTCTGCCAATCCAGCGAACCTCGCCCTTATCAAGAATCAAAAGATTATCTGCATAGTTCAGAGCCAAATTCAAATCATGCATGACAGTTACAACAATTTTCTCCTTTTTAAGAGTTTTTAGAAGATTCATTATCCGAAGTGCATGGTTAATGTCCAGATGGGAAGTAGGTTCATCAAGCAACATTACATTACTTCCCTGGGCCAGTGCTCTTGCAACCAAAACCAGCTGATACTCCCCACCACTTAACTTTGTTACGAGCTCATGTTTCCTTTCCCACATCCCCACTGTTTTCAAGGCATCCTCAACACTCCCTCCTGTAGCATAGCTCCCAAGTTCAACAAACTCTTCAACCGTAAATGCGAACTCTGGGTAGGAGCTTTGAGGGACATAAGAAATATACTTAGCCCTCTCTTTAGGTTTCAGATTAAGTAGGTTAATACCATTTAATTTCGCATAACCTTTAGGTTTTAACATTCCAACCAGACACTTGAGAAGTGTGGATTTCCCCGCCCCATTAGGACCAACAATTGCTAAGAGATCCCCTTCCTTAGCCGAGAATGAAACATTTTTCAGCACTTCCTTCTGGTCATATGAAAAAGACACCCTGACTTCAAGTCTAACCAAGGAGCTCACCCCTTTTCTTCTTCATCAAGAGATAAATAAAAAATGGAGCCCCAAAAAGGGCAGTTATTATGCCCACAGGAATTTCACTTGGCCTGAGGAGAACTCTCGCAAGAATATCTGCAAAGACCATTAAACTGCCCCCAAAGAGAGCGGAAGCTGGGAGTAATCTCTTATGATTGGGGCCAAACACTATTCTCATAGCATGTGGGCTTATCAATCCTACAAAACCAATTATTCCACTTGTAGCAACAGCAAAGGAAGTAAGGAGTGAGATAACCCCAATAATAAGCTTTCGGTATAGATTAATGTCCAGCCCCATTGAGACACTCTCCTCCCCCAATAAAAGCAGATTAAGCTCCTTCCAAGTAAAAAATAGGAAAAAGACCCCTAAAATTGAAGAAAATAACACTAATTTTACATCATCCCATTCACTTCCATTAAAGGTTCCCATAAGCCAAAAAATAGCATTATGAATGGCTTCTTTTCTTACATAAAGAAGATAAGATGTTAGAGCACTTGTAAAGAAACCAAGTGCAATTCCAGCTAAAAGCAAAGTATCCACCGGGATATGGCCATTGACTTTCGCAATTTTATAAACAGTGAAAACAGCTAAAACTGCACCAAATAAGGCGAAGATACTCATGTATTGAGGAAAGTATAAGGCCGCTAAAGATGCTCCTACTGCAGCACCACCACTTATTCCAATTATATAAGGATCTGCAAGAGGGTTTTTAAATAAGGCCTGAGAGGCTGTTCCTGCAGAGGCCAAACTTACCCCTACAAGATAAGCCAGTATAATTCTTGGTAATCTTATCTGAAGAATGATATAAGCATTCTCCTCGAGCATATTGGGCCTTGAAAATGCAATTTTAATATTTTCTAAACTAAATGAGGCCAGTATATCGCTTAGAGATATTTTAACAGGCCCTACAGCTATACCTAAAAGGATTAAAAGGATGGACGAGGTCAGGAGAGGTATAAGTTTTTTCATGTTCCCACTGGATTATTTATCCAAATTGTTCCTTAAAAGCTTAACTTATTTTCCAAGAATAACATGAACATGATAGAACAAGGAAAATGATTTTGGTGCCCCGGCCGGGATTTGAACCCGGGGCGCGGGCTCGAAAGGCCCGCATGTTTGACCGGGCTACACCACCGGGGCGTCCAATATGCTAACGTCCAGATGCATTTAAAAAGTTTTCGCTCAAAAGTCTTTTAAGCAGAG
>LDZS01001699.1_pt1 | contig 27417 bp, 28 predicted proteins | sample 615471 | NCBI WGS metagenome assembly LDZS01 (sample SAMN03408295, study PRJNA278302) | terrestrial metagenome | isolation source: oil reservoir sample K3 | place: USA: Alaska, North Slope, Kuparuk formation | collected 2013
GGCCTATGGATATAGAGTGGGCTAAAGACGGAGATGGAAAAACTATCGGCACAGGAGAGATTTTTATCGTTCAGGCAAGACCTGAAACGGTACACGCCATCAAGGAGTATAAATATTATGAAGTCTATAAACTTAAAGGAGAAGGTAGGGTTATCTGCACCGGTAAGGCTGTAGGAAGTAAGATAGGGCAGGGGAAAGCTCGAGTTATCCTTAGCTTAAACGAAATTGCAAATTTTAAACCAGGGGAGATTTTGGTAACTGAGATGACAGACCCTGATTGGGAACCTATCATGAAAAAGGCCTCTGCCATCATTACCGATAGAGGCGGAAGAACCTGCCATGCAGCCATAGTTTCTCGAGAATTGGGAATACCCTGTATCGTAGGTACAGAAAATGCTACCAAACTTATCAACACCGGAGATAAAATTACCGTTGATTGCTCTCAAGGCGAGATAGGAAGAGTTTTAGAAGGGTTGGTAGACTATGAAGTTGAAAGGATAGACCTTGAGAAACTCCCTGAAACCAGGACCAAAATCATGATGAATGTAGGTATCCCTGAACAAGCCTTTGCTCAGGCACAGATACCAAACGATGGAGTAGGTCTTGCTCGTATAGAGTTTATCATCGGGTCTCATATAGGGATCCATCCTCTGGCGTTGCTTAACTATGAAAAGTTGAAAGAAGAGGCTAAAAAGGATAAGGAAATCGAAAAGGTAGTAGCTGTGATCGAAGAAAGAGCTTATAACTATGCCAATAAGGCTGATTTTTATGTAGATAAACTGGCTCAAGGTATTGCGATGATAGGTGCTGCCTTTTATCCTAAGGATGTTATCGTGAGACTTTCAGATTTTAAGACCAATGAATATGCTAACCTGGTGGGAGGATATCTCTATGAGCCAGTAGAGCATAACCCGATGTTAGGTTGGAGAGGGGCTTCAAGGTATTATGACCCTAAGTTTGAACCTGCCTTTGCTTTAGAGTGCAAGGCTATCAAGAAGGCCAGAGACGAAATGGGGCTTACCAACATCAAAGTTATGGTGCCCTTCTGCAGGACGGTAGAAGAAGGGGAAAGGGTTATTAAGGTGATGGAAAAATATGGGCTTAAACAGGGAGAAAACGGGTTAGAGATATATGTGATGGCTGAAATACCAAGCAACGTTATCTTGGCAGAAGAATTTGCCAAGATTTTTGACGGTTTTTCGATAGGGTCTAACGACCTGACTCAGCTTACCTTAGGGTTAGACAGAGACTCAGAGCTGGTCTCTCACATCTATGACGAAAGAAACCCAGCCATCAAAATTTTGATAAAACAACTTATTGAAACTGCCCATAAGTTCGGAAGAAAGGTCGGAATCTGTGGACAGGCACCCAGTGATTTTCCTGATTTTGCTGCGTTTTTGGTAGAATGTGGGATCGATTCTATGAGCCTTTCCCCAGATACTGTAATTAAAACCAGGCTTTTGGTTGCTGAGAAAGAAAAGGAGTTAAAAAAGAAAAAGTGAAAATTTTAAGGCTTATCTTTTTTTGGTTTTTTGTTTTTTGTAGTTTTGCCTGGGCAGAACTAAAAGTAGGTATATTACCCTTAAAACTTGAGGCACCTGCAGAATACGGTTATTTAAGAGAAGCTTTACAAAACCATATTTATCACAGGCTGTGGGTGCCTTCTAAGGTAAAAACCGTGTCGTTAGAAGATGGACGAACGTTATCTGGATTAGACTATCTCCTTTCCTCAGAGATAAAGGTGGAGAAAGAACAGGTAGCATTAAAACTAAAGCTTGATAGCGTAAGTCCGACCCCTAAAGAGGTTTGGACTAAAGAAGAAAAGGTAGCAAGAGATCAACTTTTTTCTAAGATAGCCGTTTACTTGGAAGAGATAAAAAGGATTTTGGTTGAGGGTAGTCCTCAGCCTCAAACCTTTACTTCTTTTTCTGGACCTTCTCAGTCTCAGGTTAGTACTCCTGCGGGAGGAATTACTCCTTTACCTAAGAATCTATCCGAGACAAAAGAGTATAACGTTCAGATAATAAAAGAAAAGAAATCTTTTTTTAGTAAGTTAAACCCATTTGAAAAGTTGTCAGACTGGATGTCTAACCTTTTTGCTAAAGAAAGTGAGTTTAAAATAAGCATTCCCATCCCTCCCCCTCCCCCTCCTCCTGGGGTGGTGGTTTCTCATCAACCTTTAGAGGTAAACCCTCAGACGTCTTTAAAAACTCCTCAGAAAGAGGCGTATACCGTTAATCCGGCTTTTTCCAAACCTCAACCTCAAATTCAACCTCAACCTCAATCCTTGATGCAACCGCAGACCCAACCACAGCCATCACCCTGGCAATGGTTTTAGCCATGAGGAAGAAAGGTCCTCAAATTTATATCAAACCTTATGCTAAGAAAAAAAAGAGCAGGTTTAAGAAGGTTTTTTTTACCTTACTCTTGATTTTTTTAGGCCTTACATGTGCTGTTTTTTTAACGCTAAATTTTTTAATCAAAAAGGAGATGGAAGAGGTGGAACGAGTCAAAAGAGAAAATGTATATTATGAAGGTGAAATTAAAAGGTTAACCTCTTCTGATGAGCCTTATGAAGAGATCTTACGGACTAAATATGGATACATAAAAGAAGGAGAAAAAATCATCATCTATTCTTCTCCTCCTCAGGCAAAGGAAGAAAAAAAACCTTAATCAAGGGGGCTTTTTATGAACTATAAAGTTTTAGAGGGGTTTTTTGAGGGAGAAGACGTCAAAGTAGGTATAGTGATCAGCCGTTTTAACGTGTTTATTACCCAAAAACTTTTAGAAGGTGCATTAGATGTGCTAAAAAGACACAAGGTAAAAGAGGAAAATATCTATGTAGCCTGGGTGCCAGGGGCTTTTGAAATTCCTCTTGTGGCTAAAAAGCTTGCAAAGACCCAGAAGTTTGACGCAGTCATTTGTTTAGGGGCTATCATAAGAGGAGCTACCCCTCATTTTGAATACGTAGCCGCTGAAGCTTCAAAAGGGGTAGCTCAGGTGATGTTAGAAACGGAAATCCCTATTATCTTTGGTATCCTTACTACAGACACGATAGAGCAGGCGATAGAAAGAGCTGGCACCAAAGCCGGTAATAAAGGGGCTGAGGCTGCTCTAAGTGCCCTTGAGATGATAAACCTTTTAAAAAAGATAAACCAGGTTTAAGGGGAAGGAGCCATGCTTAAAACCTTAAGGGATTTTGACCTTAAAGGTAAAAAGGTTTTTATAAGGGTTGATTTTAACGTCCCTTTAGAAAACGGCAAAATTTTAGACGATACTCGTATAGTAGAAAGCCTTTCTACCATTACCCATGTGTTGCATTCCTATGGTAAGGTTATCCTTTGTTCTCATTTAGGAAGACCTAAGGGAAAAAGAGTGCCTGAATTTTCTTTAAGGCCTGTTTATGAATATTTGAAAACGGTTTTTAAAGACAGAGAGGTCAAGTTTTTAGAGGATTTTTTGAGTCCTGAGGCAGAAAAAGAACTCGAAAACCTGAAAGAAGGGGAGATTTTGCTTTTAGAAAACATAAGATTTTACGAGGGAGAAACCAAAAACGACCCTGATTTTGCCAAGGCTTTAGCCAAGTTTGCAGACATCTACATCAACGATGCTTTTTCTGTCTCCCACAGGGCGCATGCCTCTGTGGTAGGTGTTCCTCTTTTGGTTAAAGAAAAGGGGATTGGTTTTCAGATGGAAAAGGAACTGAAATATCTTTCCAAGATTGTAGGAAAGCCTGAAAGGCCTTTTTATGCGGTAGTAGGAGGAAGTAAGGTTTCCACCAAAATAGGGGTTTTAAAGAGCTTACTTAACAAGCTTGACAAGCTTATCATCGGTGGGGCGATGGCCAACACCTTTCTTGCAGCCAAAGGGTATTCTGTAGGAGATTCTTTTGTAGAAGAAGAATACATAGAGGTGGCAAAGGAAATTCTTAAAGAAGCTAAGGAAAAGGAGGTTAAAATTTATTTACCGGTAGATGTAGTGGTTGAAAACAACGGACAGGTTTTAGCTAAGGGCTTAAGGGAAATCGTTAAAGAAGATAAGGTGTTTGACATAGGAAAGGAGACGGTAAAACTTTTCTGCAGAAGCCTTGATGGAGCTAAAACTGTGGTCTGGAACGGACCTTTAGGGTATTTCGAAAAGCCACCTTTTGACTATGGAACTGTCGAGATAGCCAGAAAGATTGCCTCTCTTACCTGTACCACCATAGCAGGGGGAGGAGATACCCTTTCTGCCATAAAATATGCCTGCGTAGAAACAGGATTTTCCTATGTTTCTACCGCAGGTGGGGCCTTTTTAGAGTATTTAGAAGGAAAAGACCTGCCAGGAATTTTAGCTTTAACGAAGTAACGTTGAAAAAAGGGGTTAGATTTATGAAAAAGGTTCTTTTAGCTGGAAACTGGAAGATGCACAAAACTTTGTCTGAAGTAAAGGCCTATTTTGAGAAGTTTCTTAAAGACTTAGAAACAATAGACCTTTCAGCCAAAGAAATAATGATAGCTCCACCTTTTACAGCATTAGCTTACTCAAGAAAACTCACCGAGGGCTCACCGATAAAGTTAGGTGCGCAAAATGCTTGTTGGGAGGAAAAAGGGGCATTTACTGGAGAGGTTTCTCCTTTGATGCTTAAGGAATTAGGGGTTGAGTATGTGATAGTAGGCCATTCAGAAAGAAGACATATTTTCGGAGAAACCAATGAACTGGTAGGAAAAAGAGCAGAAGGCGTTTTTCGTTTTGGGCTGACCCCTATTCTTTGTGTTGGAGAAACCCTCGAAGAAAGACAGCAGAATAAAACCTTAGAGGTAATAAAATCACAATTAGAGGCAGGTTTAAACGGGATTAAAGAGGTGGGTGGAAGGGATCTGGTGATAGCTTATGAACCAGTTTGGGCTATAGGAACAGGAATTACCGCAACCCCTGAACAGGCTGAAGAAGTCCATGGTTTTATCAGAGATTTTCTTTCAGGTCTTTATGGAAAAGAGAAGGCAGAAACCATAAGAATCCTTTATGGAGGAAGTGTAACCCCTGAAAACATAGAAAGCCTTATCAAACAACCTAACATAGATGGGGTGTTGGTAGGTGGAGCTTCTTTAGACCCTGATAAGTTCTTAAAAATTTGTGCTGTAGCCCTTTAAGGAGCCTTTTACAGAGGGGGAGAAAAAGATATGACAGAACAGTGTAGTTTACCTGATTATACCGACCTTTCTCAAGAGATTTTAGAAATACCTAAGAAATACAAAAGATTGGCCATAGTAGGGGCAAGTCATAATCCAGACCGACCAAGCTATCAGGTAATGGAATATCTACTAAAAGAAGGTTTTGAAGTAGTCCCTATAAACCCGGTAAGGGAAGAAATCCTTGGGAAAAAGGTATATCCTTCTTTATCTCAACTCCCTGAAGAGCTTTATCCTGAAGTAGTGATTATTTTTAGAAAGCCTGAGATGGTTTTACCGATAGTAGAAGAGGCATTGGCTTTAAAACCTAAGGTGATCTGGATGCAAGAGGGGGTGATTAACGAAGAAGCTAAAAAACTTGCTGAGGCCCACGGGATAAAAGTGGTGATGAATAAATGTTTTAAAAAAGTCCATTTAATAGGCAAAAAGATGGGTCAATAGATGACAGAAAACTTACGCGAGGTAGAGGTATACACAGATTTAGAGCAATTTAGAAGAATTTTTACCAAAAACAAACAAAAGGTTTTAAAGTATAATCTTTCAGAATTTGTGGCACTCCTATCAACCGTCCCTCTTCCCAAGCTTTTTTCTGGTTTATTTTTAGAGCTTATAGTTAAACTTTCTGAAGCCCTTTACTGGAAAAGCTGTTTTTTGTTAAACACACGTCCTCAGGAGGAACCTCAACCTTCTGAGGAATCTTATCCTGAGGAAGAGATTTCAATAAAAAGACAGTTTCACTACTATAACCTTATTCCCTTAGACCGGGTTCTCGAAGATAAAGTTTTTTTACCTAAAAGTTCAGAGGTTCAACTACCTTCAGATGAATTTTTAACCAGTCCAGAAAGTCAACAGGCCTTCAACCTTCTTTTACAGGCTCTTCTTAGGGTGCTTCAACGGGAAACCCTTAAAACAGAAGTCTTAGAAAGGCTGCCACAGGTTTCGATAGAAGATTACATAGATGAGGTCTATCAGTTTTTACAACAAAATCCTTCTTTTTATTTTGAAGATTTCCTAAAAACCAGAGATCTCGATGTGTTAAAAGTGGTTTGTTATTTTTTGGCTCTTCTTTTCATGTGTTTCTATGAACAGTGTAGACTGGTGCAAAATAGCGAGTATGAAGATATACTGGTAATTAAGGTCTAAGGTTAAAAGTTCTTTTTAAGATATGTGAAATATTTAACAAGTGGTTTAAAAAGGGGTAGCAGAGATTAAAGATTTAATGATAAAGCCAACAAGTTATCCTGGTTAAAGAGAGGTTATAGATGAAATATAAGATAAAGCATTATCCTGAACGTTGTTCTGGTTGTGGGGAATGTGTTAAGGCTTGTGCAGAAAATCATGAAGGGTTAAGTAATTGTGCTATTTATGAGGTAGAGGGCAAGTTTTACTATTTTTCATGTCTTCAGTGTAAAAGGCCTCAATGTGCGTCGGTGTGTCCTGTAGGTGCTATAGAAAGAGAAGGAGAGGTGGTAAGGCTTTATCCGGAGCTGTGTGTGGGATGCAGAAACTGTGAGGAGGCTTGCCCGTTTGGTGTGCCTAAGTTTAACAAAAAAACAGGCAGGATTAACAAGTGTGACCTTTGTTTAGAAAGGGTAAAGGCAGGTCTTTTACCTTATTGTGTAGAGGCTTGTCCTAATCAGGCTTTAGAGCTAGTTAAAGAAACTCCTAAACCTAAGGAGGAAGAAAAATAAATGAGTGGATATCAAGGGATTTTTTTGTTTGGTTTTTTGCTTTTCCTTCTTGGGGCTTTATTGGTGATAGCTAACAATTTTTTTGCCTTAAGAAGGTTTAACCCTGCTAAGTTTAAACCTTATGAATGTGGGATAGATGTTTCGTGGGATGCAAGGATTCCGCTTAAGGTAAAGTTTTATTTGATAGCTGTGATTTTTTTGGTTTTTGATGTTGAGCTGGTTTTTCTTTATCCATGGGCAGTAGTTTTTGAAGACCTTGGTTGGTTTGGTTTTGTAGAAATCGCGGTTTTTGTGTTTTTGTTGTTGGTAGCCTATGTTTATGCCTGGAGAGAAGGAGCTTTAAAATGGGAGTAGAAAAATCTACCATAGAGATAGCACCTGGAGTAAGACAGGTTCCTGGAGCCCCTGTGGTGGTGACTACCATAGACAAAGTGATAAACTGGGCAAGAGCAGGGTCTTTGTGGCCTCTTACCTTTGGGCTTGCCTGCTGTGCCATAGAGATGATGGCAACTGGAGCCAGTCACTATGACCTTGACCGGTACGGTATAATCTTTAGAGCTACCCCTCGTCAGGCAGACCTTTTGATAGTGGCAGGTACGGTAACCAAAAAGATGGCTCCGATCGTAAGAAGGGTATATGACCAGATGCCAGAGCCTAAGTATGTGATTGCCATGGGAAGTTGTGCCTGCTCTGGGGGAATTTTTAGAACCTATTCAGTAGCTCAGGGGGTAGACCAGTTTTTACCGGTAGACATCTATCTACCTGGTTGCCCTCCCCGTCCTGAAGCCCTGATTTATGCGTTGTTGCAACTCCAGGAAAAGATTAAAAAAGAGACCAAAAGATGGGGTTACTGGAGATAGTGTATGGGACTTTATGAAGAGTTAAAGGTCAAGTTTCCAGAGGTAGTGAAAGAAAGTTTTCTGGAAGTTGACGGCGAAGTGGTGGTTTGCAATAGAGAAGGTTTTTTAGACCTCATAACCTGGCTTAAACAAGAAAAAGGTTTTATCCATCTGATAGACCTTTGTGGGGTTGACTACTTAGGATATAAACCTAAAACCTTTGAGGAAAGGTTTGAGGTGGTTTATCATCTTTTTAATTTAGATGAAAGAAAACTTTTAAGGTTAAAGGTTAGGGTTCCAGAAGAGGACCCCTGGCAGTATTCTGTAACCTCTCTATGGAAAGCGGCTAACTGGTTTGAGAGAGAGTGTTTTGATATGTTTGGGATAGTTTTTAAAGGTCATCCTGACTTGAGAAGGGTGCTTATGCCTGAAGACTGGAAGGGTTATCCTTTAAGAAAGGATTATCCTCTTTTCTCAGAGGAAGAAGACTGGGAACCATACAAGGCTTTGGTAGAAAAGTATAAGAGGAGAGGCTAAAGGATGTCTTTAGTTTTAGAGGTTAATAAAAAACAGAAAGGCAAAGACAGCTGGGAAGAGCCTTTTTATCTAAACATGGGTCCTCAGCACCCTTCTACTCACGGGGTTTTACGCCTTTTCCTTGAATTAGAAGGGGAAACCATCGTTAACTGCGACCCTATCATCGGGTATCTCCATAGAGGAATAGAAAAACTTGCAGAAAACCTTAACTACAACCAGACCATCGTTTTAAGTGACCGGTTAGACTATATTTCTTCTGCGGCAAACAACGTTGCCTTTGCCCTTGCCTTTGAAAAACTCTTCAAGCTTGAGGTGCCAAGAAGGGCTAAGCTGATAAGAACGATCGTTTCAGAGATGGCAAGGATATGTAGTCATTTACTCTGGCTTGCAACCCATGCCCTTGATATAGGGGCGATGACTGTTTTCCTTTACTGTTTTAGGGACAGAGAATGGTTGTTAAACATTTATGAAAGGATTTGTGGGGCAAGGCTCACCCATACCTACGTTAGAGTAGGTGGGGTAAGAAGAGATTTTGAGCCTGAGGTTATAGAGGAACTCTATCGGTTTGTAGAGGAATTTCCTAAAAGGATTACCGACTACGAGACCTTGATCGATACCAACCGTATCTGGCTTAAACGAACCAAAAACATAGCGGTAGTTTCTGCTGAAGAGGCTTTTAACTTAGGGCTTACCGGTCCTTGTTTAAGGGGATCTGGTGTTCCTTATGATGTAAGAAAATTTAGACCCTATGATGCCTATCCTGAGGTAGAGTTTGAGGTTCCTGTAGGACAAAATGGAGATACTTACGATCGTTATAAAGTAAGGATGAGGGAGCTTCGTCAGTCTAACTGGATTATCAAACAGTGTTTAGACAAGCTATCTGAAACCGAAGGGGAGCCGGTGTTGACTGAAAATGCTCCTGACCTTCTTATGCCAGAAAAGGTGAGAGAAGTTTCTGCTCAACCCCATCCTAAGCTTGGAGTTATGTTTAAACCAAAAGAAAAAGAGATTGTCCCTGTAGGGGAGGCCTTTGCTTCCATAGAATCCCCTAAGGGTGAACTTTCGGTTTATGTGATAAGTGACGGTTCAAGTAAACCCTGGAGGCTTAGGATCAGGACTCCCTCTTTTGTACATATCTCTGCCATTCCTCATATGACAAAAGGGCATATGATTGCTGATCTGGTAGCCATTATAGGGACCCTTGACATAGTTTTAGGGGATTCTGACAGGTAAGGAGGATATATGGAAGACCTTTGGTCCAATCTGTTTTGGTTTTTGGCAGGAACGGTGATCCTGCTTATAGTAAGCCTTTTACACGTAGCCTATCTTACCTACGCAGAAAGAAAGATCATTGCCAGGATGCAACAAAGGCTTGGACCTAACAGGGTAGGACCAAGAGGGCTTTTACAACCCATCGCTGACATGTTAAAACTGCTTACCAAGGAAGACATCATTCCTGCTCAGGTAGATAAGCCTGTATTTTATATCGCCCCTTTTATTTCTCTGGTTTGTGCTGGAACAGGGATAGCGTTGGTGCCTCTTTGGGAAAATTTTGTGATAAGCAACATAAACGTAGGTCTTTTGTTTATTCTGGCTTTAAGCTCTTTAAGTGCTTACGGAGTTATACTGTCAGGATGGGCTTCTAACTCAAGGTATGCCTTTTTAGGAGGGCTCAGAGCCAGTGCTCAGGTGATAAGCTATGAGATAGCAATGAGCCTTGCCCTTTTAAGCGTGGTTTTGATGGCAGGGTCCCTTAACCTCGGAGACATCGTAAGAGCTCAGATAAACTCACCTTTTAAGGTTTATCTTATCCCTCAGTTGCTCGGATTTTTTGTTTTTATCGTTTCAGCGGTAGCTGAGTGTAATCGCACTCCCTTTGATTTGCCTGAGGCAGAGACAGAGCTTGTTGCAGGGTATTTTGTAGAATACTCAGGAATGAGGGTTGCCCTTTTTTATCTGGCAGAATATTTTGGAATGCTTGTGATGAGTGCCCTTGCAGTTACTTGTTTTTTAGGTGGTTGGGCAGGGCCCTTTGAGGTTCCTTATGTTCCCTTTTTCTGGTTTGTGGTAAAGGTTTATGCCTTACTTTTCTTTTACATTTGGATAAGGGCTACCCTCCCAAGATATCGTTATGACCAACTTATGGACCTTGGTTGGAAGGTGCTTATCCCTCTTGGTTTGATAAACCTGTTTTTAACAGCCTTGATAAAACTGATTTTTTAGGAGGAAATGGAAGGTGAAAAGCTTGTTTGAAAAGCTTTTTTTGATAGAAATTTTAAAGGGATTAGCCTTAACCCTTAAAAAATTACTGTTTGAAAAGCCTGTTACCATAGAATGCTACGACAAGGTAATCCCTCAACCTTATCCAGGATTTAGAGGAAGACATGCTTTGGTTAGAAGTGAACTTACCCAGGGACCTATCTGTGTGGCTTGCCATAGGTGCGAAAGGGTTTGCCCTTCAAGATGCATCTACATCAAAACTGTAGAGATAGAAGAAGGAGGAAAGAGAAAAAGACAGTTAGCTGAGTATGCGATAGATGCTTCAAGATGTGTGTATTGTGGGTATTGTGTAGAGGTTTGCCCGGTAAATGCCCTGGTGCTTACAGAATTTTATCAATACATAGGAGAAAAAAGAGAGGACCTTTATTTTGACCAGGAAAGGTTGCTTAAAAACTGGGATGAGTTTATCGCTAAAGCTGAAAGGCCTTACTTTAATCCATTCTGGAAACCTAAGGGTATCCCAGAGGGATTTTTCTCTATAGTAAAAAGAAAGGCTAAAGGGGTTTAAACATGGGATTAGGCATAGATCTTAACAGCCTTATTTTTGGGTATCTGGCTTTTGCGATGGTAGTTTCAAGTGTGCTTGCGGTTTTCTCGAAAAATCCAGTACACACCATACTTTTGGTTTTGGTGATGGTGGTGCATCAGGCTTTTTTGCTTTTAACCCTTGGCTCTGAGTTTTTGATGGCTGTACAGCTGATTGTATATGCAGGGGCGGTGCTGGTTTTGTTTTTGTTTGTGGTTTATCTGATAAACCTGAGAAAAGAGACAAAACACAGTATCTTTGTTAAACGTTTTTGCCTCTGTAGTTTGGTTTTCTTGCTGTTTTTAGGTTTTATGGGGGTTAATCTTTACCTGATATACGGAGCCAAAAAGTTTGAGCAAGCAGTACTACCCTTTAATCCTTTAGAAAAAGACAACCTTTGGTGGATAGCCCATTATCTTTTTAACTATTATCTTTTGCCTTTTGAGATTATAGGAGTGATATTGCTGGTAGCGGTTTTAGGGGCGGTCTTTTTGGTAAGAAAAGTTAAAACTACAGAGGAGGAGGTTTAGTAAAAAAATGGTACCTTTTGAGGCATATTTAATCCTATCATCGGTCCTTTTTCTGATAGGGCTTTTTGGTTTCTTGATGAGAAGAAATTTGATAGTAGTTTTGGTTTCCATAGAGATTATGCTTAACGCCATCATCATCCTTTTTGCTGCCCTTTCTTATTTTAAAAAAGACATAACTGGTTATGTGATGGTGTTTTTTATCATAGCGATGGCTGCGGCTGAGGCTGCGATCGGATTGACCTTAGCTATATTGATCTACAAAAAACTTAAAACCGTTTATACAGAAGAAATAAACCATTACAAGGGGTAGTTTTTATGGCAGAACATCCTTATGAGTTGATTACCCATTTTAACCTCTGGGTTTTTCTTATTCCATTTATACCCCTTTTAGGTAGCCTTTTTACCCTTATCTTTGGGAAGAAATATTTACAGGAAAAGGCCCATCAGATTCCAGTTTTAGCTATTTTCATAAGTTTTCTGATCTCTTTAAAGGTTTTGTTTGAGGTGCTTTCAGGAAAGATTTTTGATTTTGACCTTTATACCTGGATTTCTGCTTCCAACTTGAAAGTAGGATTAGGTTTTTTGGTTGACCCTCTTTCTATAGTAATGACCACGATGGTGCTTTCGTTATCCTTTCTTATTCATGTTTACTCTATCGGCTACATGTATGGAGACCCTGGGTATTATCGATTTTTTTCTTACATCTCTCTTTTCACGTTTAGCATGCTGATGCTTGTTCTTTCTAACAACGTGGTTCAACTTTATTTAGGGTGGGAGGCAGTAGGGCTTTGTTCTTATCTTTTGATTGGTTTCTGGTATGAGAAAAAGAGTGCAGCCAACGCAGCCAAAAAAGCCTTTATCGTTAACAGGGTAGGTGATTTTGGTTTTGCCCTTGGGGTGTTTGCCCTGTTTTATTTTACAGGAGCGCTTTACTATCAGGATGTCTTCTCTAAGCTTCCTCTTTTGTCTGAAAAATATATAGACTTTTTAGGTTTAGAAATCCATGTGCCTTTTCTGATAGCCTTTTTACTTTTTTGCGGGGCTATGGGTAAAAGTGCACAGTTTCCGCTTCATACCTGGCTTCCTGATGCGATGGAAGGTCCAACCCCTGTTTCAGCACTTATCCATGCGGCTACGATGGTTACCGCAGGGGTCTTTATGGTAGCAAGGCTCCATGGTCTTTTTGAGCTTTCTTCTTATGCCATGGCTATGGTAGCTTTTGTGGGGGCTTTTACCTGTTTCATGGCAGCAACCATCGCCCCTACCAGGTTTGATATCAAAAGGATCATCGCTTACTCTACCATGTCTCAACTGGGATATATGTTTATGGCCTGTGGGGTAGGAGCCTTTGCTGCAGGAATTTTTCACCTCTTTACACATGCCTACTTTAAAGCTTTGCTTTTTCTCGGTGCTGGTAGTGTGATCCATGCGGTTCATACCAACGACATAAGGCAGATGGGTGGGTTAAGAAAGTATATGCCCTATACATTTGTTACCTTTATGATAGGTGCATTAGCCTTGGCTGGTTTCCCAGGGCTTTCCGGATTTTTTAGTAAAGACGAAATACTTGCGATGGCCTATTTCTCTCAATATCCCTGGGGTAAGTTGGTTTGGGCTACAGGGCTTTTGGTGGCGTTTTTAACGGCTTTTTATACCTTCAGGTTAGTGTTTCGAGTGTTTTTTGGAGAGTATAACGGCAGAAAGGATTTTCATCCACATGAGTCTCCGAGGGTAATGATAATTCCTCTGGTTTTAATAGCTGTAGGAGCGGTTTTTGCTGGTTGGTTAGGGGTGCCTCATTCCTTGGGTGGAAACCCTGTGTTTTTAAACTTTTTAGAACCGGTTTTAGGGCACCCTAAAACCTTACCGATAGAACACCATACCGAGTATCTTTTGATGGTGCTTTCAGTAATGGCTGCTTTTTTAGGTATCTTTTTAGCCTGGGTAGTCTATCTTAAAAAACCTAGTCTTCAGTTTTGGTTATCACAAAAATTACCTTTGGTCTATCGGTTTCTTTATGGTAAGTGGTATTTTGATGAACTTTATGATGTACTTTTTGTGCGTTCTACGTTATGGACAGCAAGATGTATAGTAAATAAGATTTCAGACGGTATTTTGATAGAAGGGGCTATAAACGGTACTGCTAAACTGATAAGCCTTGCAGGTTCTGGTTTAAGGATAGTGCATTCAGGGGTGGTGAATCATTATAATACTTTTATTTTGGTAGGTGTTATCATTTACTTTATTTTGTATTTTTGTTTAAGATAGAGGCGGAGGAAGGTTTATGGAGTTTTTACAGAATAATTTGCTTTCCTTGATACTATGGTTTCCTTTATTAGGAGCTTTACCGATTTTCTTTTTAGGAAAAAATTCTGCACATACAGCTAAATGTATAGCCCTTTTAACGATGATTATAGATTTCGGCTTGTCTCTTTTACTTCTTTTTTCTTTTGATTTTCAGAATCCTGGTTTTCAGTTTGTAGAAAAAAAAGTTTGGATAGACTTTTTAAACAGCTATTATTTCCTTGGAGTAGACGGGATAAGTATTCTTTTTATACCACTTACTACTCTCACTACTTTACTTTGTATAACCATTTCTTGGAACTCAATCAAAGATAAAGTAAAAGAGTTTTATTTAGCCCTACTTTTTACTAACATAGCCATTGTAGGCACCCTTTGTGCTCTTGATTTGCTGCTTTTTTATGTTTTTTGGGAAGCTATGCTTATTCCGATGTATCTTATTATCGGTATTTGGGGTGGTCCCAGAAGGATATATGCTACCCTTAAGTTTTTCCTCTATACTTTTTTTGGTTCGGTTTTTATGTTAATCGCTATCGTTTATCTTTTCATTAAGTTTGGCACGTTTGATTATACTAAGCTTTTGGGAGTAGTAAACGGTGGTTTGGTAGAGAAGTTGTTGTTTTTAGGGTTTGCTTTGGCTTTTGCGATTAAAATTCCTATGTGGCCTGTTCACACCTGGTTACCTGATGCCCATACTGAGGCTCCTACTGCAGGTTCAGTTATTTTAGCAGGAATTTTGATTAAACTTGGGGCTTACGGTTTTATTAGGTTTGCTTTGCCGATGTTTCCTCATGCAGCCCAGGAGTTTGCTCCGTTATTACTTTTACTTTCGGTGATAGCTATCATCTACGGAGGTTTGGCCTGTCTTGCTCAGGATGACTTAAAAAGGCTTATTGCCTATAGCTCGGTTAGTCATATGGGTTTTGTAACCCTGGGAATTTTTGCCTTTAATCCTATAGCTATGAAAGGAGCTATCTTACAGATGATTAACCATGGAATCGTAACCGGTGCTTTGTTTATGTGTGTAGGCATTGTTTATGACCGTACTCATAGCCGTGCGATAAGCTATTATGGAGGGCTTGCCTCTGTCATGCCTGTTTATGCTGCCTTTTTTATGATTTTTACGTTAGCCTCGATCGGCCTTCCAGGAACCAACGGTTTTATCGGGGAGTTTCTGATCCTTTTAGGGACTTTCTTTACCAACAAACTCTTGGTTGTGTTCGCTGCCTTAGGTCTTATCATCGGGGCAGGTTATATGCTTTGGCTTTACCAGCGGGTATTTTTTGAAAGGGTAAATCCTAATATAGAAAGGTTAGCACCTTTAAGGGTTAACGAATTTTTATCCTTGCTGCCTATGTTGGTTCTGGTGTTCTTGATAGGGCTTTATCCTAAACTCTTTTTAGACTACATGACCACCTCAATCGAGCATTTACTTAATAACCTAAGGTTTTAGGAGGCTAAAAGTTATGACCATAGAGCTTAACTTTGGAGTAATACTTTCTGAGATTCTTCTTTTGCTAGTAGGTTGTTTTGTTTTTCTTTTTGATAGATTTTTTAAAAACAAAGGATATGCCTTTTGGTTAACCCTTTTGTCTCTTTTGATAGCAAGTGGTGTGCTTTTAATCTCGCCTTTTGGAGGGTTTACGTTAAGTTATCAAAACGATTTTTTCTCGATAGTCTTTAAGTTTATCGTTTTGTTTGGTGCCTTTTTGGTTGTTATCCTTTCTAAGAACTATCTTACCTATCATTCACAGCTTAACTACGGGGAGTATTATGGGTTTTTGATCCTTTCTCTGATAGGTGCTTTTTTGATGCTTTCTTCTATGGATTTGATCACCATGTATCTTTCGATGGAGCTGATGAGTTTCCCTGTATACCTTTTGATAGCGTTAAACTTTGCCCAACAGCGTAAATCCTTAGAAGGTTCTTTTAAATACTTCCTGGCTGGAGCTATGGGGTCGGTATTTTTACTTTTGGGTATGGGGTTGGTTTATAGTGCTACCGGATCTTTGTTTTTTATGCAGATTGCCCAAAGTCTGTTTGGTAAGGCAGAGTTAACCTATGTGCTGTTAGGATTTTTGTTTATTTTGGCAGGTTTTTCGGTGAAGATGCCCTTTGTGCCTTTTCATATGTGGGCTCCTGATGCTTATGAAAGCGCACCCTTGCCTATAACCTCCTTTATCGCCTCCATAATCAAGTTTGTGGTTATAGCCTGTCTGATAAAGTTGCTTATGGTAGCCTTTATTCCTTTAAAAGCCAAGATAGGGCAAATACTTATTCCTGTGGTTTTGTTAACCATTCTTATCGGAAATGTGCTTGCTATCAAGCAAGACCATCTGATAAGGATGCTTGCCTTTTCCTCTATTGCACATACAGGTTATGCTGGTTTAGGCCTGATTACTGGAGACCTGATAGGCTATAGCTTTACGATTTTTTACCTTTGGGTTTATCTTATCATGACCATAGGAATGTTTAGTATAGCGGTGTTTTTGGCCAACTACCAAAAGGATCTTCTTTATATACCTAAACTGTCAGGCTTGAGCCAAATCTCCCCTGGGCTTAGTTTTTTAACCTTGATTTTTATGTTTGCTTTAGCAGGGATTCCTCCGACAGCAGGTTTTATGGGAAAATTTTATCTTTTTATCGGTTTGGTTAAGTCAGGATATATCTGGGTAGCTATCTTAGCTGTTCTTTTTTCAGTGATAGGGGCTTATCCTTATCTTAGGGTTTTAAAGTTTATCTACATGGAAAAAACTGAGGAAACCTTTTCCTACCGTTGGGAACCTGGGGTTTGGTTCCCTGTGAGTATAACCGCTTTTCTTACCCTTTTGATCGGTATCTACCCCAAACCTTGGGTAGACATGGTTTACAGAACCCTTTATCTTTATCTTACCTTTCTTTTTTATCCATACTAAACACCTTTAGGAAATCTTTTCCCTTCTCTTTATCAATAAACAGGACTAATTTTTCCTGCCCTGATCTAACTCCTTTTCGGCTAACCTTTCATTTTTCTTAAGTTTTGCCAAAGCCTAAGTTTTCAAATTTAGGCACACTTTTTGATTTTAAATTAAAAAAGCCTTGAGGGGAGCTAAGATGAAGATAAATTTAAATTCAAATAATTGTTCCTGTGGCAACCTTTTTTTATCTAATGGGGGTATTTCAGGAGAGATTAATCAGGAATTTAACTTTCTACAAGTTATCCTTCTTTATTTGCTTTCTAACGGAGATCCTTCTTCTCAGCTGTTGAGTTCTCAGGGTATAAACGCAGACCAAGTTCAGGGTTTAATACAGACTAAAGGAACACAAACTGAAGGTCTGTCTCACACTAAGATTTTTCAAAAAGACCAAGCTCAAGATGAGGACCTGCAAGGTGTGTGGAGTTTTTTGTTTTGGGGATATTTGGTTGATAGGACAGGTATTAACTTGGATGGAGTTATTCAATCCATATCTAAAGAAGGATTAACAGAGGTTTCTGGGTTAAATCTAAACCAAAAGGGCTTGGGAGAACTTTTGGATAAATTTTTAAATAATCCCTCAGAAAAACTTAGGGTTTATGAAGAATTGAACAAACTTTTATTTTTGCCTGACCTTAAAAGCGATTTTCTAATCTGGCTAAATCATAAGATAGAAACTGGATTTCAGCCTAACGAAGAGATGACATCTCTTTGGGCTTATTCGTTTTTTAAGATAAAAAATGATCTGTCTGTTACGGAGGAAGAGCAAAATTTACTCCAAGGAGAAAAATTACAAACAGTTTTAGGGAAGGAAGATGTTTTATCTTTTCAGAACTTGATACAAAAACTTGAAGAAAAGCTAAAGAGTGAGGTTTTTTCTGATAAAAACTTTTTAGAGTTAAAGCCAAGGTTGTTAGAGGTTGTAAATCAAGCTGAGGCACGTTTAAAGGAAGGTTTTATAACCAATAATCAGGTTGTTGATAGTTTGTTTAATAAGTTGAGAGAAAGATTGTTTGAACAACAGACTATTTTAGGGGAGAGAAATGCAGAAGTAAAGGGTTTGAACTTAACTGAAGCCCCGTTTGAGGTGATTAAGGGATTATCTACTAAGCCTTCAGGTCCTCAAGAGGTTTTAGATAAAACTGCCGGGATGTTTGAAAGATATTTTGAAAGAGTTAAAGAAAAAGGATCCTTTTTAGCCGAGGGTATTGCTTTATTAAAAGAGAAACAAGGGTTTTCTCAAGAAGGACAGGAAGGGTTAACTCGGTTCCAATTTTTTTATCATCAAGTGTCTCACCTAAGGTCTAACGACCAGCACCTGGTAAATATAGAGACTGTAAAGTTTTTAGAAGGAGATAAGATGTCTCCTCAGTTTTTTGAGTTTGTGAAGAGGTTTTCGGCAGAGGTTCTTCCAGAAGGAGAAAAGAAGGCTTATGTAAGGCTTGAACCTCCCCATTTAGGAGGTCTTGATTTAGAGATTAAGGTTAAAGAAAAAGAGGTAATCATCGTAGCCAGGGTGGAGAAAGAAGAAGCCTTTCGTGAACTTCAAAATAACGTTGAAGCCATAAAAGAAAGTTTAAAAGAGCTTGGGCTTTCTCTTAAAGATTTCCAGACTCAGCTCAACTGGGGTTATCAGGGTTTTGCAGATGGATCTGGAGAGAAAAGAGAGGGGACTAAAGGGTTAAAGACTGATTTAGAAGCACAAAATCAAGATCTTAATATTTTACCTCTTGAGAAAGGGTTCAAAAACCTAAAAGGGAAACATTATTTTATCGTTTAAGGAGGAAAAAGGTTATGGCTACCACCCCGGTTAACACCAATAGTTCTACCATTAGTTCAGTAAACAGCTCTTCTCAGAATACCCAGAGAACACCTAAAAAAGTTTTACAAAAAGATGATTTTATAAAACTTTTTGTTACTCAACTTCGGTATCAAGACCCTATGAAACCTCTTGAAAACAACGATATGGCTATTCAACTTGCTTTGTTCAATCAGGTAGACCAGCTTTTTAACATAAACGACACCTTAAAGAGTTTGGTTGACCTTGGTAAAAACCTTAATCTTACCTATGTCTCAAGTTTGGTAGATAAAAAGGTAAAGGTAGATTCAAACATAGGAAGGGTAGAGCAAGGTCAGTTTTTAGGGGGTGAGTTTAAGGTTGAGGGGTTTGTCACTGGAGGAGAAATAGTTATAAGGGATTCTAAAGGTAATCTGATAAAAAAGATAACCCTTACAGACCTTAAAGAAGGGATCCATAAGATAGAATGGGATGGAAAAGACCAGGCGGGAAATCTTGTGCCTGATGGTAACTATACCTTTTCTGTCCTTCTTTATGACGGTAAAACAGTCAATTCGGTAAAACCTACGATGGTAGCTAGGGTAACAGGAGCTAAGTTAGAGGAAGAAAACAGGCTTGTGATAAACGGAGTCCAGGAAATCCAACTTTCTGACATCAAAGAATTGATAGGAGGTTAAAGGATGGGACTTTTTGGTGTCATGTATATAGGATATAGCGGGGTGTTAACCACTTCTATGGGGATGAACGTTTCTGCAGACAACATCTCTAACCTTAACACTACCGGGTTTAAAGGAGGGAGATATGAGTTTGCCAATGCCCTGGTAGAGGCTTATGGAGAAACTTTTAGGAAGGAAAAAGGGTTGGGAAGTAACGTAAAGGCTATAAGAACGCTTTTTAACCAAGGGGCTATCGTAACCACAGATTCTCCAACTGACCTTGCCATCTCTGGTAAGGGCTTCTTTGTGGTTTCAGACCAAAAAGGAAATATTTTTTATACTCGAGATGGACAGTTTTTTGTTAACCAGGTAGACGAACAACACTTGGCCTTACAAAACAGTATGGGACTTTACCTTTTGGGTTCAGATCCAGATGCAACTTCAGCCGATTTAACCAATCTTAAACCATATCTCATCCCTAAGGTTATGCCTCCTAAAAGCACCTCTAACATAGACCTTCAACTTATCTTCGATAGCACCAAACCTGTTGAACCTATAGACGATCCCCTTTGGCAAAGTTATGATGCAACCTCTTCTGATATAATAGAAAACCAGAAGTTTGACTACGTCTTTGATCTTTATGGTTATGATGCCTTTGGGAACAAGACTAACTTTAAACTTTATGTAGACCGCACTTCAAATCTTAATGAATATGAGCTTTTGTTTGCCCTGGAAGACCCCACCTTAGACGGAAGAGGTTCAGGGAAATATCAAGGGGCATTTCTGTATGGAAGGCTATATTTTGGAGGTAACGGAGATATAGTGGGGGCTAATTTTTGGGAGATAACCAACCCTTCTTCCTTTGACCCCACAGTTGACCCACCGATGGATTTAACCGCACTTGGTAGGCCACAGTTTCAGGTAAACATAGGAGGGGCTACCCACTCCATAACCTTAAATCTTGGTTTTAGAGTAGAACCAGACGGAAGTATAACGAGATTTGTTAACTCCAGTAAGCTTCAAGCTAATCCTTTTGCTCAGCTGTATTTTAACCAAGATGGCTATCCAATGGGAGTGTTTGACAAGATAGAGGTGATTACTGAAGAAGGTAAGGTGGTTGCCTGGTATACCAACAATAAGAACATAGAGGTTTCAAAGATCTTCTTGGCAGATTTTTCTGGTTATGAAGAAAATTTAATTAAGGTAGGAAACGGACTTTTTATGGCCAGAGAAGGTGCTCAGCCGTTTATTTTCTCTCCTGGGGTGTTTGAAAGAGGAAGACTTCTTTCTGGAGCCCTCGAAAACTCAAACGTAGATTTAGCTTCGGAGATGGTGAGTTTAATTACCTTGCAAAGGGCTTTTCAGAGCAATACCAGGGTGATAACCACCGCAGACCAGATGTTAGAAGATTTTTTAAGTAAACGATAAAAAAATCCGATAAAAATATAAGGGGGTGTTAATATGGGTTTGACCGATGCCTTGTTTACAGGAACAAGTGGATTAAGAGCCCTTGGCCATGGGATGAGTGTAATCGGAGACAATGTTTCTAATTTAAATACCACAGCTTTTAAAGGTGCCAGGATCTCTTTTAGCGATGTTATGGCACAAAGTATCAATACTGGGGCTGGTTCAGGACAACTTGGAAGAGGAGCAAGTATTCAGGCACTTTATCCGCTTTTTACTCAAGGGTCTTTTGAATCAACAGCTAACCCAACTGATATGGCTATAGCCGGAGCAGGTTTTTTTATCGTAAAAGATCCTAAAGGCACAGGAAACACCTTTTATACCAGAGATGGGCAGTTTGTGATAGATAAAGAGGGATATTTAGTTAATGCAGGTGGGTTAAGGGTGCAAGGATGGAGGATAGATGAGATAACTGGAGACATAACCGGTGCTATCACCGACATTCAAATAGACCGCTCTTCTCCTCCGGTTAAAACTTCCAAAATAGATGTTATCACAAACTTGGATGCAAGAGAGGAAACGAGAACCAAGCTTATTTTTTTAAGCGGAAATCTATACGACGACCCTTCAGACGGGAACTATACCTATTTCCCTCCTACAGGCTATTATGAAGTAGTAATAAGGGACGTAGACGGTAAAGACAATAAGATAGGAATAAGACTCGGGTATAATGCAGCAACCCAAAAATGGGCTTACGAAATTTATAATTTGGAAACCAATCAACCGATAGTTAGTGCGGTAGACAGCACCTCAACCAGAGTCTCCTTTGAGCTCCCTTCTACCAAAGAGGTGATAAGTTTTGACTGGAGCGGTGTTACCCATGTAAACGGTCCCAACGACATTAAGATGCCAGGAAGAACAGGAAGGATAGAACTGTCAGGTGATGTAGACCCAGATACCTGGGAATATATAGACTTTATTGCTCCTACTGATCCTCAGGTAATAGATGCTAACGGAACGCAAAGGAAGCTACGTGTTTATATAAGGTATGATAGTACGGATAGCAGATGGGACTACAGGGTTTTTGAAAATCCTGCCGCAACTCCAGCAACTAACCCTGATGACCCTACTCAAGAGACAGGGACCCTCCTTGTAAAAGGTGATAACTCGGATGAAACGAACATTTTCTTTTTTCTTGATGGAACCACTCAAAGGATCAACTTAGACTGGTCTAACTTAGGGTATGGTGGTGGTACACCAACTGCCACAGTGTTTACTTTACAGGAAACTGACACCCTTCTTTCATACTGGGATGCAAGACAGGATGTTCCTATACCTTCTACTGCCTATTCTTACAGAACAACCCTTACAGTTTATGATTCTCTTGGAACCCCACATGAGATTACGGTTTACTATAACCCTACCACCAAAGATAACGTTTACGAATTTTTGGTGGCTTGTAACCCTAATGAAGATATGAGAGATTTTACCAAAGATACTCTTCCTATGCAGTGGCAATACGAAGAAGGAACGATTACTCAAAAACTTCAAATACTTTCAGGTAATGTACAGGCTAAGAGTTTAAAAGGGGTCTTGATGTATGGTAGGCTTGAATTTGATAACCAAGGAAATGTAAAAAAGTTTTATGAAACTTACAGAGTGGATGCAAACACTGGGGCTTTAGTTCAGGTAGTAGATACCTCTGGTAATCCTGTTCCAGACCCGGTGGATAAATTTTCAGCCCTTGGTCCACATGGTTACCCCCTTATGATAGCCGACTTTTTGGGCATAGATTTTCCATATGATATTTACCCACCAAACTCGCAAGATCAAGGTCTTGTAAGAAATGACCTTCAGCAAATAGAATTAAACTTTGGATACTTTTTTAAAGACTCCTGGAGGTCTGAATCTGTAAGAACTACGCAATACGCAACCTCTAATGCCACCATTTTTTACGACCAAGACGGTTTTGGCCCAGGAGCTCTTGAAAGTATAACTGTAGACAACCAAGGTATTATCACCGGCAATTATTCTAACGGAAGGGTTATTCCTCTCTGGATGGTTTCTTTGGCAAACTTTAACGCTCCTGAAAGGCTCCAAAAAGTAGGGGGTAATCTCTTTAAAGAAACCACCCACTCAGGGCCTCCTGTGACAGGTAAACCAGGTAGCAATGGCCTTGGAACGATAGCTCCTAACTCGATAGAACAGTCTAACGTAGACCTGGGAGAACAGTTTGTAAAAATGATTATCTTTCAGAGAGGCTTCCAGGCTGATTCCCGTATCATCACCGTCTCAGATACTATGCTTGAAGAACTGATAAACCTTAAGAGATAATTTTTTGGTTCTCCCTGGGAAGGCTAACTAACCCTTCCCAGGGTATCTTTCTTTTTCCCTAATCTAACCCTTACATCTCCTAAATAAGATTGTTATCTATTGGTTAGATGAAGGCTCAAAGATTATAAAAAAATAATTTAAAAAACCTGTAAAGATGTCTTGACTTTTAGAGAAAATATATTATAATAATTCTTAAATAAAAAAAATAATAAGGAGGTTAGGTATGAAAAGTCTAAAGGGCACCCAGACAGAAAAGAACATTTTGACTGCCTTTGCTGGAGAGTCCCAGGCGCGTAACCGTTATACCTTTTACAGCTCTATAGCTAAAAAAGAGGGATTTGAACAGATTTCCTTTATCTTTGAGGAGACTGCTAACCAGGAAAAGGAGCATGCAAAAAGGCTTTATAAGTTTTTAGAAGGAGGAGAGGTAGAGATTACCGCTAAGTTTCCTGCAGGAAAATTGGGAAACACCCTTGAAAACCTGCTTCATGCAGCAAGTGGAGAAAACTATGAATATAAAGTAATGTATCCTACCTTTGCTAAGATCGCAAGAGAAGAGGGTTTTGAGGAAATCGCCAGAGTGTTTGAAGCCATAGCTATAGCTGAGCAGTTTCATGAAAAAAGATACCTTGCTTTAGCCAACAACCTGAAGGAAGGAACGGTTTTCAAGAAAAAGATAGAAGTCATCTGGAGATGCAGAAACTGCGGTTATATTCACAGAGGACTTGAAGCACCTGAAAAGTGTCCTTCTTGCGACCACCCAAGAGCCTACTTTGAATTAGTCTGTGAAAACTGGTAAAAATCTTTTAAATGGTTTAAAGGGGCGTTAACGCCCCTTTAAACAGATTACTTTTTAAACTCTATTCTTAACCCAAAGGTTTGAGGCCAGGCCTTTACCCCTTTTATTTCCTCGTATTCTTCGTCAAGAAGGTTTTTTCCCCATAAACTAAGGCCAACCCCGGTTTTAAACTGTTTTTTCAATTCCAGGTTTAAAAGGTATATCTCATTAGCTCGATAGGGTTTTCTCAGGTTGGCGCTAACGATCAAATCTATATCCCAGGGAAGTTTTGCATAAACCCCACCTACTAAGTTATGTCTTAGATAAGAACCCTGGTATCTGGCTGAACTTAGGTTTTTGGCTACCTGGTTTAAGTAGGTATAGCTTAGAAACGGTTTAATCCTGTTAAATGCTATGTTTAAGTCCATGGTAGCTCCCAAGGTTTTTAGTTCCTCTATGTTTTGAGCTTGAGTTATAGCTCCTACCTTTATCCAGTCTATGATGTCTTTCCCTGTTCTATAAAAAAGCGTTCCTGAAAGAGCAACGTGTGAGGTCTTATAATCAAAACCTATTTCTGAGTTATAGGCCTTTTCGTTAGAAAGACCAGGGTTACCCTTGGTATAAGGCGAATCATAGTATAGTTCTGTAAAGCTTGGAGCTCTATAGGAAAAACTAAAAGAGGCCCTGGTTTTTAGCTTAGGGTTGATCAGATAGGCAAGCCCTAAGTAGTAAGAAAAGAGGTCTTCATTCTTAGCCAGGCTGTCATATCGAACCCCAAGGCTTGGGAAAAATTTATCACTTATCTTCGGATATATCCAAAAATAAGCCCCTAACCCTTGTCTAACATGGTCTCCCAGCCTTGAGCTATCAAGGGTTTCATAAGAAGCCTCAACTCCAACCACATAGTCAGCAAGTCTTTTTTCTAACCTTAAAGGCAAGTTTGCCCTTAATACCTGAGATTTGTGCTGGTTTTTATAAAAGTCTGGATTATTGCGATCAAGAAGATAAGTATCATAATGGATTCTGTATAGCAGTGCAGGCTCAAAAAACCATGAATTTCCGTAAAAATTCTTTTTGGCTACAAAAAGATGGGTCCTTGTTTCTTCCCATTCTGTGTTGTATTTAGTGGTATAAAAATTTCTTGCCCCAAAGTCTTTTTCCTGAAAACCATAAAAAATTAGTTTACTTTGGTCTTTTACGTAGGTATTAAAAGTTCTTATGTCAAAATCTCGGTTCCAGATAAAACCATTTGATTTTTGCTGAGAAAGATTAATTCCTAAAGGGGTGTTTCCTAATTCAAAACCTAAGCTACCTTTCATCTCCCATAGGTCATAGCTTCCGTATCCTCCTGATAAAAAAACTCCCTTTTCTGGCTTTTTGAGGTTAAAGTTGATGGCTCCACCAAAACCACCAGGGCCATAAAGGGCACTTGCTCCTCCTGCCAGCAACTCTACAGAAGAAAGCTCTTCTTGAGTGAAAGGAAGGTTCATAAGATGATGCCCTGTTTGAGGGTCAGAAAGTCTTATACCCTCAAAAACTACCAGATTTTGCTCAAACGTAGAACCTCTGATAGAAAGATCCTGCTGCACCCCAAACTCTCCTCTTTCTCTAAATTGCAAATTAGAAAACCTCTCAGGCCCGATCTTTAACTCCCAACCCTCTTTCAACACTTTTACCTCTTGAGAGACACGTTCAACCGTTTCAACACTTGCCGGGGCTGTAACCTTGACCTCCTCAAGAAAAACTGAGGTAATCTTTTCGCTGTTTTCAGCCTCTGCATTTGTGTTAAATAAAAACCACAAAACCCCTCCTAATCCTAAAATCCTGCCTATCCCCATCTTTGCCCCCATACCAAAGGAGATTTTGGTTTTTAGATAAAGGGTTTAAATTTCGTTAACCAAAAATTTAAAAAAGGTTAACATAAAAACATCAAAAGTCAACTTCTTAGGGTTGAATTTAAAAGGGGAAAGTAAAAAGATATGTTAGAAAAGGGTTAGAAGGTAACTTTTTTAAGGAAAATTTTGGGGTTAAATTAGACCCTAAACGTGAAAAAGTTTAAACAGGAGGAAGGGAATTTTTCCCTTCCTCCTGTTTTTATAAAAATAAAAGAGCTTTAACTTAAAGCTGCACGTCCTTTTTCTGTAAGCCTGTATTTTTCCCCTTCTGATGAGGTAATAAACCCAGCCTCTGTAAGTTCTCTTAGCGAACTTCTTACTTGAAAAAGGGGTCTTTTGGTTATTTCTGCTATTTCAGCAGGGGTAAGAGCCCCTTTTTCTTCTAACAACTTTAACAGCCCAAGAGCTCTTTCGCTAAGCCTTCCGTCAGGGCTTACACAACCTGTAGACATGTTTTTTTCCCTCTAACTCAGTTTTTTCTTGCAAAAATACCAGTCGATGTATTCATATCCCTGTTTAGCCCTGTTTACTGCCTCTTCATAGGAGGTTGGAGGAGGTACTATTACCTTTGTGTTCTCCTCAGTAAACTCCCAAACCTGAGGCTCAGGAACCCAGTTGGCAGGAGTGGCTACCCCATGCTTGTCAGCAGTTTGTAAGGCATCAATCAACCTTAAGATTTCTCTCATGTTTCTTCCTGCAGAAAGAGGATAGTAAATTATAGCCCTTATCTTACCGTTAGGGTCTATGATAAAAACAGCCCTTACGGTAGCGGTGGAACTTTCTCCTGGATGTAACATCCCATAAAGCTTTGCTACTCTACCATCAGCATCAGCTACTATAGGGAAGGGAATCTCTATTCCGGTTTTTTCTTTTAGGTTCATAGCCCAGGCGATGTGAGAGAACACGCTGTCTATGCTTAAACCTAAAAGCTGAACGTTTCTTTTGGCAAACTCTTCGTTCATCTGAGCAAAGGCTAAAAACTCGGTAGAACAAACTGGAGTAAAGTCTGCCGGATGGGAAAAGAACACCACCCACTGTCCTTTAAAGTCTTCTGGAAACTTGATAGGTCCCATCGTGGTCATAGCCTCAAAACTTGGAGCTTGGTCTCCAATCCTTGGCATACTGATTACTTCTTTTACCTCTTCCATAACCCACCTCCTGTAATTATTTTTAATTAAAACTAATTTTTAATAAGAATTATAATGCAGGATAAAATTTTGTCAAGGGGTAAAAATTCAAATACCCTAAAAATTTAAAATTTAAACATTCTAAAAAGACTTGACAAAATAAAAAATATGAGTAAATTGAGATTTAATTTCAATTGCAATTTTAAAAAGCAGGATGGTAAAAACAAACAGGAGGGTAGGTATGACAGTTGTGGTCGTAGGAGGGCACGATAGGTTAAAACCTCAGTTAGAAGAATATGCTAAAGAAAACCAGCTGAAACTCAGGTTTATTAACAGATGGTCTCCTCAAGCTCCTTATACCCTTTCATCAGCTGATTACATAATCATAATAACAGGATGTGTATCTCATGAGCTTGTTAAGCTTGCTAAAAGTTGCGGTAAGAAAAAATGTATCTTTTGCCGTGCCAAAGGGCTCTGTAGACTCAAAAAGCTCATCGACCAGTTAAAGGTGCATGCCTAAATTTTTTTGTCTATTTATTGCAAATGAAATGCAGAATAAATTAAATAAGGGAGGTCAGACATGGTTGAGGGTTTAA
>LDZS01001700.1_pt1 | contig 26913 bp, 37 predicted proteins | sample 615471 | NCBI WGS metagenome assembly LDZS01 (sample SAMN03408295, study PRJNA278302) | terrestrial metagenome | isolation source: oil reservoir sample K3 | place: USA: Alaska, North Slope, Kuparuk formation | collected 2013
TTCCTTTAATTAAGTCTGCTTTATACGAATTGAGGCAAATGTTTGTAAAGAGATTTTATAAGGAGACACAATTCTCTTGACAAGTGTCCCCAACCTTGAGAAAGCAACTGATAAAGCACTTCTTCTATTTCTTCCTCTTTTTCTTTAGGAACTTTTACGGTTATTTCATATAGCATTTAAATGAACCTCCTAATTGTTTTTCGATCATATTTTAAAGCATTTTTGGATTTTACCCAAATAAAAATCAATCCGGTGCCAATCTTCAAAATTGGTTGTAAAATAGGTTTCCATATGCGTAAACTCTCAGAAGAAACTCAAAAATTTTTTTATTTATCTCTCATCTATTTTTTTTCAGGCCTTCCTTTTGGTTTTTTCTATACCTTTATTCCTGTATTTTTAAGGACAGAAGGAATAAGTTTAGTACACATCGGACTTTTTTCCTTAGCCAGTCTTCCCTGGAGCCTAAGACTTCTCTGGGCTCCTTTGATAGACCGGTATTTTAATAAAACTTTTTGGATGGGCATATCTTTAATAAGCATCGGAATAGTTATCTTATCGTTAGCCTTTATTCCTCCTCAAGGGATCACCTTTTTCATCTTGCTTATCCTGCTTTGTTTTTTTTCCTCGGTGTTTGATACCGCTGCCGATGGTTTTGTGGTAGAGTGGATCCCTTCTGCTACCTTAGGAAAAGCTAATGGTTTGAGGATTGCTGCCTATCGTTTAGCCTTGATTACTTTTGGAGGTGGGTTAGTGGCAGTAAGCCATTACTTGGGTTTTAAATCGATATTTTATCTAATTTTTCTGGTAAGTTTATCCATAGGGCTATTTTTATTACTCAACCCTTTCCTTAAACACAACCTACCTAAAAAAACCTATTCTCTAAAAGACCAGTTTATTCTACCCATTGTTGAGATACTAAAGAGGAAAGGGGTTTTCACCCTTCTTTTGTTTGTCTTTACTTACAAAATAGGGGATTCTTTGCTTGGGGCGATGGTTTATCCCTTTTGGGTGGACAGAGGTTTTTCTCGGTTAGAAATAGGGTTAGTTGCAGGCTCTATCGGAAGCCTTCTTACCATCCTTGGGTCCCTTTTAGGAGGATATCTTTCCAGCAGATGGACCGTCAAAAAATCCTTGCTAACATTAGGCTTATTTCAAGCCTTTTCCAACTTAGGTTATACCTTTGCCTCTATTTCAGCCCTTCCCAAAGAGACCGTTTATTTAGCCTCTGTAATCGAAAGCTTTACCGGAGGCCTTGGCACAGCAGCCTTTGTTACCTTTCTTACCAAACTCTGCCAGAAAGAGTTTTCTTCAACCCAGTATGCGGTTTTTTCTACTCTGTTTAGCCTTTCTTTAACCTTATCAAGAAGCTTATCAGGGGTTTTAACCACCTATTTAGGGTATACCTTATTTTTTGGTCTAACCTTTCTGGTTTCTCTCCCTGCTTTTCTTCTGATACCTAAGGTTACACAACATCTAAACTCGGAAGGCTCTTAGAAATTAATTTGAAATTTTTTAGCATAAGGACAAACCCTTTTAGGAGGCCATTTTTTAAAAATCTTATCCTTTTCAGAATGGCAGTTTAGACAAAAACCTACCTTTAAAATTTTTACCAGTTCCTCCTGAGTAAAAGGACGAAGATTTGGCCGAGAAAAATTAACCAGCTTAGTTCCGTTAAGATTAACCATTTGAGAAAGACAAACCCTTGGGGATTTTATAAAAGTTTTTTCTAAGTTTACTACCTCTATTGAATTTTTGGTTTTTACCACTTTTCCATATCCTAACCCTAAGGTTTTTGTGTTCTGATGACAGCTTTTACAGGAGCGTCCTTGTTTCCCTGTGCTATGAGGGTTAAGTTTAGCAAAGGTAAGACTTGTTATTTCTTTTTTTACCTCTCCTGTCTCTGAGAGGATGGTGATAAAATCCTGTCAGCCTGGGGTAACGGTAACCACTCTTTGATTATCTTCCACCGCTAAAGTAGGAAGTGCAAGTCTTCTATAAGATTCATGCTCTATCCAAAGCCCCTTCGTTTCCTTAGCAAGTATTTTGTCAAGATGGGTGTCTCTTGGGTCATATTTGATATGACAGCCGTAACAATCAGGCATATGTTTGGCATGGCAGCTTACACAGGTTAATCGTTTATGATAAGAAAGACTACAAGCTTTAACTGGTTTTTTGATTAAAACCCTTTTTTCAGAACCTTTACTTTCTAAATAAGCTTGCTTTCCTTTTTTATAAAAATTTTTGAGTTTTCTTCCTTTTTTAGTAGTACCATCTCCTCCATGACAGGTTTGGCACTCAATTTCTAAAGCCTCATGTAAACTGTAATAAAAATTTCCATCTCCCATCACTTCTTCTTTAGTATGGCAGTCTATGCAAGATAACCCTTTTTGGAAATGAATATCAGGAGAAACCCGATCTAACCATCTTCCGTCAACCCAAACTTCATCCCCTATCCCACCTTGCTCATTTTCATAAAGTCCTTGATAGGTGAATCCTATCCTCCCACTTCGGTTATAGCACCTTACACAGTTTTCCATCGGAGGATATCTAACCAGTTTAGGATGAACTTTTCGAGAAGAATTGGGGGTCTCATCTTTCTCTTTTACCGAATGACAGGCGGTACATCCCCCTCCTTTTTCTTTCAAAAAATAGGGAAGTTTTCCCTTTTCTAACCAAAGATGACAACTACCACAAAGTTTTCGATAATAGTCTAAACCTAAACTGTTTTTGGTTTTATGATAAACCTCTTGATGATAAAGTTGAGATACACTCAACTTAGGATATAAAGATAAAACCTCTTTTTCTTCAAAAACTTCAACCACTCTTTTTATCATTCCGTGGTTGGTAGCCATAAGAGAATTTTTTACCTTCGATATCTCCGTAAGATGACATCCTGGTTGTCCACAGGTAAGATTAACATATCTCAGATCTCCAGGGTTTTTTACTATGTTTTTATGGGCCTCTTTAAGGTCTAACGTATAGGGATTCCCTAAATGACAAGAAGAACAACCAACGACCTTTTTGTCGTGCACCTTTTCAGGAACTACCTCCTGATGACAAGTAATACATAACTCTACTTCACCTGAGGTTAACTTAGCAACCTCCCGTCTATCTTTTTTAGCTTCAGAATAGAACAAACAGAGTAAGATAACTAATCCTAATAAAATCCAAAATGACTTAGTCTTAGCTAAACGTTTAAGTGTGGGCATCTCTGTAGATGATAAGACTAAAAATAACATAAACTAACAACCATAATATTAAAATACCACCTACCCAGGAGCTGAACTTTCTTGCAGGCTTAAAACCTAAAAGAATAAGCCAAAAAACCGCTAAAAAAAGTAAAAAAAGCACTCCCAAAGGGGGTAAAAACTTTAAAAGTCCCTGAGCTCCCCAAAAAAACCATGGACCAGTAACTATCGTTTTCCCTTTCTCTGACTCAAGAGGAACATAAAAGATGAGAGGCAAAATCAGGTTTAGGTAAAGATAAGGGGCATATTTAAGGCTTAAAACCCGTTTAATCGAGGCATGCCAAACAAAAAGCCCTATGGCTAATAAAAAAGAACCATAAATATGGGCTAAATAAACTCTATAAAGACCTCCTTTAGAGATTGGGAACAAAAGGTCTCTTAAGACTTCTCCTACATAAGGTATGCTTAAACAAAGATTTTCAGCTATGGTTCCTGCAAGCTTCCCTACCTCATCAAACCTTATCACATAACCGGTAAAGGTAATAAAAATAAGGACGATAAAGCTTAACACCAAAAACAACCAGGCAACAAAATTCTTTTTATGATGCCATCCTTTGTAAAGGCTATCTATCAGATGGAAAAAAGTTGAGATTAAAGCAAGTTGAGAAGAAAAGTAGTGAAGGCTTCTAAAAAACCTGCCAAAAGGCACCGATGACTCTAACCGAATCACACTGTAGAGAGGTTCGGTATAAAAGTAATGATAACTAACCACCATCCCAGATAAAATAGAAATTATAAGGCTTATCAAACAGAGATTGGCTATAAACAGGTTGATTTTTGAAGAGGTAGAAAAGCTAAAAAACCTCAACCTCTAAACCCTGAGAATTAAGTCTGTAGTTGTATGTAGTAAGGTCTTTTTTAGCAGGTCCAGAGAGAAACTTTCCAGAAAGATTAAATTTACTTTGATGACAGGGACAGACGATCAGAGCCTCTTCAGGAGAATAGTTAAGCAAACAGCCTAAATGAGGACACTTCCTGGAAAAAACCTTAAAATTAGAGCCTGTTTTCATCACAATAAAGTTTTCTTTAAATAGTATATCTTTAGCTTTTTCTATCTCCTCAAAAAGAACGATAACCTTTTTAGGTGGGGGAGAAGATAAACTAGTTAGGTTTTTAAAAGCTCCATAGGTTAAAAAACCCAAAACACCCAAAGAAAAAAGCCTTAAAAAGTTTCGTCTCTTTTTATCCATTTTTATTTAAAATAAACCGATAATTTTTTAAACTCTTCGGTTCCTGCTTTTTGTAAAAGTTGAAAAGTGATGGTTTCGGTATCAACAGGCAAAGCCCCTGCAAGTATGCTAAGCTGAAGGCCTGTCTTCCAGTTTTCCTCTTTACGACTACATACAGCATCCTTAGGTAAAAACACAAAATATCCTTTCGAAAGAAGGCTTAAGGCAGTTTGATAGATACAAATGTGGGTTTCCATCCCTGTCAGAATTACTTTATTACGTCCATAGGACCTTAAAGTAGCTAAAAATTTCTCTTCGGCACAACAATCAAAAGTTATCTTCTCAATAGGATGATATTCGGGAAGGACCTTTTTTAAGTCCTCTATGGTTTGTCCTAACCCTTTAGGATATTGTTCGGTAAGGATAACAGGTATTTCTAAGACTTTAGCCACCTCAACCAAGATGGTTATGTTTTTTATTATCTTAGAAACTATCTTTTCTTCCATCGCTTTAACCAACTTTTCCTGTACATCTACCACAATCAGAATTGCCTCTTCGGGCCTGATAAAATACCTTTCCCAGTCCATCTTAACCCCCTGTAATTTTAGTCAAACCTTTCTTCTTTAACACTTGGTGCAAGTTCCTTTAAAGCCCTTTTTATCAATTCGTCTAAGGTAGCCCCTTCTTCAAAAACGTTATACAAAACTGAGTCTATCTCTTTAGAACTAAATCCTAAGGATAAAAGACAGCTTTTTGCCTCTTCAAAGACCATTTCTTTTTCTGGAGGTAAGGTTATTCCTTTGAGGCTGGGTTTTAAAAATAGGTTCTTTAGTTCTAAAAACAGTTTTTCTGCCCTTTTTGGGCCTATACCTGGAACTTTTGCAAGCTCCTTCCAACGTGCTTCGAGGATTACTTGTCTTAGCTCTTCAGGAGAAAAGACAGAAAGTACGTTTAACGCAAGTTTAGGACCAACCTTAGAAAGGGTGTTTAGTTTGATAAAAAGCTCTCTGGTTTCTTTGTCTAAAAATCCATAAAGCTCTAAAAATTCGTTTTTTCTTATAAAACTCACCAAATACATGGTTATCGGTTTATCAATAAACTTAGTTTTAAGCGGCTCTACCAAGTTTAAAGGCACAAAAACTTCTATGGATAAAACCTGTAAAATTTCTATGATTGCTTTATTAGGGGGATTTACAGTTTTTAGAACCCCTGAGACTGCAAAAAACAAAATTAACCTCCTAGTTCAAAACCAAGTAAAAGAGCCACTGCTAAGGCATCCACCTTATGAGAGTCTAACCCATCTTCCTCAAAATCTTCTACAAAAGATAAAACCCCGTGTTTAATCAACCACTGAATTTGAGAAACCATATCCTGTTTTTCAGCATTTCCATTTTGGGTCAAAAACTTTTTTATTTCCTTAGGAGCAAAAGTTTTAAACCTAAGATTATAAAGCCCACAGAGAAGCAACACCAAAGCCTGAGCCTGAGAAAGCTTTAGGGTAGCATTTCCAACCCCTCGGGTATAAACCTCTTCTAACGCCAAATAATCTGGGGAAATTTTATTTATGATGTTTTTAAGGCTCTCAAAGATCAAAGCCAGCTTTTGAGGAAGGGATAAGGTTGGAGGGGGGCTGATGGTCCCCCAGGTTAACACCTTAAATCTTTGCTGAGATTTTTCCACACAGGCATAACCTAAATGATTGAGCCCAGGGTCTATCCCCAAAATTTTCATCTATTAAGTTTTCCCATGATATTTTCAGGGATATCAAAGTTAGCATATACTTGCTGGACGTCGTCGTTATCATCCAGTGCTTCGATAAGTTTTAAGAGGGTGTTTGCGGTTTGTTCATCTGAGATAGGAACAAGAGTTTTTGGTACCAAAGTAAGCTTGGCAGAAAGGATTTCAATCCCAGCCTCTTCTAAGGCCTTCTTAACCTCTTCAAACTGAGAAGGTTCTGTGATGATTTCGACCTCACTTTCATACTCTTTGGTATCCTCTGCCCCTTTTTCTATAGCTATCTCTAAAGCCTTCTCTTCATCCTTTTTAGGTACAACGATCAATCCTTTGTGTTCAAAGATCCAAGAAACTGCCCCTGGCTCTGCCAAATTACCCCCATGTTTACTAAAAATATGTCTTACCTCAGAAACAGTTCTTCTCCTATTATCGGTGATAGCATGGACCAAGATGGCAACCCCACCAGGACCATACCCTTCAAACACCGCCTCTTCATAATTAGTCCCTTCTTCTTGCCCTAAGGCTTTTTTTATGGCCCTTTCGATGTTTTCTTTGGGCATGTTAGCTGCTCTTGCCGCCTGGATAGCTGCCCTTAACCTTGGATTTAAATCAGGGTCTCCACTTCCACCCGTCCTTACAGCAACCACGATTTCTCTTATCAGTTTAGTAAATATTTGACCTCTTTTAGCATCTTGAGCCGCTTTTTTTCTTTTTATTTGTGCCCAATGGGAATGTCCAGCCATAATACCACCCCTTTAAAATTTTTTATAAGTATAATAGGTCTTGCCAAAAATTCAAACTCTATTAAAATAGGTTTTTAATAAATTTTCCGCCGGGGTGGCGGAATTGGCAGACGCGGTGGACTCAAAATCCACTGGGGTTCACCCCCGTGCGGGTTCGACTCCCGCCCCCGGCATTTCCGGCTTTAAACCTCTGTATAAAACTCATACACAGCAATCTCAAAAGATTGAAATTTAAAGACCTCTCCATCAAATCCTGTTCCCTTTTGAATAAGGTATGGTAAGTCATACCCGTATTTCCAGGTAACTAAAGATCCATTTTTGGGTCCTGAGGATTACCAATAATATTCGGGATCACCTATTATTTTTACCGTTCCGTCTGGCATCTTAAAAGCCACCTGCTTGCTCTCTGATAAGCCTGGTTGGGTAGGTTAAGCAACTGCCCTCCCTCGAGTGACACAACGATTAAGAGGACAGTCAGGTGAAAACAAAACATCTCTACAAGAATAATAATCATCTTAGGTCTTCTCTAAACCGATCGACTACCCCCTCAGTTACAGGTTCTTCCGTCAATCAAAACTATCGCCTCAACCCTTTCCTCTGACCTTTCTTCGTTAAAAACCAACCAACTACTTTTAAATCTATAACACCATCCAGATTTCTGTACCTCTTTTTCTTAAAATCCTTAACCATAAAACCTTCCTTTTAAAAGTTTATTTAAATAAATTAATACTATATTCTAAATCGAAACTGCATTTTCCTTTTTCTAATTTTATAGTAAAATTGATTATACAAGCTTTACATTTCATCAAGGAGGGAAACGATGGGGCTTCAAAAAATAATAACTCAATATCTTCCACAAGGCGTTTTTATCGTTACCTCTAAGGCTAACGATAAGATAAACGGAATGACAGCAGCTTGGGTGTCTCAAGTATCTTTCAGACCAAGACTTATAGCCGTCTCGATTGCTCCTCAAAGGTATACCTATGAACTTATTAAAGAATCTGGATTTTTTTGCCTCAACGTCTTAGGTAAAGGGCAACAGGACCTTGCTAAACACTTTGGGTTTAAAAGCGGAAAAAACTATAATAAGTTCGAAAACATACCTTATACCTTTTCGTTAAACGGGATGCCTGTGTTAAAAGACGCAATAGCTTACTTTGAGTGCGGGCTCTACGGAGAATGTAAGGCAGGAGACCACATCATAGTAATCGGAGAGGTTGAAGATTATCAGATTTTAAAAGAAGGGCAAGAGCCTCTTATTTTTAACTGGGATGATTATTTTGGTGGACTTGAGGGATAGAGTATGAACTTAGGAGACAAACTTTTATACTATACAGAACGATTGCAACATTTTTTTGATCGCTATCTAAGGCTTATCTTAGCTTGTGTGGTAATTCTTATAGGTATAGGAATTTTATGGAGTGGGGTTAAATACTATTTTGCTAAAAAAGAAAAAGAAGCTGCTCTTGAACTTTTAAAAGCTGTAAGCAGCCCTAACTTGATACCTTCATTAGAAGAGGTAACCAAAAAACATAAAAACACCTCAGCTGGATTAATATCTGCTATAATCCTCTCAGACTATTATTATCAACAGAAGAATTTTAACAAAACCCAAGAACTTTTACTTATTTTAGAGAAAAAATATCCTAAAAAAATCAAAGGACTTGTTTGGTATTATCAAGCTAAAATAGCCGAATCTCAAGGTAAATGGGACCAAGCCTTCGAACTTTATCAAAAAATCGACCAGAAATATCCTGACCTTCAAAATCTAATATTATTAGACTTAGGTCGGGCGGCTGAAAAAATCGGTAAAACCCAGATAGCTAAAGAGTGTTATCAAAAGGCTCTAAATCAAACTCAAGATGAGGTTTTAAAAGGCATTGCCGAAACCAAAATAAAAAACCTAAACTAAACCATGAGCCTTCTTATTTTTAAAAAGTTGGCCGAAGAAAAAATAAGAGAAGCCATGGAAAACGGAGAGTTTGACCATCTTGAGCTTAAAGGGAAACCCCTTAAACTTGAAGAAAATCCTTTTGTTCCTGAAGACCTAAGGGTAGTCTATAAAATACTTCAAAACGCAGGGTTTCTACCTAAGGAAGTAGAACTCCGAAAAGAGATCTCTAAATTAGAAGAACTTTTAGAGGAAGACTTGCAAGATGCTTATTCAAAAATTAAAAAACTTTCGGCCCTTCTTTTTCATCTAAACCAAATAAGAAAAGGCCCTATAAACATTCCTGACGAATATTTTTGCAAAGTAGCTGAAAAAATCAAGCTGGCTAAAGAAAGTAGCAAAGAACCTGCAGAAAAGAAAGAGATCGACTGGATGAAACTTCAAACTTTTCTATACATTTCTTCTTTAAAGCCAAGAAAAAAATAAACGATGGAAAAATTGTCTGACAAATTTTTCATGAAACTTGCTATCAAAGAGGCAGAAAAAGGATTAGGCTACACTTCTCCTAATCCAGTGGTAGGGGCGGTCCTGGTAGATCCTGTTACTCACACAGTAATCTCCAAAGGTTATCATAAGCACTACGGAGGACCTCATGCAGAAGTAGTAGCCATAGAAAAAGCAAAGGGGAGAACCCAAGGGGCTATCCTTTATGTTACCTTAGAGCCTTGCAACCATCATGGGAAAACCCCTCCGTGCACCGAAAAAATTTTAGCAAGTGGTATCCAAAAGGTGGTCTGTGGAATAAGGGACCCAAACCCTGTAGCTAAAGGAGGCCTTGAGTTTCTTGCTTCAAAAGGAATAGAAGTCAAAGCCGGGGTATTAGAAAGGGAAGTAAAAATTTTAACCCGTTTTTTTCTTAGCAGAATCCTAAGAAAAAGACCCTGGATTTTACTAAAAGTTGCGGCAAGCTTAGACGGCAAAATTGCTACTTCTACCGGTGATTCAAAATGGATAACCGGGGAAAAAGCAAGAGCATACGCCCATAAGCTAAGAGGAATGTTTGATGCCATCCTGGTTGGGAAAAACACGGTAGTTAAAGACAACCCCCTTCTTACCTGCAGGTTAAAAAAAGGAAAAAACCCTATAAGGATTATTCTTGATACCAATCTAAGTCTTAGCTTGGATTATAAGGTCTTTCAAACCTTAGATGAAGCTCAAACGATTATAGTCTGCCAGGAAAAGGTGCCCCAAGAAAAAGAAAAAGCCTTTCAAAACGCAGGGGTTCTCGTTTGGAAACTTCCGTTAAAAAATAGCAAAATAGACCTGAACTTTTTGATGGAAAAATGTTTAGAACATGGTATCAACTCAATAATGGTTGAAGGAGGCGCCAGAGTCCATGGGAGTTTTTTAGAAGAAGGTTTGGTAGATGAGGTCTGTTACATGATCGGCCCTGTGATTATTGGAGATAAAAAAGGAATTTCTGCGATAGAGAGAGATCCAATACCAACTCTTAAAGAGGCTGTACGCCTTCATGACCTAAATGTTAAAAAATTAGGAGACTCTTATATGTTTCATGGGTACACAGAGCAAGGGATTAGTCTTATCGAAACTCCTTTAAAATAGTCTTAATTTCTTCTTTAAGAACCTCTAAGGGTTTTTCTGAAGAAAAAAGCCTATGTGCCCTTTTGGCTTTTTCTTCTAAGGGGAATTGTAAGCTTGCCAGTTTTAAAACCAACTCAGGAAAGGTTGACCTTGTCTTAATCCTTTCTTGCTGGGTTTTTGAGGAACAAACAACCACCCAAACCTCATCAAACATCTCCTCCCATCCACATTCAAACAAAAGAGGGACCTCAACAAAAACCACCTTTTCTCCTTTTTGCCTACAGGTTTCAAAAAATCTTTTTAATTCAGCCTTGACCGCTGGATGCAAAACCTCTTCTAAAGACTTTTTTGCCTTTTCATCTGATATGATTTTTTCTAAAATCTTTTTTTTATCCAAAGTCCCAAACAACTGGTAAATTTTTTCTCTAATCTCAGGTTGCTCATAAAGTTTTTTTACTACCTCATCACAAGAAAAAACAGGACAGCTTAATTCCCGTAAAAGGTTCAATAAGGTGGTCTTACCTGTAGCAACTCCTCCAGTAATGGCTATTTTTTTCATTTTTTAACCAGGCTTAAATAAACTTGAAAATCTTCAGGGATAGGGGCTTCAAATTCCATCTCTATGTTTGAGATAGGGTGGAAAAATTTTAACCGAAAGGCATGAAGCATCAACCTTGGTGGTTTAGGAACATCAGGTTTTAACCCTCCATAGATAGGGTCTCCCAGGATTGGGTGCCCTAAAAAAGAAAAATGAACCCTTAGTTGATGGGTTCTTCCGGTAACAGGTTTGGCAACAACTAGACATGCTTTGTTAAGATACTCTTTTACCTCATATAAAGTAACAGCAAGCCTTCCTTCTTTCAGAACTGCCATCTTTTTTCTGTGGGTAGGATGGCGTCCGATAAAGGTTTCTATTTTACCTTGCTGGGGTTTAAGATGTTTGTAGAGAATAGCTAAATAGTTTTTCTCTATCAATCTTTGTTTAAAAGCCTCTACCAGCAACTTATGAGACATGTCATTTTTGGCAACCAGCATAAGACCTGAGGTATCCTTGTCTAAACGGTGTACTATCCCAGGACGTATTTTCCCTCCGATGGCTGAGAGATTTTTAAGTCTTTTTAATAAGCCATGGACCAAAGTATCGTCCAAATGCCCTGGGGCAGGATGAACGACAATCCCGGCAGGTTTGTTGATAATAGCTATATGTTCATCCTCGTAAATTATGTCAAAAGGAACATCCTTAGGATTAAGCTCTAAAGGTTTAGACTTAGGGATTTTAACCTGAATAAAGTCTTGTATTTTGATTTTATAACTTGGTTTTACTGGTCTACCGTTTACCAAAACCAAGGATGTTTCGATCAACTCTTGGACTCTACTTCGACTTAAGTCTGAAATTTTTTCTTTCAAAAAAACATCTAACCTTTTTCCTCCATCATGTTCTTCTACCTTAAATTCTAACACTTTTTCTTCCATAGCCACTTAACCTTAAATCTCCCAAAATCCTTTAAAAGCAAACAAATCTTTTATTTTCCTAAAAAGCTCTAAAGCATAAGAAGAAGGTGAAACCTCATAAGGATATTGATGGGTAGAGAAAAACAAAACTTCATCAGTATGATAAAAAGACTTTTGGGTCCCATTTCCATGATGAAGGTCAAAGTCTACTATTAAAATCCTTTTAATTCCGTAATAATTTCTTGCATAGTAGGCTGCAAGAGCTATGTTATTAAAAAGGCAAAAACCCATGGCCCGATCTCTTTCTGCATGATGTCCAGGTGGTCTGACCAAGGCAAACACATAATCAAAACCCTCTTCAAAAATAAGCTTTAATCCAGTTTTTTGAGCACCAACTGCATAGCAAGCAGCCTCAAAAGAATATTCGTTACCTCCTGTATCTGCATCTATCTGAAAAGTACCTTTCTCTGCACTTGTCTTTATAAAGTTGTATAAACTTTCTGTATGGTTCCAAAGTATTTCTTCTTTTTCGGCCTTTTCAGGAGGAAAAATTTGTATTAATGGCCTTAAATCTTCTTTGTTTAATCTCTCTAAAATAACTTTTACTCTTTCTGGTCTCTCAGGATGAAAACTGCCAGGATCATGTTTTAAAAAAATCTCATCAAATATCACAGCAACTTTATTACCCATTTTATACCTTTCATTATAACAAAATCTTTTAAAAATTGAACCTAAAAATCTCCACACTATTTACACACTTTATTTTATACTCAATAACTACAATATTTGGTTTTTATTATATTATTGTTCCAAGCTTATCTACTTATATTATTGATTTATTTTTTTCTTAGGTTATAATTTAAAATTCCAAAACAGAACAATAGGAGGAAAAATTATGAGAAAAAGAAGTAGATTTATTACAGTTGAGGATGTAAAATTTGTATATGAAAACTATGCCAAAATGAGTGCATCTGAGATAGCAGAAAAATTAGGAATTAGTAAATTTCAAGTTAATAAAATCGTCAATGAACTAAGAAAAAGAGGAATTAACATTCCCAAAAAAATAGGTAAAAAGAAAAATGTTTATGATCAGTTTGTAGAGATGTTAAAAGAAGAAAATAAAGCTTAATCGGTTAAGATTGTGTCTATCAATCGGCAATCTTTACTGATTTGGGCTTTAAGTTCTTCTATAGACCCAAATTTTCTTTCTGGTCTAATTTTCTTAACAAACTCTACTTTAAGCTGTTTTCCGTACAATTCTTGGTTAAATCCTAAAAGGTGGACTTCTACAGTGAGTTCTTTTTGTTCAAAGGTAGGTTTAACTCCAATGTTCATAGCCCCTTTAAACCTTTGATTTTGGTAATAAACCCACACTGCATAAACCCCTGAGGGGGGCAAAAGTTTATTTTTAGGTATTTCTATGTTAGCCGTAGGAAATCCAAGTTTTTTTCCTAGCCCTTGACCTTTTATCACCTTTCCTATCAGAAAGTAGCGATGTCCAAGAAAAAGATTGGCCTTTTCTATATCTCCTTTTTCGATGGTTTGTCTTATCAAAGTGCTTGAAACCGTGGTATGATCGACAGTAACAGGATCTACTGTCTTTACCACAAAACCGAACCTTTCTCCTAATCTTTTTAAAAATTCTGGGTCACCCTCTCTTTTTCTGCCAAACCTAAAGTTAAAACCTATAACTACTCCTTTAGCCTTAAGACTATCTACTAAGTATTCTTCTACAAAGAGGTCTGGGGTAAGCTTGGCCATGTTAACTGAAAAAGGTATTATAGCAACATGTTCTATGTTTAGACGAAAAAAAAGGTCAAGTTTTTCTTCAAAGGTGGTTAAAAGTTTAAAGTTGGCTTCAGGAAACAAAACAGTTCGAGGATGAGGGTCAAAAGAAACTAACAGCGGGGTTACGCCTAACTCGGTGCTAAGGGCAAAAGTTTCTCTAAAAAGGTTTTTGTGTCCTAAATGGATACCGTCAAAACTTCCTATAGTAACAGCGGTTTCAAAAGGTAAAGGGAAATCTTTAGGGGTATATATTTTCAACCTTTCCCTCCACCAGTTTTAAAAAGCTGTCAAAAAGATAGACTGAATCATGAGGCCCAGGTGCGTTTTCAGGATGGTATTGGACTGACATTGCCCTAAGGTCTGGAACAAAAATCCCTTCAAGGGTGTCATCGTTAAGATTTACATGGGTAATCACCGTATCCTTAGGAAGCTCTTCTTTTTTAACACAGAAACCATGGTTTTGAGAAGTAATCTCTACCTTTTTGTTTATCAGGTTTAAAACAGGATGGTTTATCCCTCTATGTCCAAACTTTAGTTTATAAGTAGTAGCTCCCAAGGCTTGTCCTAAGATCTGGTGCCCCAAACATATACCGAAAATAGGTTTTTTACCTAAAAGTTGTTTTACTGTGTTTACGATATGCTGTAAAGGTGCAGGGTCTCCTGGACCGTTAGAAAGGAAAATCCCGTCAGGATTATGGGCAAGAATCTCGTCAGCTGAGGTATAGCACGGAAACACCAAACACTCGGCATCTCTTTCTACAAACAACCTTAACTGATTAAACTTTAACCCACAGTCTAACACCGCTATTTTGTACTTAGCTTCCCCCTTAAAAGTGGTTAACCTTTCCTTCCCCTGTTTTCCGTAGTAATAAGGCTCTTTACAAGTAACATATTGGACTAAATCCCTACCTACGTAATCAGGACTCTCTTTTATCTTTTCTAAAAATTTTTTAGGATCCAAAGTCTCGGTGGTTATTCCTCCCTTCATAGAACCGTAAAGTCTAAGGTGCCTGGTTAAAGCTCTGGTGTCTATTCCCTCTACCGCCAAAACGTTATTTTCAATCAACCACTCTCCTAAAGACTTTTCAGCCCTCCAGTTGCTGTAAAAAGGTTGATATTCTCTTACGATAAAACCCGCTACTTGAATCCTTTCGCTTTCCATATCTTCAGAATTGATCCCATAGTTTCCGATAAGAGGATAAGTCATGGTTACTATCTGACCATAATAAGAGGGGTCGGTAAGTATTTCTTGATAACCGGTCATCCCTGTGTTAAACACTATTTCACCATAGGTTTCTCCGGTTATGGTAAAAGACCTTCCCCAAAAGTAGGTTCCGTCTTCTAACATTACCAAGGCTTTTGGTTTGTCCATAAAGCACCCCTTAGTCCTTAAGTTTTTTGATTAAGCTTTTGCTTTGCATCCCACAGTAAATATTCCCGGATAAAATCGTCTATCTCTCCATCTAAAACATCTTCCACCTTAAAAACCTCTAACTGGGTACGATGATCCTTTACCACCTTGTAAGGATGTAAGATATAACTTCTTATCTGATTACCCCAACCTATTTCTTTTTTTTCACCGATCAGACTTTCTTTTTTCTGTTCAAGTTTTTGCTTTTCTAACTGATATAATCTTGATTTTAATATTTTCAAAGCTATGGCTTTGTTAAGATGTTGACTTCGCTCATTCTGGCAAGAAACCACTATCCCTGTAGGGATATGGGTAATCCTAACCGCACTTTCTGTTTTGTTAACATGCTGGCCTCCGTGGCCACCTGCCCTCATAGTTTCAATCTTTAAGTCTTCAGGTCTTATCTCCACCTCTATGTTTTCGTCTATTTCAGGAATTACCGTTACCGAAGCAAAAGAAGTATGTCTTCTTGCATTAGCATCAAAAGGTGATATTCTAATCAACCTATGAATACCTTTTTCTCCTTTAAGATACCCATAAGCCCAAGGGCCTTCAACTAAAATTACTGCACTCTTTATCCCTGCCTCTTCTCCAGGCAGGCTGTCTACCAATTTTACCGAAAATCCCTTTTTTTCAGCCCACTTTACATACATCTTTAGCAACATATAAGCCCAGTCCTGAGCGTCTGTGCCTCCTGTTCCTGCATGGATGCTTAAAATGGCAGAAGAATAGTCATACTCATCGGAAAGAAGAAGCTTGCTTTCTTCTTTCTTTAGTTTTTTTTCAAACCGTTCTATGTCTTCAAAAAGGATTTCTAAATAATCTGGATTTTTTTCCTCTTTGTAAAGTTCATACCACTCAGAAAGGTTTAAAAAATCTTTTTCTAAATCTTCAAAAAGATTTAACCTTTCTATCAGGCTTGCACGCTCTTTAAGCAGGTTCTTAATAGAAGGGGATTCCCAGTCGATGTTGTTTTGTTGAAAAACTTCTTCTATCTGAGAAAGGCGTTTTTTGATAGAATCGGGGTCAAAGACACCCCCTTAAATCTTGAAGCTGTTCAGAAAAATAATTTAAAATCTTTTCTAAGTCTATGTTTTTATAAACCTGAGCCGCTGTTTTCATAGCGAGATAAATATAAAACAATTTTTTAAAAATTAAACCCTAAAAACTAAACTTTCTGAACTTTTATATCGGATATCTTGGCCATCAAACATAAGGAGCCGAAATCTTTCTTTTTTAAACTCCTCTAACCGTTGTTTTATCGGAGTTGGGTCTAAGTTAAGAATAGACAAATCAGGAGAAATCTGAGAAAGTGACCATAAACTTAAGAAGCTTACTATCTTGTCTGTAGAAAAGATATGATCATACACATAAACATGCGCCTTTCTTTCGATGAGGTCCTCAGTCTTAGCTTGAGCTAATCTCCCTATTCCCCAGATTATCCCTCTCTGAGCCGGAGGAAACTCCAAGTAATTATCTGCCTTATATTTTCTTTCATCCTTTGGGTCCCAGATGTAAGAAACATAAATCGAAAGATATTCTTTCCTCAAAACCTCTGAATAAAACATCGCCTCAGCAAATCCTTCAGGAACCCCCCAAGCCATGCTCCCTGACTCCTCATTTAACATCCACATAAGCCTTCTGATTACTACCCTTGCTCTCTCTATATCCTGATCTGCTATTTTCTTTACAACCACACCAAAACAGGCTATAGCCTTCCACCTTACCATTTCATCTTTATGCAAAAAAGCCCCGATTAAAAAGCTTACCACCTTAGAAGGGGGAAGTGTCTTTATAGTTTCTATTGCCTTAAAAAGAGGGTCCTCTTCTAAAGTCTTGAGGACCCTCTTTTTAAGTTGGGGCTGGTAAAGATTAGGCAAAACCAACCTCTTTTTATACCTCTTTTATCTTTTGAGCTAAAAGCCTTCCCAAATCTGCGCAGCTTTTAAGTACTTCTTGATTAGGAGCATACTTGCATTTTATACCTTCGTGGATAACCTCAGCCTGTATCTCTTTTAAATACTCGTTTAGCTGAGCTACTGCCTCTCCACTCCATCCGTAGGAACCAAAGGCAAACCCTAATTTTTTTCTCAGTCTAAGTCCTTTCATATAGGTTACAAAGGAAGCCATGGTAGGAAGCAGGTTGTTGTTAAGGGTGGAAGAACCTAAAACTACACCTTTAGCAAGCATAACCTCAGTCATCACATCTGTTATGTCAGAAACAGAAAGTTTAAACACCCTCGCCTCTACACCTTCTTTAACAACTCCTTCAGCAATAGCATAAGCCATCTTTTCGGTGCTCTTCCACATAGTATCATAAACTATCACCACCCGATTATCTGCCTCATAAGAACTCCACTTATCATAAAGTTCTAAAATGTCTTTTATCTTGCTTCTCCAAACCACACCATGGTCAGGACAAATGGTCTCTATTTCAAGACCTAAATCTTTTATGGTTTTTAACAGCTTTTGAACCTGAGGAGAAAAAGGTAAAACGATGTTAGCGTAATACTTAGCTGCCTCTTGGATTAAAACACAGTAGTCTACCTCGTCATCAAACCTTACACTGGTTGCGTAGTGCTGTCCAAAGGCATCCTGAGAAATAAGGATCTTCTCTTCAGGAATATAACTCACCATGCTATCAGGCCAGTGTATCATCGGGGTTTCTATAAACCGGATGGTTCTTTTACCTATCTTTACTTCGTATCCCGTCTTTACCTCTTCAAAGGGAAAGTCAGTGTTATGTAGATAGGCAGAAAGCCCTAATTTTCCGTTTCTGGTAATGAAAATCTTTTCAGGGTTGATTTTTTGAGCAATATAGCTGAAACCTCCTGCATGGTCAGGTTCAATATGGTTTACCACTAAATAATCAATCTTTTCAGGATTGATTATCTTAGAAATACGCCCAAGCATCTCATCCTCAAAACCGTGTTTTACGGTATCAAACAGCGTAACCTTTTCATCGATCACAAGGTAACTATTGTAGGTAGTACCCTTAATGGTTGTGTAACCATGAAAATTTCTTACATGCCAGTCTACCGCTCCTACCCAATAAATCCCTTCTTTAATCTTAACTGGCTCCATAAACTCCTCCTGCAATCATTTAATATGTTTAGAGTTAGAGTGTAATGATAGTATAACCTTTTTTTATAAAGTTTGCCATACCAGCATGCCCATACATATCTTCCAAAATCTCAAGTCCTTTTTCTTTAGCTACCTCTAACGTCCCCATCTTTTGTGCACAAGCCTTACAAACACCTGCGATAAGATTTTTTTCTAAACATTTTTGAAAAAGATTGTATAACACGCTCTTTTCGGAAAAAAGTTCAGGAATTAACTTGGTAGAAGCACCCTCTAAAACTACCTTTACTTCAAGACCTTTTTCTGCTGCATCCAAAGCATTTAACAAAACATGGATAAAACACATAGGCTCTTCTTTAAAGGCAAAAAAGGCTATTTTATTCATAACATCACCTCTAAATTTTTAAAGGTAAAGAAGGGAGGATTTTCCTCCCTTCTTTTGATCAATTAATCTTCTGGTACGAAATCGCTTTTAGCTGCTCCACAAATCGGACAGGTCCAATCATCAGGAAGACTCTCAAAAGGAGTGCCTGCAGGAATACCATTGTCAGGATCCCCGTTGGCCGGGTCATAAACATAACCACAAACACTACACTTGTACTTTTTCATAGGTAACCTCCTGGTTTAATTTTTATGGTTTAAGTAACAACTTAAAAACCTCTTTCCTCTTCCTTAAAGGTAGTCTTGTTAGCCCCACAATGAGGGCAAGTCCAGCTTTCAGGTAGGTCCTCAAAACAAGTTCCTGGAGGAGAAACAAACCTTGAAGGATCCCCTTTCTCCGGGTCATAAAGGTAACCACAACATTTACACCTATATTTTTTTCCTTTCTTGTGCTTCTTTTCCATAAAACGTATTCCTGTTTATTTTACTAATTAATCGGGTAAAGGTAGAAACATATTTTTAGGAGCTCCACATCTTGGGCACTTCCAGTTGTCTGGTAGTTTCTCAAAAGGTGTCCCTGGAGGTATATTTCCTTTTGTATCTCCTTGTTCAGGGTCGTAGATGTAACCACACCTGCTACATTTATATTTTTTAGGTTTGTCAGCCATAACTTCACCCCTGCCTTTAAAATTTATGCGCCTTGCCAATATCCATGAAGGTTACACCACTCCTTAGCCACTACCTTGGCTGCTTTTACCTCAAACACCGCCTCAGGAGCCTCCCCAGGCTTCAAGAACTTAATGTAAACCTTATCTTCATCAGCATGCAACTCAATCCACTCTATGTAATGTTCCTCTGTCATGGGATGAGGCACACTTCCTACCTTTACCTTATAGACATCTCCTTCTTTTTCTATCACAGGAACATGCTTCTCAACGGCCGCATCCACTGTATTAGGAGTTTGTAACTCCATAGGTTTTCCACAACAAACCAACTGACCTTTTCCTCCATGCATCACCAACACTATGTTTCCACAGACCTGACATTTATAAAGTCCAAGTTTTTCCGCCATAACCCCCTCCTTTTTATAAAAATTTTAAATTAAAAATAATTCATTTTAAAATAAAAGTCAATACCTTTTCAAAAAATTTAAAAAAAATTTTTTATCTATTTAAAATCTCTCAAAGTTTAGATTTATTTAGCAAAACCAGCCGAAAATAGGAAACTTAAGGATTGTAATTTTTATAAAGACTTGTAGATTTCTTTAAGTTCTTTGATTACTTCCCTGATAAGCTTTCTCAGGGCTTTTTCTTTTGTAAGGACCTCTTTTGGACTGAAAAGGGCTGGTTGTTCAAGTTTATAAAGGTTCAAAAACTTTTTAACCCCTTCTAAGGTATACCCTTCTTCTATCAGTTTTTTTACCTTAAAAAGAAGTTCAAGTTGGTCTTTTTTGTAAAACTTTCTGTTAGAAATTCGATAAGGTTTAAGCTGGGGGATCTTTTTTTCCCAGTAATAAAGCACATGAGGTTTTATATTTAAAAGTTGAGCAACCTCAGAAAGAGGAACATAAAGGGTTTCTAAAGGCTTTTTAGGTTTCATCTTGAAGTTCAGCTTTAAACTGAGGAGCTATCTTAAACCTTACCTTTTTAAACGAAGGTATCTTGACGACCTCCCCAGTTTTTAAGTTCCTCCCTATTTTCTCCTTGGTTTTATAAGGAATAAAACTTCCAAACCTTACTATCTGAACCTCTTCCCCTCTTTCTAACCCAAGTTTTATTTCTTCTAAGATTTCTTCCACAATCCTACCTAAGGTCCTCTTAGAAAGACCAGTCTTTTCAGCCAAAACCTTTATTACTTCTTTTTTGGTTATCGTCTTTTTCATCGTGGTTTAGCGTTAAATTTATCAAAAATCTTTTTAGCTACCTCATCTTGAATGTGATTGACCTCTTCATCGGTTAAGGTTCTATCTTCAGCTCTATACCAAAACCTCAAACTTACGCTTTTTTGACCTTCTGGAATAGGTGGGCCTTCATAAACCTTCACACAGCTGACCTTCTCTAAGTAAGGAATAGATAAATTTTTAATAAAAGCTAATATCTCTCCCACCTCAAAATTTCTATCAACTACACAGGTTACATCCCTGGTGGTAGAAGGAAACTTAGGAGGCTTTTTAAGCTTTTTAATGCTACCTAAAGAAGGGAAAATTTTCAAAATCTTTTCTAAGTTTATCTCCCCCACCAATACGTTGGTCTTAAGGTCAAAACTCTTTAATATAAAGGTTTTTACTTCTCCTGCAAAACCGATTTTTTCTTCTCCAAGATAAAGGTCAAAAGAAAGACCGCGTTTTAAAAAAGGCTCTTCAGAATATGGCTTAAACGCTACTTCAAGGGTTAGGATCTCAAAAAACTCCTCCAAAACACCTTTAAGGTCATAAATATCAAATTTTTCTGGTTGACCATGCCAGTTCTCGGTATTCTTTTGTCCCATCAATAAAAATCCCAGGTATAAAGGCTCATCTGGGAGGAGTTCTTGATTAGGTATAAAGACCTTTCCTGTTTCAAAGATAGCAAGAGAATTAACCTCTCTAAAAAAGTTAAAACAAGCAGTCCTGAGAAGCCCAGGGATTAAAGTAGTTCTCATCACAGACTGGTTAGAGGCAAGAGGATTAGCTATCTCTAAAGGTTTAGACCTAAGGTCTTCTGGATCGAGATGAAGTCTGTCTAAATCCTTTGGGTCTATAAAACTATAGGTAATTACCTCAAAAAATCCAAAGGCTCTAAAAAGCTCCTTTACCTTTTCTTCTAACCTTAAAAATGGGCTTTTCCCTTTAGCCCAAAGGTCTGCTTTAGGAAAAGTAGTAGGTATTTTTTCGTATCCATATACTCTGGCGATCTCTTCGATCAAGTCCTCTGGTATCTTTAAGTCCTGTCTGTAGGAAAAAGGTTTTACTTCAAAACTATCTCCTATAGACCTTACCTCACCCACCTTCGAAAGAATACCTTTTATTTCCTCTACAGGAAGAGAAAACCCTAAATATTTGGTTACCTTTTTTTGTGATAACACGATTTGAGGATATACATAAGGCTTAGGATAAAGGTCTACCATCTCAGAAAAACGCTCGGCCTTGGCTGTCTCTAAGATCATCTGAGTAGCCCTTAACACCGCTAAAGGTATACCCTCAGGATCTATGTTTCTTTCAAACCTGTAGGAGCTTTCAGTTGAAACCTTGTGTCTTTGAGAACTCATCCTTATCCATTTAGGATTAAACCAGGCAGCCTCTAAAAAAAGATTTTTTGTTTCTTCAGAAACCCCTGACTCCTCTCCTCCCATGATACCCGCAAGCACAAGGGCTTTTTCTGCATCGGCTATCACCAAATCTTCTTCTGTAAGAGTTCTCTCTATCCCGTCAAGCATCATTAATTTTTCCTGAGGATAGGCTCTACGAACGATTATCGCATGCCCATTTATCTTGTCCCAATCAAATGCATGTAAAGGCTGTCCTAATTCTAAAAGAACATAATTGGTGATATCTACCACGTTGTTGATCGGTCTTAAACCACATTCCCATAGTCTCTTTTGAATATAAAAAGGACTTTCCCCTATTTGAACGTTTTCAAAGGTTCTCCCTATATACCTAAAACAACCTTCAGGCTCTAAAATCTTGATCTCACCTTTAAAATATTTACCTTCTTTTAAGTAATCCTCAAAAAGAAGAGGTTTTAACTCCCAGGAAGTTAACAAATGAAGTTCTCTTGCTGCACCCAAGACAGAAAGTACATCTCCTCTGTTAGGAGTTACCGCAAGTTCTAACACAGCCTCATTTATTCCTAAAATTTCATAAACAGACCTTCCTAACGGAGAACCCTCTGGTAAAACCAGTAAGACCTCCTTTTCAGGGCCTGTCCCAGCTTCATAAGGAGAGAGAAACATCCCCTCAGATTGATACTTTTTTACCCTCTTTACTTCTACCTTATCTCCGGAAAAAGTATTACTCCCAGGTTTGGCTAAGGCTAAAATAAGTCCTGGTTTTACCTGATCTTTAGCCGTGGTAAAGACTGTAAAGACCTCTTTCCCGTCGGTAACTTTACAAAGAGCTACTTCTTTAAGGTCTTCTGGAGTTAAAACTTCTATGATTTTTACCGAGATTATCTCTCCCAAACGTTGGTATGGATCTTCTACTGCTTCAACCTCGATACCACCCATCGTAAAGATTTCAGCAATCTCTTCTGGAGACTTTTGAAGGTCTATGAACTCTGAAAGCCAACTGACGGGGATTTTCATAAGGTCTCTCCTGTCTTAGGCTAAAGATTTAAAGGTCTTTACTTAAAACTTTCAAGGAAATATAGATGGTTATCAAAAAACAGCCTGATGTCATCTATTTCATATTTTATCATCGCTATCCTTTCGATACCAAGCCCAAAGGCAAAACCTTGCCATATAGAAACGTCATAATTAACCGACTTAAACACCTCAGGATGCACCATCCCAGCCCCTAAAATTTCTAACCAACCCGTACCACTACAAACCCTACATCCCTTTCCATTACAAATCACACAACTGATGTCCATCTCAACACTTGGTTCAGTAAAAGGAAAATAGCTTGGTCTAAACCTAACCTTGGTCTTTTCTCCAAAAACCTCTTTAGCAAAATAAGTAAGGACTCCTTTAAGGTCAGAGAAACTCACCTCTTTGTCCACCATCAAGCCTTCTATTTGATGAAACATCGGGGAATGTCTTACATCGTCATCGCATCTATAGACTTTACCAGGAGCGATGATCCTTAAAGGAGGCTTTCTCTCAAGCATAGTCCTTATTTGAATAGGGGAGGTGTGGGTTCTGAGGATACTTCCGTTTTTAAGATAAAAGGTTGCTTGCATATCCCTTGCTGGATGCCATTCTGGGATGTTCAAAGCGGTAAAGTTATAATATTCTGTCTCTACCTCAGGGCCCTGAACCATATCAAAGCCTAAACGCCCAAAAACCTCACAGATTTCCTTAATAACCTGGGTTAATGGATGAAGACCCCCTACTACAGGCCTTCTTCCAGGAAGCGTAAGGTCTAAGCCTGGAAGAATATCTTCCTGTTTAAAAAGAATTTCCTGCTCTTTTTTGACTAAAATTTCTTCTAAGAGATCTTTGAGTTCGTTTAAGATGGTTCCAACTTGTTTTTTTTCTTCCAAAGGGAGGTCCTTAAGCTTTTTAAGATAGCTGGTAAGGACCCCTTTTTTTCCTAAATATTTTAGACGAAAAGCGTTAAGTTCTTCAAGAGTAGAAAGGGTTTCAACATTTTTTAAAGCTTCTTGTTTAAGTTGTTCCAGTTCCTCGATTACCATCATTGCCACTGAGCTTTAGCCACTTCAACCAGCTTCGCAAAGGTTTCAGGCTCAGTTACCGCAAGATAGGCAAGCACTTTTCTGTTAAGGTCAACCCCTGCCTTCTTAAGACCTCCCATAAACTTGCTGTAATTCAAACCATAAGGTCTTACAGCAGCATTAATTCTTATCTGCCAAAGTCTTCTAAAATCTCTTTTCTTTTGGCGTCTATCCCTATAAGCATAAACCAAAGCCCTTTCTACGGTTTCCTTAGCTCTTCTGTAGACGTTTTTCCTCTGTCCCCAGTAGCCTTTGGCTAATTTTAAAAGTTTTTTATGCCTTCTTCTGGTCTTAAAACCACCTTTAGCCCTTGGCATAAACTTTTACCTCCTGTAATTTAAAGATTCAAACTAAAATTTATATGGGATAATCTTAGCCACGTGATCATAAAACCCAGCAAAAATCTCTTTGTATTTTTTAAGGTGCCTTTTGGTTTTTCTGCTCTTTTTCCTAAGAAGGTGACTTTTGCCGGCTTTTTTATGCATAATCTTACCATTAGCAGTAACCTTAAACCTTTTGGCAGCTGAACGGTTAGTCTTCATCTTAACCTTAGCCATAAGACAACACTCCCTTATAAAATTTTTATAATTTGAAAACTTTACACCAATTTTTTATAAAAACAACCCCTTAATCTTCTAACAATTCTTTAAGAATCTCTTGAGAAAGGGAAAAACTTTCATTTTCAGAAGGGAACACTTTTTCTTTACATTCCTTTATATATTGCTCTAAAGCCTTTTTAAAAGCACCAAATCCATCAAAATAAGCCTTAACAAACTTAGGTCTGAACCTTTTAAAAAGACCTACTATATCATGAAAAACCAAGATTTGTCCGTCCACAAAGGGACCTGCACCTATACCTATGGTAGGAACGTTTACTTTTTCGGTTATCACCTTAGAAAGCTCTGCAGGCACACATTCTATAACTATAGCAAAAACTCCTGCCTCCTCTAAAACCTGGGCATCCTTTATCAACTTTCTGGCACTTTCTATGGTTTTACCCTGAACCTTAAGGCCACCTAACTCCGCCGCCCTTTGAGGGGTAAGGCCTATATGCCCAAGCACAGGTATCCCTGCTCTGACGATAGCTTCAACCACCTCAGCTACCTCTTCTCCACCCTCTACCTTAACTCCATGACACCGTCCTTCCTTAATCATCAACCCTGCATTATAAACTGCCTGTTCCTTTGAAACCTGATAGCTTAAAAACGGCAAATCACCTATCCTTATCGTATTAGGAGCACCTCTACTCACTGTCTTGCAAAAAAGTAGCATCTCTTCCATTCCGATAGAAAAGGTATCTTCGTGCCCCAACATCACCATCGCCGCCGAATCACCAACAAGGATAAAATCTACTCCTGCAGCCTCAGCAATCTGAGCAGAGGTATAGTCATAAGCAGTTGAGGCCACGATAACCTCTTTTCCCTTTTTTTCCCTAAGACCATAAGGGCTTATTTTGAAAAGAGACATAAACCTTCCTCCAAGGGATTTATACCAAACCTTTCTTTAAGATAAAGATAGCCTTTTTGGGTAAGCACCCTTCCTTTTCTTGTGCGAGCAAGCATCCCTAACCTGATGAGGGCTGGTTCATAGATACTTTCTAACTCTTCAACACTTATACCTGAAGATAAAGCAAGGGACCCTAAACCCACCGGACCACCCTTAAACTCTTTATATAATGTTAAAAGGCACTTTCTGTCCTCAGGAGTAAGTCCCCATTCGTCTATGTCTAAAAGCTCTAAAAACTCTTTTACCAAGCCTTCGTCTACTTTTATAGGTTCTTCTGACTGGCTACGAGTTAACCAGGCAAAATCTTTTAACCTCCTTAATAAGTTTATAGCCTGCCTGGGGATGCCCTTTGAAGCCTTGGCTAAACTTAAGGCTGGCTTTTCGTCTATGTAAAGACCGTAAGCTTTACCTACTTTAATGATAATCTCTTTTAATTCTTCGTCAGTATAAAAATTAAGTTTAAAAATAAGCTGAAACCTGTCTCTTAGTGGTGCCAAGCAAAGATTAGGTTTATTGGTTGCGGCAATCAGCGTAAACTTAGGAAGGCTTAACCTGATGGTTTTGGCCACCTGACCTTTACCGATCACGATGTCTAACGCAAAGTCTTCCATGGCTGCATAAAGCACCTCTTGACATACCTTAGGCATACGATGTATCTCATCTATAAAAAGTATATCCCCTTCCTTAAGGTTTGTAAGGACTGCGGCTAAGGTGCCTGTTTTATCGAGGACAGGACCTGAGGTAATCTTAAGGTCTCTTCTTAACTCAAAAGCTATAATCCTTGCTAAGGTTGTTTTCCCAAGACCTGGAGCACCTATAAAAAACGTATGAGGAAAAACTTCTTGTCTGCTTTTTACAGAAGGAATGTATATCTTAAGCTCTTCTTTTATTCTTGTTTGACCTATAAATTCTTCAAGACTTGACGGTCTATATAAAACCATACAAAATTATTATACCACAAAAGAGAAGTCCAAATAGTATCAAAAAAACTCATTAAAAAAATTCAAAGCTTAAAATCTTTTTAACAAAAACAAACTTGACAAAAAAGGATAGAAGCTGTAAATTTAAAATTAACTAAATATTGTGGTATTTTCAAAGAAAAAACACAATATATTGTAGTTAAACTAACAGGAGGTCTTGATGGAGCCGTTAGTCAGAAAAAGAAACGGCAAAGTTGTTCCTTTTTCTCGTTTTAGGATCATAAACGCTATCCATAAGGCTATGAAGGCTACCCAAATAGGAACCAAAGCTGATGCTGAAAAAATAGCTGATGCTGTGTCTATCTTTCTTTACAGAAATTATTTTAAAAAGGGAGACATTCCTCATGTGGAAACCATCCAGGACATCATAGAAAGAACTTTGATGGAAAGAGGGTTCCCTGAGGTAGCTAAGGCTTATATTCTTTATCGTGAAAAAAGGCGTCAGGCAAGAGAAATCGGGCAAGCCTTAGTTGACGGTATTAACCTTATAGAGGAGTATATAGGCAATGAAGACTGGAGGGTAAAGGAAAATTCTAACATGAGTTTTAGCCTTCA